>Ga0193755_1000490_pt1 | contig 11455 bp, 11 predicted proteins | sample H1a2metaG_FD_144921 | JGI IMG/M metagenome (GOLD analysis project Ga0193755, IMG submission 144921) | Soil microbial communities from a riparian zone of the East river system, Colorado, United States - H1a2 | ecosystem: Environmental > Terrestrial > Soil > Riparian zone | place: USA: East River...
CTATCACGAGCTGTTCCACGTCGCGGTGATCACCGCGAGCTTGACCTTCTACGTGCTCATCGTCCGCTACGCGGTGCCTTTTCACCGGACCTGACGGCGTCGCTAGATCGGGGGCACTCCGTGCTTGCGGTCAGGGCGTGCCGACAGTCGCGTTCCGTAAGCCTTGAAGCGTGCGATCAGGGCGTCGCGCAGGCGATCGGGCTCGACGACATCGTCAACTATCAAGTTGGCGGCGAGCTTGTAGAGGTCGATGTCCTCGCGGTACTCGTCCTCGAGCTGCTTGCGGCGCGCGGCTTTCTCAGCCTCTGGCAGCTCGGCGAGCTTGTTGTAGAAAACAGCATTGACTGCAGGCTCGGGCCCCATCACCGCGATCTGCGCGGAAGGCAGCGCAGGCCGGCGCCGTAAGCCTTGCGCACGATGACAGAGATCTTGGGCACCGTCGCCTCTGATACCGCGCTGATCATCTTCGCCCCGTGCCTGATGATGCCGCGGCGCTCGACATCGGTTCCGATCATGAACCCAGGAACGTCGGCGAGAAACAGCAGAGGGATCTCGAACGCATCACAGAGCCATATGAAGCGCGCTGCCTTGTCGGCGGAGTCGCTGAACAGCACGCCACCCTTCTGCATCGGCTGGTTCGCGAGGACGCCCACCGCCTGTCCGTCGAGGCGCGCGAATCCGGTGAGAAGCTCCTTGGCGAACAGCTTCTTGATCTCCAGCCAGCTGCCATCGTCGATCAGCGCTTCGACCACCTTGCGCATGTCGTAGCCGCGGTTGGCTTCGTCGGGGATGAGGTCCGCGATCGGCTTGGATCCCGCTCGGGGCGCCTTGGCAGAGCGCGATTGAGGCTTCTCGCCCGCTCGCTGCGGCATGTACTGGAAGTAGGCGCGAGCGAACTCGATCGCTTCCTTGTCGTCGGCGACCAGCGCATCGCCGCACCCGCTTTCGGTGCAGTGCATTCGCGCGCCCCCAAGCTCTTCGAGGCTGACCTTCTCCCCGACCACCACCTCGACCATGCGGGGCGAACCCAGGTACATCGACGCGTTGCCTTCGACCATGATCACGATGTCGCAGAACGCGGGGATGTACGCGCCTCCCGCGGCCGACGGGCCGAACAGCAAGCAGATCTGGGGCACCTGGCCGGAGAGCTGCACCTCGTTGAAGAAGATCCGGCCGGCATGACGCCTGCCCGGGAACATGTCGATTTGGTCCGTGATGCGTGCGCCGGCGGAGTCGACCAGGTAGAAAAGCGGCACGCGGATCCGCGCCGCAGTCTCCTGGACCCGGATGATCTTCTCGACGGTGCGAGCTCCCCAGCTGCCTGCCTTCACAGTCGGATCGTTGGCCATCACCGCGACCTGCCTGCCGTCGATCGTGCCCAGCCCGGTCACCACGCCGTCCGCCGGCAGCTCATCAGCCAGGACGTTTGCGAACAGCCCATCCTCGATGAACGAGCCCTTGTCGAGGAGCAGGTCAAGTCGCTCGCGTGCTGTGAGCTTGTTCTGCTCACGAAGCTTGGGGAGGTAGCGCTCGCCACCCTTCAGCGCCCGTTCGCGGAGCTCGCGATGGCGCCCCTTGCTGGTCGAGCTCACCGTCCTTTGAAGTCCGGCTCGCGCTTCTCGAAGAAAGCTTTGATGCCTTCCTTCGAATCCTCGGTCAGCGTGATCAATGTGAACTGGCTGTGAAGGTAATCGAGGGCGGCTCGGAATTCCATGTCCTGCTGACGGTAGAACGAATCGCGACCGAGGCGCATCGCCAGCGGGGACTTCTTCGCGAGCTTGTCTGTGATCTCTTTGACCGCGCTGTCGAGCTGGTCGTGGGGCACAACTCGGTTGATGACCCCGAAAGCTTCCAGCTGCGTGGCCGTCCAGCGGTCGCCCAGCATCTCCATCTCGAGCAGGACTTTGCGAGGCAGGTTTCGCGAAAGGATCGCCTGGATCATCATCGGCCAGATCCCCACATTGATCTCAGGGGTGCCGAACGTGGCCGTATCGGTGGAGATGAGCAGGTCACAGGCGCACGCGAGCCCGAGGCCGCCCGCGAGCGCGTGGCCGTTGATGCGTCCGACGATCGGCTTTCCGAGGCTCGCCATCAACGCGAAGAGGTCGACGAAAAGGTCCCGGCTGCGATGGCGCTCCAGGTCGGTCATGCCTCCGTCGAAGCTCGACAGGTCCGCGCCGGCACAAAAGGCCCGGTCCCCTGCGCCTGTCAACACCACAACCCGTACCGCGGACTCCGCCTGGCACCACCTCAAAGCTGTCGCGAGGTCGCGCAGCATGGTCGAGGACAGCGGGTTTCGTTGCTCGGGCCGGTTGAGCGTGGCCGTGGCAACATGGCCCTCGACCGTTAGTACCACCTGCTCGAGCGCCGGAAATTCAGTCAACGGCGTAATCGTAGGGCTGCGCACACCTGCGGTTCAGCCGGTAGCCGGGTGGATTCGTGTAACTCACTTTTGGTGGCCTGCTTCCCGGGCAATCGGCTTGATTCCTTAACAAAAACACATTGCGCGAATAGCGATTGCAACCCAGAATGCATGGAACGTGCAACCGTGTCTGTAACCCAAGGTTAGGCCAGCAATCGCTTAAACGCTATAATCCGCCCGGTCAAGAAGCACATGAAAGCGAAGCGACAACCTGGTACCGCGCCTGCGCCGGCGCCCAATGACGCCGGCATCGACCTTGACAAACCGATCTTCACGCTCAGTGTGGCGTCCGAGATCCTGGAGACGCACCCACGAACTCTGATGATGTACGAGCACCTGGACATGATTCGCCCCAAGCGAACGGTGACCAACCGCAGGCGCTATTCGCGGCGCGACGTGCTGAAGCTGCAGGCGATCCAGACGCTCACTCGCAAGCACGGCGTCAACCTCGCTGGCGTCCGATACATCCTGGCGCTGTTGAAGCGCCTTCAGAATGCCGGAGTCGACCCACCGGAGGGCCTTAGGAATCTGGATGTGACCCTACTCGACGTCTAAGTAACAACCCGCGATCGGGCTGATGAATAGCAACGGATGGAGCATATGTCGAAGAAAAGAAGGCGTTTAGAGATCAAGGTCGAACCCCTGCCGGCCCCGTTCCAGGACGAGACGGCATCCTGTCCGGTATGCGGCCGCGACGCGGCGGCGATCGGGAGGCGACACCTGCAGATCGTCTTCCGCTGTGAAGGATGCAAGGTCGTCTTCAAGCGGAACCGAAGCTGGCCGTACGTTTACTGAGCCTCCGCAGCGCTAGGTAGCCACGCCTCTCGTACTCTGAACGGGTGAGACCCCGTTCTGCGCTGTTAGGCGTGGTGGCCGGTTTGGCCACTGTGGCGATCGCCGAGGTCGTCAGGCCACGTGGGGGGACCTCACTCTTGCTCGACTGGGACGAGGTCCGGCGCACCGCTCAGGCCCGCCTCGGAACTGCAAACCAGTCGAAGGCTTCCCTGACCGCAGCCGCCAAAAGCTACCGGACGATGGCCGCGAAGCTCGAGCAACCGCTCCTCAACTTCGTCGGCGGGCTTCCACAGGGCGCCAAGCTCCCTGATTTCGAAGCGCTCGACAGGGCGGGTTGGCTGGATCTGAACCTGGGCATCATGCGTCGAGTTGTCGACCCTGTGCTCGAGTCGGGTCGCCTTCCCAATTCGCTGATGGTCGATTTTGGAAGGTCAGGTCTCGACCACTACATGGGATTCATGCTCGGCTTCCTTGGTCGCAGGGTCCTCGGGCAGTACGACCCACAGCTCCTTGGTGTGGAGTCGATCGACGACGCCGGCCTCTACCTGGTCGAGACCAACGTGGAAGAGTGGGGCCGGGAGGCCGACCTCCCGGAACAGGACCTGCGGCGCTGGCTCATCCTCCACGAGATGACGCACGCGTGGCAGTTCGCGGCGCATCCCTGGCTGCGTGGCCACATGGAGCAGTCGATGCGGGTGCTGCTCGAGACCGTCACGCAGAAGACAACGCCCGCGGTGAGGATTGCCGCTTTCGCCGGTGTCCTGCCCAAGCAGTGGAAGGTGATGCGGCAGATGCAAGGGACCATGTCATTGGTCGAGGGCTACAGCAACCTGGTGATGAACGAGCTCGGGGCCAAGCTGCTTCCTGGCTTCGCCAGGCTCGAGGAGGCCTACCGTAAGCGCAGCTCGAACAAGTCGGTGCTCGACCAGCTGATCTGGAAGCTCACAGGTCTCGACCTCAAGCTTCAGCAGTACCGTCGAGGCGAGGCGTTCGCCAAAGCGGTCTACGACGCGCACGGCATCAAGGGCTTGAACATCGCATGGAAGGGCCCCGACCAGATGCCCAAGCTGGATGAGCTGGCCCATCCCGAAGCCTGGTACAAGCGGGTGACCGGCTAGAGGCCGCTACTCCTCCTGCGCCGTTTCCTCGCTCATGGGGAGGATGGCGACAGGGAGATCGGAGATGTCGAAGTAGCGCACCGGCTTCGACATTCGTTTGGCGATCCCGACCTGCACCTTCACTCCCAGCGACATGTGCCCGAACACCCACACCTCGTCGCACCGGGCTAGCAGATTGTTCATCGCCTCTCGCACCACTTCCTTCGAAACGGTGTGCATCAGGTAGTAGTCGAAGAGCATGAACGGGCTCACCGGCACCATCCCGGAGTCGAGCACGAATTTCTGGATGTGGGTGCGCCAGTAGAAAACCTTGTTGGACATGGCGACGTAGACGAGGCGCTTGGGGTGGCGCAGGGTTTCCTCCGCCTGATCTCTCGCTGTCGGCTTCGTCGCCGGCTGGAAGATCCGCTCGAGAATGTCCTCGGCCGCCTTCCCCGAGATCGCCATGAGTCGGCCTATCCTATCAGCCGTGCCCGAGCGCTCCCGCTTCGACCTCACCGGACGCGTGGCACTCGTGACAGGCGCCAGCCGCGGCATCGGGAGCGCAATCGCCGAAGCCCTCGCCGAGCAGGGGGCAATGGTGGTCCTGTCCAGCCGGAAGCAGGGGGACCTCGACACCGAGGCTGGGCGCATCAACGCGAGGTTCCCCGAGAAGGCGGTGGCGATCGCCGCGCACGCCGGCAAGGAGGAAGATCTCCAGCGGCTCGTGAACGAGACGATGACGAAGTTCTCGCGCATCGACATCCTCGTCAACAACGCAGCCACGAACCCCTACTTCGGTCCAGTGCTCGGTGCCGACGTGGGTGTCTGGGACAAGACATTCGAGGTAAACGTCCGGGGAATGTTCCTGCTGACCAAGTTGGTTTACGAGGCCTCTATGGAGCAGAACGGAGGCGCCGTCGTCAACGTGGCCAGCACCGGCGGTCTCAGGCCGGGTCTCGGCCTCGGCGTCTACAACATCACGAAGGCGGCAGTGATCATGCTCACTCGCCAGCTTGCCCGGGAGATCGGTGGAAAGGTGCGCGTCAATGGAGTCGCGCCAGGGCTTATCAAGACAAGGTTCGCCGAAGCGCTTTGGGGGAACGAGGCGATCTTGGAGAGGGTGCTCAACGCAAACCCGATGGGCCGGATCGGGGTCCCGGACGAGATCGCCGGAGCGGTGGCGTTCCTGGTGTCGGACGCAGCCAGCTACATAAACGGAGAAGTGCTCGTTATTGACGGGGGCGGCGGCGAGCCTTAGAGGCGCCTGAGCTCGCGGTTTTTCTGGTCTTCAGGCCCCCACCTGGCCGCGCTAAAGCGGGGCCATCCTCCCCGGCAAGCGGGGAGGTCCGCGGTCCCGGCGATTCGCCGTTCTCGGGCGAAGGCGTCCTTGAGTGGATGAAATCCTCTAGTTCCTTTTCGTATTGGTAGCCCTGGTTGTCGGGCTCGTATCGCAGCACGCGACGCTGAGAGATGTACTCCTCGAATGCCGCGCGCGTGTCGCGGGCTGCGCGGAAGCCGAGCAGGCGGGCGGCCTTTGACGTCGACAGGACACGACCCCAGCGCAACAGGTCGAGGAGCTGGGGCGAGAGAAACGCGACCCCCGACCGCCGGAGCGCGTATGCGGCGAGCTCGATCCCAAATGGCGGAATCAGCGGCGCGTGCAGTTTGCCTGCGCCATCTAGCAGCTCCGACAATGGCTGCCCGCCCGGGGCGGCGATGTTGTAGGCGCCCGCAGGGCCGCGCTTGGCCGCCAGCCGCAGGGCCTCGACGCAGTCATCGCGGTGGGTCAGCTGAAGCGTCGGGTCGTAACCGGCGACAGTTGGCACGACCTCGAGGTCGAGATACTTGGCAAGGGGTTGAGGCTCATCGGCGTTGAGGCTGTTCCCGAAACGAAGCACGAGGATGTCGATGGCTGGGTTCCGAGCGGCGAAGTCGTTCACGTAGGACTCGACCTCGACTATGTCGCGCACGAACTGGTGGCGCGAGTTGCTATCGAGGCGATGGTCTTCGCGGACCCCGGTGGGCAGGTCGACGCGCGAGCCGTAAACGTGTCCGGAAGACTTCAAGACGAATCGGGTCACAGGACTTCCTTCGCCGGCGCACCCGGCGAGCAGGTTGAGGGTGCCGATCACGTTCGTCTCGTGCGCACGCCGCGGATCCATGTCGAACGAATCGACGCGAGTCAGCGCGTGCACGACGGTGTCGATTCCAACCGAGCGCACCAGCTTGCCGATGAGCGAGTGACGTACGTCGAGCTTCAGGTAGTCGGCGCGACCAAGGTCGTAGCGCGGCTCGCGGGTATCGATGCCGATCACCTCGGCGACGTCAGGATCATCGACCAGCCGCTGAACGACCAGCGCCCCCCACCACCGTGCCACGCCCGTGACGAGTATCCGGCGCTTCTTCGAGGGCATCGCGACCAGTCTGCCTTAAGTGCGCTTGATGACGTCCCGCTCCATCTGCGCGACAGCGCGAGCAACAGTCTCGAAGAGTGGCGACTTCGCTTGACGGACTGCCCACTCGAGCTGGCGAAGCAACGAGTACAGGCTCTTCATCGCTTTGATCGCGTCTCCGATATCGACATTGGCGGGCAACGGGATCTGGTCCAGCGGCTCCCCGGCGGACCATCTGTACGCGAAGTCGATGTAGTCGTGTGACGGCTGCCGGAGGTTGGGCTCGTCGAGATCTCCCTCCAGGTCGGCAAATCGAAAGTAAAGAGAGCGAACGAGCCGGGCGGTTTGGGCGATCGCCGGCGTCGGATACCGCCTGGGCGCGCGCGGCTGCCTATCTCGACCACCGCGCTCCCGATCCTCCGCCGCCAGCATGATCAGCACGGCGCACAGCTCTTCCGGCGCCAGCCCTTCCAGCCACCCAAGCCAGACCGCTTCCGCGACGAGGATCGTGTTCTCTCCATAGATCCGGGATGCAAAAAGACCTTTGTCGGTCGGCCTGTCATGGGCGAGAAAGCCCGTCTCGGTGAGGATCTTGCAGAGACGGCGCAGCTTGCGGGCGTATTCGTCCATCTGACCCGTGATCTCACGCTCGCCGCCGTCAAGCTCCTTCTGCAGCGCGCGGATCTCCGCGTACTTCTGGAGGTACTCGCCAAACCGCGGCGAGCGCACGAGCTTGAGCTTGTGTTGCCGCTCCAGGAGTCCTTTCGCCTCGATTTCAAGCCTTTGTACGAGGCGACCCGCGGAACCCTGGGCACGCGTGTGCTTCCCTCGCCTGCCTCGTCGCTCGGCTCCCGCCTCCCGCCGCAGCCGCTTGAGCTCGATGCGGATGGCCCGCCGCCGGTCCTCGAGCTTGAAGTACTGGGCGACGTCATCGATCGACACCTCTTTGGAGTCCCAGAGATGCCGGATGTCCTCCAGTCGAGCGCGCACGTTGACCAGTCGCTCCCGGGTCTTCTCTTCGGCCAGCCGTTTCTGAAACTGGCCGAAAGATCGCTCCATGAGCCCCTCGGCCTGCTCGGGCGTGTAGATGCGCAGAAGGTTGAGCGCCATGTTGTAGCTCGGCAGGAATTTGGACTCGACGACGAGCGTCGGGCCCATCGCGACCTCGTAGATGACGCCAACCTCGACATCCGACTCCTTGAGGATCACGCCGTGGCCGATCACGTCGATTCCCCGGCGTCCGGCTCGCCCCATCAGCTGCGTGAGCTCGCCTGTGGTCAGGTTGGAAAAGTTGGTGCCATCGAATTTTGTGAACGATGAGACGACCACCCCGCGCGCGGGCATATTGATACCGAGGGACAGCGTCTCTGTCGCGAATACGACTTTGATGAGACCGCGTTGAAAGAGCTCCTCGACCATCTCCTTGTGGTACGGGAGGAGGCCGGCGTGATGCTCAGCAAGGCCTCGGCGCAGAAGGCGCGCGTCGACCATCCGGCGAAACAGCACTTCCTCGTCGTGATCAGTCAGTCCCTGCAAGCGTTCAGCCGCGACGGCGTCGATCGCCTCCTTCTCCGCCGCGGTGGTGAGGTCGATCTCGTGGTACGAACAGCGCTGCAGCGCCTCGCGGCAGCCGCGCCGCGAGAAGATGAAGTAGATCGACGGGAGCATGTCCCCTCGCCTCAGCTCTTCGATGACGTGCAGCAGGTCGTTAGAAGGCAAGCGGGTGTATCGCCCGACGCGATACGAAGCTTCCTCTTCCTCCGCCGCCTTGGTCCAGGTTCGCTGGTCGATGCCGCCGTCGCCTTTGAAAAGGGGAAGAAACCGATTATTGATCGCCAACCACAGCTTTAACTCAACCGGCCTCACATCGTGAAAGACCGTTTCCATGCCGCCGCGGTTCTCCGCCATCCATTCGGCGATCTCGCGGAAGTTGCCGATGGTCGCCGACAGCCCGACCAGCTTGATCGTAGTCGGCGCCTGGATGACGATCTCCTCCCAGACCGACCCACGCGGGAAGTCGTCGATGTAGTGAACTTCGTCGAGGACTACGTACGAGACCATGTCAAGCCTCTGCAGGTCCTCGTAGATCAGGTTGCGAAGGATCTCGGTCGTCATCACCACTACTGGAGCGTCGGGATTGATCGAGTTCTCGCCGGTGACCAGTCCGACGGTAGGCTCCCCGTACTGGCGCACGAAGTCGTGGTACTTCTGGTTGCTCAACGCCTTCAGCGGAGTCGTGTAGACCACTTTGGTGCCGGACTGCAGCGCGCGGAAGATCGCGTACTCGGCGACGACTGTCTTGCCGCTCGAGGTCGGCGCGCTGACCAGGACGCCGCCCCGGCCCCTGTCGAGCTTGTCGATCGCCTCGCGCTGGAAACCGTCGAGCTTGAACGGCTGCGTCGCCTCAAACTCCTCCACCAACGAGTCGGTGGCTCTCAAAGGCGTATCAGCTCGGTGGAGACATCGGTGATGCGCGCGCCATCGCTGTGCGATTCGATGTAGGACAGGACATTGGCCAGAACCTCGTCAGCGTGGCTGCCTTCGGAGCTGACGCAGACCACCGCCAGCTCGGCCAGCTGCCAGCGGCCGCGCTCGCCGACCTCGGCGGCGGCAACCTGGAACTTGGCACGCACACGCCGGAGTAGCCCGCTGACGACCTGGCGCTTGGCTTTGAGCGATCCGGACTCAGGAAGGTGGAGGACAACCTTCGCCAGACCAAGCACCAGGTTGGAGGCCATCAAACCTTATCTTTGACCATACAAGCCACCACCCATATGATGGCTTGAGGCGCTGAAGCGACCGGCGCCGGGAGGGCAGCCGCATCCCAAGAGGAGACTACGATGAGCCAAGACGAGACAGACGACGAGAAAGGGTTCGCGCTGTTTGACCAGTTCCTGGAGGATTGGTCGCGGCGCGACTTTATCCGCCGGATGGGCGCGACGGCAGCCTGGACCGCGTTCAGCGGTGGAGCGCTGGCATTCCTCGAGGCATGCGCCGGCGGCAACACGGTCGGCGAGACCCCCAAGAAGGGCGGCCACGTCATCGAGGGCAACTTCTCAGACATCCGCACCCTGAACTCCATGCTCAGCAGCGACACCGCCAGCAACCAGGTCATCGGCCTGATGTTTGACGGCCTGCTCAACGTCAAGAAGAACGGGGACCTCATCGGGGCGCTCGCTCTGGATGTGCCCACCATCTCCGCCGACGGACTCACCTACACCTTCAAGCTGCGCCCCAACCTGAAGTGGTCGGACGGCCAGCCGCTGACCGCGGACGACGTCATCTTCACCTACGCGCTTGCCTATGACCCGAAGTACGCAGATGTTTCCTCACCACGCCGCGGCGACCTCTCGAAGTACATCGCCAGCGTCACGGCCCCAGACCCGCAGACGGTCGTGATCCAGACCACCCAGGTCTTTGCGCCATTCCTCGGCAGCCACGCGGAGTACGGCATCCTGCCCAAGCACGTCCTCGGGAGTCTGTCAGCAAAGGAGATCAACACCACCGACTTCAATAGCGGGCCAACGGTCGTCAACGGCGCATTCAAGTTCGTCAAATGGGAAAAGGGACAGCAGGTCACACTGGCTCGAAACGACAGCTACTGGGCAGGCCCAGCCCTCCTCGACCAATACGTCTACAAGGTATTGCCGGATTCGGTAGCCGTCACCACCCAGCTCAAAACTGGCGAGATCGACTTTTACGCGTACAACCTCGACCCGGCCAAGCTGGGCGGCAAGCTGTTCGCCGATAAAGCAGTACGTCAAGCGCTGCTCTTCGCTCTCGACCGCCAGAAGATCGTGACGGCTGTCTTCTTCGGCCACGGCTCTGTCGCCAACTCGGTCGAGCCGCCGACCTCCTGGGCCTACAAGGAAAAGCCGCAGGTCCTCTACTCGTTTGACAAGGCCAAGGCGGAGTCGATGCTCGACAGCGCCGGCTGGGTCAAGGGGTCGGACGGCATCCGCGCCAAAGACGGGGTCAAGCTCAAATTCGAGATGATCACGAACGCCGGCAACAAGCAGCGCGAGAGCATGCTGACGGTGATGCAGCAGTCCTGGAAGGACATCGGCGTGGACGCAACGCCAAAGCTGATCCAGTTTCCAGAGCTGGTCACCCAGATTGTCAGCACTCGCACCTTCGATATGTTCCTGGTCGGCTTCAACTGGAGCATCGATCCCGACGAGGCGCCGCTATTCCACTCGCGCAACACGGTGGCCGGCGGTTTCAACGGCGCCGATTTCAAGAACGCCGACGTCGACAAGATCCTGGACGACGCGATTGCGACCCTGGACAAGGCAAAGCGCAAGGATCTGTATTTCCAGTTCCAGGACATCATGTCGGACCAGGTGCCTTCGCCGATCATCCTCTTCAACACAGGGATCTTTGGCGTCAGCACGCGGGTCAAGGGCGCCGATTTCGGGCCATTCAACCAGTTCGCGGCCCGGCCCTGGATGAAAGACGTCTGGGTGACGGACGGCAAGTAAAAAGGACTATGGAGTAGCGGGAACCGCTGGGCTAGGTTTGTAGACGCATGCTGGCCAAGTTCGTGGTCCGGCGGTTCCTCGCCTCCATCGTTGTCGTCCTCGGCGTGACGCTGATCACGCTCCTGCTCATGGACCGCACGCGGGGCACCTATGTCCCAGGCATCGACCTCAACCCCGCACTGCGTCCGGAAGACATTGCGCGACTCCGGACGAACCTTGGCCTGGACCAACCGTTCTATATGTGGTACGTGACCTGGATCTGGA
>Ga0193755_1000491_pt1 | contig 11440 bp, 12 predicted proteins | sample H1a2metaG_FD_144921 | JGI IMG/M metagenome (GOLD analysis project Ga0193755, IMG submission 144921) | Soil microbial communities from a riparian zone of the East river system, Colorado, United States - H1a2 | ecosystem: Environmental > Terrestrial > Soil > Riparian zone | place: USA: East River...
TGCTCCCTCTGGCGACAAACTGGGCGCCGCTGTTTTGCCGGCGGAAGCAACCGTGATGACGACCGCGACTGCCGCCACCGATAGTCCGCCTAAAACCCAGGGCAGCAAACCGGTTTGGTTTTTCATAGGCTTGATTATCCTCCCCCGATCAGGCGAGCGCGGCGGAATCAACAAGAATTAACCGTGAATTAACCCGCCATTAACCGTGGTACGGATATTTGACAGATTACGGTAGTCCGTACCGGGTCTTTTTGGGCATCGTGCTAAATTGCGGCGATGACAGCCCTCGACAGTCCCGTAGCACCTCCCGTGTTGCCGGCGCCCGTGCCGCAGCAACGCCGCCTGTCATTTTTCGAGTTCGTGCGGGCGCTGCGCGACAGCGCGATCACTTCTTTCGCACAAGAGGCGTACGAAAGCGACATCATCGAGAGGAAGATGTTTGGGCGTCGTTTGTTCGTCGTCAACGATCTGGCCGCGATCAAGTACGTTCTCATCGACAACGCGGCAAATTATCGAAAGACCGAGATCACGCGCCGGATTCTCGAACCGGGTCTTGGCAAGGGGCTGATTACCTCGGAAGGTGAGACGTGGCGGCAACACCGCCGCACCATGTCGCCGGCTTTTGATCACCGCAGCATTGCTTCTTATACGCCCGTCATGACCGGCGCCGCGGAGGAACTCATTGCCGAGTGGGGCAGGGTGCCGGCCGGCACGGGCATCGACGTGTCCACGGCGATGATGGAAGTTACGCTCAACATCATTTCGCGCACCATGTTCTCCAGCGACTCCGACGACATCGTTACCATCATGGGACGCAGTGCCGGGCGCTATCAGGTGGAAATGCGCCCAAATATTCTGGATATGATGGGTTGGCCGAAATGGCTGGCAGCGCTGCCGCGCTTCGGCGTCGCCAAAAGGACGCTGGGTGAGTTCGACCGGGTGATCGATCGACTGATCGAAGAACGCGCGCGCGATCCTGGAAGCGGGCCTAAAGATCTACTGGCACGCTTGATTGCGGCGCGCGACGAGCAAACCGGCGGAGGCATGTCGGCTCAAGAAGTACGCGACCAAGTCATCACGATCTTTTTGGCAGGTCACGAGACCACCGCCATGGCCATGACCTGGACTTGGTTTCTCTTGTCGCAGCATCCGGCCGAGGAAGCAAAGCTGCACGCCGAGTTGGATGCCGTGCTCGGCGGCCGCGTGCCGAATCACGACGATCTGAGCAAGCTGACCTATACGCGCATGGTGGTCGAAGAGTCCATGCGGATTTATCCGCCGGTGCACACCATGGCGCGGCAGGCGGTGGCCGATGACACACTCGTGGGCCGGCGCATACCGAAGGGTTCGACCGTGATGATCGTTCCCTGGCTGCTGCATCGACACGTCAAGCTTTGGGAGAATCCGGGACGATTCGATCCGGAACGCTTCTCACAGGAGCGCTCGTCCACCCGCGCGCGCTTTTCCTATCTCCCATTCGGCGGGGGCAAGCGGATTTGCATTGGCGCTGCATTCGCCCTGGCCGAAGCGACCATTCTGCTCGCGACTCTGGCGCAGCGTTTCAGCCTACGGGTCGTGCCGGGACACCCGGTCGAGCCCCAAGGCTTGATCACCCTGCGCGCTCGCCATGGAATGAAAATGCTGCTGACGCCCAGGGCAGGGCCATAATTAAAAAAATATAGTAAAATCAAAAATATACGCTATTTTTCTCGATTTTCAGTCTTTTCTGAGCGGCAATTTTTAAAAACCCGGCTTGCCCCGCTGGCAGCAGGTGCTATTCTGGATCCGGAACCTTCCCCGCAGCCCGATCCTTGAGCGCCAAATGGTCGCTTAAGGCCAGGGACAGCCAACAATAATAATTGGCTGACTGCGAGGAATCTTTTCCCTGATGCGAGGGTCTGACGGGTTCTAAGCCTACTGGCCAGGTTCAGTTGCGCTCGGGTTAGTCCAAAGTCCAAGCGCGATCGATGGCGGGCTACGCGGTGATCCGCGTAGCCCGTTTTTTCATCTACGCACCGCGTTGTGTAATCTTCCCGAGCATGAACCCTATTTTTGACGCCGATTGCAGGCGCTGCCCGCGTCTCGCGGCATTTCTCGATGCCGTTCACGCCGAAGAACCCGACTACTACTGCCGCCCGGTGCCGCCGTTCGGCGACCCGCTCGCGCGCATCGTTCTGGTCGGCCTGGCGCCCGGCATGCATGGCGCCAACCGGACCGGCCGGCCCTTTACAGGCGATCATGCCGGCATATTGCTTTACCGCACCCTGCACAAGTTTGGACTGGCCTCGGGCCCCGAATCGATCACTGCCGATGATGGGCTCGAGCTCAAGGACGCGCGAATTACCAACTCGGTAAAGTGCTTGCCGCCGGCCAACAAGCCGCTCCCCGCGGAGGTCAAGGAGTGCAACGCCTACCTGCGGGCGGAGCTTCAGCAAAGCCGCAGCGCCCGGGTAATTTTGGCGCTCGGCGCGATTGCGCACGCGGCGGTGCTTCGGGTGTTCGACCTGCGGCCCGCGGCATTCCGATTTGCGCATGCGGCCGAGCACGACTTGGGCGCGGGGCGGGTGTTGCTCGACTCCTATCATTGCAGCCGCTACAACACGCAAACACGGCGCCTCACCACGGACATGTTCGAGGCGGTGATTCAAAGGGCGCGGGATCTGGCGCTCACGCCGTGAGTACCGAACTGTCCACGCCGCAGGTGCGCTTCGACGCCAAGGTGTTCGTCGATAGCCTTCCGGGGCGCCCCGGCGTTTACCGAATGCTGGACGGGGAGGGGCAGATTCTCTATGTCGGCAAGGCCCGCAACCTCAAGGCCCGGGTCGCTTCATATTTTCAGCCGAGCAATGTTCAACCCAAGGTGCAGGCGCTGATCGCAAAGACCGTGAACATGGAAGTGACGATCACGAACTCCGAAACCGAAGCGCTGCTGCTTGAATACAACTTGATCAAGAAGCATCGCCCGCGATTCAACGTGGTTTTGCGCGATGACAAGAGCTTTCCGTACCTGCATTTGGAGACCAACCACGAGTTTCCGCGCTTGAACTTTTACCGTGGTTCACGCAAGGAGCCCGGCAAATACTTCGGGCCGTACCCGTCAGCCGGTGCCGTGCGCGATACGCTGCAGCAGCTGCAGAAATTATTTCGCATACGCAATTGCGACGATACCTACTTCGCCAATCGCTCCAGGCCCTGTCTGCAGTACCAGATCCAGCGCTGCACCGCGCCTTGCGTCGGTCGCGTGTCCAAGGAGCACTATGCGCGCGATGTGGGCGCGGCGATCAAAGTGCTGGAAGGCCGCAACGACGAGGTGAGCGAAGATCTCGGCCGGAGGATGGAAGCCGCAGCCGAGCGGCTGGAATTCGAGGAGGCCGCGCAGATTCGCGACCAACTGGCGAAGCTCAAGGTCATTCAAGCCCAACAAATCGTCACCGCGGGCGCCGATCATGATGCGGACGTCATCGCCATCGCCGCCGCCAATGGCGAGTACTGCGTGGCGCTGATGTTCGTGAGAGCGGGCCGCAGCTTGGGCAGTACCACGTTTTTCCCGAAGGCGCCGTTTGCTGAGCTGCCGGAGGTTCTTGCGGCCTTTGTCATGCAGTATTATCTGGAACGTGACGCGCCGGCGGAGATCATCGTGGAGCAAGACTTCGATGAAATGCAGCTGCTGGAATCCGCGCTGGCGGAGCGCTTGTCGCACAAGGTGCGAATTTCTGCTTCGGTGCGCGGCATTCGCGCGCGCTGGCTGGAGATGACGCGCAACAACGCGGAGCAGGCACTCACCATGCGGCGCCTGGCGCGTGCCGGCATCGAGTCAAGCCTCGAGGACTTGCGTGACGCCTTCGATCTGGAGGAGGCGCCGAATCGCCTGGAGTGCTTCGACATCAGCCACACCGGGGGCACGGATACTGTTGCATCCTGCGTGGTGTTCGGCGTGGAAGGGCCGCTGAAGAATGATTATCGCCGCTTCAACATCAGCGGCATCCAACCCGGCGATGACTATGCGGCGATGTACCAGGCATTGACGCGGCGCTATAAACGGATCCGCGACGGCGAAATCATCAAGCCGGATGTGCTTTTGATCGACGGCGGCAAAGGGCAGTTGGCGGAAGCAGCCAAGGTTCTCGACGAATTGGGCGTCGAGGGAATTACTCTGATCGGCGTCGCCAAGGGCGTCGATCGGCGGGCCGGCCAGGAACAACTGTTCTTGTTGGGCCAGGATACGCCCACTATACTGGCGCCGGACTCGCGTGCATTGCATCTGATTCAACGCGTGCGCGACGAAGCGCATCGCTTCGCAATTGCGGGGCATCGCCGAAAACGGGCCAAACGTCACAGCCAGTCGATACTCGAAACCATCCCGGGTTTGGGGCCGGTGAAACGGCGCGAACTCCTAAAGCAGTTCGGTGGCCTACAAGGAATACTTCGTGCCGGCATCGATGACTTCATCCAGGTTCGCGGCCTTGGGCGGGAGCTTGCCCAGGTAATTTATGAACACCTCCATCCCGGCCGCTAAGCCTAAGTCTCATTGGAACCTGCCAAACACGCTGACGTGGTTGCGCATTCTGATGATCCCGGGCGTGGTGGTGCTGTTTTACTTGCCTTTCTGGTGGGCGCATCCGGCCGCGGGCGTCGGCTTTGCGCTGGCGGGCATCACCGATACCTTGGACGGCTATTTTGCGCGCAAGCTCGGGTTGACCTCGCGGCTCGGTGCGTTTTTAGATCCCGTCGCCGACAAATTGATCGTCGCGGCAGCTCTGGTGCTGATTGTCAGCGCCGATCCCCGCTGGTTCATCGCCATCATGGCGACCGTGATCATCGGCCGCGAAATCGCGGTCTCCGCACTGCGCGAGTGGATGGCGGAGATCGGCGCCCGCGGCCGCATCAAGGTCTCGATGTTGGGAAAGTACAAGACCATCATGCAAATCACCGGGCTGTCGATGATGCTGTTTCGGCACGATCTGCTAGGCATCCCCATCTACAAGCTCGGGCTGGTGCTCACGGCCGTGGCGGCGGTGTTGACCCTGTGGTCCATGATCCTATACCTGCGATTGGCATGGCCCGAATTGCGGGACAGCTCGAGCCTGTAGCCGCGCGAGCGTCGCGCGGCGAGAACATCGCGGATCAAGCGGGACTCGCAAGTACCTGGGGAGCGGTGGCCAGCCTATCGATGGCGGAAATTCTCGGCCAGTTCAATGCCTTAGCTGCATTTTTCACAGACTTCTTCTTGACTCCCAGCGTTACGGCCCTACAATTGCGCGTCTGTTTAGTGCGGGAATAGCTCAGTTGGTAGAGCGCAACCTTGCCAAGGTTGAGGTCGCGAGTTCGAGCCTCGTTTCCCGCTCCAATATTTTCTTTTACGCCTCGTGCAGCGGAGTTCCGACCGGGTTTGAGGCCTGGGCGGAGCACACAACGCCCCTCTTGGCCGGCAACATCCTTCCGCTATCGGAACCTGTCAGTTCCTCTCGCGCTCGAACGGGTCACTTGCTGTCTATTTCAATGTTGTCTTTGCGTCCGCTATTGGTGACTGAGATCATGATCCCGATGCCGATCAATATCGCGACTCCGATCAAAGTCCACGCGGTGCCGATGCGCTCCAAAATGCCCAATTTCCAGAGCGCGGCCAGGAGGCCACCAATCAGCACAACGAAACCAAGAAGATACATGCCGGCCCATTTCATGATCAATCTCCCGATAAAATCAGATTCCCATGCCGGCAGGATACCTACCGACGCAGGTGCGGTCTGTTTGGCAGCGAACGCTCGAGGCGCGAATTTTTCGCGGCACCTTGGCATGCGATAAGAAATTGACAATTTCGAGGCAGACCAGTAACTTGCGGCACCCCCGGCAAGTCCGGGGTTTGCTGTTTTTGATCTGGGCTAAGTGGCAGAGTGGTCATGCAGCGGCCTGCAAAGCCGTGTACGCCGGTTCGATTCCGACCTTAGCCTCCACACACCAACGCGCTGACGGGAACAGGTAGAATCCAAGCCCATGTCCGAGGAAGTGTCGAATTTAACGGCCCTGCGCGCGCCGCCATCGCCCAACTCGATCGATTTGCGGCGCATCGGCGCGCATCCCGACCAATGGTACCCGCTCGCGTGGTCCGATGAACTGAAAATCGGCAAGACCTTGGGGCGGCGTTTCGCGGGCGATCCCATCGTGCTGTATCGCGGCAGCAGCGGACAGGTATTCGCGCTGGAAGATCGCTGCGCGCATCGCCAGGTTCCCCTGCATTTAGGAGTGGTCAGCGGCGATGACCTGAAGTGCCACTACCATGGCTGGGTCTACAATTGCAGCGGCAAGTGCGTCAACGTGCCTTACATGGGGCCCGAGCGTTTGCCCGCCGGTGTCAAAAGCTATCCCGCCCGTGAAATCGACGGTTTGATCTTCGTCTTCCCCGGTGATGCCGCGCTCGCCGAAAGCCGCGCGCCTGCAAGTCTCGGCTCCTCGCAACGCAAGGACTACAAGACGCGCCGGTTGAATCGCGAAGTCGCCTGTCATTACACCTTCATGCACGAAAACCTTTTCGACATGAATCATCAATTCATGCACCGCAAACAGATGGGCTCGATCAGGGCCCGTTGCCTGGGCCGCAATCACGGCGAGAACTGGGCGGAGGTGGAATACAGTTTCAGCCGCACCGAGGGAAAATCATCGGTCGGCGAGCATGTCATCGTCGATTTGATGCGCAAGCGCGGTGAAGCAAAGAAGGATTTTTCCGACCACATGCGTATCCGCACGGATTACCCGAGCCAGAGCCTGAAAGTCTGGGTCGGGCGCGACATCAAGCAATCCGACGATCCGGTGCTCGACGTATGGCTGGGCTACACGCCGCTGGATGCGGAGCAGCGCACCAACCGCACCTACGGCTATCTTTCGGTGAAGAAACCGAGCTTCCCCGGCATCATTCACGCAGCATGGCCGTTCGTGACCTGGTTTACCGAAAATATTTTTCGCGAAGACAAGGACATCGTGGAATACGAGCAGAGAGCGTATGACGCGCAAGGGGCCGATTGGAACAACGAAGTATTTCCGCCGATCAGAGATTTGCGCGGCGTGCTGGCCCGCTGCGGCGTGCCGATGAAGTAGCGGCTAACCCCGGCCGCAACCAGTCCCGAGCTTGCGAAATCCTCCGATACATGTGCAGGCGTTGTATTGCATTTTGATGATAAAGCACGATCTGTCGTAAAATTGAAACGACTAGCCGATACCGCGATGCCCTTATGCTAAACCCAGAACCCTCAACACATGCCAGCAGTTCAGTTTCGCGTCCATGGGACGCTCGACTTGCGCGCCGTTTGGTGGCGCCGCTCATCCATAGCTGGGTCACGCCCAACCATCTGACCACTTTGCGCTTAGGCGTCGGATTGGCCGCGGCCGCAGCCTTTGCACCGGGAAGCTACGGCTGGTCCAATCTCGCCGCGCTGCTGCTGGTGCTGTCGAATTTTCTGGATCACACCGACGGCGAACTGGCGCGCATGAGCGGCAAGACCAGCCGTATCGGTCATCTCTATGATTTAGCCAGCGATGCGGCCGTCACCATCCTGCTGTTCATCGCGATCGGTGTCGGCCTGGCTGGAAAGCCTGGCGTTGATCTGATTTTCCCGCCGGCGGCTCTCGGCGTGGTGGCCGGCACCGCGATCGCATTGATTTTCTTTCTGCGGATGCGCATCGAGGAATTGCACGGCAAGACCGCGACACGGCAGGCCTCGTTGGGCGGCTTTGAGACGGAAGATGTGCTGTATCTGTTCCCATTGGCGACCTTGAGCAATGCTTTGGCGCCGATGCTGCTGGGGGCTTCGATCTGTGCACCTGTGTTCGCCATTTGGGTGGTGATCGACTATCAACGGGCGCTGCGCCGAGATCGCCGCATGGCTGCCGGGGTCGCCGGATAAGCGTGGCGGCGACTGCAACCGGAGTCGGGCAGCCATTCATTTCGCGTTTGGATTCTCTCGACCTGCACGGCTTGCGCGGCGAGTACTCCGCGCAGGGCTCTTTTCTATATGTCGAAAAATTCCTGCCGGCCGACATTACGGCGCAGCTCATCGCTGCCGTTGCCGCGGTCGAAGGTTCGATCAATCGCAACTACCTGCCCGGACACAAGCAGGGCGGAAGTGTCAGCCGCCATATGATCGACCAACGAGCGCCGGTCATTGCCGAACTTTATCGTTCAACGGCGCTGCTCGCCTGGTTGGAGCAACTGACGGGAGAGCGATTACAACTCTCGCCGCCTGACGATCCGCACGCCTACGCGCTCTATTTTTATACGAAGCCGGGCGATCATATCGGCTGGCATTACGACACGTCGTATTATGCGGGCCGTCGCTACACGCTGCTGCTGGGCGTGATCGACGACTCCTCGTGCCGCCTGGACTACGAACTGCACACACGGGAAAAAGGCGCTTCGGTGGCGTCAGGATCGATCAAGATCCCGCCCGGCGGCTTGGTCGTTTTCGATGGCGATGCTGTGCGGCATCGAATTACGCCGTCGCTGCCGGGGGAAACGCGAGTGTCCTTGACCTTCGAATATGTGACCGATCCGCATATGCACCCGTGGTGGCGCCTCATCTCCAATATGAAGGACGCCTTTGCCTATTTCGGTTTTCGCCAGGTATTTCATCGCCTCAGGGGCCGGGGCGAATGACGAGGACGGCGAGCTGGCTGTTGAGCGTCGGCGTGCTGCTGTTCGTCGGCGTGCTGCTGTCGCAGGACCTGCCGGCCATCATGGCAACTCTTGCCCATGCCGGTTGGGGACTGCTGCTGGTCGCCCTATTTCATCTATTGCCGCTGGTGCTCGATGCGATCGCGATTTGCGTGCTTTTCGAGCAGGGATCGAGCCGAACTCCGTACCTCGATTCGCTGCTGGCGCGCTGGGTGGGAGAGTCGGCCAACAGCCTCATGCCGGCCGGACAGATCGGCGGTCCGGTATTGATGGCCCGGCATTTAGCCCAGCGCGGCATGCGCATGGAAGACGCCGCCGCCGCGATCACCGTCAGCACCACCTTGCAGACCTTTGCACAGATCGCATTTGCGCTGATGGGCGTGATATTGCTCAGTGCGCACACCGGTCTTTTCTCACCCGGGGCGCTGCGCACGTCGGTGCTGATTGCGAGCGGCTTTCTGGCGGTGCAAGTGGGCGGGTTTTATCTGATCCAGCGGCGCGGAATGTTCAGCAAGCTCATGCGCGCGGTGCGGCGCTTTTCGGGCAAGCGCGATTGGTCGCGGCGGGTCTCCCAGGCGCAAGCCATCGATCTTGCCGTGGAGGGGACCTATCGGCGTAACGGCGCCGTCACGATGAGCTTCTTGCTCAGCTTGGTCGGTTGGATCGTCGGCACGGGCGAGGTCTACCTGATTGCTTTGTTCCTCGGAACGCCGGTGAGCTGGCGCGAAGCATTGCTGCTCGAGAGTCTGGGTCAGGCGATTCGCGGCGCGGGCTTTGCGATCCCCGGCGCCCTGGGTGTGCAAGAAGGCGGTTATTTGCTGCTCGGACCGCTGGCAGGCTTGTTGCCCGACGCGGCATTGGCATTGTCGCTGGCAAAGCGCGCACGTGAATTGTTGTTGGGCCTGCCGGGACTGCTGTACTTGCGTTTTTCCTCGCGCGCCGTCGGTACCGCCGTCGGCGCCGCTCCGCCTTGAGTTACCATCCCTAACGCTTGATGTATGAAAGGATTTTGATGCGCGCGATCATTTTGGCCGCCGGGCGAGGTGTCCGTCTGCAAATGCCCGAGGACAGCCAACTGCCGAAATGTCTGTTGCGCTTCGATGGCATGACGCTGCTCGAGCGCCATTTGCGTATGCTGAAAAACGCCGGCGTCGAGGACGTGGCGATTGCAGTGGGTTTTCGCCACGAGCTGGTGGAGGCTGAACTGACGCGTTTGAGTTGGAGACCTCGCCCGGAGCTCGTGATCAACATGCAGTTTGAGCTCGGCAGCGTTCTTACGGTGCATGCGGCCGCCCGCGCCATGACGCGCGGCGGCGATATCTTATTGATGGATGCGGATGTGCTGTACGACGAACGTATTTTGAGCGCGCTGGTGGCGGGGAACGGCCCGGTGAACCGTCTGCTGATCGATCGCGATTTCGAGGCTGGAGATGAGCCGGTCAAACTGTGTCTGCGGGCCGGCGTGCCGGTCGAGCTGCGCAAGCAGTTGGCAGCCGACCTGAAATTCGACACCATTGGGGAATCGGTCGGGTTTTTTCGGTTCGACCAAGGCGGTGCGCGGCGTCTCGCGGCTTTGGTTGCGGACTACGTCGACACGGGGCGTGCGCACATGCCGCATGAGGAAGCCGTGCGCGATCTACTCAGAGAGAGGAGCCAAGTGCTCGAAGTTGCCGATGTCACGGGATTGCCGTGGATCGAAATTGATTTTCCCAACGACGTCGTGCGCGCAGCTCGTGATGTGCTGCCGCAGCTCAAGCCCTTATCGGGAGGTAATCCATGAATGTATCAATTCGCCCTCAAGCAGGCGCCGTCCATCAGACGAACGCCAAGAGTGGCGCGCAAACGCGCACCGCGAAATTGCGCCGGATGCTGCACAGTGCGGAACTCGAGTTCCTGATGGAGGCGCACAACGGACTGTCCGCGCGCATCGTACGTGAGGCCGGATTCAAGGGGATTTGGGCTTCAGGACTGTCGATTTCGGCGCAGTTCGGCGTACGTGACAACAACGAGGCAAGTTGGACGCAGGTCGTCGATATGCTCGAGTTCATGGCCGATGCCAGCGATCTGCCGATACTGTTGGATGGCGACACCGGTTACGGCAACTTCAACAACATGCGCCGTCTGGTGCGTAAGCTCGAGCAACGGGGTATCGCCGGTGTCTGCATCGAGGATAAGCAGTTTCCGAAGACCAACAGCTTTTTGAATGGAGAACGCCAGCCGCTCGCCGACATCGAGGAATTTGTCGGCAAGATTGCCGCCGGCAAGGATACTCAGCAGGATCCGAATTTCTCGATCGTTGCACGTGTCGAGGCGCTGATTGCAGGCTGGGGGATGGATGAAGCACTGCGCCGCGCCGAGGCCTATCGGCTCGCCGGTGCGGACGCCATTCTCATTCACAGCAAATTGTCGAAGCCGGACGAAATAGTGAAGTTCGCCAAGGAGTGGGCGCGGCGCTCGCCTTTGGTGATCGTGCCGACGCGCTACTACAGCACGCCCACCGAGGTATTTCGCCAGGCCGGGATCAGCACGGTGATCTGGGCCAATCATCTGGTGCGTTCGGCGGCTTCCGCGATGCAAAGCGTCGCGAAAGAAATCTTCGAGAGCCAGACCTTGGTGAACGTCGAAGATCGCATCGCTTCGGTCAATGAGATCTTCCGCCTGCAGGATGCGGACGAATACTCCGCCGCAGAGCGGCTTTATCTATCAAATTCAGGCGCGCCGCGCGCCGCCGTCGTGCTGGCGGCCGGGCGCGGCCGCGGCCTGGAGGCCCTTACCGTC
>Ga0193755_1000492_pt1 | contig 11437 bp, 5 predicted proteins | sample H1a2metaG_FD_144921 | JGI IMG/M metagenome (GOLD analysis project Ga0193755, IMG submission 144921) | Soil microbial communities from a riparian zone of the East river system, Colorado, United States - H1a2 | ecosystem: Environmental > Terrestrial > Soil > Riparian zone | place: USA: East River...
TGGGGTGTAGCTACTGCCCCCGCCGCAACCGATCGCTTGCAACACCAGGAAGAGAACAAGCCCAGCCAATGGGAGCGCTCCAACAAAGCGCTGGCGGCGCGTGCGAGCGAGGCGCAAGAGAAGTACGCTCATCAAGATCATCAGCAAGAGGACGGGCAAAGCTCTTGGCCGGGAAATGAAGCGCACACGTGGCCACACAGGCGGCACAAGGCCTCGCGCGGTGGTGGTCACTGTAACGGTAGCGGTGCCGCTGCCAGAGGCGAACACGTTTGGACTTACGGTGCAAGTTGTCGCTCTCGCAGTTGTCGGCAGAGAGCAGGACAAGTTGACCTGCGACGAGAAACCGTTTTGGGCGGCTACGGAAATTGCATTCGTGAATGTGGCAGTCTGACCCGCGCCGACGGTCTGCGTAGTTGTGCCGGAAGAAGAGACAGAAAAGTCAGGCGGCGGCGTAACGGTGAAATTGAAGGGGGCCGAGGTCCCCGCTGGCGCGGGATCGACGACATACAAAGCATATGAACCAGTCCCGACCGGGCTCTGAATTGACCCAGTGAGCTGCGTGGAGCTGGAAACATTGGTGCTGTAATTGATGCCAGCAAAATAGAGGAAGGCGCCCGGCAAGAAACCGGTGCCGGTGATAGTGAGACTCATAGGATTGTTGGCGGGACCAGACGAAGGGGACACAGAAGAGATTGTGGGAACAACTGTGGGTTGAGTAACGGTGAAAGGTTGGGGAGCGGACGCGCCGCCACCGGGGGTTGGATTGCTGACGGTGACCTGGGCTGTCCCGGCCGAAGCAATATCTGCTTGCGATATAGTTGCACTGAGGTTCTGAGAATTTTGAACCGTGGTTGGCTTCGGAATTCCATTGAAGTTGAGTACTGCAGTGGTTGCGAAGTTGCTTCCGTTGGCGCTTATCCCGAATGGCACAGACCCTGCAATCATGGTAGTTGGAAAGATGGAATTGAGTACTGGCACGGGATAGGTGCCGAGGTTTACGGTGAAAGGCACGGAATTCGAACCGCCAAACTGTGGCAGAGGATTGGACACAGTGATTTGGCCATTGGTGGGAAGGGCGATGGCGGAGGCCGGGAGTATGGCGGTAAGCTGCGTGGAACTTACGAAGGTAGTCTGTAGGTTGGTTGTTATGGTGAGGGTCGTCGTGTAGCCGGAGAAACCACTGGTAAACTGTGCGAAGGCTCCGTTGAGAAAGCCAGAACCAGTTATGGTTAAGGTGACGTCAGGGTCACCGGAATTGGCACTGTTCGGTGATACCGAACTAAGGGTCGGTGCTGGCGTGAAGCCGTTGTTGTAAGAGAAGACAATATCGGACCTTCCTCCCAGAGCGAAAGGGTTGGGGTCGGGAGGACCGAAGGAACTGACCATGATGTAGTAGGTAGTGCCTGCCGTGAGGGGAACATTTGAAAGCTGGGATACCACATTGACGCCCAAATGAATGTCATCGTTGCATGCAACTTGCACTAGACTACCTTGGGTTCCCGTCCACATGGAGAGAACGGCGTCATACGTAGTGAAGGAAGTCTCCACGAAGAGATTGGCGAAGAATGACGGCGTGAACTTATACCAGATGGTGTTGTAGACACCATTGGGATGGCCGCCGGTGTTTCCTTGCGCGGCCGTGAACTGGGTTACGCAGGAAGGAATCGGATCAGTGGAATCAGTCGTGGCACCGGAGGTGTCCTGAAAATCATTGAAACTCAAGGTGCTGATATTGATGGCATTCACAAAATTATCGTTGGGAGGTGGTGGGGCCACGATTTGGAAACTCACTGAGTTCGATTGCCCTCCCCCGGGGGGCAAATTCAAGACCGAAATACTATTGGTGCTACCGTAGCCCGCGAGCAGGGTGGAAGGAAGAGTTGCGCTAAGGCAGGTCGGAAGAGGGCAGGAAGACGTGGGAGCGGCAACGGTTATGCCGCTCTGCGCGCCATTGAAAAGCACCTTGGCGCTGGCGGCGAAATTTGTTCCGGCTAATTGGATGGTAATCGGCGTTACCGGATTCGCCTGCACAGGGGTACTGGATGGGTTGATGCTAGTGAGAGTCGGAACAACCGCGAGCACAGGGAATGTCAGGGAATTGCTGGTCGCACCACTCCCCAGTTTGACTGTGACTTTGGGCGTGCCTGCCACCAGCAGGGTGGTCCCAACTTGTGCGGTAAGCTGCGCGTCGGGCTGGGTGGGCGAGGGCGTCGTCGTGAGAGGAGTATCATTGAATTGGATCACACCATTGGTCAGGCCCGTACCATTTACGGTGAGTGTGAGCGAGGCGCCACCGGAGTTCGCGGACGCGGGCGAAAGCGAAAAGATCCGGGGCCCGCTAAATGGAAAATTGTTCAGAGAGATGTCCCACGCGCCGCGTCCGTGCGTCGCGGCACGGAGCGTGCGCGACGCCGCGTGAAGACGCAAGGAAATGACCGCTACGCGAGGCAGGCCGGACCCTACCGTGCTCCAGGTGCAAGGCATCGCGGAACAGTTCCCCATGAAAACGCCGAGGTCCGTGGCGGCGTACAGCGTGTTGGGAACGTCAGGATCGAGGACCAGATCGTTTACGGGAATGTTTGCGAGATCGCTCGCGGCGGGAATCGAGCAGTTAGATGTAGAACAGCTCACGTCCGTCCAGTTATTGCCTCCGTCGGCCGTCTTGAAGATGTGCCCAAGCGGATCGTTGATCGAAATGCCAAAGGGATCAGTTCCGACAAAGGAAAAGGCGGAGAAAGCGACATAGGCGGTCTTGCCGGATGGATCGGAAGGGTCGATGGCAATAGCCGTGACCTGACGCGGTGGTAATCCGAATTGATTCACCTGAGTAAATGAAGCGAAACCTCCTCCCCCCGCCGCTACGTTCGTTGCGGAGTAGACCAAGCCGTTGTTGGCTCCGGCATAGACGACACTGGGATTCCCAGGTTCCACAGCGATGGTGTTAAGCCAATCGCCGTTCGGACCGAACACAAGATCCCCTGAAATTGCATTCCATGTGTTTCCAGCGTCGATGGACTGATAGATCTTGGTCGTTCCGAAGTAAAGCACATTGGCGGTATTGGGATCCGTAGCAAGCGGTGGGATGAAGCTCGAAAAGTCGGAAAAATCAATCCCGTGGACCGCAGGAGAAAAAGTCCCGATCGCGCCATTCTGATAGGAGGCGTTGATCGGGGCGCCAGTGGCGCACCCAATATATACGGTGCTGGGTACGATGGCATCCACGGCTGACGATGCACCATCACCACAGAGCCGATTGTCCACCCAACTTGTACCGCCCTGATAATTCTGACTTCCGTTGTCCTGCGTCCCGGCGAAAGCGATGGAGGGAGAGGAAGAGTTAACAGAAATGGAAGGATAGAACTGCGTAAGGGTAAGGGAGGGGTTGTTAAGATTGCTCCAGACGATGGTCGAAGCCTCGGCGTCGTCGGTGCGCCAGATTCCACCATCGTTCCCAAGATACATGCGGACTTTGCCGGTCGAAAGCTTAACGAACGCAATGGCGTGATTGTCAACGTGAGGAAGTCCTGAACTGCCCGACGGCAGATTGGGAATTACGGAAGACCAACTGGTGCCGCCATTTTGGGTGCGCACAACCCAGGAGAAGTTTCCACTGGAATCGCGAACGGCGCCGCCGCCGAAAAAAGCGACGCTCTTGTTGTTGGGATCGACCTTGATCACATTGTCGTACCAGCACTGGAACTTACAGACATCAGGAGCGGCGGTCCGCGTCCAGGAAGTGCCGCCGTCGATAGTTACAAAAACTCCGATATTGGCGGCGGAGCCAGTGTTCGCGTCCGCGATGGACGCGTAGACGGTATTTCCGGTGGTGTCGCTGGGGGCGATCCCGAGATCGATGCGGCCCATACTGGACTGAATGGGCAAGGTTGTAGCGGTCAAGCGCGAAAAATGGAGGGTCGAGCAGGTCGCCCCGATGCCCGTGGCCTTGAAGATTCCATTGCCAATGGGAGCATTTGGCGAGCTTCCGAAGGGATTGCCCAGCGCAGCATACGCAACGCTCGAGGAAGCGAAGCCAACAAACGTGGACATCTGGTCCGCCAGTATATTTGTCCAAGTGCTGCCGCCATTGTCGGAGCAATACACTCCTTCCCGCGGCCCCTCTTCAATGAATTGCGCACCGACCAGAACCATGTTCGCATTGGAAGGATTGACCGCAACGTAGCTGATGTGCGCCCCACCGAAGTTAAGGAAGCCGAATCCCGGGCCGAGTTCTGTGCCGTCGGTATAAGGGCCAATGAAAGGACAAGTTACGCTCGCGACAGTACAAGTTTGTGTCCAGGTTTGGCCATGATCGCTGGACTTCAAGACCCCCGCACCGTAGTAGGTATCGAAGGCAAGGGCCTGTTCACCAGTACCTGCATAAACAATGGATTGATTTGAGGGTGCAAATGCAATCGAACCCATGGCGAGAGAAGCGTTCTGATCGCCGACGGCGGTCCAATGTCCGCCTGCGTCGGTAGATCGCCAGATTCCGCCCATTGCCCCGCCGATGAGTACGGTGTTGCCAGAAGTATCAGAAGGATCCACGGCGATGGTCATGATCCGGCCGGTCACGGGAGAAAAGAACCCTCCCGTCGTAGGAGTGGGGCCGATGGAGCCCCAGGCGGACGTAACTGCTCCCTGTGGGGTGAGCCAGGATTGCGCAGCCATCTCCGCATAAGAACCGTCTGGACGGAGAGCCAACTTACCCTCCGCCGCCATCATGCGCTGCATATGCTGAAAGGCTCTAAAGCGAGCGCCAGCCGGAATTCGGCCATTCGCCGAGCTGCGCTGCTTATAGAACCACTCATTCCGCTTGCGGATTTGCTCAGGTCCGTCCTTGGCTTCTTCGTCGTCCGGCGCTCTCTCGGATTCATCCGTGCTTTCTGCGGACGCTGTGGGTGTGGGCTGCTTCCTGATAGAGGGGACTTGTGACCTACTTAAGGGTGTTTTCGCGGGCGCGGGCTTTGGCTTCTCCTGGGAAGAAGCAGCGCTCGCGTAAAGGACAAGAATGGAGGCCAGAAGCAAGACACTTTGACACAAACCTGGTTTTTGGAGTCTCATGGGCCCGCCCACTCTACCGATTTTAGGGGTACCGCTGTAGAAACCTGGGGACGCGAAGAAGGTAGTTATCACTAGTTAGTAGCAATAGCAAGCAAACAACGTAATGACCACTAACCTGAGAACATAAGTGGGCGGACAAATCGTCCAACCCTCAATCGCTTAATACTTTTGCGGCCCCGTTCGAATGATATGAAGAAAGTAATTAACAGTACTGTACTTCCGTGCTATTCTTCATCGTGTTTGCTTGCACTGAGCTTCGAAGTGTTTACACTGTTTACCCCGTTTACCCTGAGTCCCCAAGGGAGCTTCGAGGGAAGCCTCGAATAGTTCCTGCCGATTGCAAATGCCCCCTCCCGCAAACCCTTTCATTTCAAATCCTTACAAATGCCCCGGGGTATCGGGGCAACACTTCCATTCCTAAAGTCTTACTTGAACTCCTTCCTGCTCCCAACGCACTTTTTCGTGATGTATACCAACAATTCCCATTCTGGCTTGCCCAGAGGATGCTCGAAGGGTTTACCTAGAGGCTTGCCTAGAAGCACGTCGAAGGCTTCACCCAGCTCGCCACGAGGTTCGAGGGGAGCGTTTGTTGCGAAGGGAACTCGGAGAGCAAGGAGCTAACGACTGAATACCGGCAACCCGCCAGATCTTGGCGCCGGTGGTAGAATAATAGAGGAGTCCATGGGGGCGACACGGTTTCGACGGAAGCTGTCGCGGCCCGAAGGCATGCCGGGACCCACCTGCCCGTAACTTGGTGGAAAACTAGAAATGCCAACAACAACTTGGCACTTGCAGCTTAATTAATTAAGTTGCCGCTTCCCCGGGCTTTGCTCATGGGCCCGGTCAGAGGCGTCACACAGTGAGCTGGCCTGAGCCTTTCGGTCCGTAAGGCTCGGGCGAGAACTATCGGACTAGCTGGCCGCGTTTCTTGCTCATTCTGAGCGCGGCGGGCGAACGCGCGACAGGTCTTCACGGACCGGGTCGCACACCGAATTGAGATAAGCATGTAGGCTTCGTGTCGTTGCGCTTTTCGGACGGGGGTTCGACTCCCCCCGCCTCCACCATATTCACAGATTCTTCGAGCGATCAGCGGTCGAGAAGAACTAGGAATCGCGTTGCCGCGTTTGTGCGCCGCGTGCTTTCTTGGCTTTGGCGTTGCATGGCTTGCTGTTGAAGTGCAGTTTGCTGGTTGGCTAAAGAACTGAGTCCCAACCGCCGGTAAATGCGAGCCAGACGATAGTGGCCTTCAGGCGAATCCGGATCAAGACGCACGCAAGTCTCCATCTGGAGGCGAGCCTTCTGCCATTCTTGTGACCATTCGAAAGCCCTGCCAAGCTGGCATCGCGCCAGCGGCTCCTGCGGCGCAATTCGTACCGCGTGTTGAAGCCTGCGCAGGATCTCCGGCTCACGAGAAATATCTCCGCTTTCTTCTGAAACGCGCAGCAACACCGCACCGCACAGTGCACCCGCACTCTTGCTTGATGGATGTGCGTCCGCAAAAGCGCAGATCTGAGCTACTGCATCGGGATTGGGTTCCGCTGAGTCCTGAAGCGTGATCTCGCCGAGGTAGCGAGCAGCAAGTTCATCGCTCGAATCGAGCTTTGCGGCCCCCAGCAATTCGCGGATGGAATCGGCTGACCGATCCACCAAATAGTACGAAAGCCCCAGAAGAAGCTTGACGCGAGTGGACTGAGGGAACAGTTCCACAGCTTGTTCCAAGACTAAGATCGCCGCGTCGAAGGTCTGATGCTTTAGGAGCTCCCTTGCCAAAGCCAGGCGATGCTCTTGAACATTGGGTTCGAGCGCGACCGCAGCCTGGTAGCTGTGCACGGCTGCTAGAGGATCACCGCGCTTCTCCTGAAGATCACCGATCAAGCTCTCCAACGAGCCGCTGTCTTCAAGACTCTTTGCCTTCTGAGCGCTTTCCAGTGAAGCGTCCCACTCGCCATTGCGATAACGAGCGAGAGCGAGATTGAAAAGAATGTCAGCGCGGTCGGGAGCCAACCGGCTCGCTTCCTCAAAATCCTTCGCGGCTTCCCCGTAAAGATTGGCTTGGATCAGCATTTCCGCGACACGCGAGCGAAGCTCGAATAGCCGGTCGGGGGGCAGCGTGAAACCATGAAGAGTCTGGAGTGTAGAAGCGGGATTCACATGAGATTCCAGCTGAACCTCTAAGCGGGCAAGATTCGCAGCAACCTGCAATTCAACATTTTCCGGCGCGAGTTTGGCTGCCGCTTCCATGTCAGTGGCGGCGGCAGCCGAATGGCCGAGCCCTGATTCAATTGACGCCCTCAATCGAAAAAATGCGACGCGCTGCTGGCGGTCTTCCGGCGCCGGAACGCCCCGAATCGCCGCCTCCGCTTCCGGGTAGCGATGCGCTCGCGCGAGTTGAAAGGCCTTGGCGAGGGATTCCGCGTAGGATGTCTGGCTGGATTGAGCCCTCACCCGGCAAGATGCAGCCAAGGAAAGGCATCCTAGGCCAACGAGAAAAAGGAGCGGGCGAATCATGTCGGACCCCTATCTTACCTCGGGTGCGAAAGGCTTGCGGGGTTATGCAAACGTGTGAGAAAATCCCGCGGTGTCCGGAAGCCCCGCCCCCCATCTCCGCCGCGAGCTCGGGCTCTTTGAGGCCATTTCCGCCAACATGCTGGAGATGATAGGCGTTGGCCCATTCCTAACTATCCCCTTAATTTTGAGTACGATGAGCGGCCCGCAGGCCATGCTTGGTTGGCTTTTGGGGGCGATCGTCGCCATCTGCGATGGCCTGGTCTGGGCGGAGCTTGGGGCCGCCATGCCTGGGACCGGGGGACCTTATCGCTACCTATCCGAAGCCTATGGGCCGAGACGCCTGGGAAGACTCATGAGCTTTCTTTTTATCTGGGAAACTATCTTTCTGGCACCCTTGTCGATTGGAGCCGGTGCGGTCGGGTTCGCGCAATACACGAAGTTTCTCTGGCCGCACATGGCGGCGTGGCAGGGCAAAGCTGTCGCCGTCGCAGTGTGCCTGGCCATCACTTTCATGCTTTATCGTGACATTCGCTCTGTCGGACGTTTATCCATCGTCTTGTGGGTCGTGGTGATTTTCACCGCGCTGGCGGTTACTGCCGCAGGGTTGCTAAATTTTCAGGTGCGGCGCGTTTTTGACTTTCCTCCCGATGCGTTCGTGCTTTCGAAACAATTTTTCGTTGGCCTAGGTGGCGCAACCTTGCTGGCGATGTACGATTACGGCGGGTACAACAACGCATGTTTCTTTGCAGGTGAAGTACGCCAGCCCGAGCGCGTGATTCCGCGTTCCATCTTGATCTCGATCGCTCTGGTCGCAACCTTGTATCTGACGATGAATATGACCATCATCGGTGTAATCCCCTGGCGGGAAGCAATGCATTCGACGTTCATCGTTTCCGATTTGATGCAGCGGCTGTATGGTTCAACTGTGGCGCAGGTGATGACCGGCCTGATTTTATTCACAACGTTTGCGTCGTTGTTCGCCGTGTTGCTTGGATACTCCAGAGTTCCTTACGCAGCGGCCACGGACGGCCGGTTTTTTCGGATCTTCGGGCGTCAGACAAAGAATTTCCCCTATTTTTCCGTGGCGTTCATCGGAATTTCCTCCGCATTCGCCAGCTTGCTCGATCTCTCAGACCTGATCACGGCGCTGATCGTCATCCAGGTCCTTGTGCAATTCATGGCGCAGGTTGTCGCTGTCACTTTGATCCGGCGCAATCGCCCTGATATTCATCGGCCCTTTCAGATGTGGTTGTATCCAGTGACAAGCATAATTGCCCTCGCTGGATGGGGATTCATCCTTGCTGCCAGCGGACTGAAATTCATACTGTGGGGATTTGCCTTGGCCGCTGTGGGCGTCGGCGCCTATCTGTGGAGGGCACGCGTAGAACACGAATGGCCATTCGAGCGTGCGCAGGTTGAGGCAGCGCCATGAACCGGGAACGACCTTTGGATGTACTCGTTGCTGGCGACCTCTTTCTGGATCTAATAATGAGCGGGTTCGAATCCTGGCCCCGTCCCGGAGAGGAATCCATCGCCAAGAAATTCCACAAAGAAGTGGGTGGGGGAGCCGCCATCACCGCGTGTGGACTCGCGAAACTTGGCACGAAAACCGGAATTCTTGGGATAGTCGGTAAAGAAGATGGACAGTGGATGCTGGACCAGTTGCGTGCGCGAGGCGTGGACACGTCCAGGATTCAAGTTACATCCGCGGAGCCCACTGCCTTCAGCGTTAGCGTTTCCACCGCGCAAGACCGCACGTTTCTGACGTACAACGGCGCGAATCGTGGACTCTTAACATTATTAGGCGATTTGATTGGCATTGCGTCGGACTGTCAGGTTCGCCACATCCATCTGGCGCATGCTATGGATCTCGCAAATCTGCAGGCTTCGTTCAAAGCCATCAAGGACAACGGCTGGAGCTTGTCAGTGGATGTGGGCTGGCATCCTGAATGGTACGGCGACGCACGCGCCATTGCTGCACTGAAACTGGTGGATGTCTTTTTTCCCAATGAGCGAGAAGCGGCAGCTGTGACGCAGGAAACCGAGCCGCGCCGCATGCTGGATGCTTTTCAACGCATGGGCCTTCACCGCGTGGCGCTGAAGCTCGGCAAAAACGGTGCCGTGTTGCTCTGGGATGGCAACGTCTCCATGCAGAAACCAGGGACCATCGCATCGGTTGACACGACGGGGGCGGGCGATTGTTTCGATGCCGGTTTTCTCTACGCCTGGCTGGGCGGAATGGAGCCGGCCCTCTGCCTGAAAGCTGGCGCGGCGTGCGGGGAAATGTCCACACGGGCGATGGGCGGGATTGCCGGATTTCCCTCAAAGGAAGAATTGGAAACGATCTTATGCGCCGCAAAGTGAGCGTGATCGGCGGGGGTGGCGTTCGAACGCCACTGCTCGTCCACGGATTGCTTCAAGCCCAATCGCTGCTCGAAATTGGCGAATTGCAGTTGTTCGATGTGGACTCCCAACGTGCGGAACTGATGGCCTCGCTCGGCCGCGAGATCGCGAGAAATCTGTGTGTCGACGTGAAGCTATCGGCCGTGAATTCCCCTGAAGCTGCGGTGGAGGGCTGCGACTTCGTTCTGAGCAGCCTGCGAATCGGTGGCATGGCTGCGCGCGCGCGGGATGAACGAATCGCCATCCAAGAAGGGCTCGCAGGTCAGGAAACAACTGGTCCAGGCGGCGTTGCCATGGCCTTGCGAACTGTTCCGGTCGCCCTGGCATATGCCCGTATCGTGGAACGGCTTGCGCCGAAGGCGTGGTTCATCAATTTTACAAATCCTGCCGGGCTTATCACCCAAGCTCTGAACCAACACACCAAACTGCAAATCGTCGGCATCTGCGATACGCCGGCGGAACTGTTTCATCGCATCGCCCACGTTTTAGGCGAGCCTATTTCCGAAGTTCGCTGCGATTATGCGGGGCTTAATCACCTTGGATGGGTGCAACATGTATTCGTCCGCAGTAAAGAAGTGACTGCGCAGCTGCTCGACAACGAACAAGCATTGCGGCAGCTCTATCATGCGGATTTGTTCGATCCTTTGCTAATCCGCACGCTGAAGCTCATTCCATCGGAGTATTTGTTTTTCTACTACAGCCAGCGCAAAGCGCATCGCAATCAGCTGAACGCCGGCGCGAGCCGCGGCGAGGAATTGGTGCGCATGAACGCCGAGCTTTTCTCTCAACTTCAATCGGAAACTCCTCGAGAGGCACTCGCCACATATCGCCGCTATTTGATGGAACGGAATGCATCGTATCTGCGACTTGAGGCGGAGGGCGGATCCGCATTTCGAACGATGCAGGACGAGCCTGACCCTTTTGAAACGCCCACGGGCTATCACAAGATTGCGGTGGAAGTGATGAGCGGCCTGGTGTCGGATAAACCCCGCACGGTGGTCGTGAATGTACGCAACGAAAATAGTATCGAAGACCTGCCCCCTGAGGATGTAGTGGAAGTTCCCTGCACAATCAGCAAAGAAGGCGTGAAACCCAAGCCCTGCGGCCGGTTACCGGAGAGTGTGCGCGGCCTGGTTCTTGCCGTCAAAGCCTATGAACGCACCGCAATTCGTGCGGTCATTGAAAAATCATGGCCGGTGGCGCAGTTGGCGATGCTCGAATATCCAATCATCGGTGAATGGGAGATTGCCCAAAACCTTCGAAACGCTTGGACCGGGTGCGATCACGAGCACCTCGGTTACCTGGAAAACTAGCGAAAGCGGATGAATGCCCGGCGGTTAGTTGACAATAAAAAACGGGAGAATTAGAGTATAATTCCTTTCCGCAAACGTGTGCGGAAACTGGTGCGCCCTCGTGTATAAGCCGACCTCCATTAAAGATATCGCCAGACTCGCAAATGTCTCCT
>Ga0193755_1000493_pt1 | contig 11434 bp, 13 predicted proteins | sample H1a2metaG_FD_144921 | JGI IMG/M metagenome (GOLD analysis project Ga0193755, IMG submission 144921) | Soil microbial communities from a riparian zone of the East river system, Colorado, United States - H1a2 | ecosystem: Environmental > Terrestrial > Soil > Riparian zone | place: USA: East River...
GAAGACGAGCCTCGTCCAGGCCATCTGCCGCGGCCTGGGCGCCCGCGCGCGGGCCACGAGTCCGACGTACGCGCTCGTGCATCATTACGACGCCGGCCCCACTCCCCTCTATCACGTGGATTGCTACCGTCTGCGCCACCCCGACGAAGCGCGCGATCTCGGATTCGACGACATGGTCCGCGAGGGCGCCATCATTCTGATCGAGTGGCCCGAGCGGGCGGGGGCTTGGGCTCCACCGCTCGATCGGCACTTCAAGCTCTTCTACGATTCTGATCCGGGGAGTCGCGTCGTTGAAGAATGAAGCCTGGCTCGCAATCGACACGACGACGGACATCGCCAGCGTCGCGATCCGCGCCGGTGAGCAGACGATCGCGCGCTCGGTTCGTGGCGCACGCCAACACGCCGCGCAAATCCTGCCTCTCGTTCAGCAGGTTCTGGAGGCCGGACAGCTGTCGCTCGAGCAGATCGCCGGGGTCATTGTCGGCGATGGACCCGGCGGTTTTACGGGCCTGCGCATCGGATGGGCCGCGGCAAAGGGTTTCGTCCAGGAGCGACGGTTACCCTTGATTGCGATTCCATCGTTGCTTGGCGCGGCGCACGCCGCCGGGGTGGAGACCGTCGCGGCGTGTTATGACGCGTTACGTGGCGAGGTGTTCGGCGCGATGTACACGTTTGTTGGAGATCAGGTGAAGACCCTCGTCGCGCCGGGGGTGTTCACGATCCCCGCGCTCGTGGTACGGGCCGGACGATCACCAGATCTCGCGGTGGGAGACGGCGCCGAGCGCTATCGCAAAGAGATCTTGGCCTGGACCGGACGAGCTCCCGTTCCCATCGATGCCCTACCGCCCCTTGCGGGATCGTTGCTCGCGCTCTTTTCCTATGACGGTGCGCGCCGCGCGATCGATGATCCGCGCGTTGCCGAGCCTGTGTACGGTCGGCCCGCCGAAGCTCAAGTGAAATGGGAGGCGCGCTACGGCCGACCCCTACCAAATTCGTCCCGCTAAGCTCGGCGATGTCCCCGCGGTCCGCGCGATCGAGCAGGAGGTCTTCGCCGACCCGTGGTCCGGACAGGACTTTCGCGACTGCCTGACGTCCGATGCGCACTTTCTCGTCGCCCTGGCGAGCGGCTCCGGGGGGGCGGCGATCGTCGGCTACGTGGTCGCGCTCGACGCCGCCGACGAGGGCGAGATCCTCAATCTCGCTGTGGCCCCCGCGGGTCGGCGCAACGGGCTGGGGCGCGCCCTCGTGCAACACATTCTCGAAGCGTTGACCGCACGCGGCGTCCGGCAGGTCTACCTCGAGGTGCGCGAATCGAACGCGCCGGCGCGGGCTCTTTACGCGGCTCAGGGGTTCAAGGAAGTGGGTCGCCGACAGCAGTATTACCGGCGTCCCGTCGAGGATGCCATCGTGCTCAGACTTGATGCATAACTTCGGTACAAGTGGCGTATCTTTGATTGACAGAATGACTTGCGACTTATATAGTGTTGGGCACCCTTGGGCCCCCACCCGCAATATCGCCGGAGGTTGTTGTGAGCCGCAGTCTTAACAAAGTCCAACTCATCGGGAATCTGGGTGCGGATCCCGAGGTGCGCAGCACGAATAACGGATCCCGTGTGGCGACGCTGTCTGTCGCGACCAGTCGCCAGTGGACGGGGAACGGCGGGGAAAAGCAGGAAAAGACGGAGTGGCATAGGGTTATCTGCTGGAACAACAAGGGTTCTGGCCTGGCCGACATCGCCGAGAAGTACCTGAAGAAAGGCGACAAGGTCTATATCGAGGGGCGGATTGAGTACCGGACCTGGGAAGATCGCGAGAAGCAGACGCGCTACGTCACCGAGATCATCGCGCGTGAGTTGATCATGCTGGGGTCGAGAGGCGGAGCCGCCCCGGTAGGCGCGGGGGCGGGGGCTGGGAAGGGGGCCTCGGAAGCTGGCGGCAAAGCCCCAGAATCGCTCGACGCGTTCCCGGAGGCGCTGGATGAGGAGGACGACGATCTGCCGTTCTGACCGCGCCGTACTGCTGGCCCTGGCGGCGTTGCCGCTCTTGTGGCGAGTCCTGCCGGCGCAGGACACCACGCAAACGGCGCAACAACAGGACACGACCCAAGCGGCCGCCGCTTTTCAGGGACAGGTTCCCGCCAGTCACACGGTCTCACGCGGTGAGACCCTTTGGTCCATCTCTCAGATGTACTTCAACGATCCGCTGCTGTGGCCGGAGATTTACCGTCTCAATACCGCCGTCATCGAAGACCCGCACTGGATCTATCCCGGTGAGGTCCTGAATCTCTCGGAAATGATCACCGTCGCGCAGGGTCCCGATACCGTCGTTACGCGGCCGGACACCACGCCGGCTGCCGCCGACACGGTGCGGGTCACTCCGGGCGACACGGTTCCCGCAATCGTCCCGCTCGATACGGCCGCCATCGACACGATCCCTGCCGACACGTCGCAGTTCAACGTGGAGCCGCCGCCGCCCACCAACGTCGCGGAAAGCCGCGAGACGATATTCGATCGCCGCCGCACGAATCGGCAGGTCGTCCAGGACGTGCTGCGTGCCTACGTCCATCAGCCCTACCGTCCCCTCCGTGCCGGCGAATTCTACGCCGCCGGCTTTTTGAGCGAGGAGGAGCGGCTGCCGTGGGGCCGCGTGCTCGGCGCGACGGCCCAGGCGGCGATTCCCAGGCTTTCCGATCGTACGTCAGCGACCACGTTTCAAGAGATCGCGATCCGGCCGCCGCGCAACGCGTCTTATCATGTGGGCGACTCGTTGCTGCTCGCTCGCATCGATCGGACGCTGGCGTACGGCCGTTGGGGCGACGTCGTGGTTCCCACCGGCATTGCCCGCGTCACATCGATCGAGTCGGAGCAGGTGCTGGCGGAGGTCCTCGCGCAGTTCGATCGCGTTCATGAAAACCAGCTCGCGATGCCGCTCGAGCCGTTCCGTGATCCCGGCCAGGTGCGGCCCACGCCCGTCGAGCAGGGTCTGACGGGCAAGCTGCTGGACCCACGGGATCCGCATTCGATCGCCGGCGCGCAGCAGTACTTCTTCATCGACAAGGGTCGCCGCGACGGCGTCGCGCTCGGCGATGTCTTCGAGGTGTTCAAGCCAGCACAAGGCTATGCGGGGTCCGCCTCGGAAGAGGTGCGCGCCGTCATGATGATCGTCCACACTCGCGAGCGCTCTGCGACAGGACTCTTGCTGCAGATCAGTCATCCGAGCCTGGATCGGGGTCTTCCGGTACGGCTGATCAAGAAGATGCCTTCCTGAAAGGAGGCCGGGCCCCGCTTCGTGGGCCTGGCCCGTATCTGGTGTGATTGTCACTCTGCATCTCGTTGCTCTGGCGCTCTACGGTCTAGCCACGGCGCTGACGTTGGCGCCGTTCATGGGCTTCCGGCCGGCGCCGCGCGCACTCACGATCGCGATTCCATGCGCGGGGGCCGCGGTTCACGTCGTCGCCGTTTCGCAGCTCACGCTCGTTGGTCTGGGGCCGGCGCTGTCGATGCTGGCACTGTGTCTCGTGCTCCTCCAGCTCGCGAGCGAGCGACTGTTACGGGGTTCGGCCGTCTCGTTCTTCGCGGGTCCCCTCGCCACCGGCCTCGTGGGACTCGCCATTCTGAGCGGGCTCGCGCCCGGCGCGGAAACCGTGGGGGCCCGCAACACCTGGTTTGTGCTCCACGTCGCGCTCAGCGTCCTTGGCCTCGCCTTGATGGCCCTTGCCTTCATCGCCGCGGCGCTCTACCTGCTGCAATTCCGCGAGCTCAAGGCCCGCCGCTTCGGCCAGATCTTCCAGCTCTTCCCGCCGCTCGAGCGGCTCGATCAGCTCAATCGCGTCGCTCTGGTCGCGGGGTTCCCCGCACTGACGCTCGGCGTCCTGCTCGCGCTCGGTTACGGCGCGCAGTTCTCCGGTGGCTTGCATGTCGCCAAGGCGCAGATCGTGTGGGGGATCTTTACCTGGGTGGTCCTTGGCTGGGCGGTCTGGGTCCGCGTCGTCCGTCATTGGGCCGGCCGCCGCGCGGCCCTCGCGAGCATCGCCGGTTTCTGCGCCGTCCTGCTGGTGTACGTCGCGTTGAAGCTGACGCAGCCCGGTGCCGCACGGTTCCTGTGACGGGTCATACGGAAATGGGGATCAAGGTCCTGGGGGTGAACCACCGCACCGCGCCGCTCGACGTGCGCGAGCGGTTCGCCCATGGCGCGCACGAGGTGCCGGGCGCGCTGGCGCGCGTCATGGCGGCGGGCGCCAGTGGCGGCGTCCTGCTCTCCACCTGCAATCGCACCGAGTTCTATCTGGTCGCCGACGACGAGCCGGCCCTGGAGGCCGTGTGGTCACTGCTGGGGGAGCGGCTTCCAACCAGTGGCCCCCCGCCCGTGACACGCGGCGCGCGGGAGTACGGTTACATCGCCCGCGACCGCGATGCGGTCCGCCATCTCTACCGCGTATCGTCGGGTCTCGATTCGATGATCCTCGGCGAGTCGCAGATCCAGGGACAGGTGCGGGAGGCCTGGGAAGCATCGCGCGCGCAGGCCGGTCCCGTGCTGCATCGGCTGTTTCAGACGGCGCTGCACGTCGGGTCGCGCGTGCGCACCGAAACGGGCCTCGGCATGGGAACGGCGTCCGCCGCGTCGGCGGGGGTCGCCGTCGCGGGCAAGATCTTTGGTGATCTCGCCGGCCGCAGCGCGCTCATCCTCGGCGCGGGTGACATGGCCGAGCTCGCGGCGACCTGTCTCAGCGATGAGGGCGTCCAGATCACCCTGGTCGCCAACCGCACGCAGGAGCGCGCCCGCGCCATCGCCGAGCGGCTGGGCGGCAAGGCCGTGTCGCTCGAGGAAGCGTGGCCGCATTTCGCCACGACGGACATCGCCCTCTGCTCAACGGCGGCGCCGCATGCGGTCGTCACCTGGGAGCGCGTGGGGACGATCATCGGCGCGCGCCGAGGGAAACCACTGTGTATTCTCGATCTGGCGGTGCCGCGGGACGTCGATCCGGCAATCGCGCAGCTCGAGAACGTGTTCCTGTACGACGTCGACGATCTGCAGACAGTCGCGGCGCAGGCGACCGCACGGCGCCACGATGAGATTCCCGCCGCCGAGCGCATCGTCGAAGAGGAGACCGATCTTTTCTGGGCGTGGTACGGTGGGCTGGGTGTCGTCCCGACCATCAAGGAGTTGCGCGCCCGCATGGATGACGTGCGCGCCACCGAGCTCGAGCGGGTGCTGCGCCAGCTCGAGCATCTGAGTCCCGACGATCGTGCTCACGTCGAGCAATTCAGTCAGGCGCTGCTGAACAAGTTTCTGCACCAGCCCACCATCACACTGAAGAAGGCGGCTGAGGCGGGCCGCGGGTACGGCCTGCTCGAGGCATTACGCCGGCTCTTCGGAATGGAGCCACCCGAGTGAGTCGGATTCTGGTCACCGGGGGTGCAGGATACATCGGCAGCGTCGTCGTGGAACAACTCCTGGAGCGTGGCTTCAAGGTCGTGGTGCTGGACGACCTGAGCGCCGGGCACCGGCAGGCGGTCCCCCGGGGGGCGGGCTTCGTCCAGGGGGGTGTGGGAAACCGCGAGCTGGTCGGGTCGCTGCTCGAGCGTGAGCGCATCGAGGCGATCATCCACCTGGCTGCCTTTGCCCTGGTCCCGGAGTCGGTCGCCCAGCCTCAGAAGTATGTGACCAACAATGTGACGGCCGCCCGTGTACTGTTGGAGGCGGCAGTCCAGGCCAAGATCCGCCGCTTTGTCTTCTCGTCTTCGTGCGCGGTGTACGGGAATCCGGCGACGATTCCGATCACGGAAGATGCGCCGCTGGCACCGGTCAACCCGTACGGTGAGACGAAACGCGATTTCGAGCGGTTGCTCGCGGAAGTCGCGCCGAAGCAGGGCATGGGGGTGGTCAGCCTGCGCTACTTCAACGCGTCCGGTGCCACGGAGCAGCGGGGAGAAGACCACGATCCGGAGACGCATCTGATTCCCAACGTGCTGGGTGCGGCGCTCGGCAAGCGCGGGGCGCTCGAAGTGTACGGCACCGATTACCCGACGGCCGACGGCACGGCGGTTCGCGATTACGTCCACGTCGCCGACATCGCCAATGCGCACCTGCGCGCGCTCGACGCGAAGCTCGATGGAGGTTCGGCAGTCGCCGTGAACCTGGGCACGGGGAGAGGGCGCTCCGTCCTCGAGGTGGTGGACGCGGCGCGCCGTGTGACGGGGCGCGCAGTGATCCCGATGATCGAGCGACCGCGCCGGCCCGGCGATCCACCGGAGCTGGTCGCCGCGGTGGGCCGCGCGGCGACGGTGCTGGGATGGCGCGCATCGCAGTCGAGTCTGGAGGAAATCTTGAGCAGCGCCTGGCGCTGGCATCAGGCACACCCGCAGGGATATCGAGGAGGTTAGGGTGCTTTTTCAGGTACGAGGCGCGATCCCCACGACGCCATGGGAGCTGGTGCTCACGTCGAGCCGCGAGACGCAGTTCGTGCTGGCCGTGCTCGCGGTCTTTTCGCTCGTGTCGTGGTATCTGATCGTTCTGAAGTGGTGGCAATTCCGCCGCGTGCGACAGCTGGCCGACCGCTTTCTCGCCGAAGTGGAGAAGGCACCGCGCCTCGAAGAGGCCTATCACGCCGCGATGCGGCTGCCGCCGTCGCCGTACAACCGGTTACTGCGCGAGGCCGTCCATTTCTTTTCCGAGCTCAAACCGGGAAGCCTGAAAGGCACCGGAGGACCTCCCGGCCCGCCAGGAGGGGGTGCCGCGTCATCCGGTACGCTGACGACGACTCAGCTCGAAGCGTTGCGCATGGTGCTCGCGAAGGAAGTCGCCGCCGAGCGCGACACCGCCGCGCGATTCATTCCCTGGCTGGCGACGTTCGGCTCGGTGAGCCCGCTGCTCGGCCTGCTCGGCACGGTGCTCGGTGTCATGGACGCCTTCATCGGGATCGCCGTCGGCGGCTCGGGTAACATCACCGCCGTCGCACCCGGCGTCGCCGAAGCGCTGGTGACTACGGTCGGCGGCCTGGCGGTGGCCGTTCCCGCGGTCATGGCCTACAACATCTTCGTCAATCGCTTGGGGCTGTTCGCCGGCGAGCTCGAGGGCTTTGCCCAGGAGATCGTCGGGACGCTGGCCCGGGAAGGACGGATCTAATGGCGGGACTCCTCGGCGGCGGCGGCGGTGGTGGTCTTCGCGGACACGGCGAGCTGCCGCTCAACGCCGACATCAACGTGACATCGTTGGTAGATGTCGCGTTCGTGTTGCTCATCATTTTCATGATCACCGCGCCGATCATGCAGGGCGGCGTGGATGTGCGGCTGCCGCGCGCGCAGGTCCGCGCCATCGAGCCGAAGCAAGGGCTCGTCGTGACGGTCGATATGGACGGCAAGATCTATCTCGACCAGGCGGGGCTCTCGTATGACGACTTCCAGGCCACGTTTCCGGCCTTCGTGCGAACGAAACGGCCCACGGGGGTGTATCTGCGGGCCGATGGTCGCGTTGCCTACGCCCGCGTAGTGCAAGTGCTGGCGGTCATTCGCGGGGCAGGCGTGCAGGACGTGGGACTCGTAGCCGAACCGGAGACGATCAATCGATGAGAGGACGCAGCCGGACGCCGGCCCCTGTTGGTATGGCGGTGACGGGAACGCTGGTCGTTCACGGGCTGGTGATCGTGTTGCTGTTCGGCACGCGCAGCGCACACACGCGGCTGCCGCCGACCTATCGCGTGCATCTGGTGGCCGCGCCGGCGCCCGACCTGGAATCGCGCAAGGCACCCGAGGCATTCGATCGTCCCGCGGAGGAGAAACCAACTCCGATTCCCGCAGCCAAACGGCCGCAAAACACCGTCGCGCGCGCGACCCCGCCCGCGAATCGCGATCAGACGCAACGCGAAGCGGCACCGCGCACGACGTCGCAAAACCAGCCGCTGCCCGGCGAGAAGCCATCCACGGGCAACGATGTCGCGACCGTGAGCACCGAGGGCGTCGCGTTCCCGTTCCCCGAGTACCTGCAGAACATCGTCGCGCAGGTGTTGCGCGTCTGGCAACGTCCTGAGCAACGCACACCGCTGGAAGCGGAAGTTTCGTTTCTTGTCCATCGCGATGGTTCAGTGACGGACCTGCAATTCGTCCGACGTTCCGGCAACTTCGCGTTCGATCTGGAGGCACAAGGCGTGATCGAAGAGCTTGGTGCGCGTCGGCTATTTGGCGCACTCCCAGCGGGATGGACCCCCGACATTCTCTTCGTGCGTTTCTACTTTTCTGGTCAACGTCAATGACGCCGGTTCTCCTCGCGGTGCTACTTACCGTCGCCCAGGACACGTCAGCCATCGACCGCGGCGTCCGCATCGGCATCATTTATCGTCCCGGCGTCCGCCCCGGCTTGGTGATGCTGCCGCGGACCGGCATGGGTCTCGACTCGGTGCGCACGATCGTGGCCCGCGATCTTGACTACAGCGATCGCTTCGAGGTGATCACGCTGCCGGGAGGCGATTCGATCCGCCTCGCGACCTCATCGGCCGCGCCGCGCGGGACCGGCACGCGCCGGAGCGGATCGGGCACGACTGCCACTGGTGGTGCTCAGTCCGGTACACTCAACTATCCATTGTATCAGGCGCTGGGTGCCGATTTCGCGCTCGACATCACCGCCGCCGGCGACACGACCGTGGCTACGCTGCACGACATCGCGGCCGCCGGCATTCGCCGTACGGTGCGCGTCAAACTGCCGCGCCCGGGCGATCCCGATTTCCGCCAGGCCGTCCATCGGCTCGCCGATCAAGCGCTGCAGGCTGCACTCGGCACGCCCGGATTCGCTGCGACCCGCATCCTGTTCGTGAAAGACGGCAAGGTGTACCAGATCGACCAGGACGGGGCCGATCAGAAGCTCGTGTCTTCGACCGACCGGCAGGCGATGTCGCCTGCGTGGGGAGCTGATGGCCGGCAGTTCGCGTACATGGAGTTTCAGGCTGGGAAGGGATGGCTGTATCTGCAGGAGATGGCGACGGGTAAGCGCACAGCGGTCTCGACGACCGGCAGCGCCCTCGACTTCACACCGGCCTTTTCTCCCGACGGTCAGTCCCTCGCGTTTAGCCGCGCGACGGAGGAGGGCACTGATCTGTACACCATTAACGTCAAGAACAACTGTTGCTTACGCCGCTTGACCGTGGGACGTTTTGCAGACAACTTGTCCCCGACGTTCAGCCCTGACGGGCAGCGCATTGCCTTCGTTTCGACGCGCCCGGGTCTGCCGCAGATTTATGTAATGGCGGCGGATGGAACGGACCAGCAGTTGTTCGCACCATTCGACTACGGTGTGACCGGGTCGTCCAACGCGCCAGAGTGGTCGCCCGACGGGCAATCGGTGGCATTTCACCGGGACGTGGCGGGCACACTGCAGGTGTTCGTGCTGGACGTGCGTACTCGCACGGTTCGGCAGCTCACCTCGGTGGGGCGCAACGAGGATCCGACCTGGGCTCCCGACAGCCGTCATCTCGCCTTTGTTTCCGACCGGTCGGGTTACCGCCAGTTGTGGATCATCGATCTCGACACCGGCCGAATCCGGCCACTGCTGCAGCAGAGCGGGGCGCGTTTGCCGGCTTGGTCTCCGCGGCTTACGGAGGCCCCTTCTACCACCCCCTGATCGGAGAGACAGGATGAAATCGGTAACGTTGCTCCTCGCGCTGGGCTTGGGCGCTGCCGTCGTTGCGGCCGCGTCCTGCGGCGGTAATCCACCCCCGCAGAATACGACGCCGGCGGTCGACACCGCGGCCGAGAACCAGCGGATCCGCGATTCCATCGCCGCGGCGCAGGCTGAAGCGGAGCGGCAGGCGGCAGCCGAGAGGGAGCGCATCGCGGCGCAGCGCCGCGCGGATTCTCTGGCCGCCGTGGCGCGCGCGGGCGATGAGGTCCGCAGTACGTTAGCGGCGATGATCCATTTCGACCTCGACAAGTCGAACATCCGTAGCGACGACATGGGCACGCTCGATCAAAAGGTCGCGATTCTGCAGGCGAATCCCGAGCTCAAGATTCGGATCGGCGGACACTGCGATGAACGCGGCTCGGACGAATACAACCTCGCCCTCGGCAATCGCCGGGCGCAGTCGGCCAAGCAATACCTCGTGAGCCACGGGATCGATGCGAGCCGCATCGAGACGCAGTCGTGGGGCGAGGAGCGGCCGCTCGTGGATGGCCACGACGAGAACGCGTGGTCGCAGAACCGGCGCGACGAGTTCGAAGTGACCAGCGGTGGCGACAACCTCCGCCGTCCGTAGCACGCTTGTCCTGACTCTGGGGCTCGTCGCCGGCTGCGCCCTCAAAGGCGACGTCCGGAAGGTCGAGCTCCAGGTCGAGGCGTTACGGGCCGATCTTGCCAAGAGCGATGCGGCGCGGGCGGCGGAACGGGACACCATCCTGGCCGCCGTCCGGCTGCTGCAGCAGGCACTCGCCACTCAGCAAGCGTATCTCGTACAGATGCGAGGCGATCTGCGCACCGAGCTGCTGTCGGTGCAGCAGCAGCTTACGAATCTCCAGGAGCTCGCGGGGGTCAGCCAGCAGCGGATCACTGAGCTGCGCTCCCGGATCGAGTCGCGAGCCCAGCAGCCGGATCCGAATGCGCCGACAGGAACGCCGGTCGGCCCCTCGGGCAATCCCGCCGGCCCTGGTCCCGATCAGATGTACTATGTGTCGTTGCAGCAGTACCGGCGCGGCAGCGTCGCGACCGCGCGTCTGGGGTTCCGAGAGTTCCTCCGCGTCTTCCCCACACATGAGCGCGCGCCGGACGCGATGTATTACGTCGCTGAGAGCTTCGAACAGGCTGCACCCGATTCCGCGGCGGCGGTGTACGATCAACTCGTGCGTACCTATCCCAATTCGCCGCGCGCTCCGTCGGCGCTTTACAAACAGGGTGTCCTCGCCGAACAGCGGGGTGACAAGCCGACGGCGCGGAACTTCTACGCGCGGGTGATCGCGGGGTATCCGCGCTCGCCCGAGGCCGATCTCGCGCGGCAAAATCAGCAGCGTCTCAAGCCGTAACCTCCTGGCCGTACCCCCACGATGACGCCACGCGGTGAGATGCCGTTTCTCGACCATCTCGAGGAGCTGCGTTGGCGCATCCTGTGGAGCCTGGTTGCGATCCTCGTCGGCACGGTCGTCGGCTGGCTCCTCCTCGACAAGATCGACATCATCGAGGTCCTGAAGCGGCCCATCGCGCCGTACCTGCCCGGTGGGCGCCTCGTCTTCACCAGCCCGGCCGAGCCGTTCATGCTCACGCTGAAGGTGGCATTCGCGCTGGGCTGCCTCGTGGCGTCGCCGGTCGTCATCTACCAGATCTGGGCCTTCCTGTCGCCGGCGCTGTACGAGCGCGAGCGGCGGCTCATCATACCGGCCCTCGCCGTCGGCGTCGTGCTGTTCCTCGCCGGGGCGATCGCGTGCTATCAGTGGCTGCTGCCGGCGGCGCTCAAGGTGTT
>Ga0193755_1000494_pt1 | contig 11427 bp, 3 predicted proteins | sample H1a2metaG_FD_144921 | JGI IMG/M metagenome (GOLD analysis project Ga0193755, IMG submission 144921) | Soil microbial communities from a riparian zone of the East river system, Colorado, United States - H1a2 | ecosystem: Environmental > Terrestrial > Soil > Riparian zone | place: USA: East River...
AGTCACGGTCGTGTTTACAGTCTGCAAGAAACTCTGTATTTGACCAGCGTTGTTCGCGGCTCCGGCGTAGCCGATCAAGTTCGTGTTAGTACCTGGAAACGAATCCAGAGCGACGCCGGCAATAGCCGATGCCGGCATCGTGCATGAATTTGCGCCCATGTCCAAACAAAGTATGTTGGTTTCACCGGCAGTTCCCGTGCCAACGTTTATATGGAGGCCATATTGTGGGTTTACCTGAGCAGGATTTCCGTTGAAGGTATTGTTGCGTACCCTCAAATTGCCTTTTGCGGTTTGCGACATCCCGAAATCAAAGACGTTACCGCTATTTGCCCTGACCTGATTAACAGTGTTCCCGGTTACTGATATGGTCATCGTCGCCGCGCCTTTGTCATCAATCCCAATGCCAGCGCCGAGGTCCGAGCCTGAGTTTGCCGTTCCCACGATGCCGACAATATTATTCTTGACCGTGCCGACCATCTGCGTACCTACCGTCGCGAGGCCGCCCATATTAATGTTGATCGAGGTCGAATCGTTGGCTCTGAAGCCCTGACGCGTGATGTTGCCACTCACTTCAAAATTAAGCGTGGTGCCTTGACCCTGATGTGAGATGTCCACATCAACGCCGTTCTGGTTGGCCGCGTCACCGGTGCCGGCAGACCCGCCGAAGATGTTGTTCATTATTTTGATCGTACCGCTGGAGTTGGCGCTGCTTCCGGCGTATTGAAAGCCCGTGGTTCTCGCGTTCTTGAAAATCGAGTTGGTGGCAGTGATGGTGCTCACGGTATTGCTAGAGCCAGTCAGGATCATCGCAAACGCAGTGTTACCCGCTGCTGGCATAGTTGCCAGTGAGGTGTCTCGAAACTCGCTGTTCGTGATGGTCAGATTCAGGCTGTGAGGAGTACCAGAAGCGGTGTTGGTTATCGTAAAAATGTCTTCGATCGAATCGAAGAACAACGAGTTTGTGACAACGTCTGTGCCTGTTAGATCGTCCAAACGGACATCCCATATATCGAGACCATCCACACCTGCTGTCTTTGCGTTGGTGTGAATATCTGTGTGCAACAGGTTCAGATCAGACATCGTGCTGCTGAACAATCCGTCATTGCCAAGATGTCCCGTGACCAGCACGTTGTCGAGCGTTAGGCCTGTAACAGTTGTGGCATGAATGCCATCGGCGCCCGAGTTCAAGCCACCGCTATTACCCGTGAGTGAGAGATTGCGCAGCGTCACGTTCGAAGCACTGGTGAGGTTGATCGCCGCGCCCGTTGTGTTTTGAATCGTACCGCCTGAGGCGAGTGTGATTGTGCCGCCTCCACCTTTTGCTGTCGTCCGCCCGCGTGTAATGTTGCCCGAATCGGATGCCCCATCGCCTGACACAGCAAACGGATTTGCTCCAGAGTTGTTGAGCACGATGCCGTTAGTCGCACCGTTGGTAGAAATGCTCTTGAAGAGGATGCCGCTGGCACCAATCGTCGTGCTGGTGATGTTTAGACCTATCCCAGTGGTCGTCGTGATGGTGGAAACTCCAACGAGCCCTACGACTCCGCTCGCTCCGCTGCCGCCCCCGCTGCTGAATCCAACGGCAGGTGCCGAGGTGTAGCCCGACCCGGCACTGGTGATGTTCCCCGTTGTGACTTTGAGAATTGCGGACGCAATTGCTCCGCTGCCGCCACCGCCACTGAACCCAACAGCCGGCACAGACGTGTATCCGGAACCGGGGTTGGTGACAGCTACTGCCACAACTTTGCCTTGCGTGACGATAGCGGTTGCCGCGGCTCCGCTGCCGCCACCGCCGGTAAACGTGACCCCAGGAGTGGAGGTGAACCCGCTGCCGCCGTTAGTTACAGTAACAGACTCGACACCAAGGACAGATGTTACGGCTGCGCCACTGCCTCCGCCTCCTGTCAGCGTTACTGTCGGAAGGGACGTATATCCGCTTCCACCATTGATTACGCTAAAGGATGCAACAGTCCCATCGGACTTTGGCGCAGTGACAGTGCCACCGCCCGTGGCTGTGAACGCTGCGTTAGTGCCGGTGATTAGCGCGAGCGTGCCGGTTAAGTTGATGGTTGCGCCCGTGTTGGCGTTGAGGAAGATCCCCCCCGGATTCGCGCCAGTGTTCTGAGTGATGTTACCGGACAAAGCCACCGTGCCACCCGACTTGCTAACTATGCTGACGACGCGGGCGTTGGTCGCAGAGTTGCTGATCGTGCCTGTGTAGGTGATATTCGCGGTACCCGCGCCGCTCACGTCGAAGGCATTGCCGGTTGCGCCGCTCAAGGCGCCACTACCAAGATCAACCGTTCCGTTCAAGCCAACGAGGTTGACGTTCTTGGCCCCGCTGCTGGAAGTCAACGAACTTAGAACAACATTCACAGTCGGTGTCGAAACGCCGGTGAGGTCGAGACCTGCGCCAGTCGTGTTTATTGAAAGCGTGCTGACGTTTAGCGTACCGACATTGCTACCGGCGATCGCAGTGCCGCTACAGTTGCCGATATTGAAACCGGAAAGTGTGTTGTTGCCGGGGGCTCCGGCCAGCGTCACACCGTTACCCGCGCCGTTGGTTGTTGTCGGCGTAGGCGCTGCCGAGTTAAATAACGTGACGCTTCCAAGCGTAGGAATATTAACGACGAGATTGATGCCCTGACCAAGAAGTTGCTGACCGGCATCTACGGTGAAAAGCCCACTCAATGAGCCGACGTTTGAGAAGATATAAAAAATGTCAGTGCTCTTATCCGCGGCCGTAGACATTGCGGACGGACTGCCGGAGGGAGTGTTGCTGCGCCCGTCACCCGCTGCGCCCGCCTGTAAGTACCAGACGCGACCGCTGAGATTGATCGTCACAGTCCCGTTGGCCGTCAAGGTCGGGTCCATGTTGTTTCCGACGGTGTACGTGAATGTGTCATTGACTGACGCACCGTCCGCAATATTCGGTCGCCCCAGTGGTGGCGTATACATGAAGTGACCGGTAGCGGCGAGCGTCACAGTGCCGCCGAGCGTCGTTGCGGCACCCGCGAGCGTGGTCAGCACAATCGTATCGGGCGAGCTGGAGATTGTATCGTTGGCGAGAACGCTGGGGAGTCCTCTCGCGCTTGAATCGAGAAAGGTATTTCCTACCCAGTTGTAAGTTTCGTTCGTCGCCACCGGCGAGGCATGAACAGACCCGGCCACAAGCGTGGTGTTGGGGTCAATCACATCGTTGAATGCGACTGCTGCCGCGTCCGTCGTGCCGGTGCTGTTGATAATGGCCGTGTAATTAATCGTAGAACCCGGCAAGACCTTCGTGGTATTCGGGCTAACGTTATCCGTCATAGTGGCCGTTATAGTGACAGCCGAAGGGACGTTCGGTGCGCCCGCAGCTTGCGCGTGCGATGCTTGAGGGAGCGGCGATTTCTTCTGCGCCTTACTGGCCTGCTCGCTGATTGAATCTATTGATGCTGTCGAACTCGGGGTGGTGAACGCCCAGTAACCAACGGGTGCCATCAGAGAAATGAGGCAGAGAATCAAGATTGCCGAATTGCGAAACACGGATTTAGAATTCGATGATTTCATGACGTTCCTCCCGGCCTTTTGGCGTCATCTGGGAATGGTGCTCGTCGATTCTGAGTGCCTTTGGTGACGGTGCAGAGGAGGCGAGCCGCAACGAGACCGGATATCTCGGTTCCGTAGCTCAGCAAGCGCTGATTCCAAGTCTTACTCGTCGAATGATTTCCTAGAAAATCCCCAAAAGGCGAGTGCCAGTATAACTTTAGGGAAACGGGTCTATCGTTCCACTCTTTGTCAGCTTAATAGAGAACAAGTGGAACGCTGATTGAAAAAGCCCATGTATAATTAACCGGATTCTCAGAACATCCTATCCAGACCGTGGCCTTGGATCGCGCGAGGCTTGGACTGCGATGCGATCCGTAGGCGTTACTGATGACCACGGCTAACAGCAAAGATCAGCACCATTTCGACTTGGCGTTTGAGCTGGCCTACTACATTCACGCCAACAGGGAAGTCTCTTTCTTCGTAGCGGAAGACGCGCTGGATGAGCTTCCCTTGATGCTTGGCAACCAGGAAAAACACAGGAAACCATCCGAACGACTGAGAGGTTTTTGGAAAGGCGGCGAGCGGACTCGCCCGCTCAGGCAGACCATGAAACTATCCGAACGGCAGATGCTGCAATGGCTGGTCTATAAGCATTCTGAATCCTGGGAACGCCAAACCGAACGCGGTGAGGGTCTCTACCCGCCGACCGAAGAAGATATGATCGTACGCTATCTGGAGCATTTGGTCTTTATCACCTTGAGGCGCGGCTCCTTCTACGTGACGCTTGCAGTCGGGCAATTGCTTCATCAATTCGACCGGCGCGAAACGAGGTTGTTTTACGATATTCTGACGCAGAGTGATACGGCCCGCATGAAAGACATGGGTTACATCGGGAAGCAGCGGTTAGAGCTGCTGGAAAGAATTTGCCGGCGATTTGATCAAATAATCCAGACCGTGAAGACGGCAAGCGGTGAGAAGCAGCTTGTGATCCGACCGGCGACTTCGCAGGTGATCAACCTCGTACTCGAAAGCCTGCGGCGATTCGCTCCGTGGGATACAAGGTGTATTGTGGAATCAGGGTTCGACATCACGGACATTCCCGGGCTTTATTTTTCAGGAGATGGCACTGACGAAGATATTATTGAGATGGACCGAATTCACACCCTCCTGGACCCTGAGTGTTTCGCGCGGTTCGTCGAAGGGCTATCCAAATACGTTCGAACCCTCCCCGCCAACAATCAAGATAGGGGTTGCAACTACGATTCTCCGAACGAACGGCTTGCGGTGCCGGAGTTTGCCAGTTTTCCCAGTGGATCATCACGTGGCGATCGGTTTCAATCTCCGGAGTTAACAGCAGAGGATTATATTCGGCTCCAACGCACATTGGATGCGCGCACTCGGCGGAGAAAGAGTTTTACGCCCCAACAGTTGTGTGTCTACGTTGATAACGTGCTGTCGCAATCCTTTGATCCAACCCGAAAGGACCGCGGCCGATTCGTGATCGGCCCCGAAGCCGGTGTGATTGAAGTTCGTGGCCGAGATGCCGAGGGCGAACTAACACTAGCAATACTCATTGCAGATTACGACCAGATTCCTGTTGGCGCCGCACTCAGGGATTCGGTTGTGCATCAGGGCGGCCAGAAAGTAGGAATCCAACTGACGCCGATCTGGGATGCTGAAGGAAATGTCGAAGGCGGACAGCTTGAAGTGAGCTTCGCCGAGCGCGACCTGTTCGGATTGAGCAGGTGGATAGAAGAGGTTTCGGAAAGTGCCGGATCAAGTTATGCGTGGCTGATGAAAGCCGGTGTGGCGTTGGCGCTGATACTTGTAGCGTTGATACTCATCTGGTTCCAACTCCGGCCGTCTCACCGGCAGGTGGGCCCGCCGGAACAAGCCGAGCAACCTCCGACCAAAGAAGAAAAGCCTGTTTCTCCGGTCGGTCCGCCCCCGCCGCCTGAGCAGCCGCCCCCATCGAAAGGCGCGCCACTCATTGCCCGCGCCATCTGGAGCAAAGACCCGCAGGCTGCTCTCAGTGCGATTCCAATCGAGCCTACACGCGGCGAGATCAGAACGATCGATCTCGCGCGTAGTCAGCGACACATCCTTCTCAACCTTCCGATTTATGATGACGCAGGTCGGATGTACTCGCGTTACCGCGTCACCCTTGCGGCCGCAGATCAACAGCTCTGGCAGCAGACGCTTCAAGCACCGGCAATCAGTCTCACCGGCAATGCGCACATTCTGAATGTTGCACTGTTCCCTCAACGAATGCCCACGCATGGTCAATATGATTTACGTATTGAAGGTTGGACACAAACGCGTTGGCAATCATTGGGTCACGTATTACTCAATCCAGAAGAGCGGTGAAGAGCGCATACCAGGTGCCACTCAAATCCCGCATGGATTTATGGACTATCGGAACTCCTCAGGGGCGGTCAGGCTGCCTGCCCGAAGCATAGGGGGCCAGCTGTTTTAGAGACTGTGTCAAAACCTGAACGGCACAGAAGACAGTTTTCCATTAGCCCAGGCGTTCACGCCTGGGTCACGCGTGGCGATCGATCAAATAGCCCGGTTCACCGGGCTTCGGCGTGGCCTTCAGGCAATTGTTCGTGTCAGGACTCAAGGTCTTGAGCTAAAGCTGTCGAGAAGCCCGTGAACGGGGCTAACCTAAACCATCCGCACGTTGTCCCCCAGGCGTGAACGCTCTGGGCTAATGGAAAACGGCTGTCGCTCGGGTTTTGGCACCATCTCTTTATGCGGCGGGTTTGCAGTGCGGCGCATCGCCAACCAACGCTCAAAGCGCTGGCCTATTCGCCCTTGGGCAAGCCCGATGATTCGGACTGAGCAGTTACAAATGAATCTCTCACCTCCACTCACCTTGAAGCACAAACCCGGCCCAGTAGTAAGCCGCCTCCCATTGCTTCTCTTTCAACATTGATACTTGCGCAGCCCTCAGCGCCGCCGCCGGGCGCATCCTGTCTTTGAGCATCTTCTCGTAGAATCTTTTCATCAATTCGGCCGTAGCCTTATCGCTGACCTTCCATAAGCTCGCCACGACTCGTGGCGCTCCTGCGTACATGAACCCTCGCGTCAATCCGACCAGACCCTCGCCCTTGATCTCTTTTCCTAACGCCGTCTGACACGCGCTCAACACCACAAGATCGGCTGCCAGCTTCAGATTGAAGATTTCGTAGAGTCTCAGAAAGCCGTCCTGTGGGTGTCCCTGTTCATCAACCAGCGACAGAACGATGCCTGATAGCTGCGGATGCTGATTGTTGAGCAGACTATGTGTTGCGAAATGTATGATCTGATACTGGTCCAGTTCAGGGCTAATCGCTGTCGCTCGACTGGCGGTAAAATCAAGCGCCTTGAGCGGCTGCCCCGACGCCAGGGCTGTGATTAGCTCAGCCTCGCGCCGACTGAGGACTAATCTGTCAAAGCTGTTGAGTCCCGATTCCTTGATTGATCGTTCTACATCGGAAGGCTGGGCTGTCTTATCAGTTTTTTTCTCTATTCCATTCTGCGCGGCTACCTGCTGGCTCTTGATCCCCGACTTAACTCGTTGATCATCTTTGTCAAATACCGGGTCGGCCAACACTGCCACTGTTTTGGGTGCAGGCTTACGCCCGCTCAGTTCGCGGCGAAGCACTGCCAGCACGGATGCCGAGGGCAAGTTAACTATCTCGTGATCCACGACGAGTGGGCGGTGGACCGTGGGCGGTGGACGGTTGCTCGAAATACCAACCGCCTTTTCCCTGACTACCGGCCACTGGCCACCGGGCACTGGCATAGGCAGCGCGCCGAACGGTACGTATTGCAGAGCCCCTTCACTCACGATGAGCAATCGCTTCCGGCCCAATTGATCGGCTACCGGTTTCAAAAGCATTTGGCTCAGAATCCTCAATGCCTCCGGGTAGTGCACGTCCGCCTTTGCAACCATCAAGTCATAGACGCGGCGTGCAGCGGCTTCTATCTCGATTCGCTTGGGTAGCTCGTAGGTCTTGATGAAAGTCGGCGTTACTGCCCACAAATAGCTGCGATCTTCGCCCAGTGCGTACTCTAACAGCAGCGTGTCTTCGTCCAGCACCTGTTTCTGAATCTCTTTCAGACCAAGCGGCTGGGGCTGAGTCAGCGCGGCATAGCGAGGACTCTTTGCGCGGATCTGCGCCTCAGTCTCTTGGTACTCCGAAAGAGTATCCTCCACCTCTTTTCTTGATGCTGCCTCTTTCTCTTCTGTGTGCTTTCCGCCTAGCAGGCGAGTCAGGCGTTCCGACTTCATACTGAGTTGCTGCTGGACTGAGCGTTCGTGTTCGAGCAGCACAGGATCTATTCCTTGCCGAATATCGGCGCGTGACTCGCCAAGGATTTCCAGTAAAACGCGAGCACGTATTCTCTCGCTGACCTCAAAGGCCGCAGCATCATGCCCGGCCGCTGGCTGGCTCTGATGTAATTTCATCAGCAGATCAATGTAGAATTCGTAAGAGTCCTTCTTGGCGGCAAGGTAAGGAGCGCGCTGTTGCTCGTTGACTATCTCTCTGCGCGTTGACTCAATGATGTTTAGTCCAGCTTCGATCTCAGTGCGGGCATCGATCAGGTTGCCTAACTCGCTCTCCGTGCGAGCTAAGGCGTAGAGCGTTCTTGCTTCCCCTGTCCGGTCTTCGCCGGCTCGACTGAGTTGAAGTGCTTGTCGGTAGTACTCCATTGCTTTCAACGGCTCGTTTAGCGAGCGATACGTATCACCCAGGTAAATGAGTGTATAGGTTTCCCCGTATTTATCTTCTACTACGCGTCCCAGAGAGAGAGATTGGTTAAAGTAATCGAGCGCCTTCTGCGGCTGACCCAACCTTCGATAAGTCGAACCGGTATTGCTTAGTATGAAGGCTTCCATTCTGCGGTCACCCGTCGCTCGCGAGAGTGGCAGTGCCTGCTCATAGTATTCAAGAGCTTTCGGGTACTCATTTAAAGAATCATATACCGCCCCAATATTGAGGAGAGTGACGGCTTCCCCTTGTCGATTTCCTCCGGCTCGTCTCAGAGGCAGCGATTGGTTAAAGTATTCCAGCGCCTTCATCCATTCGCCCCAATGATAATAAACTATGCCGATATTATGGAGAGATTGGGCTTCCCCTAGGCGATCCCCAGCGGCTCGCCTAAGCGCCATCGATTGACTAAACTCCTCTAGAGCTTTTTGGAACTGGCCAAGCGCTGAATAAGAAAGTCCGATGTTGTTTAGTGTAATCGCTTCTCCTCCGCTATCTCCGACGGCACGCCGCAATGGCAATGCCTGGCTGAAGTACTCCAGCGCCGTCTGCTGCTCGCCTAACCTCCAGTATTCTGCACCTATGTTACTAAGTGTATTGGCTTCGTTTAGACGATCTTCCACATCTCGCCACAGCAACACCGCTTGGCCGTAATACTCCAGCGCTTTCTTTGATTCACTCAGATTGCCAGAAACAAAACCTAGCTCGTTGAGTGTATAAGCCTCCATCTTTTTGTCGTCCACATTTCGCCAGAGCAAAAGTGCTTCTTCATACTTCTTGATTGCCCCTCGCCTCGATTCAGCCGTTTGCTGGTCACGGAGTCTATTTGCCTCCTCAAAAGCTTTCTGTGCATGCATCCGGGCTCGATCTTTAGCGTAAGCCTCACGCAATTCTTCTATCCTTATCTCATATCGCCCAGTTCTTGCGTCCTTATTGGAAGGCTCCACAGTAAGACGGTATTCTCCTGATGCTTCTGCTACTACTGAGACAGACTCCAGTCCGCCTGCAGGATCGTTGTCTACTTCCACAATCCTCAGACCATCGGGCCCGAACACCTTGACCACTACGTCAATGCCCCTCTGCTCGACCACTGCTTTCATTAATTGCCCTGATATCAGTGTCACTCGATACGTGTGAGCCTGCCCTCCCGCTAGCTCGCGCTCGACCGGGTAGCCTTGCTTTAGTTCGACAACCTCTGACTTCCCTACCTTCTCGGCGGTCGCTTGTAACGCAGATGTGGAATTCAAGAACCGGGACTCAGTTCTTCCAATGGAATGAGCAACCGCTAAGGATGACGACCAAAACAGCAAGCAAACTATTCCCCCGGTCAGCCTGATACTTTCTCCTGAGATAGATTTGCGATTTGACGATCCTGCTACAAGCGGTTGCATCAACAATCCTCCCGTGGCCGATAGGTGCTGATCCCCAGATTGCAGCTACTCTACTCGGAGGCTCTGGGCCACGCAACTAACCACCCTCTTGAGCAATACGGCTCCAGGATCGAGGAGCCTTCGTGTGAGGATTGGCTACGACGATCAGGCCGCATAGCGGCTTCGCCCTCCGCCAGGAGGGCCATGTTGATAGAACCATGATGAGCGGGCGTCGGCCCTCCGCTAGGAGGGCCATAAACCTTGCAGCCCCAGAACATACTTGAAGGGAAAGGAGGGCGCGGGCTATCGATAGGTGGCCGGTACGCGGCCGCCTCCGCGCCGGGCTGCGCGCGTCCAGTCTGGATCCATGTCAAACGAAGAAATCCAGGTTAGGTCTGAAGTAACTCTGCGGCTCCGACTAAAGAGGTACTTACGTTCACTTCCGGCAGCGGCGTGCTTCGCTTATTGCTTTCTCAGCGCAGCGTTCACCTTCGCTGTGGTGTTCGGCTTCACGACAACATCCTTCTGAAAAAATCGATACCCGGGCTTTTCGAGATCAACAGTGTACTTGCCGGCGTAGACACCCGTGATCGTGGTGGGCGTGATGCCGCGCGGTTGAGGCTCGCTTGCGCCTTCTTCATCGATGAGCACCAGCAACACGCGGGCGCCGGGCGGAGTCGATGTAACTTCAATGCTGCCGGTTAGTGCTTGAGAAGTGTTTGCTTGAGAGTTGTCGTTCGCGGCTCGAGCCTGCGAGGCGTTTGAGTTCGCGGCGGACTGATTGGTGTTCGGCGAAGTAGACTTGCCATCACCCCCAGGCTTTACCGTGGTGCAAGCGGGGACAAAGAAGGTTATCAGCGACAGGATCAAAGTATTTCGCAACAGCTTCATGGTTTCTCCTCGAACCATTTTACAAATTCTCGACATCTTTGACAGGTTTTTGCGACCGCTTGATCACATTTACATCAAACGCGAGTAGAGTCCGGTGATTACCCGAGCACGAAACAAACTCGTTAATGGGATGGTGAGATTCTGAGGATGAGTAATAACAATCTGCGCCCGTTGCTTCTTGGTGTCCTGGTGCTGCTGCTGGCACGGTCAGCAACCGGGCAGACCGCATCATCAACCGCGGCAACACCGGAAGCGGACGCGCTCTTTGCGGCCCAGAAGTGGAGTGAATCCGCGCCCGCGTACGAGGCGCTCACAAAGACCAACCCCAACAATGGCCGTGCCTGGTACAGGCTTGGCTATTCGCTACACTCGATGGGCAAGTACGATCAGGCGGTCCGAGCCTTTCAGCGGTCGGTCGAGATCGGAAACAATCCACTGGTGATGTACAACCTTGCTTGCGCATACGCGCGCCTGGGCGACAAGGACAAAGCATTCGAATGGCTAGGCAAATCGATGAATGCAGGCTTTGTTGCGCCGCAACTCAGCACGGACTCGGACCTCGAGGGACTGCATTCGGACGCGAGGTTCCACGAACTGACCGCACGTGGCGCCAGGCTATCAAGACCTTGTGAGTTCACGCCAGAGTACCGTCAGTTCGATTTCTGGATCGGAGACTGGGACGTCAAGACTCCGCAAGGTCAGACCGCCGGAACAAACACTATCCAGCGCCTCGAAGACGGCTGTTTGATTCTCGAGAACTGGACTGGCTCGCAAGGCGGAACCGGAAAAAGCATAAACTTCTACAACGCGAGCACCAGCAAGTGGCGGCAGACCTGGGTCAGCAGCACCGGCGGCGTCACGGAATACGAGGGCTC
>Ga0193755_1000496_pt1 | contig 11402 bp, 8 predicted proteins | sample H1a2metaG_FD_144921 | JGI IMG/M metagenome (GOLD analysis project Ga0193755, IMG submission 144921) | Soil microbial communities from a riparian zone of the East river system, Colorado, United States - H1a2 | ecosystem: Environmental > Terrestrial > Soil > Riparian zone | place: USA: East River...
TGAAAAAGAAATGGGAAGACCGATTGACCACGGTCTTCCCGCGACAGGGACACTACGCGCTGGACCGTAAGAACCTCATCGCCTATCCCACAGCCGACCTGACGGTCGAGCGCATCGGGGATCTGGTGGATCATGATCTGTCCGCCCGCTTGGGCGGAACCAACTTCGGGCGTACGCGATAGGAGCGACACGTGAAGGCGATACAACGACTGCGTGATCTCGGACAGAGTCTGTGGCTCGATAACATCACCCGTCAGCTGCTGACGGACGGCACCCTTCTGCACTACATGAATGATTTCTCAGTTACTGGACTCACGTCTAATCCCACCATTTTCGATCACGCCATCAAAAACGGCGGTTTCTACGATGAAGCCATCCGTCGGAAAACCGCTGAAGGTAAATCCGGCGAACCGTTGTTTTTTGACCTCGCACTCGAGGACTTGACCCAGGCCGCCGATCTTTTCCGCCCGGTCCACGACCGCACCGATGGAGTCGATGGGTGGGTATCGTTGGAGGTGTCTCCGTTGCTCGCCAACGACACCGCGAGCACGATCGAGGCGGCGGCTCAACTGCACGCGCGAGCAGAACGCGCCAATCTCTTTATCAAGATCCCCGGTACGCCGGAGGGCGTTCCTGCGATCGAGGCCTCGATCCTCGCTGGGGTGCCAATCAATGTGACCCTCCTGTTTTCCACCGAGCAGTACATCGCCGTGGCCGAGGCGTACATGCGGGGGATCGAACGAAGGCTCGCTGCCGGCTTGGATCCGCGCGTCGATTCCGTCGCGTCGCTGTTCGTCAGTCGATGGGATGTGGCAGTCCGGGACCACGTTCCCCAACAGCTGCGGAATCGTCTTGGCATCGCTGTTGCCAAACGCACGTACAAAGCCTACCGCGGTCTGCTAGCGTCGCCCCGGTGGCGGCGGCTGGCTGCCGCCGGCGCCCGGACGCAGCGCCTGCTCTGGGCCAGCACCGGCACGAAGGATCCTCTCGCTTCGGACACGCTGTATATCGAGGCGCTGGCCGCACCGGACACCATCAACACCATTCCCGACAGCACCCTGCTCGCCTTAGCCGACCACGGGCGTGTGAGAGCGGTGATGCCGGTTGATGGTGGCGATGCCGAAGGCGTGCTCGCCGACTTCAGGCGGGTCGGTGTTGACGACGTTGCCCTTGCGACCCAGCTGCAGCGCGAGGGAACCGCGTCCTTCGACAAGTCATGGCAGGACCTGCTGGCCTGCATTGCGTCAAAGAGCGCCATGCTCGAGCAGGTCGCCCATTCGAATGCGGGCCAACGATGACCGCAACCACAGCAGCGCAGCTGCAGTCGTTGACAGCGCGTCCGGCGTGGAAAGCCCTGGCTGACCACTACGAGCAGATGCGCCATCGGCATCTGCGCCAGCTCTTCGCCGACGATTCATGCCGCGGCGAGCGTCTGACCGCCGAAGCCGCCGGGCTCTATCTCGACTACTCGAAGCATCGCGTTACCCAAGTGACGCTCGGTTTACTGCTTCGGCTGGCCGAGGAATGCGGCCTGCCCCAGCGCATTGACGCCATGTTCAGCGGCGAGAAGATCAACGTGACCGAGCAGCGGGCCACGCTCCACGTTGCTCTGCGGGCTCCGAAGAACGATCTGATCCTGGTCGACGGAGTGGACGTCGTGCCAGACGTGCACGCGGTTCTCGACCGCATGGCGGCTTTCTCTGAAGAGATCCGGAGTAGCAGCTGGCGCGGCCACACGGGTTGGCCCATCAAGAACGTGATCAACATCGGCATCGGCGGCTCCGACCTCGGTCCGGTGATGGCGTACGAGGCGTTGCGGCACTACAGTCGGCGCGACATGACCTTCCGCTTCGTCTCAAACGTGGACGGAACGGATTTCGCCGAGGCCACGCGCGACCTCAACCCCGCCGAGACGCTGTTCATCGTCTGTTCGAAGACGTTCACGACGCTCGAGACGCTGACCAACGCGCACACGGCCCGCGCCTGGTGTTTGCGGGCACTCGGCGACGAACGGGCGGTGCGCCGGCACTTTGTTGCCGTTTCGACTAACGAAGAAGGCGTGACGAAATTCGGTATCGACCCCACCAACATGTTCGGCTTCTGGGACTGGGTCGGCGGGCGTTACTCTATGGATTCGGCCATCGGGCTGTCGACGATGCTGGCGGTAGGCCCGGAGCACTTTCGCGAAATGCTCGCCGGGTCCCACGCAATGGACGTGCACTTCCGCACCGCACCGCTCGAGCGGAATCTGCCGGTGATCATGGGGATGCTCGCCGTCTGGTACAGCGACTTCTTCGATGCTGAAACGGTCGCGGTCCTGCCGTATGACCAGTACCTCAAGCGCTTTCCCGCGTATCTCCAGCAGTTGACTATGGAGAGCAACGGGAAGCACACCACCCTCGACGGCGGCCGAGTCGATTACCAGACCGGGGCGATTCTCTGGGGGGAGCCCGGCACCAATGGACAGCATTCGTTCTATCAGTTGATTCATCAAGGCACCAAGCTCATCCCGTGCGACTTCATCGCGTTCTGCAGATCGCTTAACCCGCTGGATGGTCACCACGACCTGCTCACGGCGAACGTGTTCGCGCAGACCGAGGCGCTCGCCTTCGGCAAGACTGCACGCGAAGTCGAGGCGGAAGGGACGCCGGCATCGCTGGTGCCCCACCGCGTCTTCGAGGGAAACCGGCCGACTACGACTATTCTCGCCGACGCCCTGACGCCGGCGACGCTGGGGTCGCTCGTCGCGCTGTACGAGCACAGCGTGTTCACCCAGGGCGTCATCTGGAACATCGACTCGTTCGATCAATGGGGCGTGGAGCTCGGCAAGGCGCTGGCGCAGCGGATCGCGAGCGAGCTACGGGATGGGGCGCCCGCCGACGACCATGACAGTTCCACCACGGCGCTGATCCGCCGCTACCTGGGTTCGCGAGGGCAGGCCGGATGACAGCCCCGCGAGGCACCATCGACGACCTATGCATCAACACCATCCGCGCGCTCAGCATCGACTCTGTCGAGCTGGCGGCTTCGGGACATCCGGGAATGCCGATGGGCGCGGCCGCGATGGCCTACGTGCTGTGGACGCGACACCTCCGCCATGACCCAGCGCAGCCGAAATGGGTCAATCGCGACCGGTTCGTTCTCTCGGCGGGACACGGGAGCCTGCTGCTCTACAGCCTGTTGTCTCTGACCGGGTACGACCTCACGCTCGACGATCTCAAGCATTTTCGGCGCTGGGGCAGCAAAACCCCCGGCCATCCGGAGCGAGGGAGCAGCGCCGGCATCGAGGTCACGACGGGGCCGCTCGGCCAGGGGTTCGGCAATGCCGTCGGGATGGCGATCGCCGAACGCTGGTTGGCCGCAACGTTCAACCGGCCTGGTCACCCCATCGTGGATCACCGGACCTACGTCATCGCGAGCGACGGCGATCTGATGGAGGGCGTGGCTGCCGAGGCTGCATCGCTCGCCGGAGACCTTCATCTCGGCCGGCTGATCGTGCTCTATGACTCGAACCGCATCACACTCTCCGCCACCACTAACGTCACCTTCTCGGAAGACGTCGGTGCGCGCTTCACGGCATACGGCTGGCAGGTGCAGCACGTGGACGGGATGGACGTGGGCGCGGTGGACGCGGCACTCGAGGCAGCCCGCGCCGAGGAGAACCGGCCCTCGCTCATCGTGGCGCGCACGCACATCGGGTTCGGGAGTCCACACAAGCAGGACACATTCCAGGCACATGGCGAGCCACTGGGCAAAGATGAAGCTCGGCTGACGAAGCGGGCTTACGGCTGGCCGGAAGACCGGACGTTCTATGTACCGGAGGAGGCTCAGCGGGAATTCACGAAGGTCGGCACCCGCGGCGCGGGGGTGCGCGCCGCGTGGCAGCAAGTGATGGACGGCTACCGATCCGCTCACGGGGCGCTCGCTGCCGAGCTCGACCTCGCGATGGCGGGACAGCTTCCCCCGCTTTGGGACGCCCGCTTACCGACCTACATGCCCCAGCAAGGGGCGGTGGCCACGCGGGACGCGGGTGGCAAGGCGATCGAGGTGCTGGCCGAGTCGGTGCCGACGCTGGTCGGCGGGTCGGCGGATCTCGATCCGTCCACGCGTACAATGATGAAAGGAAAGGGCGACTTTCAGAGCGCGACCGTCCCGGAGGACGGGCAGACTCCGCCGACCCAGGGAGCGGCGGGCGGGGTGTGGGGGTACGCGGGACGGAACCTCCATTTCGGGATCCGCGAGCACGCGATGACCGCGATCCTCACGGGAATGGCGCATCACGGCGGAGTGATCCCGTTTGGCGCCACTTTCCTAACGTTTTCGGACTACATGCGACCGAGTATCCGGCTCGCCGCATTGAGCGCGGCGCACGTGATCTATGTATGGACCCACGACAGTATCGCACTTGGCGAAGACGGTCCGACCCACCAGCCGGTCGAGCAGCTCGCCAGTCTGCGGGCGATGCCAAACCTGTTGGTGCTTCGTCCGGCGGATGCCAATGAAACGGTCGAGGCGTGGCGCATTGCGATGCGGCACACAACGGGGCCGGTGGGGCTGGTGCTCACGCGTCAGAAGATTCCGGTGCTCGACCGGACGACGCTCGCACCAGCCGCTGGCACGGCGCACGGCGCGTACGTCCTGGCCGACACGGGTGGAGGGTTGCCGGAGCTCATTCTCATTGCGACGGGCTCGGAGGTATCGCTCGCGCTCGACGCCCATCGGCAGCTCGCCAGCGAGGGCGTTCGGAGCCGCGTCGTGTCGATGCCGTCGTGGGAGCTGTTCGAGGCACAATCTGCGGAGTACCGGGACACGGTGCTCCCGCCTGCTGTGCAGGCCAGGGTGAGTGTGGAAGCCGGATCTCCTTTCGGCTGGGAACGCTACGTCGGACCAACTGGCGCGATCATCGGTGTGAACGGCTTCGGCGCGTCGGCGCCGGGGCCCGTGGTCATGGCAAAGCACGGGTTTACGGTAGAGCACGTCGTCGCGACCGCGAAGGCAGTGCTCGTCCGGCAGTTGTCGCTGATGGGACGGCCCGCCGCATGAATCCTGACCGATCGGACGCGCTGGTCTTGTTCGGGGCGACGGGTGACCTCGCGTTCAAGAAAATATTCCCCGCGCTCTACGCAATGACAATCCGGGATCAGTTGTCCATGCCGGTGATCGGCGTGGCGCGCTCCCGGTGGACGCTGGAGCGATTTCGCGCCCATGCGAGACGAAGCATCGAGCAGGATGAAGCCGTGGACGACGCGACGTTCGTCAAGCTCGCAGCGAGTCTACAATACGTTGAGGGCGATTACCGCCGCCCGGAGACGTATCTCGCGCTGCGAGCAGCGCTCGGCGATGCGAAGCGCCCGCTGTACTATCTCGCCATTCCGCCCGACATGTTCGAGACCGTGGCCCAGGGGCTCGGCGCTTCGGGGTGTGCACGCAACGCGCGCATCGTGGTGGAAAAGCCATTCGGGCGCGACCTCTCTAGTGCAAGGGCGCTCAACGCGACCCTTCATCAGGTATTCGATGAGAAATGCATCTTTCGCATCGACCATTATCTCGGCAAAGAGTCGGTGCAGAATCTCCTTCTCTTCCGCTTCGCGAACACGTTCCTGGAGCCGGTGTGGAACAACCACTACGTCGAGAGCGTGCAAATCACGATGGCGGAACGGTTCGGTCTCCAGGGACGCGGGCGGTTCTACGAAGAGGCCGGCGCCATTCGCGATGTCGTGCAGAACCACATGCTGCAGGTGGTGGGATTCCTCGCAATGGAGCCCCCCAACCTGGACTATAAGGAAGGGATCCGCGACGAGCAGGTGCGGGTCTTCCGAAAGATCCGGCCGCTGACGCCCGATTGTGTCGTGCGCGGGCAGTTCCGCGGGTATCGCACGGAGGAGAATGTTGCCCGGGACTCCACGGTCGAGACGTTCGCGGCGGTGCGGCTGCATATCGACTCGTGGCGCTGGGAGGGTGTGCCGTTCCTCATCCGCGCCGGCAAGGAGCTCGCGACGACGGCGACCGAAGTGATCGTCTCGTTCAAGCGACCTCCGGTGATGATGCTCGCCCACGGCGAGACGAATTACGTGCGCCTCCGCCTGGGTCCCGAGGTAGAGATCGCGATCGGCGCGCGGGTGAAGCGGCCAGGGGAGAAACTCGTCTCTGAACCGACCGAACTCCAAGTCACGCATCGTCCCTCCGGCGACGAGATGACGCCATACGAGCGGCTGCTCGGCGACGCAATGGACGGAGATGCGATGCTCTTTGCCCGCGAGGATGGCGTCGAGGCGGCGTGGGCTGTCGTGCAAGGGATTCTCGGCAATGTAGTGCCGGCGCTCCAGTACGACCCGGGCAGCTGGGGTCCGGCCGCTGCGATGAGGCTCGCGGCGGACATCGGTGGCTGGCGTGCCCCGGCAAGGTGAGGCGCGCATGAGCGACCGAGGCTACGTCGCGGGCGACCTCGATGATCCGGGCGTTCAAGCGGCGGCCACGAAGGCGCTCGAGTTGATCGCTGACGGGGCGCGGGTGGGCCTCGGCTCTGGCCGCGCCGCCTCCCTGTTCATCACGAACCTCGGGCTGCGCCGGCAGGACGGATTGCGGGTGATTGGCGTCCCAACGTCACATGCCTCGGCATACACGGCGAGGAAGGCCGGGATTCCGCTCATCGCGTTGGGCGAAGACATACGGCTCGACATCACAATCGACGGCGCAGATGAGGTGGCGCCGAACCTCGACCTTGTGAAGGGGTGGGGCGGCGCCCTGGTGCGCGAACGCATCGTAGCCGCCGCCTCCCGACGCTTGGTGATTCTCGTCGGCGAGGAAAAGCTGGTCCGCGGGTTAGGCCAGCACGGGCCGGTTCCAGTCGAGGTGATCCCGTTCGCGCAGTGGGTCGCGACGAAGCAGCTCAGGGCGCTCGGACTGGCACCGATACTCCGAATGAACAGCACCGGCTCACGGCCGTTCGTGACGGAGAACGCAAACCTCATCCTTGACTGCTCACTGCCGGAGCCGATGCGGGACCGACAAGCCGCGCGTGAGCTCGAGCGGGCACTCCACGCTACCGCCGGTGTCGTGGATACCGGGTTCTTTCTCGGCACCGCGGACCAGGTCCTCGTCGGTCACCCTGACGGGCGGGTGGATACGCTCCGACGGGCCGACGACTGAGGCTCCGGGCGCATGGGTTTCGAGCTCCAGGTGTTGCCGACCGCCTCTCTCGTCGCCGAGGCCGCGGCCCGACGATTCGTCGCGATCGCCAACGACGCGATTCGCTCGCGCGGAGAGTTCGTGGTGGCGCTGTCGGGCGGATCGACCCCGCGGAGCATGTCCGCGCGGCTAGCGGCGGAGCCTGGTGCCTCGAACGTGGATTGGTCGCGAGTCCAGGTCTTGTGGGGTGACGAACGGTGTGTGCCGCCGGACCAGGCGGCCAGCAACTATCGGATGGCACGCGAGGCGTTGCTCGACCATGTACCTATCCCCGCGGCGAACGTGCATCGGATCCGCGGCGAAGACGATCCTGGCGCGGCGGCCACCGCGTACGAACAGGTGATTCGGGGCGTACTCCGGACTCCGACCGGACCACCGCGTGGCCCCTCCGCGGCGTGAATCGACCTCGTCCTCCTGGGCTTAGGCGCGGACGGCCACACCGCGTCACTCTTCCCTGGTGCGGTGGCGGTTCACGACAGTCCGTCCTGGGTGGTCAACCATTACGACACATTCTTCAAGTTGAATCTGACCGCACAGGAGAAGAACGACTTGATCCAGTACATGAAGGGCTTGTAGCGCACTCATCAGCCCAAAGGGACCGGCTGACAGTAGGCGTTTATCCCGGCGCTACGCCGTCTCTTGGTGCGGTTGGCGCGGGACATCACACGAGCCGGCTCAACGCCCCGCTCGTCAATCGCATGCTGGAGGCCGCGCGACAACTCGTCGCGCTTGCGGAAGACGCGTCCCAACACGCGCCGGTTGAGACACTGACCAACCACGAGTACCGCACTCTCAAACTCTTCGCCGAAGGCAACAACTCGCCGTCGATCGCCCGCAAGTTGGGCATTTCTGCTCAAACGTTGCGCAACCGCCTCCACCGCATCAATCGCAAGCTCCGCACACACAGCCGTCTCGAGGCGGTGACCCACGCGCAGCAGCGTGAGCTCATCGAGTAGCCGCCGGCTTAGTTCGCGCCCACCGTCGCCTGCAAGTCGTCAAAACTACGACAACCCCGCCGTGACAGACGTTGATGTGGATGGTACGGACGCGCTATTGGACAGCATCGCGCGGCTCACGAGTATTCGCCCGATCAATGGCGCCACACGTCACCACAACCTGTCGGGGAGTCCTTCATGTCGAGTCGCGCGCTTCTGTATGCGATGGCGGTATGGTGCATGGCGCCGATGGCCCTGTGCGGCCAGACGTCCGACACTCCCCAAATCCCGGATACGACCAAGCCGTACACGCTGGCCCCCATCACCGTTTCCGTCGCACGCGCCGAACTTCCGCTCACCAAAATCCCCCTCTCGATTCAAAGCGTCGATCGCCAGCAGATCAGCCGCGCGCAGCCGACGTGGGGGCTGGACGAGGCGCTCAGCACCGTGCCCGGTGTGTTCATCGCCAACCGTTACAATTTCTCCCAGGACCAGCGCATTTCGATTCGCGGCTTCGGCGCCCGTTCGGCATTCGCCGTGCGCGGCATCAAGATCCTCGTCGACGGCATACCGCAGACGCTCCCCGACGGACAGGGACAACTCACGAATCTCGAGTTGGGTGAGGTCGACCGGATCGAAGTGCTGCGGGGATCGGCGTCGGCGCTGTTCGGCAACGCGTCGGGCGGTGTGATCAGTATCTGGACGCGGCCGCCCGCGATCGAGAGCGTGCACGAAGAAGCGCGCTTCGTCGGCGGCCGCTTTGGTGAGCGATCCGGCCGGACGTGGAACAAGTGGCAGTCCACCACCGCGATGCGTATCGGCGGTGGCAGTGCACAGCTGACCGTCTCGCGCCTCGACTACGAAGGAGAGCGCGACCACAGCGCCGCCGATCAACGCGTGCTCAACGCGCGGCTGCGGCTGCCCATCGCCGACGGCTGGTCACTGATGCTGGTCTCGGACGTAGGTGACAGTCCCCGCGCCGACAATCCGGGTTCCTTGACGCTGGCCGAGCTACAGGCCAACCGCGATACCGTCCCGGTCCTGAACAAGAACCGCAACGCTGGTAAGGCCGTCACCCAGATCCAAAGCGGCGCGATCGTGCGCCGCACGATGACGAACGGCGGCGAAGCGACCGTCACGGTCTTCGGCCTGACGCGCGACCTCAAGAACCCGATAACGACCACCTACATCGACCTGGACCGCGTCGACTACGGCGCTCGCGCCAGCGTCACCTATCCGCTGCCGCTGGGGTCGCTGGTCCACCGGCTCACGGCCGGATTCGATTTCCAGCGGCAACGCGACGATCGCAAGAACTTCAACTATCTCAACACGCCGGGTGACTCCGCGACCCGCGACACCGTACGCTCGCTCGATCAGCTGGAGCACGTGACGGAGTTCGGCCCCTTCGTGCAGAGCGCGCTCGAACTGTCGCCGCAAACGACGATTATGGCGGGGCTGCGCTACGACTGGGTGAAGTTCGCCGTCCGCGACCACCTCATCACGGGAACGAATCCCGACGATTCGGGCGAGCGGATGATGCGCGCGTTGTCCGGCTCGTTCGGCATTGCCGTAAATCCGTCCAGAAGCATGACCGCGTATGGCAACGTCGGCACCTCCTTCGAGACGCCGACAACAACAGAGCTCGCCAACTCACCTTCGGGAGCGGGCGGATTCAACACCGGCCTCAAGCCCCAGCACGGGTGGAATTTCGAGCTGGGCGCGCGCGGCTCACTCGCTGGCCGGTTCACCTATAGCGTTGCGCTGTTTCAGGCCGAGGTGCGTGACGCGCTGATACCCTATGAGATCGCGGCACCGAGGTTCTTCTATCGGAATGCCGGCAGCACGCGCCACCAAGGTCTCGAGCTGAGCGGTGATCTGTCTGTCGCGTCCGGACTGAGCCTCGGCGCCGCGTGGACATACTCGGACTATCGGTTCCGAGAGTACTCGTTCACCGACACGGCCGGCACCCACGTGCTGGACGGACGCGCGCTGACCGGGATTCCAGACAATTGGCTGCACCTGACGGTCCGCGCGCAGCCTGCCGCGTTCGCAGGCGCCTGGGCCGAGGTGCAGCAGAGCTATTCGTCAGGATACCTGGTGAGCGACGTCTCGAGGACGCGCACGTCGCCATGGTGGTCGACGACCGTACGCGCGGGATGGGAGGGTACCGCCGGCGGCATGCGTCTCGCGCCGTTCATCGGCATCAACAACCTGTTCAATCATCAGTACGTCAGTTCAGTCGTCATCAACGCTGCGCGTGGTCGTTTTTACGAGCCCGCCCCCGGCCGCAATGTCTATCTCGGGATTTCCATCGGAGCTGGTCGGTAGCTGGCAACTCTTACGGAGGTAGTTATGAAGCAGTGGTCAAAATGGATAGTGGCCGTCGCGATCGGCGTCATGTGCGCGGTATACGAGCCCCAGTTCGCGGTTGCGCAAGGCTCGAAGGCGTCACCGCTCACGAACGTGACGTCGGCGATGCTGCAACAGGCGCCGCAGAGCGGCGACTGGCTGATGTATGGTCACAACTACTGGAACAACCGCTACTCGCCCTTGAACCAGATCAACACGACCAATGTCGGCAGTCTGGTCCCTCGGATGGTCTTCCAGACCGGCACGGATCGGCTCGGCAGTCTCGAGACGACGCCCGTCGTGGTGAACGGCGTCATGTATCTCACGTCGCCGGCGACCCCCAACAACGTGGTCGTCGCAGTCGACCTGCGGACGCAGCAGACGCTGTGGCGCTACGAGCATAAGAACGCCCCAGTCAGCACGGCGTGCTGCGGACCGAACAACCGCGGTGTCGCAGTGTCGGGCGGCAACGTGTATGTCGCAACGCTCGACGCACAGCTCATTGCCCTCGACCAGGCAACTGGTAAGGAAAAGTGGGTGGTCACGGTGGCCGATCCGGCTGAAGGATACACGGAAACGATGGCGCCCCTCATCATCGACGATAAGGTGATCATCGGCTCGTCGGGCGCCGAGTACGGCATCCGCGGGTTCGTGAAGGCATACAACACCAGCACCGGCGCGTTGATCTGGACCTTCTATACGATCCCGGCACCCAATGCGCGAGCGGATGAGGGCGGCATCAACGGCTGGTTCGGCCGGTGGTCAAACACGACGCCGGACGGGGCCAACCTGCACCGCGACATCGCGAAGGAGAAAGCTGACTCGGCGAAGTACGCCGATGCGTGGAAGACTGGCGGCGGCTCGATGTGGATGACCCCTGCCTATGATCCCGACACCAAGACGATGTATATCGGCATCGGCAATCCGTCG
>Ga0193755_1000497_pt1 | contig 11386 bp, 14 predicted proteins | sample H1a2metaG_FD_144921 | JGI IMG/M metagenome (GOLD analysis project Ga0193755, IMG submission 144921) | Soil microbial communities from a riparian zone of the East river system, Colorado, United States - H1a2 | ecosystem: Environmental > Terrestrial > Soil > Riparian zone | place: USA: East River...
ACAGCCCCTTACCCGACTCCCGCTTCAGCTGCTGAACGGCCTTCCCCAGATCCCCGCGCACGAGCTCCGCGTTCCAATCGACCCGGTCCAGGGTGCTCGACACGACGTACTTCTTTGCCGCGTCGATCGTCCGGGCGAAGGGTTCCATCCAATCAGGCCTCGCTCCCGTTTGCACCGGCGGCCGGAACCCTGCCTCCATCATTTCGTAAGTCACCCGGCCAAAGAGGAGGGCGTCGGCCTGGTCGAGGTTCTCGGCCGCGTGGCGATGCAAGTCTTCGTCCGTGGACATCGCACGATGATCGCAGCACCCATCCAATGTGACGTTGATGGAATACCGAAGAGGTCGCATTACGCAAGAGTACCGCCGATGAGATAACTGTTGCAAAATTCCCCATTACACCAAAAACCCCTTCGGTGGTGGAACCCGACGGGGTTTTTTGTGTAATCGCCTGTGCACACTAACTAAGTAGCCTTCGTCGTTCAAAACTCAACCCTACGCCGTTTTCCCCACAGTAGCCGCGATGGGCGCTCGTGTGATGTGCGAAAGGCTCTCGTTAACATCCAAAACCTTCGCTCGCACATCCTTGATTCCCATCGCATCCAGGCGTGGCAGGTGTTCCTTTAGGAAGTCGTTCGCAGAGCTTTCATCCGTGAACAGGTAAACGCCGCCGCAATCCCCGGTGCGGCTGTTTTCGGTCCAGATTTTCCAGACCATACCTGGTGTTTTGTTCAAGTGGTGGGCCAAATCGCTGGCCATCTTTGTGAGATCTTCACCCCAAGGACCATGACTAGGAAAATCAATCTGCAGCAGAGTCATCGTACCTCCCTCCGGTATTTTAAATGCTTCAGCATCTCCTTGAACATGGGTGTGCCTGATCCAATTCAGCGGTGAGCCGCGAATCTGTGATGTGTCTCCAGATGCCTGGGAAAACTGGAAAACAAGCTCCGATCAGCTCGCCTACAACTGCCATTGAAAAGACGGACGCTGTTGAAGAATCGCTATTTCACCAAAAAGATCTTCCGTGGCGACCGGACAGGGGTTTTTGGTGTAATGGCCTGATTACGACAGTTGATGAACCTCTACGAAGAAGGACGTTGGCTTCTGGGGATTGCAAGGTCACCGAGATTGCACCTAAGCTGTGCAATTTTTAACAATTCGAGTTTATTTTGAGAGTGTTGGCTCGCTGACGACACTCGCAAATTACGGCAATGGGAACGTTTGACTTTCGATACGAACGGTGAAATCATTTTGTCGTCGAGCGGCTCGCCGTTTCCTGCAAGCCCCGGCGGTGCTGTTCTCGTCCTTCTTGTTGCTTGACGCATTCATACGCCTTCATCCTCTCATCATAAAATTGCGTTTCTGCGTATTTGCAACTATTAAGGGGGCTCATCGTGACACCCGTGGCACCGGCCAAAAAACGCGCCAAATTCAATTCCAAGAGATTTCTCTCGACCATCAACGGTGGGAGGCAGATCGCCGATTTCGGAAAAAAGCAGACGATCTTTGCTCAGGGCGACACGTCCGATGCTGTTTTTTATATTCAGAAAGGGAAGGTAAGTCTCACCGTCGTATCGAAGAACGGGAAGGAAGCCACCATCGGCATTCTGAACGAGGGCGCTTTCTTTGGCGAAGGTTGCCTTACAGGACAGCCTCTCCGGATGAGCTCCGCAACCGCAGTGACCGATTGCTCTGTCATGCGCATCGAGAAGAAGTCCATGATCGAAGTGCTTCACCGGGAACACGCTTTTTCCGATATGTTCGTGGCGTATTTGCTGACGCGGAACATCCGATATGAAGAGGACTTGGTTGACCAGCTTTTCAACTCCAGCGAAAAGCGACTGGCCCGGATGTTGCTGTTGCTGGCTCACTTTGGGAAGGACGGCGCGCCCGAAACGGTCATCGCCAAGATCAGTCAAGAGACGCTCGCCGAGATGGTTGGCACGACCCGGTCGCGGGTCAGTTTCTTCATGAATCGGTTCAGAAAGCTAGGCTTCGTTGACTACGGCGAGGGCGGCGGGCTGCAGGTGCATAGTTCACTGCTCAACATCGTCCTGCACGATTAGCGGGGCTGTTCATCGGAACCAGTTTTTTCCTCATGGACTGGGACGCAACAATCGCTCGCCTAATTTGCGTCCTTCGGCTTCGGTCCGATGACGATTTGCACGGGTGCGCCCTTTTTCAACGCGACCGCTTCGCCTAGGGCATCGATCAAAGTGTTAGCAATACGAATTCTTTGACTCGGATCGTCTCCGCTTTGAATGGAAATCTCAACTTTCTCGGCATCGCCCGGAATCTTGGGCGTAATGATTTTCTCCACGGTGCCGGGCAAACTGCTGGTTTCACGATGCATGCTGTTAGGACCTCTGCAACTCAGACTATGCTGTTGTCGGCGGCTGTACTGAGCAATAACGACCGAGTTTTCAAGGTTGCAGAGAGTAAAGTAGGCTTATTATGACCAGCCGCAATATCGAATCTCCTTCTCCTTCCATCTTGGAAATCTGCGCAAATGTCAAACGTATGGGTTACGCTGCTTCATCGCGAATTCGGCTCTATGGCGAAGATTTTGACGTACTTTCAGACCCGTTCCCCGAGGCTGGCGGAGTAGCCGTTCACGTCAAAGCGACGAAAGACTCAAGGGTTTGCGTGTTGAGTCTACCCGCGACGGTCCTTCAGAGGGTAAGAGCCAAAGTCAGGAACGCCGCTTAGCTGCTGACCGACCCTTCTATCCGAGTGGCTTCAGGCTCTGCCGCGTCTCGGCCCGCCATCCTTGCCCCAACTATTTTCCGAGCTGTGCAGTATTGCTCAGATTCGGTTTGGACTCCGTTATACGGTGGACCCTGTAGTCACGGAGGTTCCCCAATGATCACGCCTTCTGAAGACAGCAACTGGGTTTCGATTGCAGAACAGCTCAGCACGGAAATGGATGAAGCCAAGGTCGCGATTCTGGTTAAGCAGCTGTGCTGCGCATTGGATGATCGCCAAGGACCACCCACTCAAGACCAGACGACGAGAGACATTGAGCAAATCGTCGCAGCCTGTCCGGCAGTGATTAAAGCGCCACTTGGCACGGGATTCGAGCTCTGAGGTACGCAGTACTCTCCTGAACGACCGCGTGATAGACTTGCTTACAGGGGTGGTTTCCACCTTTCTCCTCTTTCAGATCCTCTGAACTAAGCAGTCCATCTGAAGTTACCTCTCCTTAGCCTCCACGGAAAGAGGCTGACCCATGGCTTTTGAAGCGATTATGGCCGAAGTTGATCAATTGAATCTGGCGAGTGATCGTATTGAAGGATTAGCGGAACACCATTTCCCGGTGTCAGAAGCACTCATCTCCATCGCCGGAAATGTTCGCACTACTGCGACGGTATTGGCAGTGCTGGTGGAGACAAAGCTGCGGGCCAGGGATGGTCGCACTTTCACTTCTTCAAAGAAACCCATCTAATTCTTTCGCATACTCTGTGCTCATCGTTCAGAGACCTGCCGACTCTTCCAGACGGCGATTTATTTCACACGCCTGCGGTAGTGATTAAAAGCAAACATGGGACGAAGTTCGCTCGCGGAGGTAGTTGTTGAAATATCCCCATTGCACCAACTACGGTCGGGGGTAGCCCCAATCAAGCCTTCGCGTTTTTGCGGGTGCGTGCAACCCCGGCGCGCAGGCCGCGCTCAATCGACCGCGGATACCCGGCAACGTCCATCGCGGACATGACGGTTGCTGCGATGCCGCCAGGGGTGGCGGCTTCTTGCAGCAGCGTTTCCAGCGATTCCTTGCCTTCGCGCCAGGCGAGGATGCCGTCGGCGAGCGCGTGCGCGGCGGCGGTGAAAGCCGTTTTTCGATCCAGACCTAGTTTCTGCGCGGCTTGTGCGAGCGCGGCCAGGGAATGGTAGCCGTGGGTGCTGGAGTAGGTCACGGTGAAAGCGTCGAACCTGGGCTCGGGAATCTCCAGTACAGGGCCGACTTTCGCAAAGAACTTTTTTACCTGCTGGCGCGCCGCGGCAGGAAAACCAGGTTCAAATGTGACAGCGGTGAGGCCTCGTCCACAGCGGGAGGCCGGGCTCGGCATGGCGCGCACCCACCGGACCGGCGGTCCCAGATGCATTCGGAGTCTCGCCAGCGGAATTCCGGCAGCCAGGCTGCACGCGATGAGCGGCCCGCTCGAGCGCTTCCGACTTCGCGCGGCCCCGGACTGAAGCAAGCGAACCTGCTTGAGAATGTTCCCGACAGCGTCTGGCCGCACGGCAACCATCAGAAACTGTGCCTGTTCCACCGCGCGGCGAAAATCCCGCTCAACCACCACGCCATGCTCACGTTGCAATGCGCGCAGCTTGTGGGCATTGCGATCGTGGACGACGATTGCACCTTTGTAGCCGGCCAGGCGAAGTCCGGCAAGCAGGGCTCCGGTGATGCGGCCTCCGCCGAGAAAGACCGTGGCCTTCACGCGAGTTCCGCGCAAGCCTGATCGGCGGCGACCAGTAATGTTTCCACGTCCTGTTCCGTATGAGCCGTTGAAATGATCCAGTGCAGGCCGTTGGACGGGGTCATGTAGATGCCTTGCTCGAGCAGGCTGTGGACGAAGCGAGAATATTTGTTCGTGTCCACGAACTGGCAGTAGTCGCGGTAGTCGTAGATGGCGTCGCGCTCGGTAAAGTAAATCTGAAACATGGGGCCGAAGCCTTGCACGATGGCTCTGATTTTGCGGCGGCGGAAGGCTTCGCGCAGGCCGGCGATGGCCGCGTCGCCGATCGCGAACAGCTTTCGATGCACACCGTCTTCACTTAGCAAGTCGAGGTTAGCTGCGATGACCGACATAGTGAGGCGGTGGCCGTTGAATGTGCCGTAATGCAGCACCATGTGCTCGGACCAGCGCATGCGGTCAAGAATCGCGCGCGGGCCTGCGACCGCACCCACCGGGAAACCGGCGCCCAAAGCCTTGCCGAAGGTCGAGAGGTCGGGCTGCAGGTTGAAGAGTTGCTGGCATCCGCCGGGCGCGTACCGAAAACCGGTGACCACTTCATCGAGAATGAAGAGCGCACCATACTGGTGGGCAAGTGCGAGCATCTTTTCGAGATACCCCTCACGCGGCGGAATGCAGCCCATATTCGCCATGATGGGTTCCGTGATGACGGCAGCCAGTTCGTGCCCGTGCTCACGCATGATCCGCTCAAGCGCTGCCACGTCATTCCATGGCGCGATCACAACCTCGTCAAAGACGGACGCGGGAATGCCTTCCGAGTCGGGAAGTTTCGTAGGATTTTCCGGCGGTCCGATCTGCTCGATGGGATGGCTGTGGCCGTTCAGGCAGTAGGGATCGTACCAGCCATGGTAGTGGCCTTCGAACTTGAGAAACTTGGTGCGCCCGGTGTGGGCGCGGGCCAGGCGCAGGGCGAGCATGGTGGCTTCGCTGCCGGTATTGGCGAAGCGTACGACCTCGGCAGATGGAATCATGCGGCAGAAGCGCTCGGCGGCTTCGGCCTCGGCGGGCGTGGCGGCAGCGAAGTGCGAACCTTGCGCGATGGTCCGGGAAACGACTTCGACAATCTTGGGATGCGCGTGCCCTTGGATGAGCGCGCCGAACGACATCATGAAGTCGACGTACTGGTTGCCGTCGACGTCCCATACGCGGGAGCCGCTTCCGCGCTCGAGGAAGACCGGGCCGGGCGAATAGACGGCCGTGCCGCGCGAGGGTGAATTCACGCCTTCGACCAGCGATTGCTGCGCGCGGGCAAAGTATTGCTGCGAACGGTCGCGGCTTGTCGTGCTATGGGTCATCTAATCAAGTCTGCAGATTTTTCATTGCGGCCTTCGTCCAACCTTGCGGTCCTTAGTTCCCGTTCTCTTCAATCAACCACCAAAGACACGAAGGAAGCACGAAGGGCAGGGCCTAATCCGCCGTCCCGCCTCCATCCACTACCAGGGCGGCGCCTGTCATAAACGACGAGTCGTCGGAGGCGAGGAACAGGACCGCTTTGGCGATTTCTTCAGCGGTGCCGACGCGGCCCAGGGGACGGTTCGCACAGCCGGCGATATAGTCTTCCCACTTCTGCCCGCGCATCTTGGCGTCCTGCGGCAACATGGGCGTCTCGACATCTCCGGGGCAGACGCAGTTTACGCGGATGCCTTGCCGACCGTGATCGATGGCCATGGCTTTGGTCATCAGCACCACGCCGCCTTTAGAGGCGCAGTACGCGACGGCCCGGTCGCCGCCCACGATGCCCCAGCCAGAGCTATTGTTGACGATCACGCCCCGGCCTTGCTCGATCATGCCAGGCAGAGCCGCCTTCGACATCAGGAACGTGCCTTTGAGGTTGATGTCGATCTGCTCGTCCCATTCCTGCTCGGAGCACTCCAGCGTGTCGTGTGGATAGAAGATGCCGGCGTTGTTGAACAGGATGTCGAGGCGGCCGAAAGCCTTCGCTGTTTCGGTGACGGCGCGCTCGCATTCGGCAGCCTTGCGGACGTCGGTGCGGAGAAAGATCGCGTGGCCGCCGGCTTTCAGGATGGCTTCGGTGACCGCGTGGCCGCGCTTCTCGTTTCGCCCCGTGAGGGCGACTCGCGCGCCTTCCTGCGCGAAGAGCAGTGCGGTGGCTTCGCCGATGCCCGACGTTCCTCCGGTGATCAGGGCGACCTGCTGTTGTAGGCGCATGGGCACAAAAGCAATCCCAAAAAACAGGTTCAAGGCAACCGCGAAGGACACCAAGGTTACACGAAGGCCAAGATGCGGTGTGACCGGAGAGCGAAAAAAAGGGCCTGCTGTGACAGCCGCCCTTGACGGCGTGTTCTCATGCAGCTAATTATTGTTTACGATGAATAACTAATAAAGCAATGGGGTGGGCGGGCTATCTTCTTTGTCTTCAAGATTTTGCCTGTAAGTCTCGGAGTATCAAAGATTTTGCGGGATATCCCGCGTAACTCAATGATTTCAAAAGATACCGGGGGAGGGGGAGGGGAGCTCAGAAAACGTTCCGGCGCTTGAGTTTTCACGCGTCGCCGGGCCGAGATTTAGCTTCTGCCCAAGTTTGGTTGGCTCAAGCAGACGGCAAATCTGCCGAAGGAGAAGTGAGGGTTGAATGGAATGATCGAGCGGCGAGCCGAAGAGCGAGTTCGGGTTGAGGTGTGTGTCCGGCTGTCGGGCACGGATACGCGCTGTGAAAGGTTTTCGGAAAGCGTGTTGGCGACGAACCTGAGCCGAAGCGGGGCCCTTCTGACCCGGGTCAAAGCTCAACTTCGCTGCGGAGATCTGATCAACGTCGAATATGGGAAGCGTCAGGCTCAGTTCCGAATTGTCTGGGTACTGGATGGTTCCTCGCGCGAAGGAACACGGGTCGCGATCCACAAACTGGAAAATCAGGACTGTCCCTGGGAGGCAGTCCTGCCCCTGGAGGAAGCGGTTGGACGGTAGGTGGCTCGAGAGAGCGGTACGCGACTCGATTGGGGCGTGAGGGGAGAATTGGAGCTGGAGTTCCCAGACGACGAGCGCCCGATCCGGGTGTTCGACCGAGCCCAGCTTAAGCATTCCTCGCAGTAAAACGAAGCTGCGATCGCAATCTAGGGCGATTCGCGAGAGAGATTCTTAGGGAAGAGGCAAAGGTGGTCGCGGGAAAAGACATGACCGTGCTGATAAAACACAATACCCGGCGTTGGCCCCGCCATCATCTCGATGTTCCGATTCGCGTCATCGTTCACAGCGATAGTAAGACGAGCGTGATTCAGGGACGCGGCAACGAGCTGAGCGAAGGCGGGATGGCTCTCACCGCAGGCGTCGAACTGAGGCCAGGGGATCAGACCGAGATTGAGTTCACTCCTCCATTCTGGGCTGCCCATATACGGATTCGGGGGATCGTGCGCAACCGGACGGGCTATCGCTACGGGATGGAGTTTGTGGCGGGAAGCGAACAGGAAGTGGAACAGGTAAATCGCCTGCGAACGGTGCTGTGCGTGATGAGCTCGGCCTGAGGGTAACCACCAAACCCCGGGGCACAAATGTGCGGAAGCGAACGCTGGCCAGGGCTCGGACGCAAATTTAGTGGCGAAAACAGAGGGGTTCTGCTACCTTGTGAGTCGCGTCTGATCAGATTCGGTTGTGAGCAGTGCAAGCTTTAAAGCTGATATCTGCCCTGCAGTACCCTCCGATTCGCTTCCAGCGTAAAAATTCACACAGAGGTAATGGAAGATATATGGAACAAGGAACAGTAAAGTGGTTTAACGATGCCAAGGGTTACGGATTCATCAGCCGCCAGAGTGGCGAGGATGTATTCGTGCACTTCTCCGCGATTCAGGCGGGCGGTTTCCGCAGCTTGCAAGAGGGGCAGAGTGTGGAGTTTCAGGTGACCAAGGGTCCGAAGGGTCTGCAGGCCGAGAACGTCCGGCCACTGTAAGAATTTTCAAAACCCGGCATCAAAAAGGGCTCCGGCTGCGACCGGAGCCCTTGGTTTTTTGAAAGGCTGCGAACTGCGCTTGCACATTTGTACTCGCGTTAATTCATCAGCGTAAGGTAGGTACCCATGGCAGCGCCGTAAAGCCCGAAGCTGACGAGCAGCAACGCCATCATAGCGAGAATCCCGTTCCAGTTCAGATCACTTTCCTGGGCTGTCCGTGATTCTGGATTCAAAACTTTCCTCCCTCCGCCCCTGGGGAGCGTCGTGTCAGATTGACGAAGCGGCCTACCTGCGAACAGCAACATTGATTGCCATGGACGTTGCAGTCGCGATGCCAATCTCGGCGATGGGGTACTAGTGAGTCTCTGGTTGATTTTGCGCTGCTGCTGAGAACCCAAATCCCATACCGGCTTGGGTTTCACTGACTTAAAGAGAGACAGTTTTGTGGGGAAGACTACGCTCCGCCTATGGTCGTGAAGGCGACGTTCTTTATGCCTCCGTCAACACCAACGACGAGCCCTGAGGCAGGTAACTTTTTCTCCGAAACCAGTCCTGCATTGCCTCCCGCAGATCGGGAATAGGAACCCGCGAGCCAATTTCGAGGAGCCCGTCGGCCACAGGCAAAGTGTCGTCGAATACGGTGGCGTTAGTGAAGTTGCGCATGCTGAAACTGTCCATCCATTTCAGCGGGCAGGGTTGGCGCTCTCCGTCCTTCTCGTACTCGACCCGAATTCTGCGAGCAAACATGAGTTGATTTAATCACACGAACGCGACTGCCCTGGTTGCGAGTTCCTTGACACGTTCGGTTGCCCGATCATACCCTGCGCACACTGAGTTCGGGCGGACATGCATTACACATGGCTTTAATCGTGTACCTGATGGTTCATTGAATTTTTGCAGAAAGGGAGATCGCAAATGCTCTGGCTTTTGTGGGTCATCATCGTCGGTCTTATTGCGGGTTGGGCGGCTGGCAGAATTATGGGCACCGGGGGGTACGGTGTGGGAATGGATATCCTGCTCGGGATCGCGGGTGGAATCGTGGGCGGATTTTTGCTTCACCTGTTCGGCTTGTTTGCCTCGGGCGGCCTGATCTCGGAGATCGTGGTCGCGACTATCGGGGCCGTGTTTTTGATCTGGCTCAGCCGCAAGTTCAAAAAAACGTAGTCGGCGGTCTTCAGTCGCTGGTCATCAGCAAAAACAAGATCTTCCGAAGACTGACCCGCTGACAACGACCTTCGAAGAAAGAACCGTCATCCTCGGCGAGATTCTTTGTTTGAAAACGAACGCCCGGCTTGGGCCGGGCCTTCTTTGCAATCGGAGAGAGCCAGCCACTACTTCTTCTTTGCACTCTCGAGTCGCTGCGCCAGGCTCCTGACTTCATTCTTCAAGCCTTCAGGCAGGTGCGATCCGAATTGAGCGAAGTGTTTTTCGATGAGAGGTACTTCCTGGCTCCAGCCGTCCACATCCACACTTAGCAGTCTGGCTAGATTCGCTGCCGGCAGATCCAGGCCCTGCTGATCGAGGTCGGAAGGCTCCGGTAGGCGCCCGATGGGCGTATCGACCGCGTGCACCTTTTCGTCGCAACGTTCGAAAATCCACTTGAGTACGCGGCTGTTCTCGCCGTATCCAGGCCAGAGGAATTTCCCATTCTCGTCGATGCGGAACCAATTGACATAGAAAATTTTGGGCAACTTCTCGGCGCTGGTGCGCTTGCCGATGTCAAGCCAATGGGCAAAGTAGTCGCCCATGTGATAGCCGCAGAAAGGGAGCATCGCCATGGGATCGCGGCGAAGCTGGCCAACTTTGCCGGCTGCCGCGGCCGTGGTTTCGCTGCTGGCGGTGGCGCCCAGGAATGTTCCGTGCTGCCAGTTGAAGGCTTCGGTCACCAACGGCACGATGCCACCCCGGCGGCCGCCAAACAGAATTGCGTCGATGGGTACGCCCTTGGGGTCCTGCCATTCCGGGGCCATGCTGGGGCACTGCGAAGCCGGAGTGGTGAAGCGCGAATTGGGGTGAGCCGCTTTCCGGCCGGAGGCAGGGGTCCAGGGACGCCGCAGCCAGTCGACCAAATGGGCGGGCTTGGCTTCGGTCATGCCCTCCCACCAGATATGGCCCTCGGGCGTGATGGCACAGTTGGTGAAGATGGAATCGCGCATCGCCGTAATCATGGCGTTGCGGTTCGACTTCATGTTCGTGCCCGGGGCGACGCCGAAGAACCCGAACTCGGGATTGATGGCGTGCAAGCGCCCATCCGCTGCGAACTTCATCCACGCGATGTCATCCCCGATGGTCTCCACCTTCCAGCCTGGGATGGTGGGGATCAGCATGGAGAGATTGGTCTTGCCGCACGCGGAGGGGAACGCGCCGGTCATGTACTTCACCTGGCCCGAGGGGCTGGTCATCTTGAGGATGAGCATGTGCTCGGCCATCCAGCCCTCCTCTCTCGCCTGCACGGACGCGATGCGCAGGGCGTGGCATTTTTTGCCCAGCAGCGCGTTTCCGCCATAACCCGAACCGTAAGACCAGATCTCGCGGGTCTCGGGGAAGTGACAGATGTATTTATGTTCGGCGTTGCAGGGCCAGGGGGAATCCGGATCATTCGGGCCGAGAGGAGCGCCTACCGAATGCAGCCCGCGGACGAATTCGCCATCTTCGCCAAGAGCGTCGAGCACGCTCGTACCGACCCGCGCCATGATGTGCATGCTAGCTACAACGTAAGGCGAGTCGGTAATCTCGACGCCGATCTTGGCAATGGGCGAACCGATCGGTCCCAGGCTGTACGGGATGACGTACATGGTGCGGCCGGTCATGGAGCCGGCAAAGAGCCCGCGCAGCTTCTCCTTCATTTTTTCGGGATCTTCCCAGTTGTTGGTGGGGCCGGCATCTTCCTGGGTGCGGGAGCAGATGAAGGTCCGATCCTCAACGCGCGCAACGTCGGCGGGATTGGAGCGAACCAGAATGCTGTTCGAATGCTTTTTGCTATAGAGTGCGATTGCGCTGCCCGACAGG
>Ga0193755_1000498_pt1 | contig 11382 bp, 8 predicted proteins | sample H1a2metaG_FD_144921 | JGI IMG/M metagenome (GOLD analysis project Ga0193755, IMG submission 144921) | Soil microbial communities from a riparian zone of the East river system, Colorado, United States - H1a2 | ecosystem: Environmental > Terrestrial > Soil > Riparian zone | place: USA: East River...
TGATAGGACCAGGCTTCCGCCTCACTCGGCCGCTCGAAGCGCAAATGGCTGGCGGCCCTCGTTGTGAGCGCCCGCCACGACAGGTCGGTCCTACCCGGCAGTAAATTTCTCCGAAAATGCCCAGTAAACATGCCGAAGACCACATACAGTAAACCGGTCAATACCAGCACCCATGCAGCCTGAAAGTGGAGAGCCCGGCTCCAGCCGTTTTGATCCGGCAACACGTAGCCGTATCCAGTCGGAACCAATGCCCTCGAGGAAGGGATTGGCAATTTGAACAACGGTGAAGTCAAATCGTTGCCGGTTTCGCCCCAATAGAAGCGGGGGTGAGAGATAAGAACTTCAACTCCGCTGACGAGCAGAGCAAGAAAGCACAGGGTGGTGATCCAGTGAGTGACGCGGACGAGGGCGGAGTGCCTCGTTGCAACCGTCGTGCTTGGGACGGTCGAGGCAGCAATTTGGACGCAAGCGGAGTCGCCCACGCGGGAATGGTAGCATGTGGCGGTCACATCCGACATCCACGAATAGGAATGCCAGACTGTTTGGCGGCTTGGTAAGGCGATGGCGGTCAAAAATGAGCTTCGAGCGTGGTTTGTTTCTCCCAAACCGATTTTCTTGGGCCATAATAGGGCATTCTTCCATTAAGCTCTCTCACGATCCTTCTCCAGGAGGTCTGAACTCGCATGAACGGGATAACTCGACGTGGTTTTGTCCGTATCGCTGGATCTGTGGTCGCAGGAGTCGCGGGTGGCAGGGTTACGTTGTTGGAGCCGAAGATGCTTTGGGCCGCGCAAGCACCAGCACCTTCCGACACGGTTCGATTCGGCATCATCGGAACCGGAACACAGGGAAGCGACTTGCTCCGGAATGCCCTGAAAGTACCCGGCGCCGAATGTGTGGCTGTTTCAGACCTCTACGACACCCGGCTGGAAACCGCCAAGACGATATTGAAGAAGAACGTTGATACCGCAAAGGACTATCGTCGCATTCTCGATCGCAAAGACATTGACGCGGTGATCGTAGCTACACCGGACCACTGGCACCGGAAGCTGGTGGTGGAGGCGACGCAAGCAGGCAAGGACGTCTATTGCGAGAAGCCGATGTCCCACAGCGCGGAAGATGGCTTCGCGATGGTAGATGCGGTGAAGAAAAACAACCGAATCTGCCAGATCGGAAGCCAGCGCGTGAGTTCGATCATGTACGCCAAGGCGAAGGAAATCTGGGATTCCGGGAGGCTTGGACAGGTAGACACGATTGAGGCGGTCTGGGACCGCAACAGCGACAGCGGCGCATGGATGTTTCCTATCCCCCCAGATGCGAATGAAAAGACGATTGACTGGACTACATGGCTGGGGGACGCGCCGAAGCGGCCGTTTGATGGCCGGCGCTTTGTTTCGTGGCGATGCTACAAGGATTATGGAACGGGTCTGCCGGGCGACCTGTTTGTGCATCTGATTTCCGGCATTAGCTACATAACAGGAGTGAATGCGCCTCCCGCTCGCGCGTTCTCAACGGGCGGAATCTACCATTACAAGGAGCGCGACTTTGGCGATCTGCAGTGGACGATCTACGACTACCCGAAGTTCCAGGTGATACTGCGCTGTAACCAGAACAATCGCTACGAAGATCAGCAATTCGTTTTCTATGGAAAAAAGGGAACGATGTTTATTCGCGGAGCGGGTGCGCCCCAGGCATTGGGTGCGGGAGGATCACTATCGTTTGTTCCAGAGCCTCCGTACGAGACGGCCGAAGGGTATTCGACTGGTTCGTGGCCGGAGGCGCAGAAAGAAGAGTACTTGGCGAGATGGGAGCGCGAACATCCTGGGCCTGCCGTGGGGCAGGCAAAGTTGGAATCGGGCGCAGAAGTGTATGTTGCGCCTCCGGGGTACAGCGATCTGGTTGATCACCTGGCGAACTTCTTCCAGGCGGTGCGAACTCGTAATCCGGTTGTTGAAAACGAAGTGTTTGGGAATATCGCAGCGCTGACAGGTTGTCACATGTCGAACCATTCCTACTTCAACAAGACGATTGCGGTTTGGGACGCCGGTTCCAACAAGATCAAAAGTGCTTAATTCATACGAGTGAAAGGATCAAGCATGAAGCGTCGTGATTTCATTCGCAATGCGACGATGGGTCTGGCAGGGGCAGCTATATGGACTCAGTTGCCGGAATCGCTCTTTGCCAGTCCCTATGGGAAACCAATCGGGCTGCAACTCTATACATTGCGCGATCAGCTTGAAAAGGATGCACCTGGAACAATCAAACAGTTGGCGGCGATTGGCTACAAAAACGTAGAGATCTATTCTCTGTATGGAAAGACTTCGGCAGAATTCGGCCGGATACTGAAAGACAACGGCATTACCGCCTCGAGCGGCCACTACCTTCTGCCGGCGGTGAAGTCAGAGTGGAATCAGCGGATTGAGGACGCCAAAACGCTGGGGCTACGGTACATGGTGATTGCGATTCTTCCGCCGGAAGAGCGCAAATCGCTTGACGACTATAAAAAGTTAGCCGACTTGTTCAATAAGGCGGGAGAAGCCACGCAGAAGGCTGGGATTCAGTTCTGCTATCACAACCACAACTTTGAGTTCCAGAAATTTGGCAATACGATGCCCTACGACTATCTTCTGAAGACATTGGATCCGAAGCTGGTGGCATTTGAGATGGATTGCTTCTGGGTGACGCATGCGGGCCAGGATCCGGTGGCATACTTCAAGGAGCATCCGGGGCGCTTTCCTCTGCTGCATATCAAGGACATGAAAGATAAACCGGCTCCCACGCAGGAGCTGGACGCGAAGATGGGATTGTTCGCGCCCGTCGGAAGCGGAAGCATTGACTGGAAGCGCATCTTTGCGGCCGCGAAGGTTGGTGGCATGGAGCACTACTATGTTGAGCAGGATTACTGTGAGATACCGCCGCTGGAAGCCGTCAAGATGAGCTACCAATACCTGGACGGGCTGAAGGTGTAATCGGCGCAGCGAACGCTCAGGGGCACGTACTTTCGCTTCGGGGAGCGCGGCTAACTGTATCCTTGCTCGGATTCAGAGGGGCCTTTCGGATGCAGCCGTTGGCGTCATAATGTAGCTTTGGCAGCATCCTGTGGTTTGATGTCTCTCCGACGAATGTCGGACGATCAATTTCCACTGAACTGATAGCAATACCCTCCTCTGATCCCCTTCTTACGAGAGTGCAACGGGACTGCTGCGGGGAGCTTCCTGGGGACGCGTTCGCGCGAAGTGAGATCAGGCACAGGCTTAGTTCTGCTTCAATTTCTCAGCGCCGACTAATCGGTCGTCCTTCGGAAGGCAAAGAGAGATCGGCCGACGGTCACACCCGCACACTTGCTTTAGCTGAGAGACTTCGTGTCACGGATGTCACAATCCAAAGGCAGGATTCTCCAAACGACGAGAAACAAGGCAAGTTGTGGCAGCCGGACCTGTAAGCCGAATTCTGTCCGCCTTGCGGCGGGACGGTCATTCCTCTGGGCCGCGCATTACTGCGCGGCTCTAGCGACCTACCCGAAGGTTGTGACGCGCCGAGCCGGCACGTGCCTGGCCGAAGCCGGGCTCCCTCCCTATTTGGTCTTGCTCCGTGTGGGGTTTGCCTTGCCCGCCGCATTACTGCGGCGGCGGTGCGCTCTTACCGCACCTTTTCACCCTTACCTCGCCGTCGTTCTAAGCCCGCGGCCTGGTGTGCCGCGCCAGACTTACAACGACGGCGAGGCGGTATGTTTTCTGTGGCACTTTCCGTCGACCGGGCTTGAACCCGGCCTCCCGGACGTTATCCGGCACACCGCTCTGCAGAGTTCGGACTTTCCTCCCTCCTTGCGGAGAGCGACCGTCCGATCCGGCTGCCAACTCTTCCATTATATGCCATGGTTCCGTGAGTCCCCTTCCGAGCGCGGGCCTAGTATCCTGCTTGCGGGCTAGCACGCCGCGATGCACATTCTGCCTGAAATTCTGGAAGTTGCGTTTGGCACCGGAGCCCTGGCCGGCATCGCCTACTCCCTGATTTGTCTATGGAGCGCGCGTCGCTTTTTATGGGACCGAGCTGTCGTCTCCCATCCTGTTGAACGGGCAATATTGCCGCCAGTCTCGATCTTGAAGCCGCTCAAAGGCGAGGATCCAGAAATTTTCGAGAGCTTCCGCAGCCATTGCGTGCAGGAGTATCCCGAATACGAAATCGTATTCGGGGTCAGCGACCTCGATGATCCTGCGGTGCATGCAGTCGAGCGTCTGCGTCAGGAATTCCCGATGCGCGCTATTCAACTGGTGGTCTGTTCCGAGACACTGGGTGCGAATGCCAAGGTAAGCAACCTTGTACGGATATTGGCTGCAGCGCGCTACGACCATCTGATCGTGAGCGACAGCGACATTCGCGTCGACCCCGACTACCTTCGCAAAGTCACAGCGCCTTTGGCTGACACAAAGATCGGTATGGTGACTTGCCTGTATCGGGGCATAGCAAGTCCGACCCTGGGGTCCAGGCTCGAATCATTAGGAATCAGTACGGATTTTTGCGCGGGCGTTCTGGTCGCGCGCTCACTGGAGGGCGGCGTGCGGTTTGGGTTGGGATCGACCATGGCGTTCCGCCGTAGCGATCTCAAGGCCATGGGCGGCTTCGAATCGCTTACTGATTATCTTGCGGATGATTACGAACTCGGAAAGCGTATTGCCGAACTCGGTCGTGAAGTTCAGTTATCGGAAGTGGTCGTCGAGACCTTCTTGCCTGCCTACCGCCTACGCGGGTTCTTTGAGCACCAACTCCGCTGGGCCCGTGGCGTTCGCGATTCCCGTCCAGTTGGCTATCTCGGACTGCTCTTCACGTTCAGCTTGCCATGGGCTCTGCTTGCAGTCGTGGCTTCCCGCGGAGCAGTGTGGGCGTGGAGCGTCGCCGGCTTGGCTTTATTGTTGCGCAGTATGGTGGCTTGGCAAGTAGGCCGACGTGTACTGAAAGACCGGCAGATTTTTAGGTTCCTGCCGCTGCTTCCCCTTAGAGATATTGTTGCCGTGCTGGTCTGGCTGGCCAGCTTCACCAGCAATTCGGTTACTTGGCGCGGGAGCAGATTCCAATTGAAAGATGGCAAGATCACTCGAATAAATCCGTGAGTTCTCTTCGCGAGATCCGCAACTGACTTTTAGCGGATCACAAGGGATTTCCTGTCCCGCTTTCCGCTACACGGTTTTCGGGAACGATTCGGCCTCCCTTCCTGAATACATAAGTCTCACCGCGCCAATAAAAGCGTCGGCTGGTATAGCTTCCAATCCATATGAAAAACCCAATCAAGTCGCGCAAGGGATAGAGCCAGCATAGTGCTGCTGATCTCGGATCGCCCGTGATGCCCCAGCCCACCGCTACGGACTGGATCACGCGATTGACAAACGCCGCCGCCAGCAGCGCAAGGCCAAAAGCCCAGTGTCCCAATCCCGCTGCGGCGATCCATCCCAGAACACCAAAAGGCATGGCGAACGTCAGGCCCGTGCCCAGATGACCGGCTGGCCGCGAGTAGCGCGTGCTTTTCATCCAACGTAGCTGATCGCCAAGCGTGCGCGCGGCAGAACGTGGCGTCAGCACATTCCTCACGATGTGATGCGAAAGCGCGACCTTGTATCCCTTGGCCCATATGCGGTTCCCGAGTTCGAAATCGTCGGAGTAATAGTCGGCGGTTGCGGCGATGCCCCCGATGGCATCGATGGCATCCCGCCGTGCTGTCATGGCCGGGCCGAGGGCGAACCGCATCCCTTCCAGCATGTCCGCCACCATGACCCCAGAGGACATCTCGACCGAAAGCCCCAGCGCCTCGAGCGTCGACCAGAAGTCCGATGCTGGGACTCCGCGATACATGCAGGTAACCATGCCCACTTTCGGATCGAGCAGTGGTGGAATCGTGTTGCGCAGGAAGTCGCGGGAAACCAGCACATCGCTGTCGCTGATAACGAAGTACGAGTTGTTGGAGATCGCGATCATCTTCTGGAGCGAGAACACCTTGGCATTCGGCCACGTGGGTGGGCCCGATAGTATTACCCGACTTCGCACGTCAGGATGACGAGCGCGCACTAGCTCTGCGATCCTCAGCGCAGGATTTTGCTCGTCTCGGGCCCCAAGAATGATTTCGTAGTCCGGGTAGTCCTGCAGAAAGAAGCTTTCCAGATTCTGTTCGAGTTCCGCTTCCATGTTATGGATCGGCTTAAGAATGCTCACGGGTGGAAGGGAAGTCTCGGGAACCGCCAGGGCTGCGGTTTGCGCCAACTGTGCGAGACGGCGATAACGCCACGCCGCCACCAGGGACATGATTAGAAAGATGGACGAACTTATGATGCCAATGATTGCAATCGCGAGTGCGAACTTCAACGCGGCCGCAGCGACCACGCCCGTCGTTGACAGTGCGCCAAAGAATAGAAAATGATGAGGTTGCACGCGCCCAAGGCAGCCCAGCATGCGCATCACGGCCGGCGATTGGTCAGGATGGATTTCCCGCCGTTGCGCGCCACTAAGAATGACGGCTTTCCGCGTAATTCTACCGGATCGTCGTGGTCCACCCACAAAAACACGCGCGCCGGTCCCTGCCACAGAGTGGCAAATGATTCCTGAGTTTCAAACACGTGCGGTGCGTCGGGAAACTTCGAACCGTACCAGAGATTGCCGCTGGGCTCATGCAAGACGCGCAGCGGGTAGCCGGTATAAAAGTTCAACGTGGAAGCCTGGTGGTACTCGCCATCAACAACAATTACATCGCCCGGGCGGTAATGCTGTCGAATCGCAACTGCGAGTTTGTACGAGGAAAGAATCGGCGAAAAAGTGCTGAATGCGGAGTGCACACACGCAAACAGGCCAACCATCATCACCGCCAGCGCCATATTCGCCTGCGCCAAGCGACCCCGCCGCCTCAGAATCCAGTTCAGCCCAGTCCCCAACAGAAAAGCCAGCGACGCTCCCAGCAGGGGGCCGCGAAATGCGCCAAGCGCTCGCGGCGTCAAATCGAGCACGTGTCCCAAGGAAAGATCGTAGTCCTGCGGATTCTTCCGCAGTTGTTCGGCAAGATCCGCACCGCGTGAGGGCAGATGGGAAATCGAAAGTAAATACATTCCCGCAATGAACGCGATGAGCCCGAAAACGAACAATCCTGTAGAAGAGATTCTTCCGGCTCTGCGTGGCGCGCTGTTTGGAGCCGAACTGGATTCCCGCGCAAGCCAGCCTCCAACCAGCAATGCCAACCCTGGCAGTGCTGGGATCGTGTAGTACTCCTGGCGAGTCGAGAAGCTGAAGAAGCCCACGATCACGAGCGCCCATAAAAAGAAAAGCAGGTTCGCCTTCTGCTGGCGGCTGAGATCAGCCCGCAATTGGCGAAGCCGCAGCGGAACCTCCAGCAGCGCCTGCGGCAGAAATGCACTCCACGGGAGTAGCCAGGCTACCAGCAATCCCCAGAAAATAAGCAGAGGGACTGTGTCGTACCCGGCCGGGACGCGTTTGTTCAGAAACCGGTTCCAGTGCTCGTTCACAAAATAGAACCACCAAAAGCCTTGAACCGCCCCTTGGTCCGGATTCCGCACGGCCGCGAGCATGTGCCATGGCGTCGCGATCAGAAAAAAGATCGAGGCACTGGAGACCACGCGCAGCTTCAGCAGAAAACGAAGATTCCCCGTGACGAGTAAATAAAGAAAGATCGCGCCGGCTGGGAACACCAACCCGATCAGACCCTTGGTGAGAACGTTCAACGCGCAAGTGGCAGCGAAGCCCCAACACACCGCGCGTGACGGCATTTCCTGTTCAAGCGCGCGTAGAAAAAAGCAGCATCCCAGCGTCAACCACAAACCCACCAGGACGTCGGGGATCAGGAAGCGGGTGAAGATGTAGGGTCCAATCGAAGTCGCTAGCACGGTCGCCGCGTACAGGCCGCCCATTTCACCGTATGCGTACTGGCCCAGCTTATAGGTCGCGAGCAGCAGCGCGAGGACTCCCAGCATGAGAGGCAGGCGAGTACTCCAGTCGCTGATGCCGAACAGGCTGTAACTGGTCGCCAAACCCCAGTACATGAGCGGCGCCTTTTCCATGTAGCGAATGCCGTTGGTGTACATCGTCACCCAATCGTGACGGACCAGCATTTCCCGCGCTGCCTCAGCGTGAATGGTGTCGACGTCATCGAGCAACGCCGGAGTGAACATACCCGCGAAGTAAATCATTCCCCACAATAGGGCGATGATGAGAAGGGACTTCGATCTGGGAATTGATTCTGAGACCAACGGTGGGGGATCGCCGCCTTCGCCGGTTTTCTGTTCCTGCACGGCTACTGACAGGTTCATGTACAGTTTCGCAGAAGCCCTGCGATTATACGGGTCCGACAAACAGCCAATCAACCGGGCCTTTTATTTGCCGGCGGCAGCGGCAGCGGTCGTGCCGAGAACCTCGCGAATCTTTGCCGCCAACGACTTCAATGTGAACGGCTTTTGCAGAAAATTGCCGTGGACGTCGAGAATCTTATGTCGTAGAACCACTTGCTCGGAGTATCCGGACACGAACAGCATCTTCATGTCGGAGTATTTGTCGGCCAACAACTCGGCGAGCTGGCCGCCGCTCATTCCAGGCATCACCACGTCGGTGACCATCAAGTCGATCTTGCCGCTGTACTTGTGAGCGGCTTCGACGGCCTGCAGGCCGTCTTTGGCCTCGATCACGGTGTAGCCGCACTGCCTCAGGAATTCGACTGCCGGGTGCCGCACTGCATTCTCGTCCTCTACCAGCAGCAAAGTCTCCGTGCCGCGCAAGGCCATGGGATCAATGGATGTGTCCGCGCGCACCGGCTTGCGCGTACCAGCTTCAACTCTGGGAAAGTAAATTTTGAAAGTTGTACCCATGCCCGGCTCACTGTAGACCCACACAAATCCTCCGCTCTGTTTGACGATTCCGTACACCGTCGCCAGTCACAGGCCGGTGCCTTTTCCGCTTGCCTTAGTGGTGTAGAACGGCTCAAAGATGTGGGGCAGGTGTCCGGGATCGATGCCCTGACCTGAGTCGGCGACCTCCAACAGGACGTACCGCCCCGCAGGAACCATCGAGCGCGCCTGCACATAGGTGTCATCGAGTTCCACGTTGCGAGTCGAGATGGTCAGCTTTCTGCCTTGGGGCATGGCATCGCGCGCGTTGGCGGCGAGGTTCATCACTACCTGTTCCAGTTGTACCGGGTCCAGCTTGACCTTCTCGAGTTTCGCGTCCGGAGAAATCGTCAGAACAATGTCTTCGCCGATCAGCCGGGGCAGCATTCTGGAGATATCGCGCAGAACCGCATTCAAGTCGAGCACCTGCAGCGACTGTGCTTGCTTGCGACCGAAGGCTAGTAACTGGCGCGTCAGGTCCGCCGCGCGTCGCGCCGCGCTCAGCACTTCCTGTACGTTGCGGTGTAGGGGGTGTTCGGGCCCAATGCTGTCCTGCATGAGTTCGGCGTAGCTGCTGATTACCATCAGCAGGTTGTTGAAGTCGTGTGCGACTCCGCCGGCTAGCTGTCCGATCGCATCCATCTTTTGCGCCTGAAAAAGTGCTGCCTCCAGCCGCCGCCTCTCGCTGATGTCGCGATCATTGGAGATGAAATGAGCGACCTTCCCATCCGGATTGCGTACCGGAGTTATGGTCTTCTCAACAATGAAAGACTCTCCACTCTTCTTGCGATTCACCAGCACGCCGCGGAAAACCTCGCCGGACAGAATGGTGCGCCACATATCCCGGTAAAGGGCTGAGCTTTGCTCCCCGGATTTCAGAATCCGTGGAGTCTGTCCGATTACTTCGAGCCGGGTGTATCCAGTGAGTTTCTCGAATGCGGGATTCACATATTCGATCGTGCCTGCACTGTCAGTGATCACTACCAGATCTGCCGCCTGTTCGATCGCACTGTATAGCGTCCGGAACGTATCATCTTCTACGCGGCGTCGGTGCACGAGATCCCCAACCGCAAAGCAGGTCCGCACGCTTCGCAGAAAGGTGGCATCGTTCATCCTCGCGACGGAGGCAGACCCCGTTTTAGCCTGTTCTGCGACGTTCTCGCCCCTGCCCAAATCCTCCGGAAGAACTAGTAAAGGTGCTCCACCTGCAGGAACGCGCAACTTCTCGATCAGCGGCCCAACCGGCGTGCTGGACGCCCGACACAATATTAGTAGGAGGTCGTACGATTTCTTTTCGAGTTTCGCCTGAGCGTCTTCCAAACGGGGCACGCGAACGATTTCAGCGGAGGCGAGGTCACTATGCTGCAGGAAATTGATAACATCATTCGACTGCTGTTCGTCGTCGGCCAACACCAGCACCTGCAATCGATCAGTGGTTCGTTGGTCGGACTCCTGCTTCGTCATCATGTCGAACCCCCGTGCCTGTTACATCGGAAGGCCCGAGAACACGCTCCGCCCTCATACGGGCAGTGACGAAAATAACCTGGATGTATTTCCCAGATCGAAAACTGTTCCAAGCCGGGTCATGCAGGTTGGACTCGACAGTCAGGTCTGTTTCCTGCTACGGCGAAATGAAATAGCCGGTTCGCGAGCGTACCCGCGCTCCGTCCCGTTGATTGGGAATTACGTGGACGGTTCGAAACGCCCGGCTGCCCCCTACCTCCGGTACACGGTAATACAGAAGGTAGGAACTGCGCAGCTCGTCATTAATCTCGGATAAGGCTTTGCCCAGCTGTGCCGAATCCTTGACAATAAAATCACGTCCTCCGGTGTTGTCCGCCAAAAACTGCAATACCGCGTCGCCGCGCGCCAGTTTCTTGGGGTTGTGGGCGGCCACGGTATAAACGGCGACGCCAGCGCGTTGGGCCCGTGCTACCGTTTCCGGCAGCCCGTGCGCGCTCAAGTCATCCTCGCCATCAGAGAAGAGTATGAGGGCGGAGCGATGCGGATCTCGATTGTCGGAAAATACAGGCCGCGCGCAAACCTCGAAAAGCGTGTCGTAAAGCGCCGTCAGGCCACCACTGGACTGGCCCTTCAGCACAATATCCAGTTCGGCTGGGTCCTCCACCATGCTTTCCAGTTGAATCTTGTTGTTGAAGGCTAGAACCATCAATTGGTCGCCGGGTCGCATCAGTTGTTGCAGGGAACGGGTGATCGCTGCGCGCGCTGACATCCAGGACCGCCGCGTTGAATCGCTCGAATCCAGCACAATCGCAATTCTTAAGGGAAGGTCGGCGGCCGACCTAAGCTCGAAGCTGGGAACCGGTTGCCCGTCCTCCAAAACCGTGATATCGGAGGGGGAAAGATGCGGTAACGGACGATCGTTACGGTCGGTGGCGACCAGCGTGAGCCGCACCTCGCTCACGCGTTTGCGAATCAGCAAGGCCGATTCGGCGGAAATTGGGGGAACAAGCACGAGGAAGGCTGCCAGCAAGCAAGCAATTTCCGCCGA
>Ga0193755_1000499_pt1 | contig 11381 bp, 10 predicted proteins | sample H1a2metaG_FD_144921 | JGI IMG/M metagenome (GOLD analysis project Ga0193755, IMG submission 144921) | Soil microbial communities from a riparian zone of the East river system, Colorado, United States - H1a2 | ecosystem: Environmental > Terrestrial > Soil > Riparian zone | place: USA: East River...
TGTGTTTTATGGGCGGTTTCGTGGGTCAGGCCCCCGCCCTTACGAACGGACAGCTCTGCCGGATGTCCATGCCGTCGGTTACGGTGCTCAGCCAAGCAGCGCAGGCGGCGAAAACGGCCGCGGCCGGAGGGTGAGGCGATCATGAACATCCTGGTGGCGCACAACTTCTACAAGCTCCCCGGCGGCGAGGACCAATGCGTCGCGGCCGAGATCGCAATGCTAAGGGCGCACGGGCACCGTGTGACGCAATATTGCCTGTCCAACGACGCAACCGACGGCATGGGGCGCCTGGAGCTCGCGGGCCGCACGATCTGGAGCCGCCCGGCATTTCTCGAGATGCGGCGTCTTATTGGCGTGCATCGCCCGCAGATCGTCCATTTCCACAATACGCTTCCGCTGATTTCTCCCGCCGCCTATTACGCCGCGCGGGCCGAGGGCGTTCCTGTCGTCCAAACGCTGCACAACTTTCGGCTTCTCTGCGTCAACGCCCTCCTGTTCCGCGATGGCAGGCCTTGCGAAGATTGCCTCGGTAAGTCGGTCCCCTGGCGCGGCGTTGCGCACAACTGCTACCGCGACAGCCGCGCCGCCAGCGCCGCTGTCGCGGCGATGATCGCGGCGCATCGCTTAATGGGAACGTGGCGCAACGCAGTCGACGCATATATTGCCCTGAGCGAATTCAGCCGGCGCAAGTTTCTCGAGGGAGGGCTTCCCGCAGACAGGATCGCCGTCAAATCCAACTTCGCCTATCCGGAGCCGGGCACGGGCGCGGGAAACGGCGGATATGCCGTCTATGTCGGCCGGCTGTCGGCGGAAAAGGGAGTCGAGACCCTTCTGAGGGCGTGGCGGAGCCTCGGGAAGGCGGTGCCGTTGACGATCGCCGGCGACGGTCCGCTGGCGCCCGCGGTTCAGGAGGCGGCGGCACAAAATGCCGCGATCCAATGGCTGCAAGGCGTTTCGCACGAGAACGTCTACGATCTGATCGGAGCGGCGGCGTTTCTAGTCCTGCCGTCGCAATGTTACGAAGGTGCGCTTCCGCGTGTTGTGATCGAGGCGTTCGCCAAGGGTACCCCCGTCGTCGTCTCCAGACTTGGAGCCATGGCCGAAATCGTCGACGACCGCCGCAACGGACTGCGCTTCGACCCTGGCAATCCGGAAGACCTGGCCGCGAAGGTCCGATGCCTCTTCTTGGACTCGTCCGCGCTTAAGCAGATGCGACGGGCCGCTCGGGAGACCTTTGATCAGAATTTCACCGCCGACGCGAACCATGAGGTGCTCATGGCAATCTACGCACGCGCCGTCGACAGATACTCCCGGCATGATTTGCACGAGATGGATACCGTATCGGCGTCATAGGACAATGGAGAATTGCAGGAAGCGCACGATGCTCACAATGACAAAACCTGCGATGTCTGACCGGCTACCGGCGCGACACGACCTGTTGCCGGCCGAGACGAATTTCTATCCCGCCTATGATTGGTGTCTGGATCCGCATCTAACGGTGGCCGATGCAATTGAGCGCCTTGCCGGCGAAATCGACCGCTTGCCGAATACTCCGGCGGGGTGGCAGACCAACGAAGTCACGACGAACGCGTATCTGCTTTCCTGCTCGCTGCTAAACGGAATCGACGAATATCTGCGCGGGCACACGCTGCGGCTGCCCGCTCAACTGGCAAGGACCCGACCCGGTCGCATCGCCATGTGGATGACAGAGAAAGTTGCCGAAAACCTCCCGAAGCAGAGTCGGGCGCAAGTCTCCCGTTGGAAGGAAGAGTGGCAGAACGGCCTGGACGGCTTTTTCGCCTTCTTGGCTCGATGCGACTCCGATCCAGTGACGTTCGTGGAATCCGCCCAAAAATTATCTGGAATGCTGCGATCGCCGCTCCCTTCCGACTTGCTGGACTTGCGTCTCGGCGTGCCGTCCGCATTCAGCCGGCTGGATCTCACTCATTTCGACGTGTTGGCGCTCGGGCGAAGATTCGTGCGGCAATACCCCGACAGGTCGCATCCGATTCTTCTCTTGGGTCTGCGCACGGCCGGCACCTATTTTTCCGTACTGCTGCGCTCCTTCTTCAAGGCCGAAGGCTATCGGCAAGTCGCATCGCTGACTGTGCAGCCGAAAAAGGGCCCCAGCCGACGGGAACGCAAGGAGTTGACGAGGTACGCAAAGCAGGGTTTCACGATCGTCATAGTGGATGATCCGCCGCATACCGGTGGCACGATTGTCCTGGCGGTCGATATCGCATGCCAGGCTGGGTTCGACCTTGCCCGGATAAAGGCCTTGGTTCCGACGCATCCTGCGACACGCAACTGGGCCAAGACCTTGCCCGATGGGTTGGTCATCACGCTTGAGCCGGAACGATGGCGAAAACAGCAACTGCTCGATCCCAAGAATGTAGAGAACCGGCTGGCCGAATACTTCACGTGGCAGGGATTTACCGACGTCCGGGTGGTCGGCAGCCGCCGGGCCGACGAGCTTAACGTAGGGCTCCAGAACGGTTCGAACCGTAAGCGCGGTACAACGCTCAAGCGGATCTTCGAAGTGCAACTGTCGACGCCGCAGGGGAAGAACGAAACCCGGTATGTGCTGGCGAAAAGCGTTGGCCTTGGGTATCTCGGCTACCAGGCCTTTCTAGCCGCGCACAGGCTTTCCGATTTCGTCCCGCCGATCCTCGGGCTCCGCGACGGCATTCTCTACACCGAATGGTTGCCGCAGCACTCCGGTAATGGAGACGTCCGGTCGGACCGCGATTCGTGGATCGAGACGACGGCGGCCTATGTCGCCGCGCGAACCCGCTTATTGAGTCTGCCGAAGCGCCGCGGCCCGGGCAAGGCGGTGCACGAAAACGGCTTGGAGTTGTTGGCGGAATCGTTCGGCCGTGCGTACGGACGGTTTGTGCTCGACATACCAATGCGCGCGTGGATCCAGCAGCGGCTATACCGGTTGAATTGCCCGTTCCCCACCCTGATCGACGGCAACATGGGGTACGCCGAATGGATCGAGGGCAAGTTCGGTCCGTTGAAGACGGGCTATTATGGGCATGGCTTGGGCAAAACTCAACTGAACGCGATCGATCCCGCCTACGATCTCGCCGAGACCATCCTCAGTTTCGCGCTTTCCCCCGAAGAGGAAAGCCGGCTGATCCGTCGATACGTCGAGCACTCCGGAGACGCCGAGGTAGAGCAACGCCTCTTCGTCAATAAGTTGCTCGCCGGCCTCTGGACGATGGAATCGGCTCTAGAGCATCTCTTCGGCGCGATGCAGGCCGCCGCACGGCAGCAGGAACTGCATCGCCGTTTCCTCGGCGCCTGGGACTTCCTCACTATCCAGACCGCGCGGTTCTGCGGCGCGCGTTGCCGGCCATCCCAGCCGGTGCGCTGGCGTCCGCCGCTCGTCATGCTCGATGTCGACGGAGTCGTGGACCGACGCGTGTTCGGCTATCCGTGCACGACGGCTGCGGGTATGGAGGCCCTTTCGCTGCTAGCAGCCCGCGGATGTTCCGTCGCCTTGAACACGGCGCGGTCGGCCACTGAAGTGAGGGATTACTGCCAAGCATACGGCCTGGCAGGAGGCGTGGCGGAGCACGGCGCCTATTTGTGGGATGCGGTCGCCCAGTGCGGGCAGCCTCTAATCGACCAAGAAACGATGGTCCAGCTCGAAGAACTCAGGGAACAGCTGCGGCGGATCCCCGGGGTCTTCCTCGACGACCGTCACCAATATTCCATTCGGGCGTTCATGTTCGAGAAGCGGCCGCACGGCTTGCTTTTGCGGCTGCTGAATTCGATTCGCTCGTTCGGCGTCGGTCTGGGAGAGCCGACCCCGCTGCCCACACTCGTCGTGAACCACCTGATCACGGACCTGCGGCTCGACCGGCTTTCTTTCCATCATACCATGATCGACACCACCATCGTGGCGATGGATACCGACAAGGGGACCGGCTTGACGGCTTTGCGCGACCGGGTCTTGGGGCCGGATGCCGAGACGATTGCCATCGGCGACACGGAAGCCGACCTGCCGATGTTCCGGGCGGCCGCGCGCAGCTTCGCCCCTGCCCAGATTTCCTGCCGGCGACAGGCGCGACTGCTGGGCTGCGCGGTTTCGCGTTATCGCTATCAACGGGGCCTGCTCGATATCGTACGTACGCTTGTCGACTGCGGACCGGGCTGTGACCCGATCGAAAGGGCAAACGAATCCGACGGCGACACCTTGTTTCTGGACCTGCTACGAGCTGCGGACCATCCCAACGTTCGGGCGATCGTCCGCGCCCTCTTCGAACGCGCCACTTTCAGGATTTTCGTGCGATGACGGCAGCCGGGCGAACTGGGAAATAGGAGGTACCCTTCCTGCTACTCTTCGCCAGTGGCGGAAGGGGACCAATCTGTCCGGCGCAATGCGGCAACAGGGATTATGGGACGGTACCTATCCGGGAGATCAGGATGGCTAAAAGGTCCACTTCGTTCGAGACGAACGCAATCTACGCCCCGCGCATCCACTACGAACGCGTCGTGTACGACGCGCTGCGAATGCTGTGGAGGCACAAGCTTCTCATTGCCGCGGTTCTCGGCATCGCCTTAGCGGCCCTGTCGGTAGCGCTCGCGCTAATCGCGCCGCGCTACACCGGCGAAGCCATGATCCAGCTCGATTTCACCCGCAACGAAACTGTTGCGGGTGAGAAGGTCCAATCGACTGCCGCCGTCGACGCGGCCTCTGTTGTGGATAGCGCGGCCCGCATCATCCGCTCGCGCGGGACCGCCAGTGCGGTCGTTTCGGCGCTCGGGCTCGACAATGATCCCGCCTATACGCGCCTGTCGCTTCCGGCGCGAGCGCTGTCGTCTGTTTGGTCGGTTTTCGGGCTGCCCGCGCCGACGCCGCACGATCTTGCCGTGGCACGCCTCATAAGGCAGACCACGGTAGCCAACGATCCGCGGTCCTATTTGATAACGGTCGCGGTCACCGCGTCCGATCCGGAGCGCGCCGCCCGGTTGGCAAATTGGGTTGTGTCCGAGTATCTGCGCGGACGACTGCGGGAACAGGCAACCGAGGCGTATGCCGTGGCCGAACGAGAAATGACCGCGCTTTCGTCGGTTTTCGGCCCACGCCACCCGAGCTATCTCAACGGATCGGCCAAACTCGGGCGCCTGAAAGCAGGGTTGGCTGCAGCAGGGGAAGGGATCGTGACCGAGGAACGAGAAGCAGTGGTGGCACAGGACATGGTCAGGTTCGCTGCCGGCCAATCGCTGCTGCCGGCGAAAGCAGTTACGGTGCCATCCGGCCCCAATACCATGCTTCTTTTCGCGTTGACGATCCTTGCCGCATTGGCAGTCGCAATCCTGCTCTCCTCGCTCGCCGAAAGAGGCTTGCTCCGGTAGTCCGTTCCGCTCCCTGCAGTCCTCCGGGCGTGGTCGCCGGCTCGGCTTGCCGGACGCGGTCTGCATTGGTGGCGAAGTTCGGTCCGATGATCATGCGGGGCGGTTGGCCATCCCCCGCGGATCGCTGCCCGAATCGATTATCAGCAGAAGGGGCTGATGCTGTTCTATCTGCCCCAAACCAGATCGTAGATGCTGGCTGAACTCTTCCTTTCGAAATACTTCTTAAGAATTAACTGCGGCAAGTCGTATCGAATTGGAAAAGGAACGCAGAGAGGAACAGGGCATATGGGAAGCAACTCGTTCCCACGGTAGTCCCGCGGTAGTCGCGCCGCTAAGAGCAGGCGTATCGATTGTATCGGATGATGAGACCGCGATGTGAGAAGGTTGGGTGCCATAGATCAGTTATTTGAGACCGCCAAGTATGGCGGTCGCAGTGTCACGCGTCGCCGGTCGGATGTCCGCATGGCTCGGCTTCAGCGGATCCCGGCTTCAAGATTCCGCGACTGCACCGATGGCCGCTGACGATCCATGCCGGCCGCGACACGGTCACGCTTCATCCGGAGGGCGCCATGGGTCCCGTCCACTTCCCGTGTGCCGCGCGACACGCAGACAGCGTCGGAACAGTGTCGTCATTGCCGATCGCAATCCTATGTTCCTGCGCGGCCTAGCAAGCGTGTGGCGAGTTGCCAGGACGAAGCTGAATGTATCGTGTCAATCGGCGTTCAACTTTTCCCCCGCATCGCGTCCACGCCGAATAACAGTATCGCGGCCATACGCGCTCTTCCCCGAGCTTGGCGCTGCTCGACATGTCTTTGCATCCACCACCGACGCGGGGAGAGCGTTCTCCATGGGCGCCAGCGGCGTCCTTCCCAAGGACGGCGCGCCGCAGTCGCTAGTACGATGGTTGCGGCAGGTCATGTCCGGGCAGCTGCTGGTGCCGCTCGCGGCCCGCAATGCCCAGAGATCCCCCATGCGCGGCAAGCCCGAAGAACTGGTGATCGCGCTAACCGCCCGCGAAAGGCAGATCATGGAATTGGTGTTAACCGGGCTTTCATATCGGGAAGTTGGGAAGCGGCTCCACATTTCAGAAGCAACCATCAAGGTCCACCTGCATCATATCTTCCAGAAGCTCTCGATCCGCAACCGGACTGCGCTTGCCAATATCGGCCGTATGCGTCCGCAGTCCCCGCGACCGCAGAACAGGTAATGGCCTGACAGCGAGATTGTGCAATATCCGTTGCGACCGGACCAAATTCGTCAGTTCAATATCGGGATATTTCCCCCGGGTAGAGATGTCGTAGGCGAAAGCGACAAATTCGCCCTGGCGGTTCGTTGCACGCACCGCCAGCTTGGTTCCGTCCCTGGAAGCGTTGCTTATGTAAGGGCCGAATATGCAGATGCGTGTCCTCGGCGAAAACGTGCGCGGCGGTCCTGATGTCCAGCCGCGGATTCAAGATGTAAACTTTGTTGCTGGAAATGCAGATCATCAACGCCGGGTCGACCGGGTGACACTCTATTCATTTGGAGCGGTGCGATGAAAGAGCGCCGAAACGCCGGCTATTTGTGGAGCCGGATCCTGCCCTCAGTTTTTAGCTTGCGGATGAGGCGGTCGGCGCGAGGCGCTTCCAACCGAATTGCTTCGTGGTCGATCACACCGAGAGGCTCCGGCGCGTCGACTCGCTTGATTTCGGGGATTTCCCCCACGAGGTTTGGGGGCCGCTTGTTCACATCGGAGTTTAATAGCGAGAACTTGTTGTTTGCCGGTCGTGCCAACGATCCGTTGTTCATCCCCCAAATCGCCGCCTGCGTTCGGTTCTGGACCCGGATCTTGCGAAGGATCGCCTTGACGTGGACCTTCACGGTCGCCTCGGCGATATCGATCTTTCGCGCTATGCATTTGTTGGTGTCGCCCTCGATCAGGCAGCGCAGAATTGATTTCTCCTGCGGGGAAAGCTGCGGCCCGATCGTGTCCTCTGTCGTGACGAGATCGTTTTCGTCGCGCGATACCGCCGCGTCCAGGTGGTTGCTGTCGGGATTGAGAACGAATGACAGAAATGCCCGCGGGAAGATTGTTTCACCCATCATTACCAGTTCGATGGATCTGATGAATACATCGCACGTCATGACGTCGACAAGATAACCATTGGCGCCTGCACGAAATGCTGAAACCAACTCGTCAGGCCGATAGTGATCGGCCACGATCGCAATGCGCGCGCCCGGGTGCCGGTCGCTGAGACGCTCGATTTGTTCGACCGCGGCGTCAAAATCTTCGCCGGTATGGACGATGAGAAACAACAGCCGGTGTAGTTGGAGTTTGTTCTGAGGCAAATCATCGGCACTTGATACCGAGGCCAAGACACGAAAATTTACTGAACGCAGGATTCTGGCAAGTCCTTCTCTGAGCAAAATGCGTTTCCCAACAAGTACGATTGCAAAGGATTGTCGCCATCTCATGATGACCCTCCCGACATGTACGCATATCGACACTCGGCAGGCAAACTCCCGCTCCCTCATTGGTCCTCTGCCAAAGGGTCTTTGAGAGAGTCTTGTCGGTGGAAGTCTTGGTGTCGAAATAATTGGGTGTCTTCAGTCCTTGGCTCTCCGCTTTCCTAGGGAAGGTTTCGTGGTCAAACTTCGAAAGCTCGGCGCATGTGAAGCTTTTATGAATGTTAAACTTGAATCCCCGATATCCCTATATACCTTTGGTTATAGAGGGTACCGGCCGCACCCTCTGAGAGAGGTGCGGGTGAATAATTGTGAGCTGTGTTTTGCCTACGCTGTGGCATACCACGTGTGCTCGAAAAAGTGGCGCCGCGGTCCTCGAAAAATGATGACTCCGGCGAGGTCAGCGAGGAGAATATGTGCGAGCGCCCAGGGTTTAATGAGGCGGAGAGGCGGAGGACCGCCCATGCGTTGTAGCAGCGTGATGATCGCAGATCGCCGTCCCGTGGTTCTGCAAGGTTTGAAAAACGTACTCGGGGCGAAGAGCGGTTTTAAAGTTGTTGCGTGTTGCAGTGACGGAGCGAGTTGCATGGAAGCGATTCGGAGCTTGGTTCCGGACATCGCCATCCTCGACATCTCAATGCCTGGCCTGACCGGCCTGGAAATCCTCGCCATCGCCAATACCGAAAATCTTCGCACGCGACTGGTCTTTTTCACCGAATCTGTTGAAGACCGTGAACTGGTTATGGCTGCCGCGGCCGGTGCCTACGGTGTCATTCTTATGGATGCAGCGCCCGAAATTCTGGTGCAGTCATTGAGGCAGGTCGCGGGTGGCCAGAAGCTGCCCTGCTGGGATCAGGCCGTATCTCGGGATCAAAGAAACATTGCGATCGCGGCGAATGTGCTGACGGTGCTGACAGACCGCGAGCGCCAGATCATGGCTCTGGTGTGCGAAGGCTTGTCGAATAAGGAAATTGGGCGCCGGCTTAATATCGCCGGCGGCACTATCAAGGTGCACCTGCATCACGTCTATCAGAAGCTTGAAATCAGCAACCGGACAGTGCTGGCGGCGCTCGCTATTTCACAAAATGAGATCGGCGGCCCGGACTGCCATGCTAACCAACATCGCAGCGAGCCATGTGGCACCGATAGTGCAGATCCCACGGTGCGAACGGGGATGGACGCCGGCATGGCTAGCCCAAGGCAGGCGAGCTTTTCTGTTCGAGCTTCAGGACCCCTGCCTCAACGAGCTGAATGTCACGACCGAGATAATGCGGGTCGAGGATGGCCTCGACGTCCCTGAGGCTGTGGTCGGTGAAGGTTGCGATCTGCAGCACGGTCGCCTCGGCAAACTGGCAGGCAAAATGCGGAAAGCTAGCCGGTCTTGGACAGATTAGGAAATTACACAAATGGAGTCAGTTCGCTGGCTGACAATGATGGAGTTCAGTTTGCGACTGATAAGGAAAAAACTCGACTCCTTCGTGCTCGCTGATATGGTTCGCTGCGAACAAGGCCCACCAACGCGAACCATTCTTGCGGAAATACTCTTTCTCGTACGGGGTAGTCTTGCCGGTTGCTAGGAATTCCGCAACAGGCCGTTCTGACTGCGGCAACCATTCGGGTGGCGTCAGTTTATCCCACCGCACCAGACCCGCGGCTACGTCCTGGCGGCTGAAACCGCACATCCTGAAAAACGCGTCATTCGCGTCTGTGATCTGCCCCCCACGGTGAAATAAATGACCCCGACGGTTTCGATCTCGAGCGCGGCGGAAACGTTCCTCGCTGTCTCGCCGCGCCGATGCGGTCTTCTGCAATTCTTTGTGGGCCTTGGCCGTCGTGTTCAAAGACAGCACTGTTTGGTACGCCGCCGCCGCGAACGTGTCCAGATTAGTCGCCGCGCGAAAGATCTTCCGCGTCGAAACGGCGACTCTCGTCGTGGGCGATTACCCGGGAATGCAATGAAGGCATTTGCTCGTCTGGTTGGACCGCTGCCAGGCCAAGATCATCCGATCGAACTCCATAATCTGCTGCTGGAGGCCGAGCAGTTGAGTGCCGAGCGCGGCAAGGCACGCGGGCAACCTCTGGCACCCGTTTGTCGTTCGGGTCGGCAACAACATGCAGCAGTTCCGTGACCCCTTTACGCCCGACCGGCGCGCAGTCGCACGTTCGGCGAGCTGGGCGCAATTCTCGGCATTCTCTCGGAAGTGGTCCGACTGTTTCATAGCTTCCTCCGTTGCCAGGGACATAGGGGGCAGGGAGGTGTTTACAACGGAGCGTTTGGTGACACTTGCTCCACGCTGATGAACACCCGTTCGGGTGGCTTGCGACGTCGGTTAGTCAAGCTAGGATGGGAGAGCAAAGGAATGGTTATCCTGGGCGAGGTCTTAGTGGTTGGGGGGAGCGCGCTGGTAGTGACCAGTGCAATTTTCTGGGTCTGGTCTCTAATGAAGCAGAGGCTTTTGCGCGGACCTGATGAAAATTCGGATCGGAGGACCGCCTATGCGTTGCACCAGCGTGGTGATCGCAGATCGCCATCCCGTGGTTCTGCAAGGTTTGACGAGCGTACTGGGGGCGGAGAGTGGCTTCAAAGTTGTTGCGTCTTGCAGTGACGGTACGAACTGCATCCAAGCGATTCGGAGTTTGGTACCGGACATCGCCCTCATCGACATCTCAATGCCCGACCTGACCGGGCTGGAAATCCTCGCCATCGCCAACAGCGAGAGTCTTTCGACGCGCCTGGTCTTTTTCACCGCATCTGTCGAAGACCGTGAACTGGTTATATCGGCCGCGGCCGGTGCCTACGGTGTCATTCTGAAGGATGTGGCGATCGAAATTCTGGTGCAGTCCTTGCGGCAGGTCGCGGACGGCCAGAGGCTGTTGCCGCTGCCGCCCTCCGATCAGACCGTACCTCGGGAGCGAGCGACCATCACGATCACGGAGAACGTGCTGACGGTGCTGACAGACCGCGAGCGCCAGATCATGTTTCTGGTGTCCGAAGGGTTGTCGAACAAAAAAATTGGGCGCCGGCTGAATATTGCCGACGGCACCATCAAGGTACACCTCCATCACATCTATCAGAAGCTTGAAATCAGCAACCGGACAGTGCTCGCGGCGCTCGCTATTTCTCAAAATGAGATCAGCGGCCCGGACCGCCATGCTAACCAACATCGCCGCGAGCCATGCGGCACCGATAGTGCAGGTCCGATGGTGCGAACCGGGATGGACGCCGGCATGGCTAGCCCAAGGCAGGCGAGCTTTTCTGTTCGAGCTTCAGGACCCCTGCCTCAACGAGCTGAATGTCACGGCCGAGATAATGCACGTCGAGGATGGCCTCGACGTCCCTGAGGCTGTGGTCGGTGAGGGTTGCGATCTGCGGCACGGTCGCCTCGGCAAACTGGCAGGCAAAATGCGGAAAGCTAGCCGGTCTTGGACAGATTAAGAAATTACACAAATGGAGTCAGTTCGCTGGCTGACAATGATGGAGTTCAGTTTGCGACTGATAAGGTCTCGGCAGAATAGCTTATCAGTCGGAGCAGGCGAGGGCAGGGCGCTCGCCCCAAGAGGGTGTCGTC
>Ga0193755_1000500_pt1 | contig 11356 bp, 16 predicted proteins | sample H1a2metaG_FD_144921 | JGI IMG/M metagenome (GOLD analysis project Ga0193755, IMG submission 144921) | Soil microbial communities from a riparian zone of the East river system, Colorado, United States - H1a2 | ecosystem: Environmental > Terrestrial > Soil > Riparian zone | place: USA: East River...
GACGGTGCTCAAGATCAATCTGGAGGCGGCCACCGAGGTGGTGCGCCAGATCCGGCTGCGGGACCTCGGCGGGATCATCATCATCGACTTCATCGACATGGAGCGGGCCGAGCATCGCGACCAGGTCTTCAAGGCGCTCACCCGAGCGCTCGCCGACGACAAGGCCCGCACGAACGTGCTCGAGATCTCCGAGCTCGGCCTGGTCGAGATGACCCGCAAGCGCGTCCGGCAAAGCCTGCAGTCGCTCTTCTGCGCCCCGTGCCCGACCTGCAAGGGCAGTGGCGTGGTCAAGTCGGATGCCACGCTGTCCGCCGAGATCTTCCGCAAGATCCAGGCGCAGAGCAAGGAGGGCGCGGGCCGGGACGTGGTGATCCGCGTCCACCCGGAGATGGCCCATCACCTGGAGGCGAGCCAGCGCGAGGGTCTCGAGAAGCTGCAGGCCCTGATCGGGCGCAAGATCGTGATCCAGGGGATGGCGTCCTACCATCGCGAGCAGTACGAGCTGACCGTCAAGTAACGCGGAGGCGGCCCGGTGACTCGACCCTCTCGCATCAGCCGTGGCGTCATCCTCGGCCACCTCCGGCTCGCCGCCAAGAAGGGCGACCGCTCGGCCCTGACCCTCGCGGTGGATCAGATGAAGACGTGGGCCTACTCGCCCCGGTACTGGCAGAAGTACATGCAGCTGCTGTCGCATCCCCTCGCGCGACTCGTCGATCTGACCGTGATCAAGCAGGGCGACAAGATCGCGCACCAGAAGGGGTGGGTGAAGATCCCGCGGGAGCCGCGCAAGCCGAAGGCCAAGCGCGGGGCCGAGCGCCGCGCCGCCGCCCGCCGCCCCCGTCCCGCGGCCCCCGCCGCCCAGCCTTCGCTGTTCCCGGAGCTCTGACCCGGTCCGGCTCCGCGCGCCTACCCGGGTAGGGTATATGCTGGGAGGCCGGATGGGACGGCGGAGCGCGATCGGGCTGATCGGGGGACTCGCGGCGCTCGCCGCCGCGGTCGCGTGGCTGCTTCCCCCGATTGCGCAAGATCCCGCGTATCACCGCCTCGCCGACTCACGCCCGTGGCTCGGCATCCCCAACGCCCTGAACGTGCTGTCCAACGCGGGCTTCCTCCTGGTCGGCGCGCTCGGGCTGGCCTTCGTGATGGGCGGAGGCGCAGGCCGCGCGTTCCGGGAGCCAGGCGAGCAGTGGCCGTACGTGGTGTTCTTCGGCGGCCTCTTCCTGACCGGACTCGGCTCGGGGTACTACCACTGGGAGCCGGGTAACGCCCGGCTGGCCTGGGATCGGTTGCCGCTGGCGATCACCCTGATGGGCCTCCTCGCCGCGACGATCGCGGAGCGGATCGGCGTGCAGGCGGGCCTGCGGCTCCTGGGCCCGCTCGTCCTGATCGCCGCGGGCTCCGTCATCTACTGGCACTGGACGGAGCAGCGCGGGGTGGGTGATCTGCGCCCCTACGTCCTGGTCCAGTTCTATCCGATCATCGCGGTGCCGCTCATGCTGTGGTGGCTCCCGCCGCGCTACACCCGAGGGGGCGAGCTCCTGGCCGCCGCCGCGACCTACGCGGCCGCCAAGGTGCCGGAGCTCCTGGATGGATGGGTTCTCTCGGCGACCCATGTGGTGAGTGGACACACACTCAAACATCTGCTGGCCGCGCTGGCCGGGTACTGGGTGCTGCGCATGCTGCGGCACCGCCGGGCGGTCTGAGGGCGACGACCATGGACAGCCAGACGACGACGAAGGCGCTGGGCCGGCTGCGGCGGATCGAGGGCCAGGTGCAGGGCATCCAGCGCATGGTCGAGGAGGACAAGTCCTGCGTGGACGTCCTCCTCCAGCTCGCGGCGGTGCAGGGGGCGGTGGAGCAGGTGCAGAAGCTCCTGCTGGGCCAGCACCTCGAGGCGTGCGTCGCGGAGGCGGTTCGCACCCCGAGCACGCGCGATCGCCAGCGGAAGATGGACGAGCTGCTCGACGTCTTCTCGCGGTTCTCCGGACGCTAGGAGCGGTATGCTCGGTCCGTCAGCCCATACCAGCCGAAAGGAGCGATGACGATGGCCAAGGATCCGGTATGCCAGATGGACGTGGAGCCGAAGCACGCGGCGGCGCAGTCCCAGTATCAGGGACAGACGTACTACTTCTGCGCGGTCGGCTGCAAGACCAAGTTCGACGCCGACCCCGGGAAATATCTCCGCAAGTGATCGGGTCTCCGTTCCTCGCCGGTCGCGACCGCTACGAGCGGGTGATGGAAGGCTGGGTGGACAATACCCACGACGCGGCCTTCACCCACACGGTGCGGATCACCGACCCGGACGGGGGCGTCGAGATCAGCCTGGTTGCGACCCCGTCGCCCGGGTACGAGGTCCAGGCGGCGAGTGCCCGCGCGCTGGCGGGGGCCGACCCGGCCATCGCCGCCGATTTTCCGGGGCTGGCCGGTACACGGATGGTGGGCGGCTTCACTAAGCGGCTGGCCGAGCTCTGCGGGACCCGACCCGGCGCCGGGCTCTTCGTGGACGCGGGCATCGAGGTCGCCCGGCTGGCCCGCCAGGTCACCAAGCTCCCCGCGGCAGCCACCGCGGGGGTCGACCCGGGGGATGCGCTGGCATGCTGGGGTCTCGACACGACGGGCTGGGTGGATCTCCCCGACTCCTGCTTCACGTACAGCGCGGCCGGCCACGCGCTGTTCGGAACCCGGCCGGTCACCACCCCCATGGTGACCGCGCTCTACAGCCCGCCCCCCGGCGCCCGGAAGATCTTCACGCGCAAGAAGGTCGCGCGCCTGGTGCTGACCGGCCGGCGCCTGCACCTCTTCCATTCGATGCACGACAACGTGCACGGCTTCGACGTGCACTACGAGCTGGACCTGGACCGCGGGACCGTGGTGGCCGCCGACTCGATCACCTCGCGGCTGCCCTACTCGGGTATCTGCAGCGAGCCCCAGGGCAAGATCCGGTCGCTGCTCGACCAGCCGGCCGACGCCCTGCTCCGCAAGCGAATCCAGACCGCGATCGGGGGTAGCTCGGGCTGTGCCCAGCTCTACGACCTGACCGCGGACCTGCTCAAGCTCCTGTCGCTTCCTGACCGTAACTAGCCGCCACAAATGTCTAATTTGCAATAATTGACAAGCCGGGGTTCGGCCGCTATCATTCTGTACCGACTGGTCGGTATAGCACACACTAAGGGAGCGGACACGATGGCGAACGCGAGCGCGGTAGTCGGCGAGACCAAGACCCAGCCCGAGACGAAAAGTCAGAAGGGCGCGGCCACGCGCGATCAGATCCTGAACGCGGCCTCCCGTCTCATCCACGTGCAGGGCTACCAGTCCACCTCGCTCGACGACGTGCTGCGCGAGAGCGGGGTCGGGAAGGGCAACTTCTACTACTACTTCAAGAGCAAGGAAGAGCTGGGCTACGCGATCATCGACCGGATCCGACGCGCCTTCATCGAGCGCGGGCTCGAGCCCGCCTTCGCGGACGCGGACGCCGACCCGGTCGGACAGCTCCACGCCTTCTTCGATCGCGTGCTCGACTCGCAGCGCCAGCGCAACTGCGTGGGCGGCTGTGCGATGGGCAATCTCGCGTGCGAGCTCTCCGACGTGCACGAGGGCTTCCGGCAGCAGCTCGCCGGGATCTTCGACGTCTACCGCGACCATCTCGCGGAGACGATCCGGCGGGGCCAGCTGAGCGGCCGGCTCCGCCCGGACGCGGACGCGACCCGCGTCGCCCAGTTCCTCGTGGGAGGGCTCGAAGGCGCCATTCTCTTGGGCAAGGTCACCCGGGACATCACGGTCATCGAACGATGCGTCGAGGAGCTGAAGGCGCACCTCGCGCTCTACAGGAACTGAGCATGACGACGCTGCACGCACCGAACGGACATCAGGACACCGCGGGAGGCCCCAAGAAGGTGGATCGGGACGCCGAGCTCGTGGAGCGCCTGCGGCGGCAGGAGCCCGGCGCGCCGGAGGAGCTCATCGCCACCTACGGCGACCGCGTCTACCGGCTCGCCATCCGCATCACGAGCAACGAGCAGGACGCGGAGGAAGTGGTGCAGGACGCCCTCTGGACGGCCGCCCGCAAGATCGACACCTTCAAGGGCGAGTCCGCCTTCGGGAGCTGGGTCTACCGCATCACCGCCAACGCGGCGTACCAGAAGCTGCGCAGCCGTCACGGGCAGCGCAACGAGATCTCCTGGGACGCGCTCACCCCGGGCTTCGACGAGCTCGGCCAGCACGCGGAGCCGCTCCGCGACTGGTCGGGGCGGGCGGAGGAGCCGGCGCTCCAGACCGAGTTGCGCAACCTGCTGACCACCGCCATCGACGATCTGCCGGGGGACTACCGGACCGCGTTCCTGCTGCACGACGTGGAGGGGCTCTCCAACCCGGAGATCGCGGAGACGCTGCACATCAGCCTGCCCGCGGTGAAGTCGCGCGTGCACCGCTCGCGTCTGTTCCTCCGCCAGCGGCTGGGCGACTACATGCGGACGGCCTGAGGCGACCTAAAGCCCTGTCCGGCTTGACTTTCGGCCGGACCCTGTGGTCAGATAGGCGCTCGCGGCGAATCCACGCGAGGTCGGCAGTGTGATCCCACGAGCGGCAACCACGAGACAGAACGAGATAGAGAAAGGTCGTCGGCAATGGAAGCGGTGATCGCGACAGGGGGTAAGCAGTACCGCGTCGCTCCGGGGCAGGTCATCCAGGTCGAGCGGCTGGGCCGGGACAAGGGCGCCGCGGTGGAATTCACCAAGGTCCTCCTGGTCAACCAGGACGGGCAGGTGACGATCGATTCGAAGGCGCTCGCCTCGGCCAAGGTCACCGGCGAGGTGGTGGCGGAGCGCCGGGGTGCCAAGGTCCTGGTCGTGAAGTTCAAGCGACGGAAGAACTACCGGCGTCACCGCGGGCATCGGCAGACCATGACCGCGGTCCGCATCACCAAGATCGAGGTCTAGGGCCATGGCTCACAAGAAGGGTGTCGGCAGCTCCCGGAACGGCCGCGACTCCAATCCCCAGATGCTCGGGGTGAAGCGCTTCGGCGGGCAGTTCGTCACCGCGGGCAGCATCCTGGTCCGGCAGCGGGGGACCCGCTTCAAGGCGGGCGCGAACGTGGGCCTGGGCGTGGACCACACGCTCTTCGCCAAGGCCGACGGCTACGTGCTCTTCCAGCGCAAGGGCGACGACAAGTACATCAGCATCGCCCAGCAGCGCGCCTGAGCCGGTCCGGCACGGCCGGAGCACCGTCACGCCATGTTCGTCGACGAGATCGACGTCTTCGTCAAGGGTGGCGACGGTGGCGCGGGCTGCATCAGCTTCCGGCGTGAGAAATACGTGCCCCGCGGCGGTCCGGACGGGGGCGACGGCGGGGACGGCGGTAGCGTGATTCTCGAGGCGGACCCCTCCATCACCACCCTGCTGGACTTCCACTACAAGCGGCACTACACCGCGGAGCGCGGCCAGCACGGCAAGGGCTCCAACAAGCAGGGCGCGAGCGGCTTCGACACCGTCCTGCGCGTGCCGCTCGGGACCATGGTCTCCGAGCGGGACGGCCGCCTCCCGCTGGGCGACCTCACCACGCCCGGCGAGCGGCTCCAGGTGGCCCGCGGAGCCCGCGGCGGGCGCGGCAATGCCCGCTTCGCCACCTCGACCAATCGCGCCCCGCGCCGCGCCGACCTCGGCCGGGCGGGCGAGGAGCGGTGGATCCACCTCGAGCTGAAGCTCCTGGCCGACGTGGGGGTGATCGGGTTCCCCAACGCGGGCAAGTCCACGCTGGTCTCGCGGCTCTCCGCGGCCAAGCCCAAGATCGCCGACTATCCCTTCACGACGCTGGTGCCCTCGCTCGGCATCGTGCGGGCGGGCGAGGATCAGAGCTTCGTCATCGCGGATCTTCCCGGACTCATTCCCGGCGCGGCCGAGGGCAAAGGGCTCGGGCACCGCTTCCTGCGCCACACCGAGCGCACGCGGGTGCTCGTGCACCTGATCGATCTCGATCCGTCCACCGGCCGCGATCCGCTCGCCGACTACCAGGCGATCCAGGACGAGCTCCGCGCGTATTCGGAGGAGCTGGCCGCGCGCCCGCAGATCGTGACCGTGAACAAGGTGGAGCTGCCGGGCACGGAGGCCGCGCGCGCCGCGGTGGAGCGCTTCTGCGCGGCGCACCGCCTTGTCTTTCACGCCATCTCCGCGGTGACCGGGGAAGGCCTGCCCGCGCTGGTCCACGAGATGGCCCGGCGCCTCGCGAGCGAGCCATGGATGCCCGCCGCGCGCTGATCCGCGCCCGCCGCGTCGTGGTCAAGGTCGGCAGTGGGCTCGTCACCACGCCGGGGGAAGGCCCGTCGAGCGAGACGATCGGGCGCCTGGCCGGCGACCTGGCCGCCCTCGTCCAGGACAAGCGCGAGGTCGCCCTCGTGTCCTCCGGGGCCATCGCCACCGGGGTGGCGCGTCTCGGTCTCAAGGGGCGGCCCCAGTCGATCCCGGAGAAGCAGGCGGCGGCGGCGGTCGGGCAGTCCGCGCTGATGTGGGAGTACGAGCAGGCGTTCAAGAAGCACGGCATCCCGGTGGGCCAGGTCCTGCTCACCGGCCAGGACATCAGCGATCGCTCGCGCTACCTCAACGCCCGCAACACCCTCCTCGCCCTGCTCGACTACGGAGTGCTGCCGGTGATCAACGAGAACGACACGGTGGCGGTCGACGAGATCAAGGTGGGCGACAACGACAACCTCGCCGCCCTCGTCGCGCACCTCATCGATGCCGATCTGCTCGTCCTCCTGACCGACGTGGACGGGCTCTACACCGGCGATCCCCGCCGCGATCCGTCCGCCCGACGCCTCGAGACCGTCCTCGCCATCACCGACGACATCCAGAAGATGGTCTTCGACGCCTCCGCCACCGTGTCGGTGGGCGGCATGAGCACCAAGCTCGAGGCCGCCCAGAAGGCGGGCGCCTCGGGGATCCCGATGGTGATCGCGAGCGGGCGCGAGCCGGGGATCCTCCAGCGGCTGCTCAAGGGCGAGCCGGTGGGGACGTACTTCCAGCCCCGGGACGACCGCCTCGCCGCGCGCAAGCGCTGGATCGCCTTCGCGGTGCCGCCCCAGGGCCGGCTCACGGTTGACGCGGGCGCCAAGAAAGCCTTAACTGAGAGGGGCACGAGCCTGCTCCCGTCCGGGCTGGTGGAGGTGAGCGGCGAGTTCCACGTGGGCGACGTGGTGGCGCTGGTCCAGCTCGACGGTCAGGAGTTCGCGCGAGGCCTCGTGAACTACGACGCGGGCGAGCTGCGGCGGATCCGCGGGGCCAAGACGAAGGACATCGAGAAGACGCTGGGCTACAAGGGCGTGGACGAGGTGATTCACCGGGACAACCTGGTGATCCTCTGATGGACGCGGGGAGAGGGCACAACATGGACGCGGCGGCACACGTCGAGGCGAAGGCGCGGGCGGCCAAGGAAGCGGCGCGGGTGCTCGCGCTGGCTCCGAGCCGGGCCAAGAACGAAGCGCTCGCCCAGATGGCGCGGGGGCTCGAGGAGAAGACCGGCGCGATCCTCGAGGCCAACCGGCAGGATCTCGAGCGCGCTCGCGCGGGCGGTCATCCGCGCGCCTTCGTGGACCGCCTCACCCTCACCGAGAGCCGCATCGAGGAGATGGCGGCGGGCCTGCGCCACGTGGCCGGCCTTCCCGATCCGGTCGGCGAGACCGTCGAGACCTCTCGCCGGCCCTCGGGCCTCGAGATCGCCCGCGTGCGGGTCCCCCTGGGGGTCATCGGGTTCATCTACGAGTCGCGGCCGAACGTGACCGCGGACGCGGCCGGCCTCTGCTTGAAGTCGGGCAACGCGGTGCTGCTGCGCGGCGGCAGCGAGGCGCTCGATTCCAACACCATGCTGGCCCAGATCCTGGCCCGCGCGGTCGAGAAGGCGGGGCTGCCCGCCGAGAGCGTCCAGGCGGTGGAGACGGCGGACCGCGCGGCGGTGCTGGCCATGCTCACGCTGGATCGTTACCTCGACCTCATCATCCCGCGCGGCGGCGAGGAATTCGTGCGGCTGGTGGCGGAGCGCTCGACGGTGCCGGTGCTCAAGCACGACAAGGGGCTCTGCCATCTCTACGTGGACGAGGGCGCGGACCTCGACATGGCGGTGGCGGTGGCGGTGAACGCCAAGGCCCAGCGGGTCAGCGTCTGCAACTCGCTGGAGACCCTGCTCGTGCACGCGGCGGTCGCGCCCGACTTCCTCCCCCGGCTCGCCGCGCGGCTCGCGGAGGCGGGCGTGGAGACGCGCGCGGATGAGCGGGCGCGGGCCCTGATGCCCGGGGCCCGGGCGGCCGAGCCCGCGGACTGGGACGCGGAGTACCTCGACTACATCCTCGCGGTGCGGGTGGTGGAGAGCTTCGAGGACGCGGTCGCCCACATCCGGCGCCATGGCTCCGGGCTGGCCGAGTCCATCGTCACCCGCGACCTGCGGCGCGCCCGGCGCTTCACCCAGGAGGTGGACGCGGCGGCGGTGCTGGTCAACGCGTCCACGCGGCTCGTGGACGGCAGCCAGTTCGGCATGGGCGCCGAGATGGGCATCTCCACCTCCCGCGTCCACGCCCGGGGCCCGGTCGGGGTACGCGAGCTGACCACCACCAAGTTCGTGGTGTGGGGCGACGGGCATATCCGGGAGTAGTCGCCTGCAGCCACGCGTCGGCATCTTCGGGGGGTCGTTCAATCCGATCCACTTCGGCCACCTCCTCGTGGCCGACGAAGTCTGCGAGGCGCTCCGCCTCGACCGCCTGCTGCTGGTGCCGGCGGCGCAGCCCCCGCACAAGCCGGCGGCCGAGCTGGCGCCCGCCGCCCATCGCTACCGCATGACCGCGCTCGCGGTCCGGGAGCACCCGCGCTTCGAGGTCTCGGACGTCGAGGTCACGCGGAGCGGCCCGTCTTACACGGTGGACACCTTGACCGCGCTGCAGGATCGCGGGCGGCTGCACCTGATCATCGGATCCGAGACGTTCCTCGATCTGCTGAACTGGCGCGAGCCGCGGCGGGTGGCGGCCCTCGCGCGCCTGGTGGTGATTCCGCGCAACGGGATGGGCTTCGACCCCGAGACCCCGGCCGCGCTCAAGGTGATGCGGGAGCTGGGCCTGCCCGGCTTCGTGCCGGTGGGGGTCGAGCCGCCCGACGATCCCGCTCCGATCTTGCTGCACGCGGCGTCCCTGCCCATCTCGGGCTCGGACCTGCGTCGGCGCGCCCGCGAAGGCCGCAGCCTCGCCTTCCGCATGCCGGAGGCGGTGGTGTCCTACATCCGCGACCAGCAGCTCTACCGCCCGGAGGCCTGATGGCCATCCTGTCCGCCGAAGCCGTCGTCCGCGTGGCCGCCCGCGCGGCCCTGGAGAAGAAGGCGATCGAGCTGGTGGTGCTGGACCTGCAGGGGCTGTCGAGCGTGGCCGACTACTTCCTCGTCTGCAGCGCGCGGTCGACCCCGCAGGCCGATACCATCGCGGACGCGGTGCGCGGCGCGCTGCGCGCGGAAGGGGTGCGGCCGCGCCACAACGAGGGCAGCGCGGAGAGCGGCTGGCTCCTGCTCGACTACGCCGACGTGGTGGTGCACGTGTTTCTCGAGGAGACGCGCGGATACTACTCGCTGGAGCGGTTGTGGGGCGACGCGCCGCTCGTTTCGGTCGAGGGAGCGGGCGCGCGGGATTGATTTGCGTGGGACCCCATGGTAGCCTGCGCGACTAGCGGCGAAGCCGCGTGAAGCGAGAGGAGGCCAGGGATGAAGAAAGACCGTTTGGTTCAGCTCCGCAAGAAGCTGGAAGAGAAGCACCGCCAGCTCGAGGAGGAGGTGGGCCGGAACGTCCTCTATGGAAAGGGTCCCGAAGACGATTCCATCAAGGACCTGGGTGACCAGGCCTCTTCCGCCTACAATCGCGAGTTCCTCTTCGAGCTGGGCAACGGGGAGCGCCGGCGGCTGAAGGAAGTCGCGCTGGCGCTGCAGAAGATCACCGACGGCGGGTTCGGCGACTGCGAGCGCTGCGGCGAGCCCATCGCCGACAAGCGCCTCGACGCGGTGCCGGACGCGCGGTACTGCATCGAGTGCCAGCGTGCGATCGAAGAGGAAGAGCGTACCGCGGCCCGCTAGCGCCGCCGCTCCGTTCCGTCCGTGTCGATCCGCTTCGGGCTCGTCGTCGGTCTTCTCTTCGCCATTGCCGTCACCTACCTGACGTCCATCAATCCGAGCCGCGTCCACGTCGCCCTGGGGAGCGACTGGGCGTTCGACGTTCCCCTGATGGCGCTGATCGCGGTCGTGTTCGGCGCGGGGGCCGGGCTCGCTCTGGTGCTGGGCATCCTCCGCGACGTCACCCGCTCGTACGCGCATCGGACCGATCCCCTCGAGGCGGGACCGCGTCCCGCGCCCGCCGCGCCGGTCCGCGAGGCGGCCGACGCGACGCGCGAGCCCGCCCGGCCGGCGACGGCCCAGGCCGGGCGCGACGCGCTGATCGAGCGCCGGCGCTTCGCCGAGGCCCTGGAGATCCAGGCGCGCGTGATGCAGACGGCCCCGCGCGAGGAGCGGGCGGCCGAGAGCACGGTGCTGGCCGGCCTGCACTACGAGATCGGCCGGGAGCGGCTCGAGAAGCAGGATCGCACCGGAGCGATCGCGCACCTGAAGGACGCCCTGCGCGCCCAGCCCGACTTCGTGCCCGCGGCCCTGCTGCTGGGCGAGGCCCATCTCAAGGCGGGGGAGCCGCGTGAGGCCCTGCGCGTCTGGGAGCGGGCGGCCGAGGGCCCGCAGCCGGCCCTGCCGGTGCTGTCGCGCATCGAGCAGCTGCACCGCTCCGAGGGCCGGCCCACCCGCATGATCTCGCTCTACCAGGACGCGCTCGCCCGCCAGCCCGACAACCTGGCGCTGGCCTTCGGCCTGGGGCGCGTCTACTTCGAGCTCGCGATGCTCGACGAGGCGGCGGAGCAGTTCCAGAAGATGGAGGTGCGCGCGCCCGAGCTGCCGCTCATCCACGCGTACCTCGGCGCGATCCTGGAGCGGCGCGGGCAATTCCGCGACGCGATGGAGGAGTATCGCCGCGCGCTCCGGGAGAGCGATCGCATCGAATGGCCGCATCGCTGCGCCGCCTGCGGCGCCGCCCACGCCCGCTGGGTCGACCGTTGTCCCACCTGCCGTCGCTGGAACACGTCCCGGCCCTAGATCGCGCGCGTCCCGACCCCGGCCCCTGGCGCCGGTGGGCGGGGACACTGCTGGACCTTGTCTTCCCGCCGTTCTGCCCGGTGTGTCGCGTGCGCCTGGATGTGGGCCGGCGGGATCCCCTGTGCGGTGCCTGCTGGTCGGCGATCCGGCGCATCCGTCCCCCGTGGTGTCGCGTCTGCGGGACCCCGGTCGGCGAATTCATCGGAGCGA
>Ga0193755_1000501_pt1 | contig 11355 bp, 10 predicted proteins | sample H1a2metaG_FD_144921 | JGI IMG/M metagenome (GOLD analysis project Ga0193755, IMG submission 144921) | Soil microbial communities from a riparian zone of the East river system, Colorado, United States - H1a2 | ecosystem: Environmental > Terrestrial > Soil > Riparian zone | place: USA: East River...
CAACGTGGAGGTCCTCAGGGTGGAACACATGCGCGCGATGAAAGACGGCGCCGTGGTTGCAAACTCGGGGCACTTCAACGTGGAAATCGATCTCGAGGGGTTGAAGAAGGTCGCCAAAGGACCCGTTGCCGTGCGCGCGTTCGTCGAGGAGTTCCAGCTCGACGGCAAGAAGCTCTTCGTGCTCGGCGAAGGCCGCCTGATCAACCTCGCGGCTGCCGAGGGCCATCCCGCGAGCGTCATGGATATGTCGTTCGCGAACCAGGCGCTCGCCGCCGAGTACGTCGTCAATAACGCGAAGCAGCTGACGAAGGACGTTCACCGCATCCCGGCCGACCTCGATCAGGAGATCGCGCGTCTCAAGCTGCAGTCGATGGGCGTGGCGATCGACACCCTCACCGCCGCACAGCAGAAGTATCTCGCTTCCTGGGATATGGGCACCTGATGAGCAGCTCGGGGGGAGCCATGCTGCAGGTTCGGGTAGCTCACCTCGGGCTGGATCGCACGACAAACACGCCGGTCGTGATTCTTCAAGAAAACGATGGACAGCGCGTGCTGCCCATCTGGATTGGACCGGCCGAAGCGAGCGCGATCGCGATGGAGCTGGCCGGCGTCAAGTTCTCGCGGCCCCTGACGCACGACCTGCTCAAGCAGGTGATCGTCGGCCTGGGCGCCGAGCTGCGCAAAGTGATCATCACCCAGGTGAAGGACAACACGTATTTCGCGGAGCTGCACATCTATCGCGGCGACACAGTGATTCAGATCGATGCCCGTCCCTCCGATTCGATCGCATTGGCGCTGCGGCTCAAGGCGCCGATCCTGACGAGCGAGACGCTGCTCGAGCTCACGTCCGTCGACACGAGTGAAGGCGCCATCCAACCTGGCGGCAGCGGCAGTCCGCTCGATGCCGACACGCTGAAGTCGTACCTCCAGAACCTCGATCCCGAAGATTTCGGCAAGTTTACGCCGTAGCCTGTTGCTGCTGGTAGGCATCCCCACGGCGCTCTGCTCCCAGGCAGTGAGCGTCAGCGGGCGCGTGCTGCAGGGCGGGCGCGATACCGTGCCGCTCGTCAATGCCTGGGTGGTAATGCACCGCCTGTCGCGCGACGCGGCCGGTCCGCTCGATTCGGTGCGCAGCGACGCCCGCGGACGCTATCGCATGACGCTGCGCAGCCCGGACAGCGCCAGCGCGTACGCTGTCAGTGTGTTGTTTGACAGCATCGCCTACTTTTCATTGCCGCTCACCGTCACGGGTCGCCCCGCCGTCCACGTCGAAGATCTCATTGCGTTTTCCACCACGACCACGGGCCCGCCGATCCGGCTGGCGCGGCGGCTTGCCACGGTGGCGCGTGCCGGCGACGATGGGGCGCGCGAGGTGCTCGAGATCCTGGAGCTGCAGAACACCGGCGTCGCGACGCGTGTGACCAGCGATACGCTCGTTCCCACATGGGCCGGCCGCCTCCCGACCGGGGCGGGACAGTTTCGCGGCGGGCAGGGCGACATCTCGAGCGACGCGATGCAGTTCCGCCACGACAGCGTGATCGTATTCGCGCCGATTCCACCCGGGCCGGTGAAGCAGATCAGCTACGGCTACTCGCTTCCCGCCGGCACACGCGCGCTCGTGATTCCGATCGATCAACCGACCGACGAAATCAACCTGCTGGTCGAGGACACCACCGCGGTGGTCAGCGCGGCGAAACTCGAATCGCTCGGCGTGAAAGAGCTCGAGGGGCGACATTTCGCCGCGTATCGCGCTGGTCCGCTTGCGTCGGGAGACAGAGTCGAGATTGGGCTGCCCGGCGGAAAATTCCGGGCGCAGCTGCTGCTGCCGTACGTCATCGCGTTGCTCGCGATCGGCATGGTGGTTGCGTTGGTGTGGGCATTGCGCCGGAGACCGACGCCGCCTAGACTGAGCTAGCAGTTCAATTTCGCGAATGGGGATACGGAAGCCGGTGCAACTCCGGCGCGGCCCCGCCACTGTAACGGGCAATGATGTGATCGGCTCAATGCCACTGGGGTAACCCGGGAAGGCGAGCTGGATCGCCCGAAGCCAGGAGACGTCTTCGTTCGCGCCACCACGCAATTCCCTCGAGGGAGGGATGGTGCTGCGCAGACTCTCCGTCGTCGTACTGTTGCTCTTTGCATGTCACACGTCGGCACGTCGGCACGATGCTCCGGCCCAACGCGTCGTGTCCCTCCTTCCGTCTTTCACCGAGATCCTGTTCGCTATTGGCGCCGGCGACCGCATCGTGGGCCGGACCCAGTGGTGCGACTACCCGCCCGCGGCGCTCGACATTCCGAGCGTCGGTGAGGGTCTGCCTCCGAATATCGAGTCCGTCCTGGCGCGGCGGCCGGACCTCGTCGTCTTGTACAACGCGGGACCAAACGTCACGGCCGCCAAGCAGCTCGAACGCGCCGGGGTCCAGACAGTCCTGATCGACTTGAACCGCCTGGAGGATCTTGGTCCGGCGGCCCGGACGCTGGGCCGGCTGACTGGGCGCCAAGAGCGGGCGGAGTCACTCGCGATCATGCTGGACAGCCTGGCGGGTCGCCCTCCACCACCCTCCACGACCTCCCTCGCGTTCGTCGTGTGGGACAACCCGCCGATCATCATCGGCCACGGCAGTTACTTGGATCAGCTGGCGACGCAAGCCGGTGCCCGCAACGTCTTCGGCGACGTCGCGGCGCCGTCCGCTCAGGTCTCGCTCGAGACGATCGTCGCTCGCGATCCGCAATGGATCGCCGTCCTTGCGGATTCCGCGGTCCCGCCCGCCTTCGCGAAACGACGCGAGTGGCGCGCCGTGCGCGCCGTCCGCGAGGGACACTTCCTGTTGCTCCCCGGCTCCTTGTTCGGCCGCCCCGGGCCGCGCTCAGGCGAAGCGATCCAGCAGCTCCGCGCCCGGCTCGCCCGATGAAATGGACGGTGTTGGCCATCGTGGCGCTGCTCGCGCTGGTTCTCAGTGTGGTGCTGGGCCCCGCCGCTGTGCCGCTCGGCGAGCTGCTCCACTCGGACATCGTCTGGAACCTCCGCGCGCCCCGCGCGCTGCTCGCCTTTCTGGTCGGCGGCTCGCTCGGCGTGGCCGGCGCGGGCCTGCAGGCGCTCGTCCGCAATCCCCTCGCCGATCCGTTCCTCCTGGGCTTGTCCGGTGGAGCGGGGCTCGGCGCGGTCCTCGCGATCGCGCTCCACTTACCCGGCCCGTGGGCTCTCCCCATTGCTGCGTTCATCGGCGCGCTCGCCGCGCTTGGCCTGGTGTACCGGCTCGGGCTCATCGGCGGAGCCAGCCTGGACCCGCGCATTTTGTTGCTCGGCGGTGTGGCGATCGGCGCGTTCGCCGCAGCGATCACAACGGCGATCGTGTCGCTCGCCGACGCCGCCGAGCTGCGGAACGCGTTCCTGTGGCTGTGGGGCGGGCTGTCGGGAGCGTCATGGGATTCCGTGCTGCTCGTGGCACTCTACGCCCCAATTCCGCTGGCCGTGCTCCTCGCGGCCTCTCGTCCCCTCGATCTCCTGGCGTTGGGCGAAGAGTCGGCGAGCTATCTCGGCGCCGACGTCGAGAAGGTAAAACGGCGGGTGTACCTGGCGGCGTCGCTACTCACGGCTGCCGCCGTGGCGGTCTCCGGAGTGATCGGTTTCGTCGGGCTGGTCGTGCCGCACATCGCGCGGCTCACGTGGGGCCACCGGCACCGGTCCTTGCTCCCGGCCGCCTTTCTCGGCGGCGGCGCGCTGCTCGCGTTTGCCGACACGCTGGCTCGCACCGTCGTGGCGCCGCGCGAGCTGCCGGTGGGTGTGGTCACTGCCCTCATCGGCGTGCCTGTGTTCGCCTTCCTGCTCAGACGATGGACGATCGCATGAACGACGTGCGCCGTGAGCCGTGCGCCGTGCGCCGGAAATCATGATGCTCCGGCTCGACGGCGTGAGCTATCGCTATCCCGGCGCCTCGCAAGACGCGCTGACCGACGTGTCGCTGTCGGTCGGCCTGGGCGAATTCCATGCGGTCCTCGGCCCCAACGGCAGCGGGAAGACGACGCTGGTACGTGTGGCGCTGGGTGGTCTCGCTCCCGCATCGGGCGCTGCCGAGGTCGACGGCCGGGCGGCACATCTCTGGCCGCGACAGGATCTGGCGAAGGTTGTGGGCGTCGTTCCGCAGCGTGAGGACAATCTCTTTCCGCAGCGCGTGCGCGAAACGGTGCTGCTCGGCCGCTATCCCCATCTCTCGCTCTGGGGCCGCGAGCGCGCCGCAGATCATGACGCCGTGGATCGCGCGCTCGCGGCCTGCGACGCGCTCCACCTCGCCGACCGCTGGCTCTGGACCCTCTCGGGCGGCGAGTACCAGCGCGTCCGAGTCGCCCGCGCGCTCGCGCAGGAACCCAGGCTGCTCGTCCTCGACGAGCCTGGCATGTCGCTCGACCTGAAACACGAGATGGGCCTGTTCGAGCTGGTGCTCGGGCTCGTACACGAGGAGGGCCTTGGGGTGCTGATGATCACGCACGACTTGAACCTCGCGGCCCGGTTCGCCGACTCACTGCTGCTGCTCGAGGGCGGACGGCCCGTCGCTGCTGGTGCACCCAACGACGTCCTTACTCAGGAAGCCGTAGAGAGGGTGTTTTCGTGGCCAGTCGCGATGCAGACCGTCGATGGCCGTCCCCAGATGGTCCCCCTCCGCCAACCGAAGGAGTCCCGCGCATGAACCTGCCGCTACTCGTGCTCGCCGTCACCATACAGCAACCGCACGACACCGTGGTGCTGAAGCCCGTCGTGGTGACGGCAACTCGCGTACCCGTCGCGGCGGATCTTGTCGTTTCGGCGGTGACCGTGCTCCGTGGGACGGATCTCGTCGCGCAGGGCATTCGCACGGTGGCGCAGGCGTTGGAGACCGTTCCAGGGGCGCACGTGGTCGAAACGGGAAGCTTCGGCGGGCAGACATCGCTGTTCATGCGCGGCGGCGAGAGCGATTACACCAAGGTGCTGCTCGACGGCGTGCCGCTGAACCAGGCGGGCGGCGCCATCGATCTGGCCCATCTCACCACCGACAACATCGATCGTATCGAAATCGTCCGGGGACCCGTGAGTGTCCTGTACGGCACCGATGCCGTGACTGGCGTCATTCAGGTGTTCACGCGAACGGGGCAGGGCCCTGCCCGAGTGGGTGGCGATTTGCGCGGCGGGACCTACGGTTCCACCGAAAGCGCGATCGATATTGCCGGCGGGACCAGAACGGTCGGCTACTCCGCGCGCGTGTCCCGATTCTCCTCCGACGGGCTGTATTCGTACAACAACCACTACCGCAACAGCGTGGTTAGCGCGGGACTCCTGGTGGCGCCGGACGCACGCACCGACGCGAGCCTGACGTATCGCTACGGCGACGACCTCTACCATTTCCCGACGGACGGCACCGGAGCGCCGGTGGACTCGAACCAGCACTCCGCCGAGCGCGGTCCGCTTCTCAGTCTGAGTGCGGGGCGCGTGCTGGGGCGGCACTTCGAGGCGCGCGTCACAGCGGGAGTCAAGGAAGCGCGCCAGTTGTACACCGACGATGCCGACTCACCGGGCCAGGACGCGTACTGGAGCCGCGATTACGTGCGCCGGGCGACGACGGGCGCGATGCTCAATTGGCGTGCCCATGGCGGAGCGTCCGTGACGGGCGGGATCGAGTACGAGGATGAGCGGCAGCACGGGAGGAGCCAGTTCACCTCCGCTGCGTTCGGGCCGTTCCCTGACTCGATCGATGTCCAACGCAACAACACCGGCTACTTCACGCAGGCGGTCGTCCCCGCGGGACGAGCGGCCGTGACACTTGGCTCCCGTCTCGACGACAACTCGCAATTCGGCACGCATGCGACGTATCGAGGCGGTGTTGTGTACCGCCTGGATCAGGCTCGGTTGCGCCTCTCGGTGGGGACGGGGTTCAAAGAGCCCACGTTCTTCGAGAACTTCGCGCGCGGCTTTGTCGTGGGAAATCCGCATCTCAAGCCCGAACGCTCGCTGAGCTGGGAGGTGGGCGTCGAGCGGGGCGCCGCCCGAGTGACGTACTTCAACCAGCGATTCCGCGACTTGATCGAATACTCCTCGACGCCGGTGGGACCGGATTCGGCGAACTATTTCAACGTCGGCGGCGCGATCGCCAGCGGCATCGAGACCAGTGTCATTCAAAACGTCGGCGCTCGGGTCGTCGTCTCGCTGAACTACACCTACTTGCACACGCGTGTCGAGAAATCCGGCTCGCCGTCCAACCCGAACGGACTGTTCGTTCCGGGTAAACCGCTCGTGCGGCGGCCCGCGCACACACTGGCGCCGCAGGTCGCTGCTACCCTCGGGCGGCATGCGCGTCTGATCGTAGGCGCCCGCTGGATCGGCAAACGGGACGACGTCGGCGCACAGCGCGTCACGCTGCGTCCCTACACGCGCGTCAATCTCTCCGGCGAGTACACCGTCGGTGATGTCGTCCTGTCGGGAAGCCTCGAGAACGCGTTCAATGATCACGCGCAGGAGATCAACGGCTTCCGGCCGCGTGGGCGGGCGGTCATGGTTGGAGGGCGCGTCACGATTGGGCGCTGAACGAATCGTCTCGCTGCTGCCGAGCGCGACGGAAATCGTGTGCGCGCTCGGGCTCGAGGACCGGCTCGTCGGGATCTCACACAGCTGCGACTACCCCGAGAGCACCTCCGACCGGCCGAGGCTCACACGCCCGCGCGCGAGCCTCGAGGGTCTGTCGAGCGGGGAGATCGATACGGCGGTGCGCGCGGCGCTGCGCGACTATGGCAGCGTGTATGAGATCGATATCGATGGACTCAAAGCGCTCGAGCCGGACCTCATACTCACGCAGGGAATCTGCGACGTGTGCGCGGTGCCGGAGAGTCAGGTCATCGCTTCCATTGTCGGATCTCAGATCCTTACCCTCGACGCCCATGACCTCGCCGCCATTCTCTCGAGCATTCGCGACGTCGGGTGCGCAACCGGAGCGGTGGAGCGGTCCGAGGACTGCGTCGCCGATATGCAGCGGCGCATCAGCGCAGTGCGCGCCAGGGTCGCACATCGACCGCGGCCGCGCGTCCTCGCACTCGAGTGGCTGGATCCGCCGTACGTCCCCGGTCACTGGGTGCCTGAGCTCATCGCCGCGGCCGGCGGCGATCTGTTGGCGGGAACGGCTGGGCGGCCGTCGTACCGCATGGAATGGTCGGAGCTGCGCGCGCTCGATCCCGATATCCTGTTGATCATGCCGTGCGGTTTCAATCTCGCGGAGACGCGGCGCGAAGCCGAGCGCTACGACGATGTGCTGCGCGGCCTCGCGCCCCGGGTGCACCTGCTAGATGCGTCGGCCTACTTCAGCCGCTCGGGCCCGCGTGTCGTGGACGGTCTGGAAATGCTGGCGTCGGCTATATTCCCTGCGTGAGTCTTGTTTCGACACCCGCGATCGTCCTGCGGACTTACCGCTACAGCGAGACCTCCAAGATCGTGCGCCTCGCGACGCGCGATTACGGGGTGCAGAGTGCCATCGCGAAGGGTGTGCTCCGGCCGCGCAGTCCCTTCGGCGCGGCACTCGAGACGCTGAGCGAGGGGGTCGCGCAGCTGTATCACAAAGAGACCCGCGAGCTGCAGACGCTCGCGGCGTTCGATGTCGTCCAGCTGCGTCGCGATCTCGCGAGCGACCTGGGCCGGTTTGCCGGCGCCGCCGCGCTTTCCGAAGTGATGCTGAAGATGGCGCCGCCGGCCCCGCTGCCGGCGGCCTATGAGGCGTTCATCCTGGGTCTGGATGCACTGGTGAGCGCGGAGCCTGGGCAAGCTGACGCTGTGGCCGTCCGCTGGTTGTGGCTGCTGGTCGGAGTCCTCGGCTTTGCGCCCCAGCTCGATGCGTGCGTCCGCGACGGCAATCCTGTCTCCGGAACCGTGGCCTTCAGCACGGCCGAAGGGGGAGTGCTATGCGCGAGCTGCGCGGGGCTCCAGCCACCCACCAAGCTGCCACCACAGGCCTACTGCGATCTCCTGGTCTTGAACGACGAGCAAGCGACACTCCCCACGCTGGATGCGGCGCACGCCGCGGCCCACCGCCGGTTGGTCGCTCGCTTTATCCGTCATCACCTCGATGAGACTGGACGAAACGGCAAGGAGCCGAAGTCGAGCGCCATCGACATCTGGGAGCGCCGCGCGTGGGTCCCACTCGGTTCGTAGTCGGTACCGCAGGACATATCGACCACGGCAAGACGGCGCTCGTGAAGGCGCTCACGGGCGTCGATACCGATCGCTGGGAAGAAGAGAAGCGGCGCGGCATCACGATCGATCTCGGCTTCGCTCCCCTCCCGCTTCCCGGGGGCATCCAGGCAAGCGTTGTAGATGTTCCCGGCCACGAAGCATTCGTCAAGAACATGCTCGCCGGCGCGACCGGCATCGACGTCGCGCTGCTCATCATCGCCGCCGATGAAGGCATCATGCCCCAAACGGAGGAGCATCTCGCCATCGTCGAGCTGCTCGGCGTGCGGCGCGGCATCCCCGTCCTCACCAAACGCGATCTCGTGGATGACGAATGGCTGGCGCTCGTCCGCACCGAGGTGGCAGCGCGACTTGAGTGCAGTAGGATCCCTTGGCGTGCTCCGATTGCCGTGAGTGCGCTCAAGTCGGAGGGTTTGGACGATCTGAGAAAGGCGCTGGTGGAGGTTGTCGAGGATCTCCGGGCGCGGCCCGCCGACGATCTGTTCCGGCTGCCAATCGATCGTGTGTTCGCGCTGCCAGGAGCGGGAACCGTAGTCACAGGCTCGACGTGGAGCGGGAGCGTCGCCGTCGGAGCGAGCGTGCGGTTGCTGCCGCTGGACCGCGAGGTCCGCGTCCGCTCTATCCAGGTGCACAGCCAGGAGACGGAACAGGCGGGCCCCGGCCGACGCACGGCGCTCGCGCTGGTGGGCGTCGACAAGGACGAGATCGATCGCGGCCAGGTTGCCGTAACGGGTACGGGGTGGGCGCCGACGAGCACGCTCGACGTCGCGCTGGAGCTGCTGCCCACGGCCAAGAAGCCGCTCGCGGTCCGCACCCGTATTCGGGTTCACCTCGGAACGGCCGAGGTTCTGGGCCGGGTCTCGCAGGTCCGCGCCATCGCGCCGCAGGAAACCAGCGTCGCTCGGCTGCTGCTCGAGCGGCCGCTCGTCGCTCGCGGCGGCGATCACTTTGTCATTCGCAGCTTTTCCCCCGTCACGACCATCGGCGGTGGGGTGGTGCTCGATCCCTACCCGCCCAAGCGGCCCCGCGTGTCGGAGCGCGGCCTGGCGTTAGGTCAGCTACCTGCCGAACGGCTGGCGCGCTTCGTGGAGGAAGCGGGGCTTACCGGCCTGCGCACCGGTGACATCGCTGTTCGCGTCGGCGTCCTTCCTTCTGACGTGGCCACCACAATCGCGGACGTGGGGAAGGGCATCCTCTCGGTAGGCGATGTATTGGTAGCGCGGCGGGCGATCGCCGGAGAGGTGGACAGGCTGGCCGCGGTGGTGGCCGCCCACCACGACCAGCACCCGCTCGACGCCGGCCTGTCGCTCCAGGCGCTGCGGGCCGCGGTCCATGCTCCCGCACCGGTGCTCGACTTGCTGGTAGAGCACGGGGTGAAGAAGCAGGCCTGGGAGCTGGCCGAGGGGGGGGCAGTCGCTCGCGTACCTGGATGGAAACCTCAGGTTGGAGACGCCGGCGGGCGGTTGGCGCAGCGCCTCGCGGAGGCTCGCTGGCAGCTTCCCACGGTCTCCGAATTGCAGCGGGAGTTCTCCGATCCGTCCGTGCCAGCGCTTTTGGCGCACCTGGCGCGGGAAGGGTCGGTCGAGCGCGTCGATCAGGAGCGCTATGCGCTGAAACAGGCCCTGGAGGAGTTCCGTCGAGCTGTCGAGGAGACGCTACACGAGCTCGGCGCTGCCACGCCGGCGCAGTTCCGTGATCGGTTGGGGTTGACACGCAAGTACTTGATACCGCTGCTGGAGTGGGCGGACCGGCGAGGGATTACGAGCCGGAAGGGAGATACCAGGGTTTTACGTGCTTGACAGGGTAGAAGGTCGGTTCCTAGGTTTTGCGTTGCAGCATTAACTCATGCGCCCTGTACCAACAAGGAGAGCGGTCTAACGCATCTTTTCCGTTCGCAGAGGAGTCGGGGATGAAGCTGTATGGCTGGGCAGTGTTGGTCGGGGGGCTCGGAGGGGGCCTGCTGGCGGGAGTGCACGGTGTGTTCGGGCAAGCGACCCCTCCTCCATTGGTGGAGCTGAAGCAGAACTATCCGAACCCGTTCAATCCGGCGACCACGATCCCGTTCACGTTGAACGGCGATCTGTTTGCCAACGGTCATCGGCCCAGGGTATCGCTCAAGATCTACAACGTGCTCGCGCAGCTCGTCGCGGTGCCGATTCTTCAAGGCACGGGCGAGGATCTCGACAATCTCGAGTTGACGTGCAGCGCGGCGGGATCATCCTGCGCGTTCAACGCGTACTGGGACGGCAAGGTTCTGAAGACCGACCGTGAAGCGGCGTCCGGCGTCTACATCTATCAACTGGTTGTGGACGGCAGGCGATTTACGAAGAAGATGATCGTAATGAAATAAGGGCGGCAGGTGTTGCGGCGGCAGATAAAGCGGCGGCGAGGGGCGGCAAAACCCTCGCCGCCGTCGTTTTTGCCGCCGCCCCTACCGTCGCTCTGTCATTTTGACCAGCTTCCGCGGCACGCCGGTTGCCTAAGCCGGGGGCGACCCATTGCCCTAAGGAGGGGCAACCATGATTCAACCCGATCGTCTCACCGTTAAGGCCGCCGAGGCACTCCAGCAAGCCGCTTCTGTGGCTCGTTCGAAGGGCAATCCCGTCATCAACGATGCGCATCTCTTCCTCGCGCTGCTGCAGCAGGACGAAGGAATCGTCGTGCCACTGCTCCAGAAAGCCGGGCTCAACGTCACGCAGCTCCAGGCCGAGACGGAGCGCGAGATCGAGCGCTTTCCCAAGCAGTCAGGCGGCGCTGATCCGACGATTTCCCGGGAGCTGTCGCGCGTCTTGGATCGCGCCGACGAGGAATCGAAATCGCTCGGCGATGCCTACGTCTCGACCGAGCATCTGCTGCTGGCGCTCGCCGAGGAGAAGAACACGACGGCGCGGCAGCTGCTGTCGGCGGCCGGCGTGAGCCGCAAAGATCTGCTCGCGGCGCTCGAGGGGGTGCGCGGCGCCCATCGGGTTACGGATCAGGAGCCGGAGAACAAGTATCAGGCGCTGCAGCGCTTCACCCGCGATCTCACGGAGCTCGCGCGCAAGGGCAAGCTCGATCCGGTCATCGGCCGCGACGAGGAGATTCGGCGCGTCATGCAGGTGCTGTCGCGCCGCACCAAGAACAATCCCGTACTGATCGGTGAGCCCGGCGTC
>Ga0193755_1000503_pt1 | contig 11344 bp, 8 predicted proteins | sample H1a2metaG_FD_144921 | JGI IMG/M metagenome (GOLD analysis project Ga0193755, IMG submission 144921) | Soil microbial communities from a riparian zone of the East river system, Colorado, United States - H1a2 | ecosystem: Environmental > Terrestrial > Soil > Riparian zone | place: USA: East River...
GGGTTTAGAGCCGCTCGATTCGCGCCGGACATGTTCGGTCAACTGCTGGGAGTCGGGCTGACAACGATGATAATCGCCCAGGCCTTGTTCAACATCAGCGTGACTCTGTCGCTCGTGCCGACCAAAGGAATCCCGTTGCCGTTCATAAGCTCGGGCGGATCGTCATTGGCAATCAGCCTGTTCGCGGCCGGCGTGTTGTTGAACGTGTCAAAGCATGGAAAAGCGTGACGCAGTTGCCAGTTGCTAGTTGCCAGTTCCCAGCGGTCAGCGGATGACTGATACCGGACAACTGACAACTGACAACTGGCAACTGACCACTGATTTATGCGGGTGATTATCGCGGCGGGAGGAACTGGCGGGCACATTTATCCGGGCGTGGCGCTCGCGCGCGAGCTTAAGCGCCGCGACTCGCAGACCGAGATACTGTTCGTCGGAACGCCGCGCGGGCTCGAATCAAAGATCGTGCCGCGCGAAGGGTTCGCGCTCGAGATGATTCACGTAGGCGCGCTAAAAGGCGTTTCGGTCTTTCAAAGAATCAAATCGCTCGCGCAGTTGCCGTTGAGCCTTATCGCGGCGCTTCGAATATTGCGGCGCTTCAAGCCGCAGGTGGTGATTGGAGTCGGAGGCTATTCGTCGGGGCCGACGCTGTTGATGGCGGCGCTCACGCGAATACCGGCAATGATCGTCGAACCGAATGCGATGCCGGGTTTCACAAACCGAGTGCTCGCGCGGTTCGTCGATGCGGCGGCAGTGAGCTTTGAAGACGCAACCAAATATTTCGGGAAGCGCGGCGTCGTGACCGGCAATCCCGTTCGGGGCGATTTCGCGAATCTGAGAAAGAAGGAAAGAGGCGTAAGGTTGAACGTCTTGATATTCGGGGGCAGTCAGGGCTCGCGCGCGATCAACACCGCGGTGGTCGGCGCGCTTTCTCTGCTTGAATCGAAACACGAGCGATTGGCGATCACTCACCAGACGGGCGAACAGGACTTCGAGGTGGTGAAGCGCGGATACGAAAACGCGGGCCTTGAAGCCGAAGTGAAGCCGTTTATTCACGATATGGCGGCACACTTCGAACGCGCGGATGTGTTGATATGCAGAGCGGGGGCGACGACTGCGGCAGAAGTGGCGGCAGCAGGGAAGGCGGCGATCTTCGTCCCGTTTCCTTTCGCGACCGACGATCATCAGCGCAAGAACGCCGAGGCCTTCCAGCGCGCGGGAGCCGGAAGGTTGATCCTTCAGAAGGAGCTAACGCCAGCCAGGATCGCGGAGGAATTGAATCGATTGATCGAGTATCCGGAAGAGATCGACCGAATGGAAGAGGCAAGTCGCAAGCTTGGAAGACCCGACTCCGCCGAGCGAACGATCGATATCGCGATGGCAGTGGCCAGTCGCAATTGGCCGCCCGGGTGACGTGTACGGGCGTCGCTCCGTGGGCGCCCCTTCTCGAAAGCCGAGACCCTGACTTGCGTGATGAGGGGCGCCCACGGAGAGACGCCCGTACAAGGTTCTGACAACTGCTCATGCTTTTTCGAGGAGCCAGACAAATTCACTTCGTGGGGATTGGCGGTATCGGCATGAGCGGGATCGCCGAGGTCCTGCTGTCGCTCGAGCAGAACTTTCGTGTGTCGGGCAGCGACCTGAAGCGCACAACGATAACCGATCATCTCGAATCGATGGGCGCGACTATATGGGAAGGTCACGTCGCCGAGCACGTCGCGGAAGCTGACGTCGTGGTTTGCTCATCCGCGGTGCGCGAGGACAACCCTGAAGTGGTTGCCGCGCGGCAGCGGCAAGTGCCGGTCATCCCGCGCGCTGAAATGTTGGCCGAGCTTATGCGGCTCTACCGGCACGGGATCGCAGTCGCCGGCACTCACGGCAAAACTACGACGACTTCGATGATCTCGCACTTGATGACCAAAACCGGGTTCGATCCTTCGGTCGTCGTTGGCGGGCGAGTGAAATCACTCGGTTCCAACGCGAGGCGAGGACGCGGTGAGTACATAATCGTCGAGGCAGATGAATCGGACGGCTCACTGTTGCTGTTGACGCCGACCATCGCGGTGCTGACAAACATAGACGCAGACCATCTTGATCATTTCACCGGCGGCATCGATGAAATCAAGGACTGCTTCACCAGGTTTGCGAACCGGGTTCCGTTTTATGGCACGATCGTTCTGTGTCTCGACGACGCGAACGTTCAAGGGATCATACCTAACATAGTGCGCCGTACGATCAGCTACGGACTTACAGCGCAAGCCGACGTCTCCGCGTGGCAGATACAAATGAACACAGACTTCGGCTCGCAGTTCAGCGTGCGGGCGTTTGGTGTAGAACTGGGAAGCGTGACGTTGAATGTGCCGGGGCTGCACAACGTATACAACGCGCTGGCGGCGATCGCGGCAGCGTTGGACCTGAACATCAAGTTCGAGGATATTGCGGTGGCGCTAGCGGACTTTGGCGGAGCGGAGCGGCGCTTCCAGGTCAAAGGCGAGAAGAACGGAATGATCCTGGTGGACGACTACGGCCACCATCCGACCGAGGTAAAGGCGACACTATCGGCGGCTCGAACATCGGGCCGGAGAGTGATCACCCTGTTTCAGCCCCATCGCTATTCTCGAACGCGCGACCAGATGGCTGAGTTTGCGAGGTCATTCTACGGAGCGGACGTGTTGTTGATCGCGGACATCTACGCTGCCAGTGAAGACCCGATCGAAGGGATCACGAGCCTGGCGCTGGCGGAACAGATCGAGCGCTTCGGGCACCGGCATGTTGAATACATAGGACCGCTCGCAAACGCGGCGGCAAGGCTCAAAGAGATCGCGCAGCCGGGCGATCTTGTGTTGACGCTCGGGGCCGGCAACGTATGGCAGGCGGGAGACGAGCTGTTGAGGATGTTGGATGAAGTCAGTAGTCCGTAGTCAGTAGTCCGTAGTCAGTAGTCCGTAGCTCGTGTTTCAAGGTACGAGTGAAGTCCTGGCACACGAGCTAAGGACTACGGACCACGGACTACGGACTCCTGAGTGGGAGGTGAACCGTGCCGGTAGCTCCTAGAGAACCAAGGTCGCGCGCCCAGGTAGTCACGCCACGCGGGTCGCGGCGCGTTCAACGAAGAGGGCCACGCCAGAACCCGTTTCTAAGCGTTCGCAAGACGCTGCGCGCCGGGGCGGCCTTCGCCAAGCCGGCGGCGCTGCTTGCGGCACTGGTGCTTGCGATCGTCGGCTACAACGCGATGGCCAGCTCCCGATTGTTCCAGTTGCGTCGAGTCACGGTGAGCGACGCGAGCCCGGCGCTTCGCGTCGACGTCGAACAAGCGGTCCGACGTATGGTCGGGCAGAACAGATTGCTCGACGTCGACCTTGCTACATTGCGGCAGAAGGTCGAAGCCGTTCCGCGCGTGCGAGCCGCCACGGTCGCGAGGGTCCTGCCCGATGGCATATTCGTGCGTGTCGTCGAGCGGCAGCCGGCGGTGCTGGTGCGGCGCGAATCGGATTCGCTGGTATGGCTCGACGAAGACGCAATAGAGATGGGCGACTTCACCGACGCCAGCGTCGATCCGAAGACCGGCGAAGCGCGAGAAGTGCCGCCGGTCGCAAAGGGTTTCGCGGAAGGCAACCGTTCCCAGTCGGCAATGGCCGAAGACCGCGAGCGCATAGCGGTCTTCAAACAAATCGAGCGCGAGTTTCGCGAGGGATCCGCGCCGCTCTGGAACCTGATCGATCAGATCGATCTGACTTTTACAAGAGACGTGAACCTGCGGCTGGCACATCCGCCGGTGATGGTTCATGTGGGCAGCACCGACTTTCGCAAGCGCTTCGAGAAGGCGCTCCAGGTGCTTCGCGCGATCAAGCAAGGCGATTCTGAATTACCGGGCCGGTTCCGAGTGCAGGACATCGAGCGGCTGATTCAGAACGCCGACAACATTAACTTCATCGATGCCGCTCGGAGCGAGCGCATTGTTGTCAACTTCGCCACCCCCGGCGCGCAGAAGGCTGTTCGGCAGGAAACAAAGAAGAAGTGATGAATGATGAATGATGAATGATGAACAATGAGTAAAGAAGAACTCATCACTCATCACTCATAACTCATCGTTCTCAGGAGCCGGAGGATCAACATGTCAAAGGGTACGAAACACATTGCTGCGCTCGACATCGGAACGACCGAAGTCAGGGCGGTAGTCGGAGAGATAACAGAGAGCGACACGCTGGAGATCATAGGCATCGGCCGCGCTCCGTCGCGTGGAGTTCGCAAAAGCGTCGTCGTCAACATCGAGGCTACCGTTGACGCGATCAAACACGCGGTCGAGGAGGCGGAGATGATGTCCGGCCTCCCGATCGATTCTGCCTATGTGGGGTTGGGGGGCGTTCAAGTGCGCGGCATCAACTCGAGAGGCGTGATCGCCATCAGCCGCCGCAACCGGGACATCACCGAAGAAGACGTCTACCGCGTCATCGATCAGGCTCGCGCGGTCAGCGTGCCGACCGATCGCGAGATCATCGACGTGCTGCCCCAGGAGTTCACCGTCGATGGACAAGACGGAATCGGAAACCCGATCGGATTTCTCGGGATGCGGCTGGAAGCTTCCGTCCACGTGGTCACCTCACCGATCACTGCTCGTCAGAACGTCATTACTTCGGTGAATCGCGCCGGCATCATGGTGACCGATACGGTCGTCAATCATATCGCCGGCGGCGAGTCCACGCTCACTCAGGACGAAAAGGAATACGGGGCGGCGGTTATCGACATCGGCGCAGACATCACGAACCTGACTGTCTTCTACCGGGACGCGGTGCGTCACACTGCGGTGTTTCCGATGGGCGGGAATCACTTCACCAACGACATCGCCGTGGGTTTGCGGACGCCGATCCCGGAAGCTGAGCGAATCAAGCAGAGCGAGGGGTGCGCGCTCGCGGGTTTGATGGCGGAGGGCGAGCGAGTGCGAATGGTCGAAGTGCCGTCGGTGGGAGGCCGGCAGCCTCGAATGCTCAGCCGGCAGATCCTGTGCGAGATACTCCAGCCGCGAGCCGAAGAAATCTTCAGTCACGCGGCCGAAGAAGTTCAAAGGGCAGGGTTCGAGCGGCAGATTCTTTCAAGCGTGGTATTGATCGGCGGCGGATCGTTGATGGATGGCGTGGTTGAGATGGCCGAACAGGTGCTGGATCTTCCGGCCCGACACGGTCTGCCGGACTTCGTCGGAGGTTTGACGGGCGAGATCGACAGCCCGGCTTATGCGACGGTGGTTGGAACTTTGCTTTACGGGTTCCACAAGCAGATCAACCAGAAAAAGATTCATGTGTTAAAGGATGGCGTGCCAAAGCCCCAGAGCTTCTGGAAGCGATGGCTGCGCTGAAGCAAAAAATGTTTCGATTTGGCGGAAAAAGATGTTGTAGGGGCTGGATGACTGTGCTACTATTCGCGGTGTCTTCAGAACTTTGGTCTACCACATATTGTAGCAACCGGCTGCCAGCCTCAAAGGCACTGTTACGAGAACCCCCTCTAAACACGGTCGCCAGGTTCCAGCGCCCGCCCGGGTGATGGTGCATGGATTCGTGTTTGGCTCGCTCTTCAGGTAAGGGGAGACCGATTAACCGCTGTACTGTTTGAAACTCTTGAAGCCCGTAAAGAGTCTGCGGCATCGGTTCGCCGTGCTTGAAGGTATCGTTTGGATGGTTGTCAGTTTATCGTTTGCAGGAGGCATCCATAATGGCAGTTGATCAACGGAAGGGGACCCGTACCGGGTCCATCGTCTTCGCCGAACAAGAGCAACCAGTGAGTGGCGCTAAGATAAAAGTAGTGGGTATTGGAGGCGGCGGTGGGAACGCGGTCAACAGAATGATCGCAGCGGGCATCGAGGGGGTTCAGTTTCTTGTCGCCAACACCGATCTCCAGGCCCTCCGTAACTCGAGCGCTTCGGTCAAGCTCCAAATCGGCGAAAAGCTGACGCGCGGGCTTGGCGCCGGCGGAGACCCCGAGGTCGGGCGTCAGTCCGCACTCGAAGATACCGAGAAAATCATCGAGGCGATCGAGGGCGCCGACATGATTTTCATCACGACCGGGCTTGGAGGCGGAACCGGAACGGGAGCGGCCCCCATCATCGCAAGCCTTGCCACCGAGCTGGGCGCCTTGACCGTGGCGGTGGTGACCAAGCCATTCGGGTTTGAGGGCCGCCGGAGGTTGCGTCAGGCCGAGCAGGGCTTGAACGAACTTCGCGAGTGCGTCGACACCGTCATAACAATTCCCAATGAGCGGTTGCTCAGCGCCGTGCCGAAGGGGACTCCCTTCTATGACTCTTTCAGACTGGTCGACGACGTTTTGTTGCAAGCGGTGCAAGGGATCTCCGACATCATCACCGTTCCCGGACTGATAAACGTCGACTTCGCCGATGTCAAAACGATCATGGAAGGAATGGGAATGGCGTTGATGGGAACGGGTTCCGCGAAAGGGGAGAACCGGGCGCTGGAGGCAACTCAGCGAGCGATATCGAGCCCGCTTCTCGAAGAGGCTTCGATTGAAGGCGCGCGTGGGCTGCTGGTCAACATCACCGGCGGCACCGATCTCACTTTGTTTGAAGTCAACGAGGCGATGTCGGTCATTCACGACGCCGCCGACCCGGACGCAAACATCATCTTCGGCGCGGTGCTCGACAGCCGTCTCGCCGACGAAATGAAGATAACCGTAATCGCCACCGGCTTCGAGAAGCCGGCGGCGCTGGCCGAGCCGCTTCGCACATACCCGAGCGCGCAGCCGGCGGCAACCGAAACTCGCGGGACCGGCGCGCTTGCGGGAGCCGGCGCTTCGGTTGATACGCTGCGGCGCGACGACATAAACGTTCCGGCGTTCATGCGCAAAAAGGCTGATTAGAGTTCTTTCGCGTACAATCCTCCGAGCTGATTCGCCGCTGCCTCCGTGGCAGCGGCTTTTTGTCTCCGCTTGATTATCGCGCCCGCGGTTTCTTTGAAATCGCTTTGAGTTTTGTGGAACCGTCCTCTTAAAATAGCAACTGCTACGGCTCTAGCAAGGATTTGCAGAACGGGCAAAACGGCCCGTTTTGCCGGGCGATAAGCCGCTAACCAGCGCGCTCGTTTGTTTCGGGTATGTCTGGTTAGGAAATCATACAGGCTCGTGGTGAGCCGGAGAACAAGGGATGCGAACACTACCCGAGGTCGAGGTAAGCTATTCCGATCTTGACGAGATCAGAACGCAGACCCGCCCCGGTTTCTTCGACCGCCTCGAACAACAAAAACTCCTTGTAATCTTTATTCTCGTCGCAGTGGGGTTCTCGGCGCGCGCGATCCGGTTGGACTCATCAAGTCTCGCCGAGGACGAAGCGAACAAGATATTCGCAATCCGAGCCTATCGGCAGGGCGACTTCACCGCAAACGGCGAACACCCGATGGTGATGAAGCTGCTCTGCTATGCTTCGGTTGAAGCCGCGTCAGCCTGGAACCAAACGCTCGGCAGGAGTCTCGGGCTCAACCTATCCGAAGAGACGGCGCTGAGGTTACCCAACGCAGCCTTCGGCGCGCTCACCGTGATTCCTTTGCTGCTGCTGACCAGCAGTTTGCTCGGGTTCAGAACCGGATTGATAGGAACGATACTTTGGGCTCTTGGGCTGGACGCGATCTGGTTCAACCGGATCGCCAAGGAGGACACGCTGCTTGTCTTCCTCATGCTTCTGGGTTTCTACCTTTACAATCGCGCCAAGAGGCTTCCGGCTTTCGATGTCGGCGGGCAAGAGCGGCTTTACGCGTTTGCGGGCGCGGCGTTCGGACTGATGATAGCCTCCAAGTACTTTCCACACTATGTTGGGCTGAACGCGTTGTTCTACACGATGATCGGGTACGACAGCCGCAACAATCGGCCGCTGACTCGGCGTATGTGGGCAAAGTATTTTAGCGGGCTTGTTCTGGCGTTCGCGGTTTTCAACCATGGAATCTTCTTGCCCCAGACATGGCGCTACTTGTGGAAGTACGTGAACGAAGAGTTGCTCACGCATCACGGCTATTTGATGATGGACAAGTTGGTCATCAACGATGCTACTTACACGCCCGGAGGCAGCCCCTGGTACTTTTACTTTTTGTTCTTGTGGGTCAAGCTGCCGCTGCCGATTCTGGCGGCGTTCATCGTCGGGCTGATAGAGATCTTTCGAAGGCGGGGAGACTACCCTGAATCGCGCGGGTACGTTTTTTTGAGGATGATGCTCCTGTTCTGGCTGCCGATGTCGATAGTCGGAGTCAAGTTCCTGCGTTACTCGCTCTCGCTTATGCCTCTGGTCTACGTGACGGCCGCGATCGGAATAGTGTCGATATCGCGAGTGCTGGCTTCAACATTGCGGAGAAGGTTTGATTGGGACGTCGCGTCGCGAGTCGCCGCTGTGGCAACGGCGGCGGTTTTTGTTGTCGTGCCCGCGATCACAACAGCGAAGAGCATCCTCTCGTCACAGCCGGGGCTTTGGGTAAACTCGATCGGCGGGAACCGAATCGGATACTTTTTTCCTCACGACGAGTACTACGACCTCGGCGCTCGCGAGAGCATTCGATACATCGCCGAGAACGCCGAACAAGGCGCTCGGCTGGCAAGCGAGATCCCCGGTGTGGTTCAGTATTATTTGGAGCGCTACAACCGGACGGATATTCGCTCGGAGATTCTTTCACAACCAAGCTTCAACCTGAATGAAGGCCGGCCTGACTTCGTGCTGCTTCAACGAGGCCGCGTGTACTTTGAGAACCTCGAGAACTTCAAGTACATCGAGCGCAATTTCCCTGTGGTGCAAGCCAGTACTTTCGAGGGCGCACCCGCTGCTCGAGTCTTTCGCCTCGGAAGCAGACAGGAGAGTTCTGCTCCGGATGCTTCCAGTCCCAATCCCTAAGCCCGCTCTGAATGAAATACCTCATCGTCAACGCGGATGATTTTGGCTTCACGCGCGGAGTCAACGAAGGGATCGCCCTCGCCTTCAAATCAGGCATTGTTACCAGCACAACGTTAATGGCGAACGGCGACGCTTTTGCAGAAGCGGTGGATATTGCTCGTGCGAATCCCGCTCTCGGAGTAGGCTGTCACCTCGCGCTGGTGGGTGGCCGTCCCGTCGCGCCGGCTCGGGACGTAGCTTCGCTTATCGAGCGCGACGGCAGTCTCCCGGCGACGCTCACGCGACTGATGACAAAGCTTGCGGGCCGGAGCGTGCAATACGAGCACATTGAAAGCGAGCTTCGAGCACAGGTCGAGCGCGTCGTTGCAGCCGGGATCGCTCCGTCGCACTTCGACTCACACAAGCACTCGCACACCCACCCGCGGGTGATGAAGGCTCTCGCTCGTGTGGCCGCCGAGTTCGGAATCAAGTCGGTGCGTAATCCGTTCGAAAGCGTGCTGGCTTCGGTGCCGCTCGGTCCGGCCGCCCGCGCGACTCGGCGCGTCTACCTCAAACAGTACGCGATGTCGGCCGCGGTTTCGGTGCGCGCGCGGGCATTCAAGCGGCTTGCGCGAGACCACGGTCTTAGCACGCCGGACTTTTTCTACGGAGTCAGGCTGACCGGGCTGCTGGACGCCGAAGCGATCACCAGCTTGATTGAATCACTCAAAGATGGGACGACCGAGCTGATGTGTCACCCCGGAGTTTACGGCGAAGACCTCGAGCAGTCGCGCACGAGACTGAAGCAACAGCGCCAGCGGGAGCTTGATGCCCTCATCGATCCGCGTCTGACGCGAGCGATTGACGAGCTGGGAGTAAAGCTGATTAGCTATCGTGAGCTTGGATGAGAGTAGTGTTCGAATATTCTCTGCGTTGCCGAGACGCAGAGACGACCCGGAGAATTGAAGCTAGACGAGACCATGTTTGAAAACCCGCTAGACAACCCCAGATATTCCGTTGTGGTGCCGTTTCACAATGAACAGGACAGCGTCGCCGAGTTGCACCGCCGGTTGTCCGAGGTGTTGGGCGGGCGTTACGAGCCGGTCGAGATGATCTTCATCGACGATCACAGCACGGACGCGACGCTCGACATATTGAAGGGCATCGCCGAGAGAGACCCGCGCGTCGTGGTGATTCGATTAAAGCGGAACTACGGGCAGACCGTCGCGCTTGCTGCCGGGTTCGACTATGCCGAAGGCGAGGTGATCATCTCGATGGACGGGGACTTGCAGCACGATCCGGCGGACATTCCGAGGATGCTCGCGACTTTTGAAGAGACCGGGTGTGACATCGTAAGCGGTTGGCGCAAGAAGCGAGTTGATAATTTCCTGCTCCGCCGCGCGCCGTCGCGAGTCGCCAACTGGTTGATGGCTAAACTGTCCGGCGTGAACATTCACGACTTCGGCACGACGTTCAAGGTCTATCGCAAGGACACGATCAAGCAGATCAAGCTTTACGGCGACATGCACCGCTTTATTCCGGCGCTTGCTTCGTGGAACGGCGCGACCGTGGTCGAGGTGCCGATAAACAATATCGAGCGGCCGGGCGGGCATTCACACTACGGTTTGTCTCGAACGGTGCGAGTGTTGTTCGACCTGCTGACGATCCGGTTTCTGCTCAAGTACGTCACTCGTCCGCTGCACTTCTTCGGGCCGGTTGGGTTGCTGAGTCTTACGCTTGGGTTCTTGATCAATCTTTGGATGATCGTTGAGAAACTGATCTACGGGACCGATCTATTCGACAAGCACGGTCCGCTTATGATCCTGGGGGCGATCCTGATCCTGGCAGGTATCCAGTTGATTTCGTCGGGGTTGATCGGCGAGATGTTGAGCCGGACCTATTTCGAGTCACAGGGTAAGCCCATCTACGCGATCGAGAAGATCATCACCGCAAAGAACACCTCGCCGAGGTAGCATAGACTTTAGTCTGTGCGGCTGCCCCACGAGATCAATACAACATTATCTGGTCTTTGAGTACGCACAGACTAAAGTCTATGTTACCAGGCACAGACTAAAGTCTATGTTACCAGGCACAGACTAAAGTCTATGCTACTCAGTCTTCGATAATGAAATACTCAGCGGTCTCTTCACCGGCGCCGGCCTCTTCAAGCCGAATCGAGTCGAACTGCACGCGGTATGACTCCACGCGTTGCCGTCCGCCGGCGTCGTGCAACACGTGAACCGATTTGTTGTTGAAGCGCTCCGATTTGGCCGCGTGTCTCAGGACGCCAATTCCGCTCGGGTCAGTCACTTTCTCGAACATCTCAACGCTTCGAAGCTGTCCCGAACGGTCAACCACAATCACCGGCACGCCTCTTTGCTTCGAAGTTCCGGCCGCCGAGTCAGGCGTACTTCGACGCGCATCGCGAAGCCAGTCGCGACGTTCGCCAAGAAGATTGAAGAGCTTCGCGAGCAGCTCCTGACCGATCACTTCGCTTGC
>Ga0193755_1000504_pt1 | contig 11330 bp, 10 predicted proteins | sample H1a2metaG_FD_144921 | JGI IMG/M metagenome (GOLD analysis project Ga0193755, IMG submission 144921) | Soil microbial communities from a riparian zone of the East river system, Colorado, United States - H1a2 | ecosystem: Environmental > Terrestrial > Soil > Riparian zone | place: USA: East River...
GCACGTGAGCGATCGCGTCCTGACGCAGATCGCGGGCAGCGTGCTCACCGTGACGCTCAACCGCGCCGACAAGCGTAACGCCATCGACACCGCGATGATCGATGGGTTGCTGGCGGCGATCGAGCGAGCCGATCTGGACGGGGCAGTTCGCGTGGTGGCGGTGCGCGGCGCCGGGACAGACTTCTGCGCCGGCATGGATTTGAACGAGCTGCTCGCGTCGGCCGACCACACGCTCGAGCAGAACCGCCAGGCCGCGTTGCACTTTGCGCAAGTCTTCATGCGGATGCGCCGGCTGCCCAAGCCGATCGTCGCGCTGGTGCAGGGGCGCGCGCTCGCGGGCGGCTGCGGGCTCGCGACGGCGTGCGATCTCATTCTGGCGGCGGCGTCGGCGCAGTTCGGCTATCCCGAGGTGCAGCGCGGCTTCGTCCCGGCCATTGTGATGACGATGCTGCGGCGTGCGGTAGGCGAGAAGATCGCGTTCGATCTCGCGACGACGGGACGGCTGCTCGGCGGCACCGAGGCCGCCGCGGCGGGACTCGCGTCGCGGGTGTATGAAGATGCGGACTTCGAGGAGCAGGCGGGCGAGGTGCTGCGCGTCCTCTCCGCAGCGAGCCCATCGGCGCTCGCCTTCACCAAGCAGCAGTTCTACCAGCTCGACGGGCTGAGCTTCGACGACGGCCTGCGGCTCGGCGCCGATGTCAATGCGGTCAGCAGAAGCACGCCCGATTTTCGGGCGGCGCTGAGCGCTTTCCTAAAGAAGTGAGGAGCGTATGCGCAATCTGAACGTCCCGATGTACGATCCGGAAATGGTCCGCCCGATGCGGGAGGAGCTGACCCGTCTGGGCTTCGTAGAGCTGCGGACGCCTGATGAGGTCGACGCCGTGCTCGCGAGCGAGCGCGAGCCGACCCTCGTCGTGGTGAACTCGGTGTGCGGCTGTGCCGCCCGCAATGCCCGGCCCGCGGCCGCGCTGGCGATCCAAAACGATCGCCGTCCCGCGCGTCTGGTCACCGTATTCGCAGGACAGGATGCGGACGCGACGGCACGCGCCCGCAGCTATTTCACCGGTTACGGACCGTCGTCGCCGCAGATCGCCCTCTTCAAGGACGGGCGGATCGTGTTCATGCTGGAGCGGCGCAACATCGAGGGCCGTAACGCCACGGACATCGCGGCCGATCTGACCGCCGCCTTCGAGCAGCACTGCTGACAACGCCGTCTCTTGGAGAAGCTATCGAGGAGGCCTGGACACGAGTACGGGCCGCTCCAGGGTTTCTGACAGAGCGCGAAGCGCGATTCTTGGCGCTCGTGGCGGCGTGCGCTCCCGCCCGGGGGACAATCCTCGAGATCGGGAGCTATAAGGGAAAGTCCACCGTTGGGCTGGCCTCGATCGCGCAACGCTACGGCCTCGGTCCCGTCGTAAGCGTCGATCCGCACTCCGCTCCCGCAGTCACAGACTTCGGACACGGCTCACAGCAGTCGTCGTGGGAGGACTTCCAGGCGTCGCTCCGCGACGCAGGCGTCGAGCGCACTGTCGAGCCGCATCGCGCGTATTCTCGTGACCTCGCGAAGGGGTGGACTCGACCGATCCGGTTTCTGTGGATCGACGGCGATCACACCTACCGCGGCGCGAAGGAGGACATCGACCTCTTTCGGCCGCATCTGGTCCCCGGTGCGATCGTCGCGCTGCACGACGTGTTACACGCGTTCGAAGGGCCGGTCCGCGTATTCGCCGAGGAGCTGCTCGCCTCCGACGCGTTCGGGCCTGCCGGCGTGTGTGGGTCGATCGGTTGGGCGCAACACCGCCCGGGTGACGGCGCGCAGTGGCGCGCGGCGCGGCTGGCGCTGGGGCGACGAGTGAGGCGATTGATTCCGTTTGCCGATGGGCGTGAGCTGACCGGCCTGCGGAAGCTGCGCTACAAGCTGTGGCGGGGGCTCGTGCCCCACGCGGCCCCCGATGCGGCCGCGTGGGTCCGAGCAGTCAGCTAGAGGATTTTACCACGGCGGACGCGGAAGTCGACAATCTGCTGCGTCCAGCTCCAGAGCGAGTCCTGCCGCTCCATGGCCACGCCGGCCACTTCGTGGCGGTGCCACCCGACCATCACGTTCTGATCCTGGGTCCAGATTTTCACGCGGTTGCGCGGGACCAGCTTTTCCCAGTTTTGCGCCACCTGGGGTTGGGCGTAGAGCAACCGGATCGTGACGTTGCGCGACAAGTATTCGATCGGGCTCACATCGATCTTGGCATAGAGCTGTGGCGCCGTCATGCGGCCAGCCCCGGGGAAATCGGGCACGCCATCGGAGAACAGGACGATGTTGAGCGGTGCGAGCACGAGGTTTTGACGCTTGATGTGCACCGCGGTCCGCTCGAAGAACGAGTTGAAGTCGGTGACCGGATCGTCCTCCGGGAACCACGCGCGAAGACTCGCCTCAATTTCGGCCGGCGTCTTCCCCGAGAGGTCCTGGATCGGGTGGAAGCTCTTCGGCTGTCCGACGTGCTCGCCACCGAGCGAACCGACAAACACGTCGGTGGCCTGCTTGAGACCGCCCATCGCGTTGATATGCCCGTAGATGTACAGCGCCGCATAGCGCATCGCGTCATCGAACTGGCCGCTCTTGCGGAACGAGCCGGAGATATCGAGGCCCACGACGAGCGTCGAGCGCGGCGGTTGCGAATTCGAGGGCGGCTTGCACGCGAGCAGCGCCAGCGCCAGAACCGCGACGCGCTTCATCGAGCCACCTCGCCGCTGGCCCGCGCTGGAAAATGCGTCGCCGACATGACCTCCTCCATCGACTTGAACGGCAGCGTGAAGTGACCGCGACCCGTGAACACCACGAAGAGGAAGTTCAGCCCGGCCGCGACCACCTGCAGGACGGGCAGCGAGGCGAGCTCGAACAGCTCGCGCCCTTCCTTGCGGAACCACTCGCGTTCGGTCTTCAGCGCGGCAATGGGACCCTTCCAATAATCGGGCGCCACCGGAGCGCTGCCGTGCGCCGCCATTCCTTCGACCACCAACGGCTGCCGGCCGAGTAACGCGATCAGCGCAGGCGCGCCGAAGCGCCCGAACAGGAACCAGGTCATGCCGCGCACGCCGACCCAGCCGAAGAACGCGAGCCCGATCGTGCCGAAGATGCCGAGCTGAATGCCCTGTTGCGCGAGCCACGGCGTCATGGCGTCGACCAGCTCGCGATACAGGAACAGCACCTCGAACATCGCGACGGCGATCTCGACCAGGATCATGAACACGATATTGCCGGTCTGCTTCGCCTTGATCGCGTCATTCAGCACTTGAATGCAGGCAAAGCTGCCGGCGATGATGATCGCCAGGAAAATCCACAGGATCACGATCAGGGCGAAGCCGTTGACCTCGTATCCCGTGAGGTCGGCCAACAACTCGCTCATCGTGGGCCGCAGCGTAAAGGTGAAGATCGTCGCCTCGACGGCCGACCAGATGACGAGCAGGAAGAACGCCGGCCACGGCACCCCGGGACGCCGCGACGTCGCATCGAGCACGGCGAACGGCGAGGTGACGGCGCCCTTGAGGGTGCCCCAGACGAGCTGCACGGTCACCTTCAGCAGGCCCCACACCCAGCCGAGCAGCACGATGAGGAAGCGCGCGAGGCCGGCCCAATAGAACCACACCATGCGCAGGGCGTCCCACCATGCCAACGCGACCGATTGCAGCAGCGTCACCGACCGTCCCAGCCGGAACGGAATCGTGTACAGGGCCACCATGGTGCCCCAGATGCCGGCGATGAATACGGCCGCCGGCAACAGCAGCAAAATGGCGATGCCGGCGATGCTCCAGAAATTCTCGCCCTGGAGCACGAAGCCGAACACCCGGCTCTGGAACGGCACGATCCACGCGAGCCCAGCCATCACCCAGGCAAAGAGCTGCGAAAGAATGAAACTCCACTGCTGGGTCTGCGCGGCGTTCGTGACAGCGTCTTGCATCGGAAGAGCCCTCCCACGGGATAGGACGGCGTTGGTTCGAGGCGGGCACATTGTTATTCAACCGGACCGGACAAGTCAAGCAACGGGAGGGGTGATGGGCGTCACGGGACCCTTGCGACTTGCGCAAAATGCCCATGAAAGGCTAATCATCTGGCGTGCCGGATGATCCCAAGCGACTGATCGTTGTCGGCGATCGTGTGCTCATCGCGCCCGAGGAGGGGGAGGAGCGGACGAACGTCGGACTGTATCTACCCCCCTCCGCCATCGAGGGCCGGCAGGTGCAGGGCGGGCGCATCGTCGCCACTGGCCCGGGCACACCGATGCCCGAACCGGCGAGCATGGACGAGGAGCCGTGGAAGATTCACCGGGGGAGCCCGGAAGTGAAATACCTGCCGACGCAGGCGGAAGCGGGAGACTACGCGCTCTTCTTCCGGAAGGCCGCCGTGGAAATCACCTTCGAGGGCAAGACGTATCTGGTCGTGCCCCAAGCGGCGATTCTCGTCCTCGTTCGGGGGAAGCATGGCTGACATCGGGTGGGCGCGCAGTCGCGGCGATCGCGCCGAAGGGCAGGGACTGCGGCGCGGCGCGTGGTACCGCGTCGTGGAGAATCCGCCCAAGGACTTCGTCGTGCTGGACGTGCACCACGTGGAGATCCGGATCCCGAAAGCGGATCTCGAGATTCGTAGCGAGCGGCCGAGCGCGTGGAGTGTGGTGCGCGAGCCGCACCTGGTCTGCCCCGGATGTCATGCGCGGACCGTGCTCCCGGAGGGCCGCAAAGACGGCAAGTGCCACGAGTGCGGGCGCAGCTATGCGATCGACTGGAAGGACTCGGGCTAGAGCTCCGGCGGGACGTAGGGAGTCGGTGCCGGCACCTTCGTGTCAGGGTTCGCGTTCCGCTCGCAGAGATGTTCGAGCAATTCGATTTGCCGCTTTTGAATGTGCCATAGCTCGTGCCACTGCTTGAATCGCAGCGAATCCAGCTTGTCGTGTAAATCCCGGATTTCAATCTCCGCCATCAAGTTGATCTCGTAATCCTGATTCGCCTGCACCCGGTCTTTGTGCGCCTGGCGGTTCTGACTCATCATGATCACGGGCGCCTGGAGCGCAGCGAGCGTCGACAACACGAGGTTCAGGAGAATGAAGGGGTAGGGGTCGAAGGGATGGGTCGCGAGCACCCAGGCGTTCACCACCATCCACACGAGCAGGATGCCCCCGAACAAGCCGATGAAGCGCCAGCTCCCGCCGAACTGCGCCACCTTGTCGGCCACGTGCTCGCCGAACGTCATCGACGTCTCCACGTCCTGGTGCACCAGCTTACTCACCCGGCCGCGGCGCGTGATCTTCGAGACCACCGAATGCTCGAGCTCCGACAGTTTCTGATACTCGGCCTCGAGATAGGTCACGAACTTCTTGGCGCGATAGGTCTCGAGACAATTGGCGCAAATCCCACGCGTTCCTGCCCATTCCGGCCGGTCTTTCTTGATCAGGTCGATGATGCGGTTTTCCAACTTCTGGGGGGACGCCAGCGTGCGGCCCTCCACCGGGGCATCGCACAGCGAACAGTTCACCTTGGGCATGCGATCGTCTCCTAGGGCCTCGGCGGGGTCAGAGCCTGTGCCGGCAGCTGCATGTGCAGATTGTGAACGAGGAACGCCCACCGATCGGTCTGCTCCTCGATCACCTTGGCGGTCGGCTTCCCGGCCCCATGCCCAGCCTTGGTCTCGATCCGGATCAACACCGGCTCGGGCCCACCCTGCGCCGTCTGCAGCGTCGCCGCGTACTTGAACGAGTGCCCCGGCACGACGCGGTCGTCGTGATCGGCGGTGGTGATCAGGGTCGCGGGATAGTGCGTCCCCGGCTTCATATTGTGGATCGGCGAGTACCGATAGAGAAACGGGAACTGCCCGACGCTGTCGGCCGAGCCGTACTCGGTGACCCACGCCCAGCCGATCGTGAACTTGTGGAACCGCAGCATATCCATCACTCCGACGGCCGGCAGCGCGGCACCGAACAGCTCGGGACGCTGGTTGAGCACCGCGCCGATCAGCAGCCCGCCGTTCGACCCCCCGCCGATCGCCAGCTTCGGCGGCGACGTGTAGTGCTCGGCGATCAGATACTCGGCGGCCGCGATGAAGTCGTCGAACACAGTTTGCTTGCGGTTGAGCATCCCCGCCTGATGCCACTCTTCCCCGTACTCTGAGCCGCCGCGCAGCACCGCCTGCGCGTACACCCCGCCCATCTCGAGCCACGCCAGCACGCCGATCGAAAAGCCCGGCGTCATGTTGACATTGAAGCCGCCGTAGCCGTACAGGTACGTCGGGTTCGATGCGTCCTGCTTGATCCCCTTCTTGTAGGTCAGGAACAGCGGCACCCGCGTGCCATCGTTGCTGTGGTAAAACACCTGCACCGTTTCGTACTTCGCGGGATCAAACGCAATCTCCGGTGCCTTGAAAACAGTGGATGTGCCGGTCATGAAGTCGTGCCGGAAGATCGTCGTCGGATAGAGGAACGACGTGAAGGCGTAGAACATCTCCGTGTCACGGGGCTCGCCGCTCACCTGCACGATCGAGCCGAGCGTCGGGAGCGGGACATCGCCGGCCGCCTTGCCATCGAGCGCGAAGAGGCGCAGCTGCGAGTACGCATCGTGGAGATAACGGACGACAAACGTGTTGTGGACGATCTGCGAGCCCTCGATCACGTCGGGCGCCTGTGGCACGACTTCTTTCCAGGCATGCTGCTCGGAATGCCGTACATCGACGGCGACGATGCGGCCGCGCGGCGCGCCGTTGTCGGTCTGGAAATAAAAGGCGGGACCCGAATTGCCGACGAAGCCGTAGGAGGCATCGAAGTCATCGAGCAGGCGGACGACGGGTGCGTCGAGCAGAGGGCGCTTGGGATCGCCGAGGTCTTGATAGTAGATGCGATTGCGCCGGTCGGTCCCCAACCAGACCGTGTAGACGGCGTAGCGGCCGTCGGCACTCACTTCGACACCGAAGCCCCAGTCGGGATGATCGGGCCGCTCATAGACCAGGTGGTCGGCGGATTGGTCAGTGCCGAGCGTGTGGTAGTAGACCTTCTGGTTGTGATTGACCTCGAGCAGCGGATCGGCGCCAACCGCGGGCTCCGGATAGCGGCTGTAAAAGAATCCTGCGCCGTCGTGCGTCCATGCCGCACTCGAGAACTTGATCCACTTCAGGTGATCGGGCCGGTCCTGCCGCGTCGCGACATCGCGCACCCGGAATTCTTGCCAGTCCGAGCCGCTTCCCGACGTGCCGTACACCAGCGTCTTGCCGTCCTCGGCGAACGCGAGAATCGACAGCGCGACGGTGCCGTCCGCTGACAGCGTGTTGGGATCCAGCAGGACCTCGGGCTCGGCGGTCAGCGCGCGTTGCGTGTATAGGACCGACTGATTCTGGAGGCCTGAGTTCTTGAAGAAGAAGTAACGTCCGCCCTTTTTGAACGGGGCGCCGTATTTCGGATAATCCCACAATTCCGTCAGCCGCCGCCGGATCCGCTCGCGCTCCGGGATCTGCTCGAGATAGGCGAAGGTGACGCGATTCTCGGCTTCCACCCAGCTGCGGGTTTCCGCCGCGTCCACGTCCTCGAGCCAGCGGTAGGGGTCGGCCACTTTAGTGCCATGGTAGTCGTCGACCACGTCGCCTTTGCGGGCGGGGGGATATGTCACGGTTTGTACCAGCATGAGTGTCGCTAAGAATAAGGGAGGCATGACGCGTAAACGTGCCCCGTGCCGCGCCTTTGGGGTAGGGGGGCGCGAGTCCGCACCGCGTATTTCGTGAGTCGTGCCGACGTGCAGCGTGGGACTCGCCGACGCACGCCGGATCCTCGAGGAGCGATTCGGTCACACACGGTTCCGGATCCATCAGCTCAGAGTCCTGGGACCGCTGCTCGCCGGCCGGAACGTCCTCGCCGTACTCCCAACCGGGGCGGGGAAGTCGCTCTGCTACCAGGTCCCCGCGCTGCTCGGCACCGGGCTGACGCTCGTCGTTTCGCCCTTGATCTCGCTGATGCAGGACCAGGTCGGCGCGCTGCGACGCCGGGGCATCGCGGCCGCGTACGTGAACAGCCAGCTCGACGAGGACCAGCGCCGCGCCGTGCTCGATGCGGCCACGAGCCGGCGGCTCGCACTGCTCTACTGCGCGCCGGAAGGACTGGCGTCGCTCACGCGACGGCTCACCGCGGCCCAGACGCCCGTCAGCCTGTTCGCGATCGATGAAGCGCATTGCATTACGGAATGGGGCAACGAGTTCCGGCCGGTCTATCGGCGGCTCGGCATGTTTCGCTCAGGTCTGGGCCGCCCCCCCACGATCGCGTTGACCGGCAGCGCCACACCCTCCGCTCGCGCTGACATCCTCCGCGTCCTCCGCATACCTGACGCCGAGGTCATCGTCACGTCGTTCGACCGCCCCAATCTCGCCTTCGCCGTTCAGAAGGTCTGCGACGATCGCGAACGGTTCGCGATCATTCGGACCCGGGTGCGCGGTGCGACCGGCGGGTCCCTGATCTACACCCCGACGCGACGGCTGACCGAGCTCGTGACCCGTGCGCTGCTCCGGACGAGTGTCCGCGCCGCTCCCTACCACGCCGGCCTGAGCGCGAGCGTTCGCAGACGCGTGCTGCGGGCGTTTCTCGCCGATCAGGTACGCGTCATCGTCGCGACCAGCGCGTTCGGCATGGGGATCGACAAACCGGATGTCCGGCAAGTCCTGCATTGGGGTCCGCCGCCGACGCTGGAGGCCTATTACCAGGAAGCCGGCAGAGGCGGTAGAGACGGCCAGGCGACCGAATGTCTCGTCCTGTGGCGCCGGGATGACTTTTCGTGGGGAAACATCGCTCCTGCGATGCAACGCTATGTCGAATCCCGGACGAGGCATCGTGAAATGATACTGGAGTACTTCGGGGAGCCCTGAGCATATTTCGGGATGCACGATAGCCTCTACTTCTCCGACCACCATCTCCAGGTTCGCGAGATGGTGCGAGACTTCGCCAAGAACGTCGTCAAACCCACTGCCCGTCAATACGATCTCGACAGCCGCTTCCCCTGGGACAACATCAAACAAATGGCGGAGCTCGGGCTGTTCGGCATTCCGTGGCCGGAGGACCTGGGCGGGTCGGGGATGGATTACCTGTCGTACATCACCGTCATCCATGAGCTCGCGAAAGTCGATGCGAGTCACGCCATCACCGTCAGCGCCCACACCACGCTCGGCACGTCGCCGATCGTGGATTTCGGTACCGACGAGCAGAAGCGCCGCTTCGTGCCCCTGCTCGCGAGCGGGAAGGTCCTGGGCGGTTTTGGCCTCACGGAGCCGGGCGCCGGGTCGGATGCGGGAGGCACCAAGACGACCGCCGTCGACAAGGGCGATCATTACGTCCTGAACGGCTCGAAGATTTTCATCACCCACGCAGGCGTCGGCGAGATCTTCTGCGTCACGGCCCGCACCGATCCGCAGGCCAAGCGCACGCACGGGATCACGGCGTTCATTGTCACAAAAGACACGTGCGATCTCGACGAGGCAAAACGCGTTGGGATTGGTCATGCGCTTCCCTCGGAGCTGCCGAAGAACCGGGGCGTCCTTTCAGGCAAGAAGGAAGACAAGCTGGGGTGGCGGGCGTCCGACACGCGCGAGCTGATCTTTCAGGACGCGATCGTCCCGAAGGAAAATGTGCTCGGACCGGTGAACAACGGCTTTCGGCAGTTTCTGCACACGCTCGACGGCGGCCGGATCGGGATCGCCGCTCTGTCGCTCGGATTGGCCGAGGGGGCGCTCGAAGAGTGTCTGACGTACACGTCCACCCGGAAGCAGTTCGGCCGGCCGATCGCGAGCTTCCAGGGCGTGCACTTCGCCCTCGCCGACATGGCCACAGAAATCGAAGCCGCCAAGCAGCTCGTGTACCATGCCGCCTGGCTCAAACAGCGCGGGGCTCCGTTCAAGAAGGAAGCGGCGATGGCCAAGCTCTACGCTTCCGAGCTGTGCATGCGCGCCACCACGAAGGCCGTCCAGCTGCATGGCGGGTACGGCTATACCACCGAGTACCCGGTCGAGCGCATGATGCGGGACGCCAAGATCTGCGAGATCGGCGAGGGAACGAGCGAGATCCAGCGTGTCGTGATCGCCCGGCAGCTGCTCGGCGGCCTGATCGATTGACCTAAGTCTCCTCTTTTCCTAGCTTTACCCTCATGCATTGGGCTCTGGCGTCTCTCAGCCGCCTCTCCAATCGAATCATCTCACTCCCCACGCCAAATCGGCTGGGCGAGTCGGACTATTGCTGGGAAAACCACAGGCTCCCGGGAGGCGGATGCTTCCCGCCGGGGCGCGAGGGTAACTGCTTTGAAGCGCGAGATACTGATCTCTGGAAACCCGCGGGAGACCCGCGTGGCCATTCTCGAGGACGACCGCCTTGTTGAGCTCTTGGTCGACCGTCCCGACTCCCACCGCTCGGTTGGCGACATCTATGTCGGCAAGGTCGAGGCCGTCCTGCCCGGCATCCAGGCGGCGTTCGTCGACATCGGCGCCGAGAAGAGCGCCTTTCTCCACGCCTCCGATCTAATCGAAGCCGACGAAGACGAGGATCCGGAGGACCGCGAGCCGGACGACGCAGACGATGAAAACGGCAACGGAAGCGGGAACGGAACTGGAAACGGTGGCAGCCAGCCGGTAGCGAAACGCAGCGGACCGCCACGGGACCGTTCCCGGCGGCGCCCGGCTCCCAACATCGCAGACGAGCTCAAGCGCGGCCAAACAAAGCTCGTCCAGGTCATCAAAGAAGCGATCGGCACCAAAGGACCGCGCGTCACCGCGCAGGTCTCCCTCGCCGGCCGGTTCCTCGTCTACATGCCGTTCGCGTCCAAGGTCGGCGTCTCGCGGAAGATCGAGTCCCGTGAGCAGCGCGCCAAGCTGCGCGAGCTGGTCACGAAGCTCGTTCCGGCCGATTCGGGCGGTTGGATCATCCGCACCGTCGCCGATGATCTGACCGAGGCGAGCTGCAAGCGCGAGATCGACCACCTCCTCGGCTTGTGGAAGAAGATCACGCGGAAGCAGTCGTCAGGTCGGGCCCCACAGCTGGTACAGCGCGAGACGAGCCTCACGCGGGGCATCGTGCGCGATCTGCTGTCGGACAGCGTCGACCTGCTCCTCGTCGACTCCAAGCTCCTGTACAACGAAATCGAGCAGTACCTGAAGCAGATCGACCCCGAGCTGTTACCCAGGGTCAAGATGTACACCGCCGAGACTCCGCTCTTCGACGAATACGACGTCGAGGCGGAAATCCGCAACCTCTTCAAGCAGCGCGTCGACCTGCCGACCGGCAGCTACCTGATCATTCAGCCGACCGAGGCGCTGATCTCGATCGACGTCAACA
>Ga0193755_1000505_pt1 | contig 11317 bp, 10 predicted proteins | sample H1a2metaG_FD_144921 | JGI IMG/M metagenome (GOLD analysis project Ga0193755, IMG submission 144921) | Soil microbial communities from a riparian zone of the East river system, Colorado, United States - H1a2 | ecosystem: Environmental > Terrestrial > Soil > Riparian zone | place: USA: East River...
CCAGGTTCGAGCTGCCACCGAAATCATTTTGCACGCGGAAGTCGCCGGCCTTGGGCTTCTTCAGGACGGCGTGACTGAAGGTGCCGGCAAAGAAGATTACCGACCACTCGCCGTCTGCTGTGATGCAGGGCATGAATTTCTGCACCATGACACCGGGGCCGCGGCGAAGTTCATCGAAGAGCGCCTGGGCAGAGTCGGCATCGTCGTCTGTGACGAGTTGAGTGCGGTATGCAGTCGCGGAGATTCGCGGCTTGACTACGGCCTGGCGCCAGCCCAGTCTGTGCAGGGTTTGCTTCAGGCTGAGAGCATCCCCGTCTTCCGCCCAGAACGTGGGAACGGTGGCGATGCCTCTGGCGTCAAGGTCGCGCAGGTACGATTTGTTCGCGTTCCAGCGGACGAGCGGTGCGGCGTTGAAGACGAGGACCTGCTGCTCTTCGAGCTTCGTGATCCAGCGGAGGAAATGGTCGGGCTTCAGGTGATAATCCCAGCAGGAACGGATCACGACTGCAGCGCAAGAGGACCAATCGTAAGCGGAGTCGTCCCATACGGCGGGCTCGGGTTGGATGCCGTGCGCTGCCAGCGGCGCCAGAAGCCAGCGGTCATCGTCGGTGAGCGCGGGATATTTCGACGAAGTGGCGAGAGCTAGGCGCGGCACGCTGTAATTGTAAGAGAGTGCTGACGGTGTCGGTCAATCGCGGAAGCGGCACGTAGATAAACCAGGCCGACCTTTGCTCGGCCGGCTAGATGTCGAGGTTCTTTACGTCGAGCGCGTTTTCTTCGATGAATTTTCGGCGTGCTTCGACGTCTTCGCCCATGAGCGTGGTGAAGATGGTTTCAGTTTCGGCGATGTCTTCGAGCTTGACCGATAGCAGGGTGCGGCGCTCCGGGTCCATGGTGGTCTGCCACAGCTGCTCGGCCGTCATTTCGCCCAAGCCTTTGTAGCGGGTCTTTTCGTAGCCGCGGCCGCCGGCTTCCTGCACGTACTTGAAGAGATCGCGCAGGTTCAGCTTTTCGACCACCTCGGGCTCAGTTTTTTTCCTGGCAGACTTGGGAGCGGCGGCTTTCTTCTCGAGTTTCTCTGCTTTCTGCTCCAGGCTCTCGCCTTCGGCATCGGCTTCAGCTTCATCAGCGGCTTCGCTGCTGGTCGATTCCTTTACGATGGTCTCGACCATGAATGGCGGTTCCATGTAAGGCTCGATCTGCTTGAACTTGGCAAGCAGCTGGCGATACTCGGGCGTAGAGACGAGTTCCCAGTTGACGAGGCGCTCGGTGCCCTGGTTGCTGACGAAGCGAACTTCCCAGAGGTTGTGCTCTTCGTCGAAACGGCTGCCAACTTCCTTGAAGGCGCGCTCTTTCTGAATTTTTTTCAGTTCCTTCTCGAGCTTCTCGACTTTTTTGGGTGGCGTGTTCTTGTCGCCTTCGAAGTCGACGCGCTTGGCGAGGTCGAGCTTGGGCACCAGTTCGGTCACACGCTCGTCGCGGAGACGCTTGTCGACCTTGTCGAAGAAGCCGAGGTACTCCTTGAGCTGGGCCATGAAACGGGAGAGGCTGCCGCCCTCCAGCTTGGCAGCGCCCTGGCCGTAACGGATCACCAGGCTGTCGGCGGCGCGCTTCAGCAGGATCTTGTCGAGGGCGTCGTCGTCTTTGACGTACTGGAGACTGCGGCCCTTCTTGATGCCGTAGAGCGGAGGCTGGGCGATGAAGATGTGGCCGCGCTTGATCAGCTCCTGCATGTGGCGGAAGAAGAATGTAAGGAGCAAGGTGCGGATGTGGCTGCCGTCGACGTCGGCATCGGTCATCAGGATGATCTTGCCGTAGCGAACTTTGGCGGGATCGAAGTCCTCTTTGGAAATGCCGGTGCCGAGCGCGGTGATCATGGCGCGGATTTCTTCGTGGGCCAGCATCTTGTCGTAACGGGCTTTTTCGACGTTGAGAATTTTTCCCTTCAAGGGAAGGATGGCCTGGAATCTGCGGTCGCGGCCCTGCTTGGCGGTGCCGCCGGCGGATTCGCCCTCAACCAGGAACAGTTCGCAGCGCTCGGGCTGACGTTCGGAGCAATCGGCCAGCTTGCCAGGCAGGCCGCTGCCGTCGAGCGCGCCTTTGCGGCGGGTAAGGTCACGGGCTTTGCGGGCGGCCTCGCGAGCGCGCGCCGCATCGATCGCCTTGTTGATGATCTTGCGGGCGACGGTGGTGTTCTGCTCGAAGAAGGCGCCCAGCTTTTCATTGACGAAGGCCTGCACGATGCCGGCGATGTCGGAATTCAGCTTACCCTTGGTCTGGCCTTCGAACTGGGGTTGCGGCAGCTTAACGCTGACCACGGCGACCAGGCCTTCGCGAACGTCGTCGCCGCTGAGGTTTTCCTTCACGTCTTTGAACAGACCCATCTGCTGGCCGGCGTAGTTGATGGTGCGGGTCAGGGCGGTGCGGAAGCCGGAGAGATGCGATCCGCCGTCGACGGTATTGATGTTGTTGGCGAAGCTGAAGACGGACTCGGAATACGCGTCGTTGTATTGCAGGCCGATCTCCATCACGACGCTGTCTTTTTCGGCCTCCATGTAGATGGGCTTGTCGTGGAGAACCTGCTTGCCGCGGTTGAGGTGCTTGATGAACTCGGCGATGCCGCCGTTGTACTTGAACTCGGAGTGCTTGGGCTCGCCGGTTTTCGCATCAGTGGTGCGCTCGTCGGTGAGCGTGATGAGCAGGCCCTTGTTCAGGAAAGCCAACTCGCGCAGGCGCTGGGCGAGCGTGTCGTAGTTGTATTCGGTGGCGGTGAAGATGCTCTTGTCCGGGAGGAAGCGGACCTTGGTGCCGGTCTTGATCTTGGCGGCGCCGGTTTTCTTGAGCTTGCTGGTGGGCTCGCCCTTCGAGTAGGTCTGCTCCCAGGTGAAACCATCGCGCCAGATTTCGAGATCGAGTTCTTCACTGAGCGCGTTGACGCAGGAAACGCCGACCCCGTGCAGACCGCCGGAAACTTTGTAGGAAGAGGTATCGAACTTTCCGCCGGCGTGGAGCTTGGTCATCACGACTTGAGCGGCGGGAACTTTTTCGCCATCGATGTCCATGTTGTCGACCGGGATGCCGCGGCCGTTGTCGACGACGGTGATGGAGTTGTCGATGTGGATGGTGGCTTCGATCTTGTCGGCGAATCCGGCGAGCGCTTCGTCGACGGAATTGTCGACCACTTCGTAGACCAGGTGGTGCAATCCCATCTCGCCGGTGGAACCGATGTACATGGCGGGACGTTTGCGGACCGCTTCCATGCCGCCCAGAACCTTGATGGAATCTGCGGTGTAATCTCCGTTGCCATTGGTGGCCGGAAGCTTTTCATTTTTCGCTTTCGCGTCGGCGATCGCGGCGGGATCAACAGTCTCTTTTGTGGCCATTCAGCTCCGTGGAAAACAGCTTGGTTTCCGGCCCTGGCTGGTGGTACTTTGCGGGCGCCCCAAAAATGCTTCAAATTATTGATATTTATTGGACTTAGGGGCTTCCCAAGCTAAATTTATTCTAGCACAGATGAGGGCATTTTTCGAGCCCTGAACCGGGTCGGTAACCCTTGATTTCGGAGGGGGTTAGAGCGGGCTGCGAGGGGCGATTGCAAGCGGTTTTACGGATGGTCATTTAGCGGGCTTCGCGAGACTGAATGAGAGCTTCTCGATCAGCTCGTCGATCTCGTCTTCGCTACCGCCGATGAACGTGAAGCATAGTACAAATCCTCTTCGCAGAGATACCAGCGAGGATTGATGCATGGTCAATTTGCCAACGTCTTTGACGAAGTCCCCGCGTACGAGATGCGTGGTTCCTACGGAAAAATCGTAGGGCTGCTCGACCGTTTTGAAACCCTTGCTGGTGGTGAGTTCAGTGAGCGGGCCCATGTAGTCGGCGGCGGTCTTCAGGCCGGGATAAGACGCGGCGCTCTCGGCGGTGATGACGATTGCGGGATTTACGGTTTCGCCGATGGCCTCGGGCGGACGCTCGAAGACGGCGAGGAGGAGTTTGGATCTGGCAGGGTCGCTGGCGTCGTCCTGCATTTGTTGGGTGCGATCGACCCAGGCGTAGGGAATCTTGCAGGTGAAGGCGAATTCCGAGCTGCGGTAGGTGGTGGGAGAGTCGCCGATTGCAGAAGGGTGAGATCTTACGTGGGGCTCAGGCTTATGTCTGCTCTTTGAGGAGGAATCGGGCGTTTGGTGGGCGCATACGGTGGCCCAACATCCGAGCAATAGAAACGAGAGAGCGAGAGAGGGCCGGAGACTCATCTCGCCCCATGTTACAGGGAAATTTTCGAGGCACCTATACCGGCTGGGTGCAATGGCCACAGCGCGTGGCAGCCAACGGGATGTCGCTGAGGCACTGTGGGCAGGGTTTGATGGTGGGAGCTTCTTCTTTGTGCGGGTTGATGCGTGCCATGAGCGCGTTCAGCGGGAGGACAACAAAGAAGTAGACGGCGCCCGCCACCAACAAGAAGCTGATTATAGCGTTGATGAAGTCACCCACGGGAAACGCGGTCTGACCGATGGTGAAACCGACAGAACTGAAGTCGGGCTTGCCCACCAGGGCGGCAATGAGGGGCGTTAGGAGGTCTTTGGTGAAAGCCGTAACGACGCCACCGAAGGCCGCGCCGATTACAACGCCAACGGCCAGGTCGACTACGTTTCCGCGCAGGATGAATTTTTTGAAGCCGTCGAGCATGTCAGCCTCCTGAGCTGGGGTGGCCGACACTGTAATGCGGGTCGGGGGGAAGGTCAAGGGAGCGCTGGAATCATCTCGGGTGGTTAAAGGCGAGCCCTTTCAAAGAGCCTGGGCTGATCGCAGAGGGTCATCGACAAGTGCCCATGAGGCGCGTCGCAGTGGAATCCCACCTTTGCGCACAGTGCGCGCAAAAATGGGGAACCCGGCCGTTACACTCATTGACAGGGTTATGAGTGAAAGGCCTGCTCTTAACCGCAGCTCCTCCAGCCGCTTTTTGACCTCAACCCAGTGGGTGTCGCGGATGTTGCAATGCTGACAATTCGGGCTGTGGATTCTCAGGAGAGAGAACAGATAGCAGGTCCAGCGTCTCAGGGTCACAACCACCTCGTCCAAATGTTCCGTAGGCGCGACTCTTAATCCTTGGAGATCAAGCGTCGGTCACGATGCGGCTGTGTACGGGGCTGTCCGGTGCTGAGTTCGCACTTCTCGCCCGGCCCCGCGCCACAAGTGGGGCAACGGACAGCTTGTACCTGTTTGAGAGCAGGCTTCTTGGCCTTCATGGGTTGTCGATGATGCAGCAATCCGAGGAAGAAAAATGTTCAATTTTGCACAATGAAGGCGGATATTTTTTTAAGAAATCGGAACAGTTGGGTTGACACTTCTCAGCGGGTAAAGCCGCGGTTAGCTTGCCGCTTTCACGGCTCGGCTGAAGCCGAGCCCTTTCAAAGCTGCCCTATTGCACCGGTTCATCGACAAGTGCCCCTGAGTGCGTCGCAGTGGAATCCCACCTTTGCGCACAGTACGCGCAAAGGGCACCCGGCTCTCATAGAGATTTGAGGTTGTAGAGCCCGGTCCTGTAGGCAAGAGCCCATGGGTTATATAGCAGTGGAATCCCACCCTAGCGCAAAGTGCGCGCTAGGATGGGGCACCCGAAATTTGGGAAAAAGTGCATAGGTCCTCGCTTCGCCAGGAGGACACGAAGCGTGATTTCAGATGCGCATGGGCATGACTATGTAGCGGTACTTGTAGTCTTCGCTGCCCAGGGGACGGAGTTGGCCGGCGGATTGGGGGTCTTTCAGTTCCAAACTTACGTCGCCGGAGCCGACGGCTTTCAGGAAATCGAGGATGTAAATGGCGTTGAAGCCGATGGTGAGGCCGTCACCGTTGTAGGGAGTCTCGATGGAATCTTCGGATTCGCCGGTTTCGGTCGAGGAGGCGGAGAGCTTTAACTCGCCTTTTTCCAGGCGGAGGCGGACGGCGCGCGAGCGCTCGTCAGAAAACTGGGCTACGCGCTGGATGGCGGCGCTGAAGTCATCGCCGTTCAACTGCACGTGTTTGCTGTTGTCCTTAGGGAGAACGGCTTCGAAGTTGGGGAACTGGCCGGTGAGTTGACGCGAAGTCAGCAGGCGCGGGCCGATGCGGAAGAAGAGGGTGGACTCGTCTTTCGCGAAATCGATGGTCTCGGCGTCGGTGGAGTCGACCAGGGACTTGAGTTCGTCCATGGCTTTTTTGGGGATGAGGGTTTTCAGCTCGCCGGAGACGCCTTCAAATTTCTCGCCGCTGCGCTCGATGTGGGCGAGGCGATGGCCGTCGGTTGCGACCATGGTGATCGACTCGGGCTTGAGGACCATGAGCGCGCCGTTCAACGTGTAGCGCGATTCTTCATTCGCGATCGCAAAGCCGGTCTTGGCGATCATGGCACGCAAGACCTGGGCGGGAATCTTCACCACGCCAGCGGTCGGAAAAACCGGCAGGCTGGGGAAGTTGGACTTGGCCATGCCGACCATTTTGGTGTTGGAGCGGCCGCAGCGAATGCTCACCCAATGGTTTTCGAGCAACTTGATGGTGATTTCCGCGTCGGGCAGCAGCTTTACGTAATCGTAAAGTTTGCGCGCGGGGATAGTGCACGAGCCTTCTTTTTTGACTTTGGCAGCGCAGGCGGTACGGAGGCTCAGGTCGAGATCGGTTGCCGTCAGAGACAGTTTGTCTCCGGAAGCTTCGAAAAGGTAATTGGAAAGGATTGGGATGGTGGTCTTGCGCTCAACCACTCCCTGAGTTGCCGTGAGTTCACGCAGAAGTTCAAACTTGCTGACCGTGATCTCCATGGTTCCAGTTCCAGTCGCGGTGGCCACTTCAACCGGCATAACCGAGTCTCCCGTCGGGCGGCGCTACTTCTATTACTTTTTTATATCAAATTAAAAACATATAAAACCAGCAGTAACAGCAGGTGGCTCGGAAAAGTGGAAAAAGGAGCCAAGTTCCGATCCAGCACTCGCTTGCCGGGGCAACGTTGATGTCCAAAAGAGGGCCTGCGCGCAGAGGAAGCCACAGCGAATTGAGGCCACAGTTTCAGAATCGACTCATTTCTCAACAGCGTCCACACCATCTCCACAGAGCCCGGCAAGGAAGAACGGTCGTTTTGGTGGAAAAACCGCGCAGAGCCGCACTCAGCCACCTAACTGCTCTGTGAGTTTATTGATCAACCTGTTCAAATCCTTATCGTTCTTGCGGGCCTCATCGATCTTCTCGACGGAGTGCAACACGGTCGTGTGGTGCTTGCCGCCGAACTGGCGGCCGATTTCAGGCAGCGACGCTTCGGTCAGATGCTTGGCCAGATACATGGCGATCTGCCGCGGATAAACGATGGCGCGCGAATTGTTCTTGGCCTTGATTTCGACCAGGCGCAGGCCAAACTGCTCGGCGGTCGCCTTCTGGATCGATTCGATCGTGACCTTGCGGGCCTGGGAATCGATGAAATTCTTGAGCACCTGTTGCGCGTAAGGAAGAGTGATTTCGGCGCCGATCAACGAAGAATGAGCCACCAGCCGGATCAGGGCGCCTTCCAGTTCGCGAACGTTGGAGCGGATGTTGGAGGCGACGTAGAGCGCCACGTCGGTGGGCAGGGTAACTTTTTCCTGCTCGGCTTTTTTCTGAAGGATGGCGACCTTGGTCTCGAGGTCGGGAGGCTGGATGTCGGCAATCAAGCCCCATTCGAAGCGGCTCCGCAAGCGGTATTCCACCTAGGCCAGCTCTTTGGGCGGGCGGTCACTGGCGATGACGATCTGCTTCATGGACTCGTGCAGCGCGTTGAAGGTGTGGAAGAACTCTTCCTGGGTGCGTTCTTTCTGCGCGAGGAACTGGATGTCGTCGACCAGCAATACGTCGACGTTGCGGAACTTGTCGCGGAAGCTGGTCATCTTGTCGTAGCGCAGCGAGTTGATCATCTCGTTGGTGAACTTCTCGCTGGAGACGTAGCAGATGGCAGCCTGCGGCATGCGTTTTTTGACTTCGTGGCCGATGGCCTGCATGAGGTGAGTCTTGCCCATGCCGACGCCGCCGTAAAGGAATAGCGGGTTGTAGGCTTTGGAAGGGCGCTCGGCGACCGCCTGGCAGGCGGCGTGGGCGAACTGGTTGCCGCTGCCGATGACGAAGGCATCGAAGGTATAGCGGGGGTTTAGTTGCGCGGCGCCGTCCCAGTCGAATCGCGCCTGAGCGGTAGCAGCAGCGGCTCCCCCCGAGGTCGTTGCCACCATGGAGAGACCGCCGTCATGACGAACCGGGGTGGACGCGGGATCGTCGTCAGGTGTAACAAACTTCACATCTGCGTAGTCCATCCCAAGATTATCGATGGCTTCCTGAATCAGGTCGGCGTACTTGTCGCCGACGTGCCGGAATTCCACGGTGGGCACGCGGATGAAGAGCACTCCGCCGGTGGCGTGACTGTAGCGCGTGGGTTTCAGCCAGGTATCGTAGGAATGTCGATTGATCTTCTTCTCGAGCGCGTCGAGAATGCGAATCCAAGGATTCGGTGCAAGAGTTGTGCTTGGAACGGACATAAAGGCTCATCTCGGGGCCGGCGGCTGGTGAGGGCCCGACTGTTAATAATTCCGGTTGAAGACTCTCTTTAGTTAGTGCAGAACGCCTCCCGCACGTCGGGAGCGGATGCCTGAGCGAAAGAAAATTTCAGTAAGTAGAACAGGCGGCATACTAGCACAAAAAATTTGGTCGTGTGGAAAACTTCGTGAAAGAATTTTTCGCACTGAGTGGATTCGAGCGCGAAAGTTTTTCTTCTGTCAAGTAGCGAATGTGTAACTGCAACGCGAGTGGTGCAGAAATAGCTGACGCGGATCGAGGCGCTGAGAACGGGCGACTGGCGCGGAGTCTGGAGTTGGCGAGGTGTGGCATGGAAAGTGTGTGTAATGCGTTCTATTTTTATATCGCGGATTAGAGCATGAGGCGAGTGATGTGACGTGCGCCGCTGATTTCGTCTGCGAGGGTGCCAAAGCTGCGATGATTTTTTGGGGTGGAGTGGCTCGGTCAAATTCTAAGGACGGGATTACCAAATTCCCAAGCGGTCGGTTGCGGTGGAATCCCACCCTTCGCAAAGTGCGCGAAGGATGGGGCACCCGGCTGCGATGATTTGTTAGGGAGTGAGTTGATGCGATTGCGTTCGGTGAAATTCTAAAGACGGGACTCCTGAACTGATTCCCAAGCGGTGGGTTGCCGGGGAATCCCACCCTTCGCAAAGTGCGCGAAGGATGGGGCACCCGGACGTGTCGGAGCGATTTAACACGATCCTGTCGGATCTTGAACAAGCGTCTTGCCTTCCCAAAGTGCCGGATTTTCGTGGATAAGCCTGAGGGAGAAGAAGTTGGGTCCGAGGGGCTTGTTTGCCGGGTGTAAGCTGCGTCATTTATACTCTTGGTTTGCCTGAAGGCCATTGATCGAATCAGGAGCAGCCATTTTTCATGCCTAAGCGCACTTTCCAACCGAATCGGCGTAAGCGCTCGAAGAAGCACGGATTCCGTACGCGCATGAAGACCAAGAGCGGAGCCGCGGTGTTATCGCGCCGGCGCGCGAAGGGTCGCAAGCGCGTATCAGTGAAGCCCGGCTTCCGCGAGTAGACTGCGTTTTCCCCCGCAGACTGCAAAGAGGTTTCCAAAAAGGTAGTGATCCTGAGCAACTTGCAGAGCGTCCGCAGACAGATAGTGAACGAGCGGTGAGCCCGATGGCTCCGCAGGGAGAGTCAACGCCGCGCGCTGGGAAAACGAATCCCCGCGGGGGGCGGCTTCTGCGGCATGCAGATTTTGAACGCGTCTACAAGCTGGGGCGGCGTCACTTCTCCGCGAACATGACCGTGTTTTACCTGCGGCGAGCGGAAGGGGACGGGATGCGAGTGGGTTTCACGGTAGGCCGTGCACTGGGCGGGGCGGTGGATCGAAACCGCATCAAAAGGCGTTTGCGCGAGTCGGTGCGATTGTGCCGGCCGGCGGCGAGCCCGGCGGTCGATGTCGTGATCAATCCGAAGAAAACGGTGCGGACCGTGGAGTTTTCTTTGCTGCTGAGCGAAGTCAGCCGGGCTTTCGAAGTCATAACGCAAAAATTGGCGGAGAAATCGCAGAGATGAAGGGTTCCGAGCAGGCAACGGGTGCGGACTTCTTCGCGGTGAAGATGGCGAGCAAGGCTGTGCTGGTGTTATTGCGAGCGTATAAGTGGGCGATCTCTCCAATGCTGGCCCCGAGTTGCCGTTACGTGCCTTCGTGCTCGGAGTTCGCGATGGAGGCGGTGGAGAGGTATGGGGCGCTCCGCGGGGGCTGGATGGCGATGGTAAGGATTTTGCGCTGTCATCCTTTTGTGAAGGGCGGGTACGATCCGGTGCCGGCACGACGGCATTAGCTCTTCGACCTCAGCGGCTAAAGCCGCTACTGAGACGGGACTTTTCGGGCCAGCTGACGCCGCCCCCTTGCAAGATGTTTGGATCGAAGCACGAGTCGAAGTAGTCAGGGATTTTCGACGGTACAACTTTGACAGACTTTCAAAACCCTCAACAAGAACCCGGGATGGAGCGACGACTGCTGCTGGTCTTCGCGCTCACGTTCCTCATCATCCTTGCTTCCCAGCCGCTACTGAAGAAGTACGGTCCGAAGGCTCCGGAACCTCCGAAACAAAGTGAGAACGCGCCCGCAACCGCGGCGCCGGCGGAGACGAAGGAGGAGCCGCCAGCGACCGCGCCCGTGGCTGGAGGGAAAAAGGCTGCGGCCGAGTCGGAGACCGTGGTCGAAAATGACCTTTACCGGATTCGTTTCACCAACCGCGGCGCCCAGGTGAGATCGTGGGTGTTGAAGAAATACAAGGATGACAAGGGCCAGCCGCTGGAACTGGTTCAGAAGACGGCCGCGGAGAAGTATGGCTATCCGCTCTCGCTGTGGACGTATGACGAAACACTGCGCAACAAGCTGAATTCCGCGCTCTACGTGCCGACGCCGGATGCCGGCAGTACCCTTACGGCGCCGGCAGAAATCTCGTTCGAATACTCCGACGGCGACGTCGCGGTGCGCAAGACTTTTCGGTTCGATCACAACTACGTGGTCGGGGTCGAAACTTCCGTGGTGCAGAAGGGCAGCACGATCAGTGCTCTTCCGATGTGGCCGGGCGGTTTCGGTGACGAGACGAATGCTGCGTCTTTTGCCGCCAGCCGGGTCGAATATCAGAACGGAAATGATGTTGAGCGCGTCGCGCTGAAGAAGGTAATTGGCGGAAACACGATTCGCGGTCCCTTTCAATGGGCGGGCGTGAGCGATCAATATTTTGCCGCGGTGTTTCTGCCGCAGGATCCCGGCAGTGCGGCGCT
>Ga0193755_1000507_pt1 | contig 11315 bp, 11 predicted proteins | sample H1a2metaG_FD_144921 | JGI IMG/M metagenome (GOLD analysis project Ga0193755, IMG submission 144921) | Soil microbial communities from a riparian zone of the East river system, Colorado, United States - H1a2 | ecosystem: Environmental > Terrestrial > Soil > Riparian zone | place: USA: East River...
CTCCGCCGCCTGCCACCCGTACAGCGCCTCGGCCGCGCGATTCCAGGTTCGGACCGTGCTCGTCGGGTCGAGCGTGTAGATCGCGAGCGGCGAGCTTTGGATCACGGCCGCGAGATGCTCGTTGGCTTCTCGCAGCGCCCGTTCCGCCCGCTCGTGACGGGTCGTGGCGGGGCCCAAGAATAATCCCGTGATGGCGAGGATGCCGACGTAGAGCAGCAACGCGGTATTGGTACTCGGCACGGTCTGCATGACGAAGGGACCGCCGCCGCGCACGGTGTAGCCGACGGCGAGCGTCGCCACGGTCATGGTCAAGAGCGAGGCGCCCCGGGGGCCGAACCGCAGCGCGGCCGCGATCACGAAGGGGAACAGGAGGTAGGGGTACTGGGCCGGCGTGATCAGCGACGCCGGCAGCAGGCCGCCGAAGACCGCCATGATCGCGAGCACGGCACCGCCCACCAGGAGAGACAGCTCGAGCGCCGTACGCCGGCCGATGGGCGCGACGGCCGGACCCGCCCAGGTGAGGAAGACCGGTGCCACCACCAAGGCGCCGAGGTAGTCACCGGCCCACCAGAGGCTGAGGGCGGACCAGACTCCGGACCCCGATACCACGCCTGCCAGCCACAGGCTCGTGACACCGATGGTGGCACTGGCCAACGCCCCCACGGGTGCCGCGACGCCGACGAGCGTGCGCACACTGAGGAGATCGTCGAGCGCCGGGCGTTGGCCGGCTTGGCTGCGGAGGAGATAGGCGGCGACCGTCGCTTCGGTCGCGTTGCCGCAGGCAATGCCGGCCGCGGCGAGGATCGGAATGCTGGTCGTCGCATTCGCCACAAACGCGCCGAGCAGGATGGCCGGCCAATAGCCCGGGCCCAGCAGAACCAGTGCCGCCACGGCGAGGCCCGTGGGCGGCCACACCGGGGAGATGGAGGGCCCGATCGTCGCGTAGCGCAGGCCGATTTTGGCAACCACGAAGTACGCGGCGGCCAGCGCCAACGCGCACGCCAACCAGCGCAGGGCCGTCAACGCTGTGCTGCGGGAATTCGTCATGGGGAGGGAAAGATTTGCTGCTGCGAGAGCTAGAGCAAGCGGCCACTGGCCTTGCCCTCGACTCCCCCCGGGACATATTGCACCGCAACTCGAGAGGCAGGTGGAGCGTGAGCCGGAGCGTGACGAGCAGGACGCGGCGCGAGTGGTTGCGGATGATGGCTGCGATGGGCGCCGGCGCGCTGGTAGAAGGGCTTCTTCCCCGCGGTCTGGCCCGCGCGGCGACCGGACGGGCCGCACACCAGCAGGATCCCCTGGCGGCGCGTCGGGCCCAGATCGGTGCCATCCCGATACAGGCACAGCCGCTCGCCGAGAACCTCACCCTGCTCGCCGGTCCGGGGGGCAACGTGGTAGTGCTGCACGGCTCCGACGGCCTGGTTGTGGTGGACACATTCGTTTCACCCGCGTGGCCCAGGTTCCAGGAATCGCTCAAGGGATTCGGCGGGCCTGTGAAATTCGTGATCAATACCCACTGGCACTTCGACCACACCGACAACAACGCGGCGCTGCGCGCCGGCGGTGCCACGCTGGTGGCGCACGAAAACACCAGGCTGCGGATGACTCAGCCGCACCACCTCGCCGTGCTCGAGCTCGACTTCCCGCCGTCACCCGCCGCCGCCCTGCCCCAGCGGGTCTTCAAGGACGGCTACAAGCTGGAGGCAAACGGCGAGAAGCTGGCCGTGACGCACGTCCCGCCGGCGCACACGGACACCGACGTCATCGTGCGGTTCGAGCAGGCCAACGTGCTGCACGGCGGCGACACGTTTTTCAACGGCAGGTATCCCTACATCGACGGCTCCACCGGCGGCCGCGTGGACGGCATGATCGCGGCCGCGGACCGCCTGCTGAGCCTCGCGGATCCGAACACCAAGATCGTCCCGGGCCACGGCCCGCTCGGCACCAAGGCCGACCTCGCGAAGTATCGCGACATGGTGTCCACGGCCGCGGACCGGGTACGAAAGCTCAAGGCGTCCGGGAAATCGTTGGAGGAATGCATGGCCGCCAAGCCCTTCACCGATCTCGATGCCGACTGGGGCAAAGGGGCGTTCAACGGAGACACGTTCGTCAAGGTGGTTTACCTGACGCTCTAGAGCGGCCAACGTCCCCTATGGTTTGATCACTCACCTGGAGGAATCGATGTCGGGAATGTACTGGGGTCACGGTTGGGGGTTTGGCGCTGTTGCGGCACTCGTATGGCTCCTGGCGGTCATCTACCTGTTGACGCTCGCGACGCGCCTGGTGCGAGCCATCGAGCGGATCGCGACGAAGTTCGAGGCGAAGCCGTAGCGACAGGAAGGCGCGGCAGGTAACGAGCCACCCACCGCGCCTCCTCCATCACGCCGCGGACTTGACCGCATCCGGTCCCGCCGGCGTCTGCCCTTCGTTCGCCGGTTGCGCCGGCGGTTCGCTCTTGGACCTGAATGGCCCGAGAACGTTGCGGGCGCTGGCCCAGGCACCCATCAGCTCCGCGTTGTCGCTGAACCGATAGCGCACCAGCCCGTCGAGCAGCCGCACCTGCTCGGTGATCTCGCTCAAGACCGACTCGAGATCGGCGCTCGCCCCCACGTGGTCGCGCCGGCCAGCGCGCGTCGCCTCGAGGGTCTGCTCGAACTTCGTGAGCGTCGCGGTGAGATCGTCGACCAGCTGCGCCGACATCCCGCGACTCACGAGCAGGTCCTTCTGCGCGGTCGCCTTCTCCAGCATGCCCCGGGCGGCCGTGAGGAAGGCCTGGTTACTGGCGCCGGCGCGCGGCAGCTGGAACTGCGGTGCCAGCTCGGTGTTCCCCTTTGCCGCCACGGCGCCCACGGCCGCCAGGTAAATGAGGAGCTTGGACTGGAGCGCGTGCCGGAGCTCCTCCCGCTGCATGGTGGCCGCTCGTGCCGCAACCCTACCCGCCCGCTGCTGGGCCGCCAGCACGTCGGCGCGCTGAATGAGCTCCTCGAGGCGAGTGAGCGCCGTCGCCTCACCAGCCCCGTCCGTCCGGTGGGCCCGGATGAAATCGCGGACCCGCACGGCCCTTTCGAGCCGCCTGCGCAATGTTGCGTTCATACGAACCTCCTTCCGTCCGCGGCACGGTGTCGGGCCTCGTGCCGCTTCACATTGACGTCTCCCGACCCGCGACGCCCTGTGCGATAATCGGGCCAGCACGTCTCGCAGTGGAACGAGGTCTCTTGGGCTCGATTTTGTCCTCGCGCGAGGACGAAAACTTGCGCGCGAACGGTCGCTTTCCTGGTACGACCCGCCGTTCGTCGAGAGAACTCGATACATCGTCGGGAGGAGCGCCCTTACGCTCGAGAGCGGTCGGCTCACGTCCGCGACCAATGCGCTCGCGGGCCAGAGCGGGACCCTGATCGTCAAGACCGATCGGCTCATCGTCTCGACCAGTGCCCTCGCGGGCTAAAGCCGGACGCTGATCGTCACGACCGGTGGGCTTACGGCCGCGACCAGGGCTCCTGCGGACCAGCGCGGGACTCTGATCGTCAGGACCGATCGGCTCATCGTCGCGACCAGTGCCTTCGGGGGCTAAAGCCGGACCTTGATCGTCACGACCGGCGGGCTGATTGGCGCGACCGGTGCTCTTGCGGACCAGAGCCGAACCCTGATCGTCACGAGCGGTCGGCTCATCGTCGCGACCGACGCTCTGGCGGGCGAGAGGCGGATCCTCACGCCCGCGAGCGGGAGGCTGATACCCGAGAGCGCGCGAAGTGCAACCCTTGTCGCGTCAGTGCGCTCCCGGGGAGTTGGAGCATGGAGCAGCAGGAGGGTCGCCAGATGCAGCGGATCGCATTGGGCAAGTCACTCGACCGTGGCGGGCGGCCGCCCGGTCGAGCGGCGCCGATCGGGCAGCACGCGTCGCTCACCTCTGCGCCACTCCACGGGCTCGGGCACACTCTCGGAGCGGCGGTCCACGCCGCTGCGCCGTGAGTGTACGCGGCGGCGCTCGCGAGCGGGGCGGAACCCGCGGGAAGCATAGTTCACGACCACCGTGTGCCTCCGTGACGTGCGGACGGTTGGGCTGATATACCCGCGGCGCGCGGGCGCAGCTAGGCGAGCGTTGCCTTCTGCATCGCTCCGTGGTAGCACGGCACGCGTACGAATACGTGGTTTCCGTACCCATCCGGCTAGCCGCGGGGTGGCGACACAGAACAGGCCCCGGATCCACCGGGGCCTCAGGTTACGAATGCTGTGTGCGGTAGGCGTCGACCAGGAGCCTCAGCTGCTCGACGTGAATGCGGTACCTCCTCGTCGCTCTGTGGCTTGATGCAGTCCTCGAGCGCCTGCAGGAGTTCTTGCCTTGTCACCATCATCTCTCGGCAACTCGGGTGCTGTCCTGGGTGATCTCAACGGGGCGGACCCTCGGCGGAATAGCGCCAGGTCCGGCCCCCCTCGTCCCAAACGAGCCCGAGCGTCACGCCTTCGATCTGCTCAAACGTGCCGCCGTTCACAACCCGGCCGGCCCGGAACCGTTCTGCGCCGTCCCAGGTGCCCACCTTCTCGATGGTGAACTTCACTCCATCTACCCGCAGCAGGCGGTCTCCTACGGTGGGAACGGGTTTCATTGGTTCACAAGATACCGGCCGGGGCGACCTTCGCCTCGATCGGCCGCTCAGATCCATTCGACCTTGAACCCGCGCTCGAGGAACCAGGCCTCAACCTCCCGCTCGCTCTCACACTGGGGCATCTCCACGAGTTCACCAACAAGGTGGCGAGCCGCGAGCTTCTCCATCTCGTAGTCCTTCATCCCGTCGCGACTCGACCACACGATCTCGCCTGCGCTCGGATCGAAGAAGGCGCGATCGTTTGGGTTCGCTTCAAGCGAGCGACGCCCGACGATCCACGGCGCGTAATCAGGATGCCAGAGGAAAAACCCATCAGGATCTCGTTGCAGCCTCAGCGTCGTCATGGATTTTACGTGCGCCGCGAAATTGGGAGACGGTCAGAGGACTCGCCCGTTCGTCATCTCGAGCGACCGACAATCACGCGCCCTCCGAGGAATTCCGCGCCGGGGGCGTGGGACTCGACATGCCCGGCGACGACACGTACCCCGGCGGCGGCCCGTAGACGATTGGCGGTGTGCACGAGCAGAAACTGCCGCGAGGTATTGCCAGCTCCGCGGCGCTCGTAGGGAGCCGATACTCTATGTGTCTCGGATCGCATATGAACCCGCCGCAGCTGTGGCAGTAAATGTCGACCATGTTCGAGCCCCCTGAGGGTGCGTGCGCTGGCGCTACACTCGCCCTTGCTGTTGCCGCGGCCCCTGCTCGTCCTCGTACTGTCGCGGCATGAGCGTGTCCCCCTCCAGCTGGGACTGCCACCACGCTGTGACGATCCCGCACTCGAGCGCCGGATGAGGGAGAGTGACGAAACAGTCGGCCCTGCCGACGTGTGTCAGCAGGCCTTCCGTACTCTGTGTGTGCTCCGTAACCATGTAGCCCACGTAGCCCCCGGACGAGAAAGAGGGCGACCAACCGGGCCGCCCTCCTCCTCCGCGTGAGTCGCGAGTGAGGTCAGGCGTTCAACGCCTTCTGTGGTGTGACTTCCACCTTGATCAGATGGGGCTTGGCCGTCTCCGCCTTCGGCAGCGTGATCGTCAGCACGCCAAGGGTGTAGGTCGCCTTGATCTTGTTAGGATCGATCGAGGTCGACAACCTGAACGTCCGCTCGAAGTCGCCATAGGTCCGCTCATAGCGATGGACCTTCTCGGCCTTCTCCTCCGCCACCTGCTCCTTGGTGCCCCTGATCGTCAGCAGGTTGGCCTCTACCGAGATCTTCACGTCTTCGGGCTTCACCCCAGGAACCTCCGCGACCAGGCGGATGACATCGGGCTCCTCGAAGATGTCCACCAGCGGCTGCCAGGCCGTGGTCGCAGCCTCGTGTCCGGGCCACTCAAACGACGGGCGGAACGGATCGTTGTTGAAGATCCGGCCCATGCGGTGCTCCAGCTGATGCAGCACATCCACCATCGGGTCCCTCTGTGTAAGACTGAACATATCGTGGCTCCCTTGCGTGTCTTGACTCCATTCCAGCTGAACTATCGGGCGTCTAACTGCTGCAAGAATAGGGCGATGTACTATGTTTGTCAACTATACAGCTGCTTTGGCAATTGTACTTGACAACTTTAGTAAAGTAACGTAAGGTTCGGGCAGTTGAAGAATTGAAACGGACGTCCTGCCCGTGCTGCGCAAGCAGAACGGTTTCAGGGACGAGATTTCGTTCGTTGCCGCTGACGGCGCCGAAGCGATTGCCATCAGTCTCTGGGATCGGAAAGAGAACGCGGACACCTACAGCCGCGACGCGTATCCCGAAGTGCTGAAAAGTCTGGCGAAGGTGGTTGAGGGAACGCCCAAGGTTGAGAACTACGAGGTTGCGAACTCGACCTGGCACAAGATCGCCGCGCGCAACTAGGGCCGCCCGGGCTCAGCAAGAGCCAGCGGTCTATTCAGGGGAGGGGGGCGGCCGAGGCCGCCCTTCTTTTCTCGTCTGTAACGCCGCAGCGTTAAGGAGCACACCAGGACGATGGATGGCATGGGCGTGGCGAAAAGAATCCGGGTGTTGGTGATCGACGACAATCGGCTGGTGCGCGACGGGCTCGCCGCCCTGCTGGACGCGCAGCCGGGCTTCAAGGTCGTCGCGGCCGCCGAAGGGGCGAACGCCGGCCTGCTCCAAGTCCGGGAGACCAAGCCCCACGTCGTGCTCGTGGACGCCGCCCTGGGGAATCACGACAGCCGCCGCTTCGTGGAGAGCGTCAAGAAAGAAGCTTCCGAGAGCAAAATCATTGTGATGGATCTCCTGCCGACGCAGGAAGACGTCATTGAGTTCATCAAAGCCGGGGCGAACGGGTTTATCGTGAAAGATGCGACGATCGAGGATTTCGTCAGCACCATTCGAGCGGTCGCCGAGGGGGCGGATGTGGTGCCCCCCGCCTTAACCGGAACGCTGCTGTCGCACATTGTGGGTCAAGCGGTCACGCGCAGCACCGCCGCCGTACTGGAAGACATGCGGATGACGAAGCGCGAGCGGGAGATTACGAACCTGATTGCCGAGGGCCTGGGCAACAAGGAGATCGCCCAGCGGCTCAACATCGCCACCTACACCGTCAAGAGCCATGTGCACAACATTCTGGAGAAGCTGGCCTTGCGCACCCGCCTCGAGATCGCCGTGCACGCGTACAAAGCCAGTGCGCCGCAGACCGACCCGCCGCCCCGCGCACGCTGACCGGTTCGCCTGCCCCTGAATACCTCGCTCGTTCGGGCGCGCGGATCCGCCGTGCGCCAGCCCACTCGTGTTAGGTCGCTTTTCATCCGGTCTGGGGATGTTGCCTCCGAGGACGGTCGCGCTGTCACGCATCACGGGGCGCGCGTCGAGTCCCCCGCAGCCGGCCACTCGGCCGTGGTGTGGCGCCGCCGCTCGGTCCCGCGACGCCGATCGGCGAGCAGGCGCCGCGCGCCCCTGCGCCACTCCGCGGGACCGGGCACGCTCGCGTGGCGGCGGTCCACCCCGCTGCGCCGCCCGGCCGAGCACCGGCGTTCCCCGACCCGGCCGATGGGAAAGAACAGGATTGAGTCGTTACGGACCATGGTGCGCCTCGGTGATGACGGACCCTCGGGGGTGATATACCCGACTGTCGCGCGCTCAGCCAGGCGAGCGCCGCCAGCTGCAGATGGCCCTTCCCCGGTGGCACCGATGGGCAGTGCTTGCTGCGAGTCCGCGTCACCCAAGAGAAAGAGGATGAACCTCAGCACCTGGCGTTGATCCCGAAGCAAATAACGGAGGATTCGCTCCTTCCGGTCCGCGGGAGCGCCGTGCAGGGGGAGGTTGAGCACGAAGCGCCGCGCGAGGGTGGCCTTGCCCTTCTTGCCAGCGGCTTCGAACGCGAAGAACGCTGTCAGCGACTCAAAGGACACTCCGGAAAAGCTCGCGACCAGCTCGTTTGTCACGTCGGGTTCGGTTGCGGCGCTCGCTTCTGGAAGAGTCACCGGCCACACCCGGAGGCTCACACCCTCAAGCACCGCCTTTCGCTTAGTGGCTTGCGTGCGAAGCTTAACCAGGTAGCCATTGGCCGCCTCGCTGACATGGGCCGCCAGGTCCAGCGCCACGATGCGGCGGCGGATTTCATCCAGCAGATCGTCGAGCGCCTCGAGATCCTTGTCGACCGGGAGGGCTTCCTGTGGTTCGTAGAGCTGCAAGAACTCAGACAGCGCGACATCTCTGGTGCCGGAGTTGAGGACGGCTTCCACACCACAGTGGCTCTTCTTCCTTCGCAATTCGATGAGGAACTCAACGTTGCGGCCGAAGGCCGCATTCGTCGCATTCGCTGAGCCGGTCCACACCCGGCCCTGCCCGCCGTAGTCAGCGACGTAGACCTTGGCGTGGAGTCCGGTGGTCGGTACGCCGTTCAACGTCGGATCCAGGTCCGGAGCCACGTCGTCAGGGGTCTCGTCCGTCATCGCGTACACCTTCGCGAATGGTTGCAGGGCCTTCGGCCGAAGACGCTGTAGTTCCTCCAGACGGGAAATCAGCCTACGCTCCTGGTCCCGCTGTCGCAAATCCACCCTACGGGAAACGCTTGTAAAACGCATGCACCGTTCGTTCAGTCGATGCACTCTCCTGATCCAGAAGGGCCCACTTAACCCATCGAATTCCAGCAAGTCGCGGTACTCAACGCGAGCTCGTGTCACCCGCTGCTGGAGTTCCGCGAGTTGGGTGCGAGAAGTTGCTCAAGTTTGCTCGCACGCATGCGGCTGTTCATCATGCTGGTGGAGAATGGCCGATGGCCCTCGGTCGGATGGGGGTACGTTCCCGCGACGGCAGAATCGGTGAGGCACACGCGGAGCTTCGCTGGTCGACGACTCGACGAGCTCGCAGTCAAACGATGTGATCGAGGTCGGGGACCTTGCCCGCGTCCACCGCGGGCGCATACGTGGTGCTTGGCAACCGAGGGCGGTCCGTGACCTCCCCGAGGCCAAGCCGCTTCGGCAAACCTCACGGCAAGGCGCCGGGAAACAGCAAACAACAACAGAACTTGGTCCCGCGCCGCGGATCGCTAGTCCGCGGTCCGTTCGTCGCGCCACTCAAGAAGTTGGTCCGAACCCGCGTTGCCCAGGGTGCACAACGTGGGAGCCTCCCGCCCTAGTCGGCAGTTCGGCGCCGCAGGAAGCCCCTGAGATGATCTCTCGCCTCCGCGGGGGACACGTTCACAGTGATCCGTTTCAAGGATAAGAGAGAAGGGGTTCTGAGGCTTCCTTCAGCCCCTCGGCTTGATCAGCGCCTGAAACCGCGGATCCCTAAAGAGTGGGGCGAAGTCTGGGTACGCATGTCCGTTCCACCAGGTGACGGTGTTTGCAAGCGCTCGTAGCCCAATCCCCTCCGACAACACCATGAAGGCTCGATCGATTTCGCCGATACGTACGAGGACGCTCGCCCGTTCAATCTCCAGCCCATTGAGCGTTCCACGGGCTTGTAACATCTGCCCTTCCCACTGCTCGAGCGCCGCGCGTGCGGCAGCGACCTTGCTCTGGGCAGCCATGATCCGCGCGAGGAGTGTGCCATGCGCGTCGGCGTCGCGCAGCTGAGCCGCGCGTCCTGCGGCGGTCTCGGCATCGCCGAGGAGCAAGGCAAGCTCGGCATGCCAGTGCACCCATTCATCGCGCGCGCGCTGGGCGACTGAACCCGTCCTCAGCCGGTACGCGACGTAACACAGAGGGATACCCATACTGGCCTGTAGCCCCCGGTGGTCATGGAGCCACTCGCGCGCCGCCACCGGTTCCGACGGCGGTGGCGCTCCCGGATGGTCGGACACGTACCGCGCGAGACGCTGCGCAGCCTCGGGGTGCCCGTGCGCCATGAGCTCACCGGCGATGCTGAAAGCAATGAGATCGGCGTGCCCGGAACCGGGCAATTCGGCACGGGCCATCGAGTCTACTTCCGCGATCCGTCCCAGCGCCGCGAGGGCCCGCAGTTCCTCGACGAGAGTGCCAGGTGGATATAACTGGCGGAGTCGCTGAATCGCTGCGAGCTCCTCCTTGTACTCGCCGAGGAGGTGGTGGGCCAACGCCACATTGTACCAGTAGTCCCCCTCCCATCCTCGCATGAGCCCACTCTTCAGATCGAGCTCCTCCAGACGCCTCAGCGCTTCACGAGGACGCAGGGCCCTCAGCGCGGTTAGCGCCGCCTCGCGTCGTGCGTCGATCGAGCCAGGCGCGGCGTCCACCAGACGCAGCGTCGCCCTGTACGCCTCAAGGAGATCCCCGTCTCGCATAGCCACGACGAAGTCGAGGCGCGCGCGGTCGAACGGGGCGAGACGGTCTCTGAGCAGTCGCAGTCCACTAATCAGCGAATCGGCCCGCCTGGCCCACGCCTCATCCATCCCTTCTATCCCGGCTAACATGCCCGACTGCGCCGTCCATATACGGGCCGTCAGAAACGTGGGATCGAGCATCGCCGCCTGCTGGAACCGCCGGGCGGCCTCGGCGTTATCGCCCGCCATGTATACTTCCAGCCCTTCCACGTAATCGCGGTAGGCAGCGTACACAGGGGGCTGCGCGAGCACGGCTTGGAACCTGCTGACGTCTTGGTTGTGCAGGGAGGCGAAGGCCGCCAACACTCGCTGCCGCAGGGCCTTCACCGCTGCCATCGGCTGATCACGCGGAGCAGTGACGTCCGCGATGCTCAGCAGGATGCTGCCCTCGGTCGTGGAACTGATCTGCGCCTGGAAGTGGAGCAAGTCGCCCTGGAGAACGTATGAGCCTGCGACTACGACCCCGGCGCCAGTCTCGCGTCGCACCGCTGCCGGTGTGGCCGCGGCGCCGAGCCTTCGGGCGGCAGCCTGCGCGCCGCGTGTATCGAGCACGGTCAGGAACGGCAGCCCGGTGAGTCCTTGGGTCACCCACTCGGCGACCACCGTACCCAAGGGATCGAGCTCGGTGACCGCCGTGCGGTTTTCGAACGGCATCACCACCACGGTCGAGCCCGCTCCGATATCCCCGGCACCATGCCGTCGTGCCAGGATCGCCGCCCCCACCGCGACACCGAGGATGCCTACGACCACGGTCACGCCAAGGGCGAGACGTCGGAGCGGCCTGCCCCAGCCGGCAACCGCGCGACTGGCCGTTATCTGGGCACCTGCCCCCAAGGCGTCCGAGAACCGGTTCGCCGTCGCGAACCGGTCGGCCGGGCTCTTGGCGAGCGCGACCTGAATGGCCCGCTCGACCGCAACGGGCACCGTCGGCCGCGCCGCCGTGATCCGCGGGACGGCATCCAGCGAGTGCCGC
>Ga0193755_1000509_pt1 | contig 11289 bp, 10 predicted proteins | sample H1a2metaG_FD_144921 | JGI IMG/M metagenome (GOLD analysis project Ga0193755, IMG submission 144921) | Soil microbial communities from a riparian zone of the East river system, Colorado, United States - H1a2 | ecosystem: Environmental > Terrestrial > Soil > Riparian zone | place: USA: East River...
GCCGCCACGACGTTGACGCCGGTCGAGCCCCCGGCGAACAGCGCTTCTTCCTTGGCCAGCCGGCGCACCATGAGCATCGCGTCCTTGTCGGACACCGTGATCCACTCGTCGATCACGTCCCAGTGCAGCGAGCTCGGCAACTTGTCGCCGCCGATCCCCTCCACCTTGTAGGGGTGACCCTCGGTCTTCTGACGGGTGCGTGCATACTCCGTGTAGATCGAGCCGACCGGGTCGCCCGCGATCACCCGGACCCGGGGGTTCTTCTCCTTGAGGAACCGGCCCGCTCCGCTGACGGTGCCGCCCGTCCCGGGCGCGCAAACGAAGTGCGTGATCTTCCCCGCCGTTTGCTCCCACAGCTCGGGACCGGTCGTGCGGTAGTGCACCTCGGGGTTCACCGGGTTGTAGTGCTGGTCGGCGAAGATGGCATTGGGGTGCGCCGCGGCGATCGCCCGTCCTTTCATGATGTAGTTCTCGGGATGGTCGGGGGGCACCGCGGTCGGCGTGATGATCACTTCGGCACCGAGCGCGCGCAGCAGCCGCGCCTTCTCCTGCGACATCTTGTCGGGCATCGTGAAGATGCAGCGGTACCCCTTCACCGCGGCGGCGAGCGCGAGCCCTACCCCCGTGTTGCCGGACGTGGCCTCGACGATCAGGCCGCCCGGCTTCAAGCGCCCCTCGCGCTCGGCGGCCTCGATCATCGCCAACCCGATCCGGTCCTTCACGGAGCCGCCGGGATTGAAGAACTCCGCCTTGGCGTAGACCGGGGTCCGGATCCCCTGCGTCACGCGGTTCAGCCGGACCAGCGGTGTCCAGCCGATCGTTTCGAGGATGTTGCCGTACGGCTTAGTGTGGGACGGCATTCGAATCCGGCCTCGCCGCGCTGTCCGGGACCGCGCGTGTCGTGTCCAGCAGCGGCGGGAAGCTGTCCCGCCGCGCCGGCGTCGTGTCGCGCCGCGCCGGGCGCACAGGGACGGGAGCAGGGGGAGCGGCGGGCGCACGGACCGGAGTCGGCCGGGGACGTGTGGTGTCCGGTTCCCCCTTCGAGACGACGCCACTCGCTTGCGGGTGCCGAAACTCGACCGGCTGGAGGAACGCGGTGGCGATGGACAGGCCGTGTCGCCGGGCGGGAGCGAAGCGCAGCCTACGCGCGCCGGTGAGCGCCGCCGAGTCGAGCGCCGGGTAGCCGCTCGATTCGGCCACGCGGCTCGACTCCGGCAGCAGACGCCCCATGGAATCGACGACCAGGCGCAGCATCACGTCGCCCTCCACCTTTTGGTCGTACAGGCGGGGCGGATACTGGATCGGCGAGTCGGCGTTCAGGGCAACCGGGGGCTCTTGGTCCGGCGGAACGCTGGGTGACCCACTTCCTGACTGCTCGGCCGGGGGCGCCTGGCGGCATCCGGCCGGGCTCAAGGTCACGAAGCCTGCGAGCGCGACGGTCCAGACTCTCATGGTCCCTCCGCGAATTGCTTCTTCCACGCGGCGAGCCGATTCAAAGCCTCGAGCGGCGACAGCGCGTTCAGGTCGAGCCGGTCGAGCTCTTCGAGCAGCGGATGCGGGCTGGCCGAGTGGCTGAACAGGGCGAGCTGGGCCGCGTCCGGGCGGGCGGGCGGAGTCTGATGCGCTACGTGGTGCCCCGCCTCGAGGAGCGCGAGCACCTGCCACGCCCGCTCGACGACGGGCGCCGGAAGCCCCGCGAGCCGCCCCACGTGGATGCCGTACGACCGGTCGGCGCCGCCCGGCTCGAGGCGGTGCAGGAACACGATCTCGTCCCCCGCTTCGCGCACGGCCACGTTGAAGTTGCGCGCGTGGGCGAGCTCCTCGGTGAGTTGCGTGAGCTCGTGATAATGGGTCGCGAAGATCGTCTTGCACCCGATCGTGTTGTGCAGGAACTCGGTCACCGCCCAGGCGATCGCCACGCCGTCGTAGGTCGATGTCCCCCGTCCGATCTCGTCGAGCAGCACGAGGCTCCGCGACGTCGCGCCGTGGAGGATGGCGCTGGTCTCGCTCATCTCCACCATGAACGTCGACTGGCCGCGCACCAGATTGTCCGACGCCCCTACCCGCGTGAACAACCGGTCCACCGCGCCTACGACAGCCCGTCGCGCGGGGACGAATGCCCCCATTTGGGCGAGCAGGACGCACAACCCGACCTGCCTGAGCAGCGTGGACTTCCCCGCCATGTTCGGCCCGGTGAGCAGGATCACGCGACCGGCCGCGTCGAGCAGCACGTCGTTCGGGATGAATGCCTCGCGCGCCATCATGCGCTCGACCACCGGATGGCGGCTTCCCTCGAGCACGATGGTGAAGCCATCGTTGACCTCTGGGCGGACGTACCCCTCGCGGTGCGCGACGTCGGCCAGGGTCCCCCACACATCGAGCCGGGCGAGCACGCCCGCCGTCGTCTGCACCCGGGCGATCGCCTCGGTCACACGGACGCGCAACGTGTCCACCAGCTCCGCCTCGCGCAGCGCGATGCGCTCTTCGGCGCCCAGCACCTTGGCTTCGTACGCCTTGAGCTCGGGTGTGACGAACCGCTCGGCGCCGGTGAGCGTCTGACGCCGCTCGTAGTCCGCCGGCACACGGTCCCGGTGCGGGTTCGTGATCTCGAGATAATAACCGAAGACCTTGTTGAACCCGACCTTGAGCGAGGAGATGCCGGTGCGCTCGCGCTCGCGTGCCTGGAGCCCCGCGATGTACTGCTTCCCGCCGTCGCGAGCGTCCTTGAGCTGGTCGAGCTCGTGATCGTACCCGGTCCGGATCGCGTCGCCGTCGGATGGCTGGGCCGGTGGACGCTCCACGAGCGCCCGGGCGAGCTCATCGCCCACGTCCTGGAGGAGATCGAGGCGGTCCGCGGCTTCCTCCAGCAGCGACGCCCGCCCCCGCGCTTCGAGGCCGTCGAGCGCCGCGCGGACGTCGGGCAGCCGGAGGATCGAATCCCGCAGCGCGCCGAGCTCGCGTACAGTCGCGCGCCCGAGCGCGGCGCGGCCCGCCAGACGCTCGACGTCGCGCACCCCGTCGAGCGCTTCGCGCAGGCGGTCCCGCCCACGGACGTCATCGACCAGCACCTCCACCGCGTCCAGGCGGGCGGTGATAGCCGCGGGATCGACGAGCGGTGCGAGCAGCCATCCCCGTAGCAGGCGGGCGCCCATCGGCGTCAGGGTGCGATCGAGGACGTCGAGCAGCGTTGTCCCGGCCGCGCCGGGAAGGCCGGGGAGGGCGGCGCGGAGCGGCTCCACCAGCTCGAGGTTGCGCCGGGTCATCTCGTCGAGCGACAGCCGGTCGCCGCGCCGGAGCATGCGGGGGCGAGCGAGGTGCGGCAGGCCCCCAGGTTTGAGCTCCCGTGCGTACCGGAGCAGTGCTCCCACCGCACCCAGGGCCGGGCCGTCGCCCGGCTCGACGCCCAGCCCATCGAGCGAGGCCACACGGAACGTGCGTGCCAGGTCCTCGCGCGCGAGCTCGGGATCGAACTCCCATGCCTCACGCTCCGTGCGGACGGCGCCGGGAAGTGGGACGCCGGCGGGTGTGCCGCCGGGAAGCACCACTTCCCGGGGTTCGTAGCGAGCGAGCGCCGCCGCGAGGTCCTCCGGTGCCACGGTCTCGAGCAACAGCTCGCCGGTCGTGAGGTCGAGGGCCGCTATCCCGGCCGGTGTGCTCCGAGCGTCGAACGCCAGCAGGAAATTGTTCCGGCTGCGTTCGAGCCAGTCGTCGGCGAGGACGGTACCGGGAGTGACGGTCTCCACGACCGCGCGCCGCACGAGGCCCTTGGCGAGCTTGGGATCCTCCACCTGTTCGCAAATCGCCACGCGGTGACCGAGGCCGATCAGCCGCCGCAGGTACTCGGTCGCTGCCTTGACGGGAACGCCGGCGAGGGGCACCTCCGCTGCGCCGCCGTTGTTGCGCGACGTGAGGGTGAGCCCCAGCTCCCGGGCGGCGAGCTGCGCATCGTCCTCGAACATTTCGTAGAAGTCACCCATCCGAAAGAACAGGATGGTGTCGGGGTGTCGCGCCTTGATCTCGCGATACTGCTGCATCAGCGGTGTGTCCACCTCGACTCGTGGCGTCATGGCTCCTCCACTACGAACGGCTGACCTCCGAGCCGGGTCTTGAGACGGCGCTGTGCTTGCGCGGCGTCATCGTGCGACGCATACCGCCCGACGCGCACCTTGAAGAGGCCGCTCGTGTCACGCACCACGCGGGCGTCGAAGCCCATCACCTTCAGACGAGTGAGCATCTCGTCCACCTGAGCCGCGCTTTTTACGGCCAGCACCTGGACGGCATACGTCGCGGCCGGGGGTGTGGCCTTGGCCTGGGTGTCGCCTGCCGTGGCGGGCGCAGCGGCCGGCGGGGCGACGGTCGCGGAGACACAGCGAGAGGCGTAGAAGCTCACCTGATTCTTGAACTCCACGTCGGCACCCGCGCCGTCCAGCGCCTCGCGGATCAACGGGCAGCCGTGGGCGTCATCCTTGAGGTCGAAGTAGGCGCGCGCGCCCCAGAAGTCCGCCCGGGCCCGCAACGGGGAATCGGGATAGTCGAGGCGCAGCCGCTCCGCCGCTTGCACGGTGGCCGCGGGATCGCCCTGGGCGAAATAGAGCTGGGTGAGTAGTACGAGCGCCGAGTCGGCCCATACCGACCGCCCGTACTCGACCACCACGCGCTGCAGGTTCGTTGCGGCGGTCGCTGCGTCGGCCGCGACCCGGCCCGCGGTGAAGAGCGCGCCCGGATAGATGGAATCCTGCGGCGATAGGCTCGCGAGCAGCCGGCGAACCATGGCGCGCGCGGAGTCGGGGCGGGTCGGTGCGACTCGGAGAGCGGCTGCGCGAACGGTGTCGCGTTGCGCGGACAGTGGGACGGGCGGACCGGCGGTCAGCAGCGCGGCTGCGACAACGAGTACGCGTCCGACTGTCCGACCGTCCGACCGTCCGGCCGTCATGCCGCCTCCCTCGCGCTCACGCCCCACGACAGTACGAGCTGCTCGAGGATGCCGGCTTCACCGGTCAGCGTGCTCGACTTGAGGGCGCGGTCGGCGTCGAGGGCCAGGCGCAGCGCGCCGCGCAGCTCGCCGGCGGTCCAGAGCCCCGCCCACCGAGCCCAGCGGCGAGCGGTCTGTTCCCAGCTCCCGAGGCCGTACGGTCGCGCGGCCCGGAGATGCGACAGCAACGCACCCTCGAGGCGATCGTGTCGCGGCGCGTCGCGGTCGACCTCTGCTCGGGCGAGCGCTGTGCCGACGAGGGCAGTGCCGAGCGCGCTGAGCATGCGGACGCCGCTCATCCCTGCCTGCTCGAGCACAGGCTCGACCAGCCGGGCGGCGTCCGCTGCGCGCCGCTCGAGGGCCGCGTCGACAAGATCCTGGAGCGTTTCACCGCGGCGCACGCCCACGAGCGCGGCCACTTCGTCGCGGCTGGCCGGCCGCCCTGCGCAGAGCGGTGCGAGCTTCTCGAGCTCACGGGCGAGGCCGCTGAGGTCGTTCCCCACGCTGGCGAGGAGCAGCTCCCCGGCCTCGGGCGCGAGGGTAAAACCAAGCTGCTTCGCGCGGTGTGTCATCCAGCGCTCGACCCGCTCCGGGGGCAGTGCCGTGACCTCCACGGCGGTCGCCCGGCGCACGAGCTCGGCGTCGGGTGGCTCAGCGGTGCCGTGGACCAGCAGCAGCACCGTGGTGGGATTGGGTGAATCGAGGTAGTGCAGCAGCTCCTGGCGCACCTTCGCAGTCTTGCGGAGCTGGTCCATCCCACGCAGGACCACGGCCCGGGTGGCGGTGACGATGGGAGGCGTGTTCACCAGGGCGTTGAACGCCTCGGGGTCGAGATCGGCGGCCGCGCGCTGGTCGACGTTGAAGTCACGGGCGGTCGGGTCGACGGCGCGCTCCAGCAGCGCGCGCACCGCCTCGTCTTTCAGCACGTCCTCCTCGCCATGGAGATAGTAGACAGGATCCGGCGCGCCCTGCTTCAGGCTCCGGAGCAGCGCGTCAAAGGTGAGAGCCCCCATACGGGGCGGAAGTTACCGTGGCCTCGAGTCGAGAGAAAGCCTACCGCCCCGCGGATGCGGGCTCGACGAGCACCGCGCCGTCTGGGACCTGGGGCCCAGCAAACACGCTCGCGCGCGGGTCCTGGAACGAGACGAACGGCACACCGGCCTGTACCACCGGATTCGGGAAGGGAACGGGCGGGAGCACCGGGGCCCGCGCTACCTCAGGCCGCCGGACGCCTTCGAGCGCCAGCATCGCGAGCGCTGCCGCGATGACCAGCGCCGCCGCTACGCCCGCACTCGCCGGAACCTCCCGGGCGGCGCGGCGCTCCCGCTCGAGCCGGGCGTCCAGGCGGCGTCGGAAGTCGCGTGAGGGCTCGATCGTCCCCGCGGCCTGTAACGCGAGCACGCCACGCCGCACGGCCGCGTCGTACCCACGGCAACCGGCACAGCGCACGAGGTGGCGGTCAAACCGGCGCAGCTCGCGCGGGGCGGTGATCAGGCCGTCACGAAAGTCCGTATAGCGTTCGAGGAATTCGGCGCACGTCATGGCGAGAATCTACTACCGTCCGGCCGGGACGGGGTTCCCGGACCCCCCAAAAAAGGCCCCGCCCCTCGCAGGTGCGGGGGGCGGGGGGGTTGTGGGGATCCTACTTCAGCAGCGGGCCGATGAGCTGGGCGAAGCTGTTCCGGGCCCGATTGAGGCGGCTCTTCACCGTGCCAAGGTTGCAGCCCGTGATGTCGGCGATTTCGGCGTAGCTCTTGCCTTCCAGCTCGCGGAGGACGAAGACGGCCCGGTGGTGGGTGGGCAGTTGATCCACGCACTGATCCACCGCTTCCTTGAGGAAGCGCTTGCGGTACAGGTCGTCCGGCCGGGCCGTCGTGTCTTCGAACTGAAGCGGCCGGTGATCCGCTTCCCAGTGCTTCTTAATCGTCTGGAACAGCACCAGCGGGTTCCGGCTGCGGTTCCGCAGCTCATTCTTCGCCAGGTTCGACGCGATGGTGTAGATCCAGGTCGAGAACTTCTTGGTCTGGTCGAAGCGGTGGAGGTGCCGGAACACGCGGATAAAGACCTCCTGCACGAGGTCCTCCGCCCGTTCGCGGTCTCCAATGGTCCGATTGATGAAGTTGAGCAGCCGGGTCTGGTAGCGGTCCACCAGGGTGCCGAAGGCTTGGGGGTCACCCGACAGGTGCTCAAGCACTAGCCGGCCGTCGTCGAACTCGTGCAGCGCCTGGCGCTCGAGCGCGCGCGGCGTCGCGACTGCCTGGCTATTCCGCCTGAGGGTTGCTCGCATGGACCGCTCCATGGTTTCAAGCCCGTGCACTTCCTCTATATAAAGATACGGCACGAACCGTACCTGTCGCATCACCTACGTAACCCTCAATGCGATCACAGCTTCACCGATCCAGCATCGAGTCGGCCCGACACGTCCGTCCTCGTCGGGGGACATCGGGTTGCTACATCCCGAGGACGAACCCGGCCATATAAAGGATAGCCACCACGGTCTTTGCGTCGCGGACTTCGCCGTCCCGGATGCGGGCCAGGACCTGCGACAACGGCTGTGGCACCACCTCGATGAACTCGTCGCGCTCGGGCGACGGTGTCCCCGCGGTGAGCCCGCTCGCCAGGTACAGGTGGATGACCTCGTCGGTGAAGCCCGGCGTGGTCCAGATCGAGGTCAGCCGCTGCAGGCGGCCGGCGGTGACCCCCGCCTCTTCGAGCAGCTCGCGGCGGGCGCACGCCTCGGGATCTTCGCCAGGGTTGAGCGTGCCGGCGGGAATCTCCCACAACAGACCGCCCGCCGCGTAGCGGTACTGGCGGATCAAGAGGATCGTGGGATCGGGATCCCCCTGCGGGTCGGAAGCGCACGGCACGATGGCGGCGGCGCCCGGGTGGCGGATGATCTCCAGCTCCCCCGTGGAGCCGTCGGGGAATCGCACCGTGTCGACGTCGACCCGCACGACCCGGCCGGTGTAGACCCGGCGGCTCTCGAGCTGCATGGGCACCCTCAGCGGTTGAAGACCCAGGTGACGGGGACTTTGAACCCTTCGGCGAGGAAGTAGGCGGCGTTGCGCCGCGGATTCGACCGGATGGGGGAATTGGGGGCGGGCGACGTGAAGGGCAGGAGTCCCAGCCGGGTGGCGATGATCCGGAGCCGCAGCATGTGAAAGCCGTCGGACACGAGCAGGACCCGGCGGTTGTCCTTCCCCGCGAACCACTGGGCGACGCCTTCGAGCGAGGCCGACGTGGTCGCCGCCGCTGGCAGGCCGACGACGGCGCCGTCGGGGAGTCCGGCCTTGAGGAGGTAGCGCCGACCCACTTCCGATTCGCTCACCGTGTCGCCCGATCCCACGCCGCCGGTCACCAGGACCACGGGTGCGAGCCCGCGCTGGTACAGCGCGGCCGCGTGGTCGAGTCGCGCGCGGAACACGGGCGACGGGCGGCCGTTGTACTGGGCCGCGCCGAGCACGGCGATCGCGTCGGCCGTTGTCGCCTGGTCGTGCGCGCCCGCGAGCGCCACCGCGACGACGACCGCCGCCCAGCCGAAGGCGAGCGCGACCAGGACCATCACCGTTGCGGTGAGCTTGCGGCGCAGAGTCCAGAAAGGCATGGGGGAAAGACAACAAGGGAAGGGGATAGAGGGAAGGGGGACAGCGCGAGACGGAATCGCTCAGGGCTTGGTCAGGAGCTCCTCGAACAGCGCAAGTGCGCGCGGGTCGCCGGATTGGCCGAGCCAGAACAGTGCCTTGCGCCGCACCCCCGGCTCGGGGTGTGTGCGGGCGATCCGAATGAGGGCGGGGACACCGGCCTCGCGGGGCTGCTGTGACAGGGCGAAGACCGCCTGCTCCTTCACGTCCCGGTCCAGGTCGGCATCGTCTACCAGGTCGGTGAGGCCGCGAGTCGCGGCGTCGCCGGCGGCCTGCCCGAGCCAGAATACCGCTTGACCGCGGGTGCGCCCGGGCGCGCGATCGTCGCGGGCGAGCTTCAAAAGCATCGGCCAGACGGTGACCGAATCCGCCAGAGTCGCGGGCAGTATCGCCTCTTCGCCTCCGCGAGAGTCTTCCCGGGTGGCGAGGCCGAGCAGGAAGTCGACGGCCTCGCGCGCCGACGTGGTGCCGAGATCGGTGACGGCGGCGTCTCGAGGCGGGGTGACCCAGCGTCCTCCTACGTAGGTGCGGAGCGACTGTACCCGGCCGGCCCGGACTCTGAGCGAGACGCGCACCGGTCCCGGCTCGCAATCGTACTCGACCTCATCGTCGTCGAAGCCGTGGTCGAGAGTGATCTTGCGTCCCCATCTTCCCCGCCCACACTTCCCGCCAGTGCATTCGAAAGCGATCACACTGTGTCCGTCGCCGCATACCCCGGGACGGGCGGCGAAACTCAGCCGGACGGTGCCGTCGGGTGCGGCGGCGACCCGGGCGCCGAGGCGCTGCGCGGCCGCGGGCCCCGCCGCGAGCGCCCACACGAGCACCAGCCGGCCGGTCACGGGTTGATGATCTCCAGCAGGACCTGCGCGGCGCGCGGGTCATGCGACTGGCCGAGCCAGAAGATCGCCTTCTTACGGAGCTCCTTGTCCGGCTCCGTTTTCGCGATGCGGATCAGCTGATCGAGTGCGGCGGCCTCGTGGCGCTGCGAGTACACGAAGATCAGCTGCTCTTTCATTTCTCGGTTCTGCATCCGGTCGTACAGCCCGGCCAGCTGGTCCAAGTTCCCGCCAGTCTGGCCCACCCAGAAGAGCGCCTTCTTGCGCATCTCCACCGGCTCGCGCTCGTTGAGCGCGATATCCATCAACCAGCGACCGTTGTCCGCGCCGCCCATCTGGGAGAGCGAGAAGATCACCTTCTCCTTCAAGTCTTCGCCCGTGAGCTTGGCGTACATGCCTCGCAGGAAGGCGGCGTTCTCCGGGGAGCCCTGCTGCCCCAGCCAGAAGATCGCCTTTTCGCGCGCCTCGTCCGGGGCGCGTTCGTTGGCGGCGTAGTCGCGCAGGATCTGCCCGGCGCGCGGCTGATCAATTTGCGACAGCGCGAAGATCGCCTTGTCCTGGAGCTCGGGATCCCTGGCGCTGCGCAGGATCGAGTCGAGGGCGGTCACGGCCCGGTCGCTGCCCACCTGTGACAGCCAGAACACCGCCTGCTGGCGCACCTCGGACTCAGGGTCGTTGCGGGCGACGTCGAGCAGGATGTCCTCCGTCTCGGCGCTCCGCTTTTGGGAGACGATGAACACGGCTTTGCGACGCAGGCCAGCCGAGCACCCATCGCGTTTCGCCAGGACTTTCTTGAGGATGGGGAGCGCGTTGGTCGCGTCCATCTGGAGCAGCCCGTTCAGCGCGGCGACTCGGACGTCGTCCTCGTCGTCTTCATCGGGACAGCTGTGGGCGCCCGCCGGCCGGGGCGTCTGCGGTGTCTGCGGTGTCTGCGGTGTCTGCGGCGACTGCGGCGGCTGTGGGGGTTGCGGGGGCTGCGCGTGGATGATTACCCAACGGTGGGCGTCCTCGTCCCCCTGCGTCGCGAGCGCGCTCTGAATCCGGGCGAGCAGCGCGTCGCCGTCGCGCAGCGTCGCCGCCTTGGGGTAGCGTTGCTGCTGGGTGACGAGGAGGTCGCGCGCGCGGACCAGGTTGTCGTTCTTGTAGAGGGCGAACGCCGCCCAGTAGAGGGCGTCGCCGGCACGGGTGGCGTCCGGGTAGCGCCGGGTCAGATCCTCGTACAGCTTCGCGGCGCCCGCGTAATCACCGCGATTGAACGCCCGCCGCGCCGCGCGCCACAACGAGTCGGTGGGGTCCTGCTCGTCCTGGAGCGCGCCGGTGTCCCGGAAGTCGAGCGCATCGAGCGCATCGAGCCCGTCCAGAGCATCGAGCGCGTCCAAGGCAGCGAGCGCGTCCAATCCCTGGAGGGCCGCCTGCGCGTGCGCCAGCGCGGGTGCGACCGTACGTGGCACGACGGGTTGCTGCATTCCGACGACGGCCGCGACCATCAAGTACATCGCCTGCATCACAATGCTCCTTGCGTGCGCACGGGGCCCGGGCCGGCGGGGTTCGCCGTCCGCAGGCGCAGCAGCACGCTGCGTTGGTCCAATCCCTGGTTGATCGATTGTACGTCTTCTCGATCGCCGCTCCCCCCCGAGGGCAGCTGGGCGATCTGCGCGAGCACCAGCTCCAGATCCTCGAGCAGGCTTTTCAACCGCGCATCCTTGGCGGCGGGCGAGTCGAGCATGAGCCGCGTGGTCGCGAGCAGGCCTCGGGCCTGGGTCGCGAACTGGGCGGCCGGCACGCTGGGTGATCGCGCCTCGGCACGGAAGCCGGTGAGCAGCGCTTCGGTGCGCGTGAG
>Ga0193755_1000510_pt1 | contig 11283 bp, 10 predicted proteins | sample H1a2metaG_FD_144921 | JGI IMG/M metagenome (GOLD analysis project Ga0193755, IMG submission 144921) | Soil microbial communities from a riparian zone of the East river system, Colorado, United States - H1a2 | ecosystem: Environmental > Terrestrial > Soil > Riparian zone | place: USA: East River...
CGCGAAGACCTCGACGGCTCACTGCAACACTCCAGACGGCACCCAGCGCGATCATAAAGATGCCGTTCAGCAAGCCCACCAAGTGCGCGGCAAGCCCCATGCGCACATTAGCGACTCGGGGCTCGACAAAGGCCATGAGCATCCCCAGCAGAAAGAGAAACATGCCATGCCACATCACGCGTCGGCTGCCGGCTGCCAGGCTGGTCCGGGTGCCGATGAGTTCACCTGTTGCTGCAGCCATGCGGTCCTAGTTATCGTGTTGGCCATAGTGTCCGACCTTGCTATTCTGTCAGCAATGACACTTATCCCTGGAAATCTGCCAACGTGCCGACGGTGGATAGCTGAGCACTTAAAAGAGAATCTGAGAGTTGACGCACTTGCGGAGCGAGTCCACATGAGCCCGAGGATCGAGTCCATCGCCGAGGATTCCGGGTTCAGCAGCGAGGAGCAGATGCGGTGCGCTTTTATCAGGATTTTGGGAATTCCGCCACGCGAGTATCGAAACCGCTTTGCCACCGCCGTCTGATGGAGCTTTCGCCACCATTTAGGGCCCGCAGCTCGACTGTGCGACGGCGCACAGTTCACTTCGGAAAAGGAGCATATCCTCCGCGTTTCTAACACTAGTGTCCGATGCTATTTTAAAGAGTATGCACATGAAAAGACTACTTCTCGCCACGGGCCTTGCATCGTTGGCAATCAGCGGCACAGCACTCGCACAGGTGGCGGCCTCCATCAGCTTGGGCGAACCTGGCTTTTACGGACGCGTGGATATCGGCGACGCGCCGGCGCCCCGCTTCATCAATCGCTCGCCCGTCGTGGGCATAAGCGTTCATGGCGGCGTGCTGCCGCCGCCGATCTATTTGCATGTACGCCCAGGCTATGAGCGCGATTGGCGCCATCACTGCCGCGAGTACGACGCCTGCGGCCAGCCGGTCTTCTTCGTCCGGCATGACTGGTACGCCAATACTTACGCTCCGCACTATCGTGAACACCATCGTGACGAGCATCGCGACCACCGCGACGAACATCGGGACGATCATCGCGATCACCGCGACGAACATCGGGACGATCATCGCGACCACCGCGACGATCATCGGGACGAGCATCGCGACCACCGCGACGATCATCACGACGATCATCACGACGATCACGATCACCGTTAACAGCGCTTCGTCGAACTGGCGCTAGCGGGCAATTTCGTTTGTCACTGAACGGGTTCGCCTCTTGCTTTGTAGAATGCAAATGAGGCAATCCACTTTCCTGCCACGCCTAGGTTAAAGCACATCGCGTTGTCGCGTGATTTCGTCACTTCGGGCCAGGCAAGGCGTACGCGATCAGCGCGTCGCCAGGCGGCGTCATCATGAAGTGATGGCCGCCGGCCATGATGACCAGGTACTCCTTGCCACCCTGCTCATAGACGATCGGCGTGGCCTGGCCGCCGGCCGGGAGCACGTCACTCCACAGGATCTCGCCGGTCTTGATGTCGATCGCCACCTCAGGCGAGCCACTCGGGCTTGCTCGAACCGCGCGGGACCAGCACGGTTCGGAAAGCGCCTGGAGTGCGGGATAAAACTACTTGGTCGGTGAATCCTTGATACGTGCCCAGCGGAGTTTCAGCCGTGAAAACGTCGGGAGCGACGTAGGTGTGCTCGTCCTTAGAGCCGGCGGTTTCCCGGGCGTAAGCCTTGTCGAATAAGCCCATCGAGAGCAGCCATAGCACGGTTCTGGTCAGGGATACGACAACGCGATAACTACCGCCTTCGGTCGCGCGCCGCCGCAGCGCCTCAAGAACACCGACGGTGCCGAGCCAGCCCACCACGTTGTCGCAAATCGGGATGATGGCCGGCGACTTGGGCTGAGTAGGTGTCCCCTCGATGGTAAACAAACCCGATACTGCGGCGCCGATCTCATCGAAACCGACTCGGTTTGACCACGGACCCTTCTCGCCATGGAGGACCACCTTGGCGTGAATCAATCCCGGCCTTTTCTCGCTGAGTTCTTCGGCGGTGAGGCCGTATCTCTCCAAATAACCGGGGCGCCGATTCGAGAAGAACACGTCAGTATTCTTCAATAGGCGGTCGAACGTCGCGCGATCCTCTTTCGAGCCGTCCAGTAGCGTGGAACGCATGCCGACCTGCACATCCCAGGCAAAGGCCTCGATCTCCGCGTCGTTGGGCCGCCAGATGTTGAGCACGTCGGCACCGTAGTAAGCGAGGTCTCTGCCGATAGCGGCTCCGGCAATCACGTGCCCTAATCCAAGCGCGCGAATCCCCTCCAAGGGACTCTTTGCTCCGCGCTTGAACGGCACCGGCTCGCTCTCGCCGATTTTCTCCAAAGTTATCAGCGGCATCTTGGAGAGCACTTCGGTGTACTGAGGCTCGTTGCGAAACTCCTCGTTGGTGCGCACCATTGCAAAGACCAGCCCCGCCTCCGCCGCAGCCGCCTCCAGCTCCTCGGCACGCCACTGCAGAATGGCGTTGCCAATGGATTCACTGCTGTTGCTGCACCTCAGGAAGTTGAGCGCACGCGCCTGCAGGCCGGGGTAAATGTTGAGCGTAACCATGTGACGCCCATCGCGTGTTTTTCTGAACAGCGGCAACTCGAAGAACGGATTGTCTCGAGGCAACAACAGGGGGCCGCGTCCGTTGAGCGTTTCCCATTTGCCTTCGAAAAAACCACAGAAGCGCCGCAGAGCTTTCCGGACATCGACATGAATGTCCTGTCCTTCGCCAGTTCGCGATTTCCAGAGCGCTGCCAACGCTACGGACCTGGCGGCCAGGCCGACGGCAGCCATGGCGCCAAACTTAAAGCCGCTGGGCACGATCGGATCCTGTCCATAGAAAGTGAGTTTGCCGCCGCTGTCCTTTGCTGTGAGTCCCACATCCGCCAGCACTTGATCCACCGCACCGTGGAAGTCGAACTCGGGTGAGGTCGCGGGATTTTGCAGCTTGGTCTGAAGCAGTTCGGTCAACGACTTTGCTGGCTGAGTGTCAGGGAATCGCACAGTTGCAGAACTCATTCACATTCTCCTCAAAGCGTATTTGGCTGCCGGCTTACACAGGTCTGATCTCGGCTTAGGCCGCGGGTAACTCGACGTAGGCGATGCCCGTCAGGTTGCCCTCCGCAAAGAGCAAGGTCTTCGGGTCCGACCCGTCTAGGTTCGCGCTATAGACCGAGCCGGCGAAATCGGTGATGAACATGCGGCCGTGCTTCGGATCCAATGCCAAGCCGATTCCTTCCATCAAGTTGGAAAAGACGATTTCGGGCGGCGGACGGCCGCCCTGCGCCGCATCCAGTGGTGCACGACTCACCGTGTTGCCGCGCGGCGGGTCACCTCGGTCGGTCCAGTAGAGCAACCGGCTTTTGAGATCCAGATCGAGATCGATCGGCTCCGGCAGCTTGTCGTATAGCAGCTCGATGTCCGTTCGGTCCGTCGGTGTTTGACCCCTCGGGATGTCGACGTTCGCGCGGAGGATGCTGCCTTCGCCTGAGTTGTCACCGCCTTTTTGGGTCCAGTAAAGCTTGCCGGCATCCGCATCGACGGCTACACCCACGCACCACTTGTTTGGATCCGCACCGGGACGAGGGTCGCCCCGGCTCGTATCCACGAGCGTCTCGATGTTCGAGCCGTCGAGATTGGCGCGCATCACGCGCATGCCTTCGCGGTCGCACCAGTAGAGCTTGCCGTTGGGCTTGTCGATCTGCACTTGCTTCGGCGTGAAGGTGCCGCCCGGCGCAATGATGGTCGTCAGGTTCCGGCCGTCGAGATCGGAGCGGAAGATGGTCCCGTCATTGGCCTTGGGATTGCCCATGTTCGTCCAGTAGAGGTGCCCGGCCGCGACATCGACCGCCAGCCCGTCCGGCAGCTTTCTGCCCTCAATCAGCAACGTCTTCAAGTCCGAGCCGTCAGGGTTGGCGGAGAGGATTCGCCCCGCGCCGAGGTCGAGAAAAAAGATTCGGGCCACAACGCCGTTGCCCTTGTTTCGCGTGACCGATAGTTTCGAAGTAGTGCTCATGTCCTAGATCTCCGTGGGTGGTTGCCGCTGCTCATGCGTTCGCCTCTGAGCGCAGCTTCAGCAACCCGGTGAGAACTAAGTTCTCCTCGCGGGCAAGCTCCTCAACGGAACGTCCGCCGGCCTCCTTGAGCACGGCATCAACGACCGTCTGCTTTAATTGCGGCGTGATCTCGGGCGTGCCGAGCGTCTTCATCATTCCCGCGAGCGGGTCCATCAGGTGTTCCATGAAATGCTTGATGCCGCCCTGCCCGCCGCCGACGTGCCACTGGAGACTGGGGCCCATCACGCCCCAGCGAATGCCAGGGCCGTAGCACACGGCAATATCCGCATCCGCTACGCTTAAGACCCCTTGCTGCACGAGGTAGAGCACTTCCTTGTAGAGCGCTGCCTGGAAGCGGTTGGCCACGTGGCCCGGAAGAGCCTTGTACAGACGCACCGGCTTTTTGCCGATACTCGCGTAGAACGCCATTGCGCGCTCGATCGTGGCTTCCGAGGTCTTGGCTCCGCCCACAACCTCCACCAGGGGAACGACGTGCGGAGGATTGAACGGGTGACCGATCACACAGCGCTCCGGTCGTTTGGCACCGGACTGAATCACATCCATGGTGATACCGGAGGAACTCGATGCGATGACCGAATTCGGCGGCGTTGCCTCGTCCATCTGCGCGAACAACTTGATCTTGAAATCGGGCCGCTCGGGAGCATTCTCCTGCACCCAGTCAGCCTGCGCGAGCGCGCGACTCATATCCGGGGTGAACGTCAGCCGATCCCGCGAGGCACCCGGAGAAAGACCGACCTGCGTCAGCAATGGCCACGCATCATCGACATACTTGCGCAGGTTCGCTTCCGCCTGCGGTCCGGGATCAGTCGCAACGACTTCGAATCCGCGAGCGAGATAGTACGCGGCCCAACTTGCGCCGATCACTCCAGTACCGACGATCGCGATTCGATGCACAGGTGGATTCAAGGACATTTTGCCGGCTCTCCTTCGGTGATAGCACGCCTATATCCTCTGCAACGAAGCGCGGAGCCGATATCCCCTCTATGGGGGGACGGCGAACTTAACCTGTGCGGATTCGCAGGAGCGCTCGCGACTAAGCCGCTTGTTTCGAATGAGCTCGGCCGGTCTCCCGGAGCATCGATCCCACTACCAGTGCCGCAATCAGAATGCCGATCCAGAAAAGACCGGCGTGCCTGAAATGCGAGCCCGCGTCGATGGTTTGTGCGCCCAGTGTTTTGCCGAAGCGCCCGGCAAAAATTGGGCCGATCGCCGCGGTGACGGCGAACGTCAAGAAATTGATTGCACCGGTTGCACTCCCCTTCACCTCGTCGGGATTCACCTCTTTGATGATGGTGTACGGGATCATGGCGGCGCCGGAAGCCACTCCGAGGATGAACAGCGTGAGCCAACTGGGAAGCAGTGTCGGAGCGTAAATAAGTTGCACGAAGCCGATCAGCATGATCGCTGCACCGCCCAGATAGACGGGCTTGCGGCGACCGAGCCGGTCTGCAAGCCAGCCGAGAAGCGGGCAGCCGAACACCCAACCGAGCGGCACCATCGAAATGGCGAAGACGGCATCAGAAAAGGAAAACAATTTGTCGGTCTCGAAAAAGCGCACGCCCCAGACCATGTCCCCTACCGTGGTCGGGACAAACAGCAACCCAGCGGCAAGGCCGCAAAGGTAGGACTGCGGATTCGAAAAGACGATTTTGTACGTGGACAGGAATCCACCACTCGCTTTTCCATGCGGTATGCTGGGGGTTTCCTTCGGCGTAATCCACCACAAACCCGCCGCTACTACGAGCACGACGATCCCCGCGCGGCCCCAGTATTGTGGGAGCGACAGCCCGTCGGTGATCCAGTGGCCGACCACGAGTTGCCCGGCCGTGCCGCCGAGCATGCCCACGCACTGCGTGACGCCGATGGCAGTTGCCAGGCGCCGCGCCGGCAAGCCGTGCGAGGCAAGATACACCGCACCCGTGAACGCAAAGGCGGAGCCTGCACCTTGCAGCAAGCGACCAAGGTATCCAGCCCCTTCTTGCGGGACCATAAATAAGAGACACCCAATCCCTAAGATTGCCATCCCTATGGAGACCACGTACTTAGCCCCCAACCGGTCGAGCAAGACCCCCGCGACGAGACTCGCGGTCGAGTAGGTGTAGTAGTACGTCCCGAGGATGTCGCTGACGCCGAGCGTCGAGACGCCGAAGGTCTTGGCCAATTGCGGAATCATCACCGCCGGGGAGGAACGCACGGCGTATTCGAGAAAATAGAATGCCAGTGAGAACACCCAGGCGACGATGAAAGCGCGCGCCGCCGTGTCAGGCTGGGTTCGCGGCAGATCAGTGGTTGCGTTCAAGTGGGAGCGTCCTTGGTTGATGTCGGAGAGCCGAATATCGAGAATTCCGATCAGCGTATGAGAGCTGTCTTCGCCACACTCACGATCTCGTTGGCTTCGCCGTTGAGCACCGCCTTGAGCATCCACAAGCTGAAACCCTTCGCGTGCTCGAGCTTGATCTCGGGCGGCATGACGAGTTCCTGCCGATCAGTCAAGACGTCGATGACGGCAGGACCCTCGTGCGCAAAGGCCGCTGAGATTGCTGATTTCAGTTGCCGCGGGTCCTCAACGCGCACGCCATAAATACCAATCGATTCGGCCATGCTTGCAAAATCCGGATTGTCGAGGCGCGTGCCCGTCGGCAGAAATCCGCCTGCCTTCATCTCGATGTCGACGAACCCTAAGAGTCCGTTGTTGAAGATGACAATTTTGATCGGCAGTTTCGACTGGCGCACGGTCAACAAATCGCCCATGAGCATCCCGAAGCCGCCATCACCCGACATGGAAATGACCTGACGGCCAGGCATCGCGAACTGCGCGCCGATGGCTTGCGGCATCGCGTTGGCCATTGATCCGTGCAGGAATGAGCCCAGCAGCCGGCGCTTGCCGTTCATCTTGATATATCGTGCTGCCCACACCGTCGGCTCGCCCACGTCGCACGTGAAGATCGCATCCTCACTGGCGAGATCGCTCACTACTTTCGCGACCAGCTGTGGATGAATGGGTTTGTGTTTGGAATGCTCGTTGGCAAGATCGTCGAGACCTTTCCGGGCTTTGGCGTAGTGGCTGACTGCGGCACTTAGGTGCGAATCGTCGACCCTCGCCGGCACTCGTTCGGTCAGGCGAGAGAGGACTTCGCGCACGTCCCCAATCACGCCAAGATCGAGCCGGCAACGCCGACCAAGGTTCTCGCCGCGAATATCGATCTGCGCTATTTTAGCCTTCGTCGGATAGAATTGCCGATACGGGAAATCAGTGCCGAGCATGAGCAGGGTGTCGCAAGCCTCCATGGCGTGGTATCCGGAGGAAAAACCGATAAGCCCCGTCATCCCCACGTCATATGGGTTGTCCCATTCGATGTGCTCCTTGCCGCGCATCGCGTGTACGATGGGCGCCTTGAGTTTGGCTGCGAGGGCTACCACGGCATCGTGGGCGCCGGCACAACCCGCGCCACAGAGGAGTGTGGTTCTTTCACCGCTGTCCAAAAACTCGACCAAGTCCTCGATGTCCGCCTCGGCTGCACACACGCGAGGCAATCGCGATACCGGCTTGGGAGTGGGTGCCACCGGTCCCGCCTCCTTCAAGGCTATATCACCGGAAATGACAATGACCGCGACGCCCTGCTTCGCGATGGCCTCGCGAATCGCCGTTTCGACGATTCGCGGTACCTGAACCGGATCAGAGATCAACTCGACGTAGTGGCTGCATTCCTTGAAGAGCGATTGCGGATGGGTTTCCTGAAAATAACTGGAACCAATCTCTGTGCTCGGGATATGAGCCGCGATGGCCACCACGGGCACGCGATTGCGATGGCAATCAAACAGTCCGTTGATCAGGTGCAAATTGCCGGGGCCACAGCTCCCGGCGCACACAGCGAGTTCGCCCGTCAGCTGCGCCTGCGCGCCGGCGGCGAATGCCGCGACTTCTTCGTGTCTGACGGGAATCCAGTCGATTTTGCCGCGTACGCGCAGCGACTCGGTGATGCCATTGAGCGAATCACCCACCAGTCCATAAATACGGCGCACGTTGGCGGCTTCGAGCGTCTCAACTATCCGGTCCGCAACATTAGCCATCTCAAACCTCCTATGATGCGTCGCAGAACAGTGGCGCCGCAAACACTGTCACATCCCCAGCGAGGGGTAGATACGAATCTGCCGCGAGACATGGCAGACATCCACCCCCCCCATCGGGTGAGCGGAAGCTGCTAGCGCAGGTCCTGACAATCTGCACCTCTCGTTAATAGATCTTTATCCCTCAATTGGGGGAGTACGAGATTGGCCGCGAACCTACAGCAGTCTGGAATATAGGTTGCTCCCCCTTTCGGGGGGAGATAGGCAGAACGGCAAGTGCATTACGATGAAATGCCCGCGCGTCGCACAAGCGCCCCTATTAGGCGACACAGCACAATGACTTCAGCACTGTTACCAGTCTTGATCCTTGGTTTCGTTATTGTCAGCTACATAGCGCTGCGACCGTTCCCCTCGCGGGTTCGCTACTTGTTTGACTTCGTGTGTTTTATCGGCGCGAGCTTCATGCTTTTTCTGCATCACACTCTTCCCTTACCCGGAAAGGGTGCAGAAGCCAATGACAGCTCGTTATGGCTGAATGCAGTAGCCGGTATATGGTGGCTGCTCGGCGCGCGAGTGCTCGTTGCGGTCATGTCATTCACCCTCAATCACAACCGCCAATGGCGCGAGGCACGGCTCTTTCCTGATCTCACCGCCGCCGCGATCTACGCCGCTGCCGTATTGGTCGTCTTGATTTCCGTGCTGGCGCTGCCCATCGGCGGTCTGCTCGCGACCTCCGGCGTCCTGGCGATCGTGTTGGGTCTTGCTCTGCAGAACACCCTGGCGGACGTGTTTGCAGGAATCGCATTCGGTATTGAAGCGCCCTTCAATGTGGGCGATCGCATTTCGCTCGGCGACAAAACCGAAGGTACGGTGGTGCAGATGAATTGGCGTTCGATTCGCATTCTCACCGATGGCGATGATGTCGCGATTGTCCCCAATAGTGTGGTTGCGAAGGTCGACATCGTGAACCGCAGCTCTCCGACTCGTGTTCGTTCAGCCTTCATAGAGCTCACGTGTCCCGCCGCCGCAAATCCGGAGCACGTCGTCGACACGCTTCAACAAGCCACAATGCTATGCCCCACCATTCTTCCCGTGCCGGTATCCAAGGTCGTGCTGACATGCCTAGGGTTGACGGAAAGTCGATATCGGGTGATTTTTTCGGTCGCTGATACTGAACACCTGTCAACAACCAAAGATCTGCTGTTCCGGCATTCAAGGCGGCAACTCTACTATTCGGGTCTCTACTTTCCGTGCGCCGCTCAAGATACTCAAACATCCGATCAAGGTATGGGCCGGCCATTTCAACCGGTGCTGGCAGTTCTTCAAGACACCGTTCTTTTTGAATCCTTGGAGCCGGAACAACTGGCCGAACTAGCCGTCCACTTAAGCCCCAGATCGCTCGAACCAGGAGAGGTGCTGTTCGCGCAAGGGGGAACTGAAGCGATGCTCTTTATCGTCGTCTCTGGAATTCTTCAAGTCAGCCAACATACTGAATCTTCTGGCCAGCGCGCGGTTGGCTTCATTGGGGCCGGCGACTACCTCGGCGAAGTCAGTCTACTCACCGGCGCCCCTTATGCGGCCACGGCTACAGCTCGCACCCATTGCAAGCTCTACGGGCTCGACTGCAATGTCATAAAGCGCCTGCTCGCAGCAAATTCCGACTTGTATGCCGAATTTGACCGGTCTGCGCGCCGCGGCCTCGCGATTCTCAATCGAGGTGTGGCCGTTCGCGCTACCGATGACAGCGCCAGTCAATCGTTACTCCATCGCATTCGGGCATTTTTTGACAATGCAGGCTAGCAGCCCCTGGCCGCAGCCGCTCCCCCAAAGGGGGGACTGCTGGCGACGGTTAAACCGATGACACTGCTCCTCATGGATATCGCGATAAGTTCTCCAGAGCGAGGCGGCGCGTTCTGCCGCTTTGCGCCGGCGGCTCGGTTGTGGTGCGCGGCGCCGCTCTTGTGTTTACTGGGCGGCTGCGACGGCGCCCCCTCGCGCAATATTCTAGGCTCGTATTTTCCGTCCTGGATGGTTTGCGCTCTGGCGGGCCTTGCGTTGGCACTCGCAGTCCGCGCAATTTTCAAGGCCTTAGGAATGCTCGAGGAACTACCCGTCCCCTTAGTCGTGCTGCTAGCGATTGGTTGTGCAGGCACCTTCGCGATGTGGCTGATATGGCTGGCTTGAACAATGCCTATGAGTGAAGGCAAGTCGCTTCGCGGCAAAGTGATTGCAACGGTGGCAATCGGACTCGCCATCGTTCTGGGAATTCTCGTCGTCTTCGCGATCGATCGGCGCCCTCGCACACACGATGCCCGCATCTTTGCCTTCAGCGCGGCGATGGCGTCAAGTCACCTCCCAGGGTTCCGGCGTCCAAGCGGCCGAAAGCCAAGTACAGAAGGCGCGCGACCAGCTAAGGTTTGCCCAGGACACGCGCAAGCGGCTTGAGCCGTTGGTGAAACCCGGCTTCGTTACGCAACAGCAGTTGGACGAAGCGAAGACGAACGAAGCTTCCGCCGAAGCATCCCTCCAAGCGCTCACCCGAAGCGCCACCCAGGCCCGGCAAGCGGTGGGCGATACTTTAAGCCTCGAAGCGCAATTGGAAGGCGCGGAAGCGGCGGCGGCCAATGCCGCGCGCAATTACGATTTGACGACCCTGCGTGCCCCGTTTGCGGGAAAGGTAGTCGGATTGCAAATTGCGGAAGGCACCTTTGCCGTCGCCGGCCATCCAGTCTTCAGTCTCATCAAGTCCGATGCGTGGTATGCGATCGCCGACTTTCGAGAAACCGAATTGCCGCGCATCGCCGTCGGCGATCGTGCGACGGTGTGGACCATGTCCGAGAGCAACCGCGCCTTTGCAGGGCGGGTGGAAAGCTTGGGCGCAGGCGTGCAATCGACTGATCAAGGCGGCCCCGGTCTTCCAGTCGTCGGCCGCGACCTCAACTGGGTGGTGGTCGCGCAGCGATTTCCTGTCTGGGTTCGGCTCGATGGCCCGCCCCCCTTTGCCATGCACGTGGGATTAACCGCATCCGTCAAAGTGCATCATGACGGCGCTCGCTGAGTCGCAACGATCCCGCCGCGGCATTGAACGCTCGACGGTCGGACTGCTTTTTTTTGCCGGCATGCTCAGCGCTCGTCTGG
>Ga0193755_1000511_pt1 | contig 11254 bp, 13 predicted proteins | sample H1a2metaG_FD_144921 | JGI IMG/M metagenome (GOLD analysis project Ga0193755, IMG submission 144921) | Soil microbial communities from a riparian zone of the East river system, Colorado, United States - H1a2 | ecosystem: Environmental > Terrestrial > Soil > Riparian zone | place: USA: East River...
CTCGGAAACCCTGGAAAGGAGGTATTTGGTTGGGTACGTTTCTCTTCATCGTGCTCGTCGTTCTGCTTCTTCTCGTGCTCTTGGGCGCGGGGGGATACAGCGTTCGGCGCTACTGGAGCCCCGCGGGCACAGAGGTCGTCGAAACCAGCGACTCAGGTTCTGGAGCCGGCGCTGGAATCGCTGCAGCGCTTCTCGCGCTTCTGATGCTGGGCGTCCTGTTCTTCGGCTTCACGCAGTGGAACTGGTTCGGGCCCAACACACGGTCGTCCTCACCGGGCGGCACGCAGACGATTTCCTCGCCGGCGCCGGCTGACAACACGGGCACTGGCGGTGGCGCAGCGGCATCGCCGTCAGCGATGCCGAGCTCGTCGCCTTAGCTCGCTCTTGCGCGACGGCGCGGGTGGGGTGTAGGAGGGCCGGTCCTGGTGGGCCGGCCTTTTCCCACCTTGATCGACTGGGCCCACAAATTCAGGAGGTTTCAAATGGCAACCATGAGCACTCGCAAGCGCGACAGCATGCCGGCGCAGCGCTTTGCGTTTCCCAAGGAGCGCAAGGAGCCGCTCAACGACGCCAATCACGTCCGGAACGCCATAGCGCGCTTCAACCAGGTCGAGGGTGTAACCGATGCGGAGCGCGATGCCGCTTGGAGGCGTATCAAGGCCGCAGCCAAGCGGTTTGGGGTCGATATCGAGACCTCAAAGCCGAAACACAAGAAGTAGTCAGTCGCGGCTGGTAGCCTGACGCCGGCGATAGTGGCGCCCTGCTGAGGCAGCGGCGCCATTTTCCTTTTCCTGCCTACGTGTGCAGGATTGGCACGTGATGCGCGAGTGCCGGCTGGTGATCAGCTTGCTGTTATCCGCCGTCGTGTTTGCGACCGCATGCGAGGGGTCAGCCGGGAACGGATCGCCTCACCGAAGCGTGGGCGGCACACTCACCATCGCCAACGCGAGCGGCGGCCTTTGGACCTGTGGGTTCAACCCGTTCCTGGCATCGACGGCTGGCGTTGCCTTCGGCATCGTCTATGAGCCGCTCATCTACACCAACCTGCTCAACGACACCAAAACCCCCTGGCTCGCGAGCTCGTACCAATGGAACACCGACGCCAAAACCCTCAGCTTTACAATCCGCCCTGGCGTCAAGTGGAGCGATGGAGAGGACCTCAGCGCGGCTGACGTCGTCTTCACATTCGATCTGCTCAAGCAGAACCCATCGCTTGATCTCCAGGCGGTGGGACCGATCCTGGCAAGTGTCATTCAGGATGGCAGTGACATGGTCGTCATGACGTTTACGAGGCCGGCGGCCTCAGCCTTGTACCGCGTTGCGAGCCAGGTTCCCATCGTGCCGAAGCACATATGGTCCCGAATCAAAGACCCAGCCAAGGAAAAGAACCCCACCCCAATTGGGACAGGCCCGTTCGCTGTCGGGCAGTGTGCCGCGGAGAATATCGCTTACGTTCGCAACCCCGACTACTGGCAGAAGGGCCTGCCTTACCTCAATGCTGTTAACTACCCGGCGTTCACTGACAACGACTCAGCCAACGCGTACCTCGTTAGCGGTCAGGCTCAATGGGGCGGTCAGTTCATCCCAAACATCGACACCGACTATGTGACGAAGGACCCCAGCCACAACCACTATTGGTTTCCACCTGTCAACAACGTCAACCTATGGATCAACACGAAGGTGTCGCCCCTCAACAACAAGGCGGTGCGCCAGGCGATGGCCTACGGCATCGACCGAGGCAGGGTCTCGCAGATGGGCGAGTATGGCTACGAGCCTCCAGGAAATCAGACAGGTGTGCTGACTCCCACCTTTCAGGACTGGGTCGACAAGGCGCAGTCGGCGAAGTACGACTACAAATTCGATCCTGCAAAAGCCGCAGCATTGCTCGAGGCAGACGGCTTCAAGAAAGACAGCTCAGGGATATTCCGGGGTTCTAATGGCAAGAGACTTTCCTTCAGGGTCATCAACATCGGCGGGTACACGGACTGGGTGGTGGCGCTCGATGTCGTGAAAGAAAACCTGAAGGAAGCAGGGATCGAGATCAACGTACAGAACCTTTCCAGCGACCAATATTTCGACTCCCTGTTCAGAGGCAAGTTCGAGCTCGCATACGGGTCAGTGGCGGCACCCCCTGGACCAACCCCTTATTACGAGCTGCGCAACACTCTGCACAGCTCCTTGACCGCAGCGCCGGGCGCACTCGCTACCGGCAACTACGGGCGATACGAGAATCCGCAGGCCGATTCCCTCTTCGACCAGTACGAGGCGACCACCGATCCGCTCCAGCAGCACGAGCTGATCTCGCAGGTTGAGGCCATCATGCTCGAGGACGTGCCGGTCATACCTGTGACCGAAGGCGTGGCCTGGTACGAATGGAGCACCAGGGGTTTGGCGGGCTGGCCCGCGCCCAACGACCAGTACACGGCCCCGGCGCCCTGGAATCTACCTGACTGGGGTTTGGTACTCCTCCACGTCTACAGGACGAGCTGAACGGCGTTTTTCAGGAAGTCTTCGTCATGAATATGTCGAGCTCGAGCGTGGTCGTCGAATCGACAGTCACAAAAGGCACTTGCGGAGGCGAGACCCCGTAGTCATTCATGTCGATCGATGTGCTGCCAGCGATCTCGACCTTGTCCCCGACCAGCTGAGCCTTCGCATTCACCGTGACGTCTTCGGTCACGCCGTGGATGGTCAGCTTCCCCGCCGCCGTCACGTCGACCTGTTCGCTGGTGATGCCGGCGGGGACCGAGGCTGACACCACCGTGAAGATCGCAGTGGGGAATTGCTGGACGTTCAGCTGCCGTGCGACGACGCCATCACGCTGTGAAACGTCGCGACCAGCGACCTGGTCTTTGCTCTGCAGGTCCGCAAGCCCAACCGTGATGGTGACGTCGCTCACCTGGTAGCCGCTCGAGTCGCCGCTCACATTCATGCCGCCACTCACAGTTGACGTCCTGGCGACGGCCTCGTGCTTGGCGGTTTGGCCAACGAAGAGCTCCTTCACACGGTATCCCGCGATGGAACCGGAAACCACGGTCCATTTGCCAGTGAGGCCGGCTGCCGCTGGCGTAGACGGAGTGGAGCCTGCGGGGCTGGGAGTCGCAGTCAGCCCTAGCTCCGCCGGCGAAGTCCGCAGGCCTGAGAAGTAATAGATGTAGGCGCCGCCGGCGACCAGCGCCAGCGCCACGAACGCTGCAGCGGCGCCAAGCACGATGGGCTTTCTCATGGCGCGAATCATCGAAAACAACCCTTGGAGGCCTATGCAGATTCCCTGGGAGTTTGCTGTGAGGCAACTGGGAGCGGGTAAAAAGGAAAGGTCAGCGGCAGCTATCCACCGCTGACCTTTGGAGTCGAATTTCTAGCGGAGCGTTCCCGGTACCTCGGCCGGCTCGGATTCAGGCATCTCGCGCTTTCGCTTTGTCGCCTCATTACTAAAACGCAGGTGATTTACCTCGTACTGCATTTGCGTGACCTTGATGGCTCGCGCGTTCTCATGTATACAAGCTCAAATTCGAGGAGGTGATAGAAGTGCGTGCAATGCCAGACGATGAAATGGGCCGGCCGCCAGTAAATCCGCGACGCCAGGAACTGGAGCAGAGGCTCGCCGTGATGGAGACGAAGGCGAGGGATCTTGCCCAGCGCCACGGTCGTCTCGCCGCGGGGGTCGCGCTAGGCGTCGCAGCGGCGCTCGGAATCGGCATGTTGGTCTACAGGCAAAGCCAGAAGCAATCAGTGGTGCGTCGAATGCGTAGCTCGATTCCCGACGCGGCCTGGGAGTTACCCGAGGAACTCATCGCCCAACTGAGGACCCAGTTGCAGCGAGCGGCGAAGGCTATTTAGCCGGAGACCAATCAGAATCAGGCCGCCGGAGCGGCGGCCATTCGGGGTAAAGCGACCTGCCTCAGAGCCGCCAGGCGAGACTTCCCCGCCTTCGTGGGGAGGAGCGCCGGCGGCCGCGAGGCGGTCGCTGCGAGGTATCGCCGCGAGGACTTGTACGCCAGGCGGATCAGCTCCGGCGTTCGGCTGAAATCCGCAGGCGACACAGGCACCGTGTCCACTGTCGGGAGGACGAGAACCTCGGCCGAGTCGCGGTAGGCGTGCACCTCTGCCTCGAGGCGCACCTCCACAAATCGTGCGAGAGCATGAAGGGCCATGCCGAGCGCGTTGGTGGGCTGGTTGCTGACCCAGGGATATCCGGTCGGTAATACGAATACCCTTGTCGCCCCGAGCTCGAGGGCGGCTGCAATCGACCTGTGGTCGGCCACTCCGCCGTCGACGAGCACGCGGCGCCCGATCGTCACAGGGGGAAATACACCAGGGATCGCGCTGCTCGCCAGCAGGGCTGGAATGGCTGGACCCGACGAGATCATCACGGCGCGAGCGCTCTTGAGGTCTGTGGCGATCACATGGACCGGGACTGCGGTGTGCTCCAGCCTGTCGACGGTGAGGTTCTTTTCGAGGATGGAGCGCAGTCCGGCGTTGGAGATGACGTGATTGGTCCTTCCGAGCAATCCCCGGGCGCCGGCCCACGGGCTGAACGGAAAGACATCCTGGCGGCGAAGTCCGCACCAGATCTCGGCCAGCCTGCGGGCGCCTTCCGGATCGGGCTGCGCGGCTAGCCAGGTTGCGTTGATTGCGCCGACCGAGGTGCCGATGAGGAAGTCAGGTCGAATTCCCGCTTCCATCAGGGCCTGGATCATGCCCACCTGGATCGCACCAAGGCTGCTTCCGCCTGAAAGAACGAAGGCTGTCTTGCCCGGCGCTTGACCCGCGCGACGGCTCATCGCCGAGGTTGAATCAGACCCGAGGTCAAGCTGCCTTTTCATCGGGCAACCTGTGGGCGCGCTTTGCGCGGAGAGTTTCCAGCATCACGGCGGCGTCCACGCGATCCCACAATCGCCAGTCCGCCTCCGAGCGCCAAACCTGGTCGAACAGCGATTCGAGCTGGCTGTGTAGATCGGGGTCTTTTGAAGCGGGCTTGCTTTTCACTCTGATCAGACAACGCGCCGCCAAGTCCGGTCCAGCTACCACCGTTGTATGGATTTGTGAACCTACGGTTGAGCTTGGCGATCACTGCCCACCCAGACCGGGGCCGAGGTGGCGTCCAGGCCCAGGTTCCGGGTCACCTGTCGCGCGGCAGTAGCCGAGCCTGAGACCCCCACCGTCCAGAGCTGGAACGAGCCTCCTGCGGGTTCGGGGGCAAGGTACGCGAGGGTCGACCCCTCCACTGAGCCAACGCTTGGGTGACGCCTAGGCCCCGCCAGAGAAGTGCTCTGAGGTCAGGCGATGATGCGGTGCAGGTTCCTGCTTGTGATCTTGAATGTCCCTGCTGAGGTGGCAGCTGTCAGCTCGACTGAATAGTCCGCGTAGCTCAGGGTGCCCGAGGTTTTCGAGCGGCAAGCGCTGGGGATCGTCACCTCGAGAGTTGCGCTGGCACCCGCACCAACATGATCGGGCGCAAAAACCACCGTTCCAGCGTCGTACTTGTACCCCACCTGCTGCAGCCACCCACCATGGACCGCCGCCAAAGTCATCACCGCCGACACTGCCTTGATCGATATCGAGCTCGACGTGCCGTTGTGTGCCGTGATCGTGGCGTGAAGCTCGTATGGTGCATTGCTCGTGCTCGACGGGCATACATAGTTGGGTTGTACGTTGGCTGCGTTCAATGTGAACTCGGCGTTTGATCCGAATCCGCACCCGCTGAGGATGATGGCGGCAAGGGCCCAACCAGCTCCAAATCTCATGTCGCGGTCACTTGCGCTTGCCACGCTCCGAGGCGGTCGCCACAGCCATCAAAGCGCTCAGCACCGCGCCCTCGAACAAGCCGTAGAGGACCGAGCGAAACATCGGCTGGTTGAATGGGCCGAGGTTGATCACGAAAGTGAGCACCGCGAAGATCGGAAATGAGATGACGAGCTGAACCCAGGTCTCCAGCCCCTCCCACCAGAGCACAAGCCTCGGCGGCGGCTTCGGCTTGTCGATAGGCTTCATCGCGGCGGAAGCACTGCCTGTGTTTGGGTCACCTGTGCCACGCGCCGGCCTTCGTGGTCCATCAGGTCAGTCTGCACAACGACTGTGCTCTTGCCCACGTGAAGAGGGCGGGCCGTCGCGTCGACGCGCCCGCCGCGCACAGCGCGGAAGAAGTTGGTCTTCGACTCGATGGTCGCGGTGCCGGCGCCAGGCGGGACATTCAAAAAAGCGCAGATGGCTCCCAGCGAATCGGCAAGTGCCATCAGTGCAGCCCCGTGCAGGACGCCGCCGGTGGTGCATCGCTCAGGCTGCCACTCGAGCCTGCCACGAACCTCGGTCGCGCTCGCGGCGCTCACCTCGACGCCCACCAAAGCGGCGAAGGGCATCTGCGACGTCCACTGGGTCGGGTCGTTCTGCATGGAGGCCTCTCCTTATATCTCTAGGCGATTACCTTGAGGATATGCGCGGGCGCCTGACCAACGTTGTGCTCCTGTGCCTGCTCGTCGCTGCCTTCGCGAGTGGCTGGGTCGCATTTGAGCTCAGCGGGCAGCCGGCGCGTGCGGTTCTCGTCATCCACGCGGCCGCCGGCGTCGCGATGGTCCTCCTCGTCCCATGGAAAGCCCTGATCGCCAGGCGAGGGCTGCGCCGCCCGTGGCCGATCCGCTGGGCCTCAGTGGTCCTCGCGGTCGGTGTGTTGATATCGCTTGCCTTCGGGTTCGTTCACAGCTTCGGGCGTCCCGACATCGGCTACCTGACCGCAATGGACTTTCACGTCGGCGCCGCCTTGGCGGTTGTGCCATTTGTCCTATGGCACGTACTGGCCCGGCCTGCGAAGCTGCGCGCCGCGGACTTCAGCCGGCGCAACTTCCTCAAGGGCGCGGCGCTGTTAGGGGCGTCCGGGCTCGGCGTGTTGGTTTTGCCAGGCGCCCGGCGCGCCCCAACCGGATCCTTCAGCGCCGCCTACGCGATCCCAACGCAATGGATGTTCGATGTCACACAGGAGGTCGACGTCAACACCTGGAGCCTGCAGGTAGCCGGACGAAAATTGACGTACAACGAGCTGCTGTCCTTCGATGACAGCGTCACCGCCGTTCTCGACTGCACCGGCGGCTGGTACTCCGAGCAGTCATGGGGAGGCGTGTGGCTGCATCGCTTGCTGCCGCCGGGCGCATCTGCCGGCTCGAGCATCAACGTGCGCTCGGAGACCGGCTACAGCCGCCGCTTCGCGATCGACGACGCGCCCCGCCTGCTGCTGGCGACTCGCCTTGACGGCACTACGCTGGACGCCGGCCACGGCTTTCCGGTGCGGCTTGTCGTACCGGGTCAGCGGGGGTTCACGTGGGTCAAGTGGGTGAGCTCGGTCGACGCTGAAGATCTGCCTTCCTGGTGGCAGCCGCCCTTCCCGTTACAGTGATCTCGCGAGAGATGCGCCACCTCCAATCACAGCGATCCCTCCCTGCTTTCGGCACGGCGCCGGCCCTCAGCCCGCTTGCGAGGAAGCTTCGACTGGAGCCTCACCACCGGGTTGCAGTCCTCAACGCGCCCCCCGGCTACCTCGAGAGCCTGGCGCCCGCTCCCGCGGCCTTGAGCACCCAGCTCCCAGCGAAGGAGGTGTTCGACGCGGTTCAGCTCTTCGTCAGTGGCGTCGAGGAGCTTCGCGAGCTGGGACCTGCCGCAATCCATGCGGTCAAGGAGGATGGTCTTCTCTGGATCACCTATCCAAAAGGCGGCAAGACTCGAGGCGTCACGGATTTGCCGGCCACACCGTGGTGGGTGAAGCGAGACGTTCTGGGAGAGATCACGGCCGAGACGGGATACAGGCCGGTCGCGTTCGTCAAGATTGACGACAACTGGACCGCGCTGCGGTTCAAGCGCGTCGAATAAAGCAATGCCAGTCGAGGTCACCGCCAGTGGAAGTCACGGCTGGAAAATGCCCCGCGCCGCGATCGTGGTGATGGGACTCATTCCCCGCGTGTACCGCCTTGTCAACGGTCGCGGCTTGGGTCGCACCCTCGTGCTGACCACCGTCGGCGCGAAAACCGGTCAAAAGCGCGACGCACATCTCACCTCGTTCCCCGAGGGCGACGGCTGGCTGGTGGTCGCCTCCAAGGGTGGGTCTGCCACACATCCGGCCTGGTACATCAACATGGCCCGCCACCCTGACGAGATCTGGGTGCAGGCCGGCAGCCGCCGCACACAAGTCAAGGCCGAATCGTTGAAAGGCGCGGAGCGCGACAAGGCATGGCGACGCGTCGTGTCTGAGTTTTCCAACTACGGCGAATACGAGAAGAAGACCGACCGTGAGATTCCTGTCGTCAGGCTGACGCCGCTACCTTAGTCGCACCGGATTCGTTCAACGGACGTGCATAGTATTCGCCGTGCCGCCCCTTTTCACTGAAGCGAAGCCGCCAGTACGAGGCGCCCTTGGCGGGAAGGTGGCCGTCATAGCCGGCGGCGGCAGCGGGGTTGGCAAGGCCGTCGCCAAAGCCCTGGCGCGCCAGGGAGCCAACATCGTCGTCGCGGACTTCGATGTGCCTCGAATGGAAAAGGCGGTTGAGGATGTCCTGAAGCTTGGCACCTGTGACTCGGCAATCGCTCTATCGACCGATGTCAGCAGCGACGCGTCAGTTCGTTCTCTGGTGCGCGACTCAATCAAAGCCATGGGACGAGTCGACATCCTGGTCAACGCGGCGGGGGTTCTACTGCAAGGCAAGCTTGACAAGATATCGAGCCACGACTGGACGTGGATGCTTGAGTCGAACTTGCTGGGGCCAGTACGGACCGTCACCAACTTCCTACCTCACATGACCGAGCGCGGGTCGGGCCACATCGTCAATGCAGTCTCGTACGGCGGCCTGGTGCCAGGCGACCCGATGACCATTCCTTACGACAGCGGGCATGCTGCGCTGGCGGCGTTCACCGAAGGGCTGGCACGGCAGCTGAGCGGTACCGGCGTTTTCGTCTCGCTCTACTGCCCGGGCTCGAAGAGCCCTCGCATCGGTAAGAACACGAGGTCGCGAGGCATCGGCCGCTGGCTGGGGGGCGCCGACCAGACGGATGACGGCTCGCGGCTCCTCGATCCGCTCGTCACGGGGCTTGTTGAGTCGATGCACCACCCTCGTTTCCTCATCCTCGGCGATCCTTCGGACGCCGATGCTCTACGTGCCCGCTGGGAGCACGTTAGCGCTACTGCTCCGGTGACAACATGACCCCGCCGACAGATCTTCTATCGAGCATCGGAATCTGTGTCAGTGCAGCGGCGCTGCTTGCGGTTTTCGGCTGGCGCCTGCGGCAACCGCTGATCCTTGCCTACCTCGTAACCGGCGTCTTGATCGGGCCCCACGTCCTCAAATGGGTGCCGAATCAGGAGAGCATCTCGACTGTCGCCGAGATCGGGTTGATCCTCCTGCTGTTCGTCATCGGCCTTGAGATCGACCTCAAGAAGCTCGCCTCGGCCGGCGCTCCTGTGCTGCTAACGGGGGCGCTCCAGGTCCCGATCTGCATTGCACTCGGGCTCGGATTTTTCTACGCAATTGGTGTTCGAAACGGGCCAAACGATTACTCCCTCATTTACCTCGCGGCGTGCATGAGCCTTTCAAGCACCCTGGTCGTGGTCAAGCTCCTGTACGACAAATTCGAGCTCGACACACTGCCTGGCCGTGTCACGCTTGGTGTGCTCGTCATCCAGGACCTGTGGGCAGTCGGCATGCTCGCAGTCCAGCCGAACCTGACGAACCCCGATCTGCTGCCCCTGGCGCTCTCGCTCTTGAAGGGTGCTCTGATGGTCGTGGGCAGCCTCTTCATCTCGAAGAACGTGCTCCCCTTCGTCTTCCGGTCGGTCGCCAAAGCTCCGGAGCTTGTCCTGGTGAGCGGGCTCGCATGGTGCTTTTTGCTGGCCGGTGTCGCGAGCTTCATAAAACTGTCCCCTGAGATGGGAGCGCTGATCGCAGGAATCAGCCTGTCGACCTTCCCTTACAACCTCGACGTGATGGCGAAGGCAGTCAGCATCAGGGACTTCTTCGTGACGCTGTTCTTCGTCGCGCTGGGAATGCAGATTCCGATCCCGACGTGGAACGTGGTTGGGATTGCCCTCGCGGCGTCGGTGTTCGTGATGTTGAGCAGGCTCTCAGTGGTCCCAATCCTTTACGCATTGGGGCTTGGTCATCGTGCGAGCCTTCTGCCCGCGATCAACCTCGCTCAGGTGAGCGAGTTTTCGATTGTTATCGCGTCCCTGGGTTTTACTCAGAAAGTGCCCCAGATCCCAGCCGACGTGGTCACTGTCGTGATCATCACGTTCGCGATAACCGCTGTCCTGTCCACCTACATGATCAATGCGAGTCACCGCGTCCAGAAGGCATTGAGCGGAGTGCTCAGGCTTCTACGCGTAAAAGACCTGGATTCCGCTTCGACCGGTGAGGAGGCGCGTGAAGAGCGGAAGGAGACAGTCGTTTTCTTAGGCTTCTTCCGTGACGCGAGCTCGGTGCTGCACGAATTTGAGAACGACGGCGACAGCGTCGACGCCGGCGATTTCTTGCGCAAGATCCTTGTCATCGACTTCAATCCGACAGTGATGCGCGAGCTTCGCCGCCGCAAGATCAGCTGCATCTACGGGGACATCGCCCATGCCGACACTTTGCGGCACGCGAGCATCGAAAACGCGGAACTTGTCATCTCGAGCATCACCGACGACATCCTTCGAGGCACCAACAACCTGAGGATGTTGAAGAACGTTCGGGCGAGCAGCCCAAATGCGCGCGTGGTGCTCACCACCGAGCACATCCCGCAGGCTCTTCACTTCTACGAGGCTGGAGCCGATTTCGTCTACATACCCCGGCTGCAGTCGGCGCCGACGCTTGCGCGGATTCTCAAGCAGGGTCTGAGCGACGGCTTCCAGGCCGTGCGGGAAGCGGAGATCGAGCACCTGTCAAATCGCCACGAGGTCCTGGCCTAGCCCGGGCTGAGGCAGCCTGAGACCGTCATGACAAGGATCCTCGCGATTGCCGATGAGGTCGACGAGGCGATGTACACCGGCAAGCTCGAGCGACTGCGTCCTGACCTGGTGGTTTCCGCCGGAGACCTGCCTTTCGACTATCTCGAGTACATCGTCAGCCGGCTCAACGTGCCACTCGTGTACGTGCCGGGCAACCACGATCCAGAGCTGCGGTCGCCGGATCCGACCTGGGCCCCGCTTGGGGCAGAGCGTCCGCTGCCAGGACCGCAGGGCTGCGAGAACGTGGACGGCCGCGTCGTCGTTGCGGGTGGGCTCCGCATCGCCGGGCTT
>Ga0193755_1000512_pt1 | contig 11253 bp, 10 predicted proteins | sample H1a2metaG_FD_144921 | JGI IMG/M metagenome (GOLD analysis project Ga0193755, IMG submission 144921) | Soil microbial communities from a riparian zone of the East river system, Colorado, United States - H1a2 | ecosystem: Environmental > Terrestrial > Soil > Riparian zone | place: USA: East River...
CTCGCTTCGAAATCCCAAATCCTTTCATGATGGCCGCACTCCCATTTGATGCAGGACGCGGGCCAGCTCGATTCGTCCGCGATTGATTCTTGACTTCACAGTTCCTTCGGGTACCGACAACACTCGTTGAATTTCTCCGTAATCCAGTTGCTGCAAATCGCGCAGGATCACCGCTTCGCGCAATTCCGGCGAAAGCCGCGTGAGCGCCGACTGCACCTGGCTGCTCAACTCGCCAAGCAGCGCTTGCTCATCGGGACGGCGCCCGGCGGATTCCTTGTTTTCGACCACCGGCATCTTATCGTCGAGGGAATCGGTGATGCGGTCCCTCTTGGTTCTACGATAATGGTCAATCAGCAGATTCCGCGTCACGCTCGTCATCCAAGTTGCGAAACCGCCATGGGCAGAACGATAGCTTCCCAGTGTGCGGTAAACCCGGAGGAAAACATCCTGCGACAGGTCCTCGGATTCCGTGCGGTTTCCGGTGAACCTGTAGCAAATGTTAAAGATGCGGCGCGAATGTCGACGCACAAGTTCCTCCCAGGCCGACCCGTCGCCCTGGAGGCATTGCTGGACCAGTTGGGCATCCTGCTCCAACGTATCATCAGCCTCAAAACCTGCTACGGTGCAAGGCGTGTCTGCGAGCCGGCTCTCTCTCAAAAAGCCGTGCGGCAGTCCATCTCGGCCTGCCAACTATGGAACGTAAACTGCTGACGAAATGTTCCCTTTAGAATTAGGGCCCTACTGCCCACCGCTCTGCTGGGCATCTTACTCACCCAGGCGGCAAGACACAAGCATGGGAAATCTTGGGCGCTGAAATAGAAGCTGAGTGAACAACTATCTCGCTTGTATTTGAGCGTTTGCATACATTGTTGGCCGGCACTGCCTCTAAATGTATTTCATATGCGATTTTGAGCCGCAAGGCGATCCGGGCAGCAGTTCGGCCATTAGATGGAAGTACAACTCCTAATTAGCAGAAAATACAAATGTTAATTGATATTATGAACGTGTTCAGAAAACTCTTGACAAAGTCTGGCTTTTGAAGCATTATTTGAACATGTTCAAGATAGGGTCAAGTTCATGAGTGCCATCAGGAAATCCATCGGAGAAAAGACCCGGGCGCTGATTCTGGAAAAGGCGCTTGAAATGTTCCGGAAAGAGGGGTTCGAAGCGGCGACAATACGGGATATTGCGAAATCGGCGAAAGTGGCCACCGGCGCGGCTTATTACTATTTCCCGAGCAAGGAAGCCATCGTAGCGGCGTACTACGACCACGTGCAGGAAATGCACGAAGCGAAAGTCCGGGAGTTAATTCTCGGGAAGACGGATCTTCGCGAACGGCTGGGAATTGTCATCCATTCGAAACTGGACATTTTGAAGGACGACCGGAGATTTCTCGGAGCCCTTTTTCGATATGTTGGAGAACCGGACCATCCGTTATCGGTTTTCGGGAAGGGAACAGCGAGCCAGCGGGCGCACAGCATCGGCATCTTCCGGGAAGCGATCGCGGAAGTAGAAATTGCGGATGAACAGCGCCAGTTGCTGTCGTGGGCTTTGTGGATGATGCACCTGGGAGCGATTTTGTTTTTCATTTATGACCAGTCCGCGGAGCAGCGCCGGACGCATACGCTGGTGAATGGAGTTCTGGATCTCGTCACGCAATTTCTGAAGTTGACGAGTGCGCCGGCGATTCGAACGTTCTTACAACCTTTTCAGGGAAGACTGCTGGGTATTTTGAAGGAAGCAGGTTGGCCACCGGTAAGTTGACGGAGCGAGCTGGACAGACTCTTTCAGGAGGACGTATGTCAGAGGCAAAGGCAAGTTCGAGCGTAAGTACAAAGTCAAACGAAACGCGAGTGCACTGGTTCCCGGGAACAGTTGCCGAGCAGCGGCCGTCCGCCTGGTGGTATTGGGGACGCGCGGTGTACGTGAGTCGCCGGGACTATTGGAGAATCACGAAGAAGTTTCTGGCCGTTGGAATTCCTCTCGGAGCGATCGGAGTCTTGTTTCATGTTCCGATGGCGTTCAAGGCGGCGATGGGCCTAGCCGCGATTGGATTGGTTCTTCTCGCCTATTCTTTGTTCGGCTTGTATCGCATGTATGGTCATCCGGGTGGCCGTTACATCCGCAGCTTAGTCGAATTGGGTGACGTAAACGGGAAAATAACAGTCGCGGATCTGCACATAGGCACGTATCGCCACGCTTTCCTTCTTTCGGATGTACTGCCCGAGGCCAAGATTCAAACGGTGGATTGCTGGAATGTCGAAGGCGAATCACCAGAGGAAGCTGTGCAGGACGTGCGCGGCTTGGAAGTGCCTCCGAAATCCAATCTGCGAATTACACCGTCGAGAGCGGAGCATTTCACGGTTCCGCTTGCGGATGGTTCTTGCGATGCGGTTTGTTTTGGGTTCGGCACACATGAGATTCCCACGGGCGGCCCTCGCGAAAAACTCTTTGCGGAAGCGATTCGAATCTTGAAGCCTGGGGGGAAAGTCCTTCTCTTTGAGCACGGCTGGGATGCGCACAACTACGTAATCTTCGGGCCAGTCATTCATCACGTGACGAAGCGGCAGGACTGGGACAAATTTCTACGGGAGCGCTTTGATGACGTGAAATACGCGCGCAGCAACCAGGCTGTCGATCTTTTCGCCGCGACGAAACGATAAGGAGAACTCACGTGGGCTCAGCAGGCGGCGATGCAGACGTGATCGTAGTTGGAGGCGGCATTGCCGGGCTCGGCGCGGCGGTCCGCTTGAAAGATAGGGGTCTTGAGCCGCTGGTTCTCGAAGCCGAGGCGCGGGTAGGCGGCCGCATGACCACGGATCGCGTTAACGGATACGTGATCGATAGGGGAGTGACGTTGTTTGGCAATGGATTCGCCTCCATGCGCGCTCTGATTCAGAGACTGGAACTTTCGCCGCTCGTACGGGCTGGCAGATTTGGTATAGGCATTCAGGATGCCGCAGGCTGCCGAGGATACCGCGGAGGACGTTTTGAAGATTTGCTGTTGGACCGTGGGATTTCTTTGCGCGCGCGGATCGCCTGCCTTCGGTTTGGCTTGGACTTGCTGCGCCATCGTCGCGCGCTACGGCATGGGCACAGCGATCTGAGCTCATCGTTGGACGATGAAGATTCCCAGACATATTTCCGGCGCATTGGCGGCGAAGAACTGTTCGAACGGGTCTTCCGTCCTGGTTTGAACGGTCCGATGGGCGGCTCGATGGAGACGTCTTCCCGAGTGATACTGATGCAAGTCATCTGGAACCTGCTCGTCCGCGGACAATGGAATCTCACCGATGGAGTGGATCGCATTCCGGAGACGGCGGCGGCCCAAGTGCAAGCGCTGACGGGAGCGCGAGTGTTGCATGTCGAACAACGGGAAGATGGCACGCAGGTGGAGGCAGAAATCCAGGGCAAGCCGCGCAGCTTTCGAGCGCGAGCCGTAATTTTCGCAACTCCCGGACAGTTCGTGCCCGTGCTTTGTCCGGGACTTCCGCCGGATATGCGCGAGACGCTTTCGCGGACGCAATATTCGCGAATCGCAAACGTGGCGGTGGCGCTTTCGAAGCCACCAAACACTCCTTACGCTGGGTACGCTTTCACTCCGGATGTTGTGCCTGGAGCGGAGATTGAAATGGAGCACCTCCGTGCACCGAACCGCTGTCCCGAAGGCACAGGGATGGCCGGCGTCTTTCTCTGGAACACGCCGGAGAAATGCCGGCTCGATGCAGATGATGATGAGCTGAAAAAGCAAGCGGCTGACATTGTGGAGCAAAATTTTCCGGAATGCCGTGAGAAAGTGCTCTTCGTCCATGTGATTCGCTGGAACATCGGCATTGCACAATTCCCGCCGGGAAGATTGCGTGAGATGACCGCTCTGCGAAAGCGGCTCGCGTCATGGAAGTTGCCGTTTGATCTCTGCGGGGACTACCTCGACGGACTCTCGAGCGAAGGCGCTTTGCGCACGGGCGAAGAGGCCGCAGAACGTCTGGCAAACCGGCTCGCGCACAAATAAGGTCATCTGGCCCTCAAGTGCAGGGATGGCAGGCCTCAAAGGAATCGTATATACTGTGTATCTACATGGTGACGCTTAATGAAGACACAGATTGCTAAATGGGGAAACAGCCTGGCCGTGCGAATTCCCAAGATTGTGGCGGACGCCGCAAAGCTTCGGACGGGCGATCACCTAGAGATGGCTGTTGAGGGTTCGGGAGTGGTGCGGCTGCATAAGAAAAAGCGAAAGCAATCGCTGAAAGACCTTATTCAAGGAATCTCTCCGGAAAATGTTCATACAGAAACCGACTGGGGCGGACCCGAAGGGAAAGAGCTGTGGTAACCCGGGACTACGTGCCCGATGCGGGAGATTTGATCTGGCTCGATTTTACGCCACAAGCCGGCCGGGAGCAGGCAGGTCGCCGGCCAGCGGTTGTTCTTTCGCCGCGGAGTTACAATGAGAAGACGAGCCTTGCGGTAGTTTGCCCGATAACCAGTCATGCCAAGGGCTACCCGTTCGAGGTTCCTATTCCCCCAGGGCTTCGCATGAGCGGCGTGATTCTATCGGACCATCTGAAAAATCTCGATTGGCGCCAGCGGCAAGGGCAAAGAGCTGGGAAAATCTCACGATCACTTCTGGAGCAAGTGCGCAACCGGATTGCTGTTTTGCTGCAGATTGCGTAAGAATTGGTTCGCGCCTTGACGGCAATGGCGGCTCTCGCTACGCTGGCCAGCGCATGCAAACATCATCGCGGAAGCTTGTTGCCGTCCTGATCGGGTTGCTGGTGCTGGGATTTGTTGTCTACCGCTCGAGCGGCATGCTGCGTCTTGGCGATTTCAGCGGAGCCAAACTGCTGCAAGCAGTTCGAAACGCAAATCCATTCCTTCTCATTCTCTCCGTCGTGGCCATTTATGGTTGCTACGCAATTCGCTCCCTGCGATGGAAGGTTTTTCAGCAAAATCTGGGGCCGTCGCATTTCGCCACGATTTATGGTCTGACCCTGGCCGGATTTTCGGCAATTTTCTTGCTGGGGCGCGCCGGCGAGCCAGTGCGGCCTTTGTTGCTGGCGCGGAAGGAGAAGTTGCCGGTTTCAGGGATGTTTGGGATCTATGTCCTGGAGCGTCTTTTCGATTTGGCAAGTGCGGCCGTGATTGCGGCGATTGGATTGCTGCTCTTCAAGTCAAACGCGCAAGCTGGCGGGGCCGCAAGCAAGTTGGAAGTCGCCGCCCGAACGACGGGTTTGTTTTTTTCTGTTGGGGTTGTTGGAGCGGTCGCTTTTCTTGTTTACCTGCGGCTACACGGCACTGCTCTCCTGGAGCGCAAGTTGCAAGGATGGGTGAAGGCGCGCGGATGGCGGGCCAGTGTCGCAGGGATGCTGATGGGATTTGTGCGGGGAGTGCAGGCGATACGGAGCGGGAAAGATTTGGCGTTGTCGATCGCATACTCCGGGGCTCACTGGTTCCTGGTGTTGTTGGTCTATCTTTGGGTCTCGCACAGTTTCGCTGGAACGCTCGGCAGGATCAACCTGGGCGACGCTATGCTGGTGATGGCGTTCACGCTGGTGGGATCGGCCGTGCAACTGCCGGGTGTGGGTGGCGGGTCGCAGGTGGCATCGTTCCTTGCGTATACGGCGATTTTTGGAGTAGAAAGTGAGCCGGCGGCTGCAGCGTCCATCGTGCTGTGGCTGATTACATTCGCGGCGTGCAGCCTGGTTGGCGTGCCGCTTTTGCTTCATGAAGGCTTTTCCTTGGGGAAATTGCGCGAGATGGCGGAGCATGAAAAAGAAGCCGCGGTCGAGAGTGTGGCTCGGCAAGGAGAATCAGCCCCGTGAAGTGTCCTTTTTGTGCGCATATTGACGATAAGGTGATCGATTCGCGGGAAGGCCGCGGCGGCGACACGATCCGCCGGCGGCGCGAATGCCTGAAGTGCGGGCGGCGTTTCACCACGTATGAGCGGATCGACGAGATCCCGTACATGGTGATCAAGAAGGATGGGCGGCGCGAGCGTTTCGAGCGGCAAAAAATCTTGCAGGGATTGCTGAAAGCGTGCGAGAAGCGACCGGTGGCGACGCCAAAGCTGGAAGGCATCGTGGAAGAGATTGAAGCCGTGGTCCACGAAGCGACGGAACGCGAGCTGACCACGACGGAAATCGGCGAAATGATCATGCACCGGCTGAAGAAGCTGGATAAGGTTGCGTACGTGCGGTTCGCGTCGGTGTATATGGACTTCAAGGATGTGCAGGAATTCATGAGCGAATTGAAGAATTTGCTTAAGGATCGCGCCAAGAAGTAGTTCCGTCCGGTGGAGGAGAATGCATGAAGAAATATGTACTGGCTATCTTGTTAGCCACGCTTGCTAGCGTCTGCGTATTGAAAATGACGGAACACGCGAGTGCGCAGGCTAAGAAGGTTGCAGCTCCTCCCGTCATTGACAAGGAGAGAATTCGCGAGCACGTGAAATACCTGTCGAGCGACGAACTCGAGGGGCGAGGAACGGGGCAACGCGGCGGCGACCTTGCCGCAGACTACATTGCGAAACAATTTGCTTCTTACGGCTTGAAACCTGCCGGAGACAACGGCACATTTTTTCAGAATGTACCGATGCTCGGAGTGGGAACTCTCCCGGAAACGAATTTCAGTTTCAGCGAACCGGGCGGTAAATCATTCGAAGCGAAAAACCTGACGGATTTTGTGACCAATAACGAGAGCCAGACAGAAACGGCCGACATCGATGCGCCCATCGTATTTGTCGGTTTTGGAATTAAAGCGCCGGAGTACGACTGGGACGATTACAAAACTGTGGACCTGCACGGCAAGGTGGCGTTGCTCTTTGTGAATGAACCCAGCTCCGATGATCCCGATTTTTTCAAGGGCAGGGCGATGACGTATTACGGCCGGTGGACGTACAAGTTCGAGGAAACCGCCCGCCGCGGAGCAGTGGCCACGCTCATCATTCATCGAACGGACTTGGCGAGTTATGGATGGGAGGTGGTGCGCAATTCGTGGGGCACCGAGCGCTCCTACCTGAAGCGCGATGATACGCCGAAGCTGCAAGCGGCTTCGTGGATTCAGGTGGAGGTTGCGCGAAGACTAGTAGGACTCGTTGGGCTGGATCTGGACAAAATGTTTCAGCGTGCGCAGATGAAGGATTTCAAGCCGCTGCAATTGCCCGTCCGCTTGAAGGCACACGTGGCGAGCAAGCTGAGGCCTTTTGTATCAAGAAACGTGCTGGCGATCCGGCCGGGTGCAGACCCCGTGCTTGGGAAAGAAGCCGTGTTGTACACGGCGCACTACGACCATTTGGGAATCGATCCGAATCTGCCGGGTGACAAGATTTACAACGGTGCGAACGATAACGCGACAGGCTGCGCGATTTTACTGGAGCTTGCGCGCGTCTGGGCTGGAACGCCAATAGTGCCGCCGCGGTCGATCCTGTTCGCGTCCGTGACCGCCGAAGAGCAGGGTTTGCTCGGTTCCGAATATCTTGGAAAACATTTACCCATTCCGCCGGGGAAAATATCCGTTGATCTGAATTTCGATGATGTTCCCCCACTGGGAACTCCGGAGGAAGTGGAAGTAAGCGGTGCGGAGCGGACGACGTTTTATCCGGTGGTGAAGGCGACTGCGAAGGACTTCGGTCTGGCCATTCGGCCGGATCCGCGGCCCGAAGCGGGGCATTACTACCGCTCGGATCATTTCAGTCTCGCGCGCGTGGGCGTGCCGTCGTTCTCCATCAATGAAGGAATCAAGTTCGCGGGTCACCCGGCGGAATGGGGCGAAGCACAGGCCAGAGATTACACGGAGCATCGTTACCACCAGCCCAGCGACGAGTACAAGCCCGAAATGGACTTCACGGGTGATGCCGTGATCGCAAAATTTGGATTCGTCCTGGGGTTCAGCGCTGCGGCGCTGCCACAATTGGCCGGCTGGGTGCCCGGCGACGAATTCGACCCGGCACGGAAGTCAGCCGCAAAATAGGAAAACATCTTAGTTGCACGTGTGCAGTGTGCTTTAGCCATGGCGCGGTGGAGGAGTCATGCAGAAACTGAATCGGCGGCAAATGCTAAGGACGGCTGTGAAATCGAGTGCGGCAGCTACCGTCTTTATGAATCTTGGCCGCTTCCGCTTGTTTGCCGGAAACGAGAATATGTATTCGGCACGCGCGGTGGAACTGGTACAACGGACGAACGTCATTGATATGCTGGCGCCGCTCTGGATCAGTCCTAGCAAGATGCGGACCATGCTGGGCAATCCGGATAATTTTAAGGCCGAGGACTACGCGCCCTACAAAGAATCTGGGATCAACGTCTTTCACATTGCAATCGGCACGGGCGGGCCCGACGTCTACCTGGAAACGCTGAAATTCCTGTCTGGCTACAATACTTTTCTGGCTCGACATGACCACTGGTTCGAACGTGTGGATACGCCATCGCGACTGGACGGGATCAAGGCTTCCGGGAAAGTAGGCATCCTCCTCGGTGTGCAGAACTCCGAACATTTTAGGAACGTCGACGATGTCGACTATTTTTACGGCCTGGGGCAGCGAGTGTCGCAGTTGACATACAACGCCAGAACGTTGATCGGTAATGGGTCCACCGAGAGGCGAGATGAAGGTCTGTCTGATTTTGGCGTTGCTGTTGTGGAGCGCATGAACAAGCTGGGAATGGCTGTGGACGTGTCCCACTGCGGCGATCGAACCACGTTGGATGCATTCGAATTGTCCAAGAAGCCGGTGCTCATCACGCACTCCAATTGCAGGGCACTGAACCCCAAGCATCCGAGATGCAAAACAGATGAGGCGATTAAAGCAATGGCCTCCAAGGGCGGGGTGATGGGAATTACGGAAGTGCGCATGTTTGTGAGCCCGACGGAGCCAACGACCCTCCAGAACATGCTGGACCATTTTGATTATGTGGCGAAGCTGGTGGGTGTTGAACACGTGGGAGTAGGCAGCGACATTGATTTGATCGGGTACGACGGCATGCCAGCTGAGGAACTAAAACAGTTGAAGTCCGGATACAAAGGAAGCTATGGGTTTCGCGACAAAGTGGATCTGGACGGCTATAACTTTGCGAAAAGACCATTCGATTTGGCAGAAGGATTAATCCGGCGCAACTACAGCAATGCCAACATCGAGCTAATCCTCGGCGGGAATTTCGCCAGAACGCTCAAGGAAATCTGGACGGCCAGACCCCGGCCGTAAACGATTTGATGGTGTGGAAGCCGAGCTTTTCGTACAACTTCACAGCGGTGTGATTCTCTGACGTGACCGTTAGCGTAAGTTCCCTGAATTTCATGGAGCGCAGCGCTTCCGCGGAAGTTTGCATGAGCATGCGGCCCAGGCCGTGGCCTTGATAACCGGGCAGGACGCAGATCTGGGTGGTGTGCCCAACGCCGGAAGAGACCTCGCTCGTCAATACTGCGGCCACAAGCTCATCGCTTCCGGGCTGATGCAAAACAAATGAAGCTCCTTGCACGAACTGGCCGCAGCCGGGCAGCAGGATTATGTTTTTCAAGAACTTCAGTGCGCCTGCGCGGCTGCGGTATTGGTCGTTGATTTCTCCGTCAACGTGATTTGCGTACGCCAGGTAGATCAGTTTGGCGCAAGGCTCGAAGTAGCGGTCACTCCAGCGCGTTAGGCGCATCCCGGCCGAGGCGCCGGGCTTTGTCTCTTGCAGCTTCTGCAAGTCCAGCAGCATGAACTGCCGCGTGTACAGGCGAAAGCCCTGGTCCAGCAGCGGCGGGTCCACGGGCCCGCTGAAGGGCATCAACTGCGCCTCGATGCGCGCCAGATGCGGGAGCCCTCGCATGGACAAGAGCATTTCTTCCAGCAGGCGGCGCCCGATCTCCGTTTGCGGAAATTTTGACGAAACGTATAGCCCGCCAATCAGCCCTTTTTGCTCCTCCAGCACGTAAAACGAATAGCCCGCGGCTGAACCGTTTTCAAACGCGACGCAACCGGCGAGTGCGTGGGCGTCCAGGAAGCGCTTGATCAGTTCGAGCGCACCTCGGTAGTCCCAATGCAATTCGTCGTGCCAGTGGCGGGCTTCTTCTTCCAGCAGCGGCTCAATCTGGCGGACGGTGGTCTGGCGCAAATCGACAATGTTCATGGACAGGTAGCGAGAAGCGCGGCCCCTGCGGCGCGGGATCTATCATAGCCGATTCCGCCTGGGCCTTGCGGCGCTGGCCCGCTGGAGGCGATACATTTCCGACACAAAGCGGCTCGCTTCCGCGAGGCCGCCGTACGGGATATGCTACGATGCGACTTGCCGCATCCGTATCGAATTTTGAACGAAAGCGCGGCCTCAGCCGCAGGACTAATTTCGCAGACCACGAATGCAGATCCTCTACGAGCTTCGTTATCCCTCCCGCTGGTACACAAAGCTATTGATGGCCCTGCTGGCAGTCGTGTTTTTTGCGGCACTTGCCACCACGGCGATCGCCGGCTTTCTTGTGTACCGCATCGTGAAGCCGCAGCGCACCAGCAGCGAAATCAATATGGCCAGTTTTCCGGGCCGTCCGGAAACCATTTCCTTTAATGTCGCGGGGCTGGGGACGCGGGAAGGGTGGTTTTTCCCCGGACTGCGCGGCGCGCCGACCATCCTCTTGTGCCATGGGTACGAATCGAGCCGCGGAGAGCTGTTGACGCTGGTTTCCGCGCTGCAGGACCACCAATACAACGCTTTTGTTTTTGATTTCGCGGCGCATGGCGGGAACCCAGGAGTCACCACGCTGGGCTTCCGCGAGGCCGACGAATTGCGCGCGGCGATTGACACGTTAGCTGCGCGGAGCGATGTGGACCCTGAACGGTTCGGTGTTTGGGGTTACAACCTCGGTGCTTATGCGGCGTTGCGTGCCGCGGAAAACGACAAGCGCATCCGCGCGCTGGTTCTCGATTCGGTTTACGACGAACCGAGCCAGATGGTGAAAGTCGGCGTCGAGCGTAATGGCCTGGGTGGATTCCCGTTTATGGTGCGCTCCGCCGAGCTCAGTTTTGAATACTTGAACTACGCGCATCGCGATGATCCGCCGCTCTCGCGCAAGTTGATCACTCTGGCCGGCGTTCCCACGCTGTACATTCAGGCGCTCGACGATCCGGAGCTTGCCGCGACGACCCGCCAGATGTTCTTGAAGGCTCCCGAGCCGCGCGAGCAGGCCATCATCGCGCATGGAAATTTTGTGGGCTTGAACGATGAAGACAAGCGCACCTACGAAAATCGCGTCGTCTCATTTTTCCTGCTGAGGCTGCCGGCTACGGGGAAG
>Ga0193755_1000514_pt1 | contig 11207 bp, 12 predicted proteins | sample H1a2metaG_FD_144921 | JGI IMG/M metagenome (GOLD analysis project Ga0193755, IMG submission 144921) | Soil microbial communities from a riparian zone of the East river system, Colorado, United States - H1a2 | ecosystem: Environmental > Terrestrial > Soil > Riparian zone | place: USA: East River...
AGCTTGCGCAGCCGGTCTTCCGCGGTGGCGGTGCGTGCGGGCATGGAGTCACCGGAATCGAGGGGTGTAACCACAGGTTTGGGGCCGGTCTCGGACCTTGAACCAGCGCCGGGGGCCGGGTCAAGCTGCCGGCCCCTCCTGTTTTCGGCCATGTGGCCGCGCCGCCCCAGCGGGATATATAGTGTCGGCTGGGCAGCTCACCACACCGGGAGGGAACCATGCACACGCTGGAGATCATCTACTGCGTGCAGTGAAACTACCTGCCACGGGCCACCGGTCTGGCGGCCGAGGTCAAGAAGGCGAAGGGTATTGACGCCACCCTCATCAAGGGTTCCGGCGGGCAGTTCGAAGTCTCGCTCGACGGCCAGCTGATCTTCTCGAAGAAGCAGCTCGGCCGCTTCCCCGAGCCCCAGGAGATTCTGGAGAAGATCCCGGCCTGAGCGCACACCCCGGATCGCGGCCGTCGATCCCTAGCGGCGGCCGCGACGGGACCTCAACCCGGCGACGCCGGCCTGACCGGCGCCGGCGTGCCGCCGCGCTCGAGCCACAGGCGGTAGCGGCGCTCCCCGCCGGCCTCGAACACCAGCGTGTCGCCCTCGATCAGGCCGCGCTCGCGGCACCACCTCATCATGCCGGGCTGGTTCGGGGAGCGCGGCCGGAACACCCAGGTCCCGTACTGGATGTCGGTCTCGAACGAGAAGCCCAGATCGGTCTCGACCGTGACGGGCTGAACCGCGTAGGGCCGCGGCGCGTCGCCCGGACCGCGCGGGCCCACCGCGTCAGGCGGAAAGAAGTCGAGGATGTCCCACAGCGGCACGTTGCGCTGGGTGAAGGTCCAGAGGTCCTCCTTGCGCACCGGGATCCTGCGCGTCTCGCCCATCCGGCGCTCGTCTCCCCGGGTCCTGCTGCCGCTCAGAAGGCGATGCCGGCCATGAGCGAAAAGGTGTCGTTCTTGAGGTCCGGGCCGGCCCAGCTGAGCGCGTTCGTGAGCCCCAGGCCGTAGCGCGCGTCCAGCACCAGGGTGCGAGGCCCAAGCGCGAGATCGCCGCTGAGGCCGAACGCCAAGCCCGAATCGAGGGTGCGCGCCGCGTCCAGGTCCGCGCCCGGGAACCCGGCGTTGCGTGCCCGGGCGCTGACTTTCAAGGCGAGCGTCGGACCGAAGTAGACGTGCGGGCTCAGCCTGCCCATGGCCGGGGTATTGAGGCGCGCGAGGATCGGGAACTCGAGGTAGTCCAGGATGAAGAAGCCCTCGCTGATCGGTCCGGTGACGTTGCCGGTCTCATCCACCCCGAAGCCAACGAGCTTCCCGCCCTTCATCATGAAGAGCGCGTCCACCTCGACGCCGAACTCGGGCGCGAAGTCGAACACGCCGAATCCCCCCGCGACGACGCCGCGCTTGGTGTCGAACATGCCGCCGCCGCCGCGCAGGCCCGAGAGGTTGAGCCCGCCCTTGACCCCCCACTGGATGTCGCCCTGGGCCCGGACGGACGCCGGCAGGGCGAGCGCGAGCGTCGTCAGCGCGAGCAGCGCGGGGATGATGCGCTTCATGGCGTGGGCCCTCCCTTCGCGAGGTTCCGCTCGAAGAAGCGCATGATGCGCCCATACAGCCGCGCGGTCACCACCGGGTCGGGCACCATGTGGGTGAACCCGGCGAGCGGCAGGAACTCGAACTCCTTGCGGCATGGAACAGCGCGTCGCACAGCTCGAGGCTGTGCAGGAAGTACACGTTGTCGTCGGCGGTGCCGTGGATGACGAGCAGCGGGCGCTCGAGGTGCTTCGCCCACGTCAGCACCGAGCCCGCCGCGTAGCCGCGCGGGTTCTGCGCGGGCAGGTCGAGGTAGCGCTCGGTGTAGTGGGTGTCGTAGTCGTGCCAGTCCGCGACCGGTGCTCCCGCCACCGCGGCGCGGAACACGTCGGGCCGCCGCATCGCCGCCATCGCCGAGACGTAGCCGCCGAACGACCAGCCGAAGATCCCGACGCGCCCGAGATCGAGGCCCGGAAAGCTGCGCCCCAGGGCATTCAGTGCCGCGACCTGGTCCTCGAGCGGGATCGCGATCAGGTCGCCGCGGATCGCGCGTTCCCACGCGCGCCCCCGCCCCGGCGTGCCGCGGCCGTCGAAGGAGACCACGACGAAGCCGTGATCGGCGATCCACTGGTCGAGCAGGTAGCGGTCGCGCGACTGGAGCACCATCTGGGAGAGCGGTCCCCCGTACACGTGGACGATCACCGGCCATTTCCGCGACGTGACGAAATCGCGCGGCGTGACGATCACCGCGGCGTAGCCGCGGGGCCCGCCGGGCCCATGGTCGCCCACGTTGACGAACACCGGGTGCGTGGCGATGCGCGGAGCCTCGGCGAGCGAGCGCAGCGCGCCGATCACCGATCCGTCACGGCGCCGCACGGTCTGGACCGGCCCCTCCCGGGGCCCCTCGTGGAGCACCACGTAGGACAGCTCGCCCCGGCCGAACACCGCGTCGTTGAGCCCGGGCTCGTCCGCGATCAGTTCGGGGTCGCCGCGGCCGTCGAGCGGCACGCGCCACAGCGCGCGCTGCGTCGGATCGGGACCCGCCTGCACCCACGCGGTGCGGCCGTCCGCGTCGAGGTGCACGACCCTGCGCAGCCCGAACCCGGGGCGCGTGAGCACGCGCAGCAGCCGGCCGTCGCGCGCGTGCAGCTCGAGCTGCCAGGTGCCGCCGCGCTCCGTGGTCCACAGGAACGCGCTGCCGTCGGCAAGCCACATCGGCATCGCCTGGTCCAGGTTGAGCCACGCCGCGTCGCGCTCGATCAGGAGCGTCGTGGTGCGGCCCGTGCTCTCGTCCACCGCCAGCAGCGCCTCCTCGTTCTGGCGCCGGTTCTGGACCAGGATCGTGAGCGGAGCGCGCTTCTCCCAGCGCACGGTGGCGAGGTAGGGGTAGCGCGCATGGTCCCAGCTCACCGTGACACCCGCGCCCCCCGCGACCGGCAGGATCTCGAGCCGCACGTCGGCGTTGGGCGTGCCGGCGCGCGGATAGCGCCAGGCCTGCGGCTCGCGCTCGGGGTGCATGGGGTCGGCGATGTGGAGCATCTCGACCCGGGAGAGGTTCGCGGTCTCGCACGCGATGCTGCGGCCGTCGGGCGACCACCAGAAGCCGCTGAAGCGGTCCATCTCCTCCTGGGCCACGAATTCCGCGACCCCGTGGGTGAGCGTGTCGCTGGCGCCCTGGGTGAGGCGCCGCTCGCGGCCGCCCGTGGCGGCGACGTCGGCGACGACCAGCTCGCCGTCCCGCACCCAGGCCGCCCGGGTCCCGTCGGGCGAGAGCTGCGGATCGAGGGCCTCACCGCCCTCGCGCGTGAGCTCGACGACCGCGCCGGGCGTTCCGCCCGGGCGGCGCTCGGCGACGAACACCCGGCCCCCGAGCGGAACCAGGATCCGCCTGCCGTCCTCCGAGAGCTGGTAGGCGACGATGCCGTGCGCCGCCTGCCGCATGCGCTCGCGCCGCGCCCGCTCCTCGGCCGACAGCCGCTCCTGGCCGCCGCGCAGCAGATCCGCCGCGGAGAGCAGCACGCGCTCGCGCCCGGTGGCGGTGTCGAACGAGATCAGATCCTGAACGAAGCTGCGCGGCCCCGAGCGCAGGAACAGCACGGCGTCGCCTTCGGGCGTCACGCGGATGGCGGTCGGCTTGCCGAGCGCAAAATGGTAGGTCGAGGCGTACTGCTCGAGGAACGCGTCCTCGGCCGGGCCGCCCGCGCCGCGCACCGCCACGCTCGTCTCCGCGCCCGACCACGCCGGCCACGCCGCGAGCGCCAGCAGCGCCGCACCCGCGGCGGCACGCCAAGGCATGCCGCTCCACGCGGAGTGTGCGCCCATCACGCCCCCGCCCCTTTCGCGCCCCCGGGGCCAGCGGCGCGCTCGACGTGGGGCCGCGGCAGGCGGATGACGTCGCGCACGACCGAGTAGCCGTCGCCGCCGAGCCGGCCGACCGGCTTGAGCTTCTCGACGTCCACGCGGCCCTCGGTGAGCACGCCCTCGTCCACGTGTACCGCGACGATCTCGCCCACCACGAAGATGGCCTCGCCGAGCGCGATCTCGCGCTCCAGGCGGCACTCGAGGCTCACCGGGGATTCGCCCACGCGCGGCGAAGTCACGCGCGTCGAGGGGACCGCCGTGAGCCCGGTGATCTCGAACTCGCTCACGTCCTCGGGCCAGTCGCCCGAGGCCCGGACCATGCGCTCGAGCAGCGGCTCGCTCACGACGTTCACGACGAAGTCGCGGGTCTCGCGGAGGTTGCGCAGCGTGTCCTTGGGGCCCCCGTCGCGCGCGCGGCCCCCCTCGGACGGAATCGATCAGACGGGAATGGTCCCGGTCAGGAGCCGCACGATCCACACCAGCAGGAACGCCGCCCCGTTCGCGGCGATCGCCCAGGGGATCCAGCGCTGATCCGCCAGCCGGGCGTTGCGCGCCAGCGCGAGGCCGGACGCGCCCCAGGCCGCCGCCAGCTCCGCGGCGAGCACGAGCGCCATCGGATGGAGCGCGAACGCCGCGCCCAGGTCGCCGCGCGCCAGCGCCGCCAGGGCGCGGGTGAGCCCGCACGTGGCGCAGCCGATGTGCGCGATACGGCGCAGCGCGCACACCGGATCGCCGGCGGGGGTCCACGCGCGCAGGGCGAGCCACGCTCCAGCCGCGGCCAGCCCGCACAGCCACCACACCACCCAGGCCGGGCGTGCCGGCAGTACCAGCCCGCCGCGCGCTGCCTGCGCGTGTCCGGTCACGGTGTGCCGGCCTGCGGCGCCGCCGGCACTACGGACGGCGCGGCGAACACGTCGAACTCGGGGCCGAACTGGGCCAGGAACTCGGGGCCGAAGCCGCGCAGGGTCGCCATCACCGGCAGCAGGAACACCTGGCCCACGTACGGCGTGGCGACCAGGACGAAGCCGATGCAGCAGGTGCTGAAGCCCACCACCATCACGGAGAATCCGATCGCGAGGTACAGCGCGATGCGGAGCACGCCGTAAGCGATGAAGCTCACCGGGTGCGCCCGCAGCAGGGTCAGGAAACGCCCCCACGCCGCCGTCGCGGTGAGGCCGTGCTGGTACATGATCGGGACCACGAAGTTGTTGAGGAAGAGCGCGGTGTAGGCCGCGGCGAGCACGACCGGAATGGCCATGAACATGAAGCCGGCCATGGACAGGAGGCCCGCCCAATGGAACTCCTCTTCGTTGAACAACGAGCGCATCGAGGCGAGGAACGGCAGCGCGATGACGAGCACGGCGCAGCCGATCACGAGCCAGAACAGCAGCGTCCAGACGAACAGCGAGTCGCCCTGCCGCTTGAACCGCGCCCAGGGCGCGGTGATCGCGGCCCGCTCCTGAACGACGTTGTCGAGGAAGACGAACCGGCCGCGGCAGCTCACCCACTGCAGCACGACGGCGACCGCGAGCGCGACGACGCCGATCCCGATCACGAGCCCCAGCATGGCCGGGTCGCGGATGAAGTCCCAGACCCGCTGCATGGCCTCGTGCGGAATCATGCGGTGCCTTGGCCGCCAGTGCGACGAGCCGCCGTACGAGCCCGTGGCCCCACCCGACAGGTAGTCCGAGAGGAACGCGGCGAAGCCCATCACGGCCCAGGTCTCGAGGCGGAAGGGGCGGAACAGCATCCGCTGCATGCGTGCCCATGCGCGCTGGAGCGGGGCGATGAACGCGATATTCACGATTCGGCCTCCTTGTGGAAGCGGCTGGCGCGTGCGGCAGTCTAGCCGTAACCTGCCTGCCCGTCACCACGGTGGTCTACGTTTCGGAGCGGTCGGGGGTTGCGACGCCCCGAGGGCGACGCACCTCTGAGGAGAGGGTTCAACCCGATGTCGATTCGCGTGATCGCGTTGCTGCTGGTCGTGGGCGTGGCCCTGCTCGCCTTCGCCGCCTGGCCGAGGAAGCAGGCGGAAGCTCCGGCGTCCATGACGCAGGCCCAGACCGATTCCGGCAGCGCCCGCATGCCGCCGTTGCCCGGGGCGGATCAGCCCGCTGCGGACCCCGGCCTCACGTGGACCGCGCCGGTGCGATGGAGCGCCCAGGGCGCCCGTCCGATGCGGCTCGCCACCTACTCGGTGCCCGCGGCGAAGTCGGGCGGTGAGGCAGGCGAATGCGCCGTCTTTTACTTCGGACCCGGCCAGGGCGGCGGGGTCGAGGACAACATCGAGCGCTGGATCGGCCAGTTCGAGAACCCCGGAACGCCGCTCCGCACCACGCAGACCGTCCGTGGGATACCGGTCACGCGCGTGAAGGTGCACGGCGCGTACCTCGCACCCGGCGGCCCCAACATGGAGTCGCAGGGCTCGAAGCCCGACTACGCGCTGCTGGGCGCGATCGTCAGCGGCCCGCGTGGCGCCGTGTTCTTCAAGCTCACGGGCCCGGCGAAGACGGTCGCGGCGGCCGCCGCCGATTTCGACCGCATGCTGGCCTCGTTCAGGAAGCCGTAGCGCGGCGCACGCCCGAGCCGCGGGTCTAGGCTTTCTCCTCCCAGATCCGCGCCAGGTTCACGATCACCTCGACCGCCTTCTCCATGTCCTGGGCCGAGACCCACTCGAGGCGCGAGTGGAAGTTGTTCTCCCCGGCGAAGATGTTGGGCGTGGGCAGACCCATGAAACTCAGGCGCGAGCCGTCGGTCCCGCCGCGGATCGCGGTCTCGCGCAGCTCGAGGCCGGTGCGCCGGATCGCCTCGCGGCCGTAGTCGGCGACCTGCGGGAAGCGGTCGAGGACTTCCTTCATGTTGCGGTACGACTCCTCGACCTGGAAGCTCACCGTGGCGCCCGGCCACGCGGCGACGGTCTCGCGCGCCAGCTTCTCGAGGAAGGTCTCCTTCTCCGCGAGACCCCGGGTCTCGAAGTCGCGGATGATGAACTTGACCGAGGTCCGCTCGACCGACGCGTTCACGATGTACGGGTGCACGAATCCCTCGCGCTCCCGCGTGGTCTCCGGCGAGAGCCGCTCGCGCGGCAGCCGCTGGATGAAGTCGGCGGCAATCTTGATCGAGTTGATCATCTTGCCGTGCGCCTGCCCGGGGTGGGTGTTGAAGCCCTGGAAGGTGACCCGCATCGAGTCGGCCGAGAACGTCTCGACCTCGAAGAACCCGCGCCCGGCCCCGTCCATCGTATAGGCGCAGAAGGCGCCGAACTTCTTCACGTCGAAGCGCTCGGTGCCGCGGCCCACCTCCTCGTCGGGCGTGAAGCCGACGCGGATCGCGCCGTGCGGGATCTCGGGGTGCGCGATGAGGTACTCGGCAGCCGCGACGATCTCGGCCACGCCCGCCTTGTTGTCGGCGCCCAGAAGCGTGGTGCCCGAGGCGGTGATGATGTCGCAGCCGATCTGCTCGCGCAGCTCCGGGATCTCGCTCACCCGCAGCACCGCGCTGGGGTCGTCGGGGAGCACGATGTCCCCGCCCTGCCAGCTCGCGTGGACGATCGGCTTGACGCCCGCGCCGCTGGCTTCGGGCGAGGTGTCCACGTGCGCCACGAAGCCGATGACCGGCACGTTCTTCTTCTTGCTGGTCGCCGGGATGGTCGCCATGACGTAGCCGTGCTCGTCGCGCACGGCGTCCTTGAGCCCGATGACGCGCAGCTCCTCGGCGAGCTCGTCGAGGAGCACGAGCTGCTTGGCCGTGGTGGGATAGGTCGTCGAGGTCTCGTCGGACTGGGTGTCGTAGGTGACGTAGCGCAGGAAGCGCTCGACCACGCTGGTCTTCATCGTCGCGGTTGCGGGCATGGGTGCTCCTCGTGGCACGGGGCCCGGGGCCCCGGCGGTCAGTCGGACTTCGAAACGCGCTCGCCGAGCTGGCGGTCGAGGAACAGGAGGGCCGCGCCCTCGCTGCCCGCGCGCTTGAGCTGCTCGACGAGCTGTCCGGCGGTCTTCTCTTCCTCGATCTGCTCGCTCACGAACCACTGCAGCAGCGGCAGGCTCGCGATGTCGCCCTCGCCGGTCGCGAGGCCGTGGAGCTTGTGGATGCTCTGGGTCACCTTGCGCTCGTGGGCCAGCGCCTGCTCGAAGATCTCGCGCAGCGAGCCGAACTCCGCGGGCGGCTTGTCGATCGCCGCCAGGACCACGTGGCCCTCGCGGTCGTTCACGAACTCGAAGAACTTCATCGCGTGCACGACCTCCTCCTTGGCCTGCTGGCGCAGCCACTTCGCCGCGCCCGGCAGGTTGGCCGCCTCGCAATGCGCCGACATCGAGAGGTAGAGGTAGGCGGAGTACAGCTCCATGTTGATCTGGTCGTTGATGGCCTTTTCCATGCTCTTGCTGATCACGGTGTGGTCCTTTCGTGGCCGATGGGCTCCGGGGCGCCCCCACGGCGTTTCGTCCCGCGGCCCGGGAAGTGTAGGGGATTGATTTCACGGACGCGAGCCGGGGAGGTAGGCTGTACGGATGCGTGAGAGATCCTCGTGAGCCGTTCTCGCGCGCGGCCCGGGCATGGGGCCGCCCCGACGGGCTGGCGCGAACGCACCCCCTGGCTCGGGATCGTGTTGCTGGCGCTGCTCGCGCGCCTCGCGTTCGTGGCGCTCGCCCCGCCGCGCATCCTGTGGTCGGACGGGATCGAGTACGAGCAGATCGGCCGTTCCCTGGTCGAGCACGGGACCTACGGCCTCCAGACCCTGCGCCCGCCCGGCTACCCGACCCTGATCGCGGCCGTGTACGCGGTGTTCGGCCCGCACCTGCTGGCCCTGCGGCTGGTCGAGGTCGTGATCGGGACGATCACCGTGTGGCTCATCGGCGTGATCGGGGCGCGCCTCTTCGGGCGCCCGGCCGGTCTCATCAGCGGGGTGTGCGCGGCGCTCCACCCGGTGCTGGCGTTCCTGCCCGCCACCCAGTACTCCGAGAACACGCTGCTGCTCCCGATCGTGCTCGGCTTCGGCGCGTTGTTCGCCGGCTGGCGGCAGGGCGGCCTGTGGCGCTGGGCGCTGGCCGGCCTGTGGTTCGGGGTCGCGATCCTGATCCGGCCCAACGTGGTGCTGATGCTGCCCGGGCTCGCAGTCGGGCTGGCGCTCGCCCTGCGGCGCGAGCGGCGCGCGTGGCTCCTGCCCGCGCTCGTGTGCGGCGCCGCGATCGCCCTGACGCTCGTGCCGTGGACCGTGCGCAATCATCGCGTCATCGGCCACTGGTACTTTGTCGCCACCGGCGGCGGGCGCCAGTTCTGGATCGGCAACAACCCGCGGGCCGACGCCGACACGCGCGTCTCGCTGTGGTTCGACAAGGACCTCGACGCCCGGCTCGACCGCCTGCCTGACCCGATCGCGAGGGAGCACCTGCTCTACCAGGAGGGCATGGCGTTCATGCGCGCGAACCCCGGACGGGCGGCCTTCCTCTACATGTGCGAGCTGCGAAACCAGTTCGCGCTCTGGCCCGAGACCCACACGCAGGTGTACGTGAATTCCTGGAGCCGGATCGCGCAGGGGCTGGCGAGCCTGTTCATCCTTGCCGGCGTGCTGCTCTCGCTCGCGCGGCTGCAGACCCACCAGGAGCTGTGGCCGCTCCTCGGCGCGGTGCTGACCTACTCGCTGGGGTGCGCGTTCTACTATTCGATCATGCGCTACCGGCTGGTCGTGGAGCCCTGCCTGCTGTGGATGGCGGGGCTGGGCTGGGCGGCCACGCTGCGGCGCTGGCCTCAGTCCGTGAAGCGGTAGCGGATGAGCGTGTAGAAGGCCTCGATCCCGTCGCGCCACCCGATCTTCTTGCCCTGCGCCCGGGTGCGGAAGTGGTAGCGGATCGGGAGCTCGAGGATGCGTTCGCCACGCTTGGCGACCCGCGCCGTCACCTCGGGGCAGAACTCGAAGCGCTCGCAGCGCAGCGGGAGCGGCTTGAGCACCGAGGCGCGGAAGACCTTGTAGCAGGTCGCCTCGTCCGTGAGCCTGGTCCCGTACAGGAGGTTGGCGAGGCCGCTGAGCATGAGGACCGCCACCTTGAACGAGGTGAGCGGCAGCTCGTTCTGGCGCCCCAGGTAGCGGGACCCGTAGACCACGTTGGTCTCGCCGCGGACGATGGGATCGATCAGGCGCGGGAACTCCTCGGGGTCGTACTCGAGGTCGGCGTCCTGGATCGCGATGATCTCGCCGCGCGCCTCGGCCAGCGCGGTGCGGATCGCAAATCCCTTGCCGCGATTGCGCTCGTGATGGAACACGCGGATCGGGAGGCGGCCGGCGAGATCGTCGAGCACCTCGCGGCTGCCGTCGCGCGAGCCGTCGTTCACGACCAGGATTTCCTTGTCGATGGGGACCGCGATCACACGCTGGAGCAGATGCTCGATGGTGCCGCGCTCGTTGTAGACCGGGACCACGACGGAAAGCAGTGGGGACGTCAGACGTGGTACTCCTTGGGGTGAGGCTGGCAGTCCGGGGGACCCCGCACGCCGATGACATGAATCCGCTGCATAAAGCTTATCACGAGGAGACGCGGATGAACCTGACAGTGTTCTTACCGGCAGAGCTGGACCGCGAGGTGGAGCGTTCGCGCTGGGCGCTGGAGCAGGTGCCCGAGGGCAAGTTCGACTGGAAGCCGCACGAGAAGTCGATGATCCTTGGATACCTGGCGAACATGGTTGCGACGATTCCGTCGTGGATCGCCATGCAGGTCACGCAGGACGAGCTGGACGTGGCTCCGGCGGCCGGCTCGAAGATGGAACAGAAACGACTGGACACGAGTGGCGCGCTGCTGAAGGCCCTCGACAAGTCCGCAGCGGACGCACGCTCGGCACTCGGGACGACCACCGACGCGCACCTGATGACCCCGTGGCGGCTCCTGGCTCGGGGAAAGGTGGTCATGGAGGCGCCGCGCCACGTGATGATCCAGGACACCATCAACCATTGGGCGCATCACCGTGGGCAGATGACGGTCTATCTGCGCTTGATGGGCGCGAAAGTCCCGGCCATCTACGGACCCTCGGCAGACGACCAACAGTTTCGGTAGCGGCCAGGTTTCATGATGGACGTTCACCACAATGCGCCCGAACACCGGTTCGAGCTTCGCGACGGTGATGAGGTGGCCTTCCTGTCGTACCGGCAGTCGGGAACGACGATCAACCTCGTCCACACCGAGGTTCCCGAATCGCTGCGCGGCCGGGGTCTGGGCGACCGGCTGGTGCAAGCCGCCATGGAGCACGCGCGACGGGAGGGGCTCACGGTCATTCCGAGCTGCCCGTTCGTGAAGGCCTATCTCCGCAAGCATCCCCAGTACGGGTCGCTGGT
>Ga0193755_1000517_pt1 | contig 11195 bp, 9 predicted proteins | sample H1a2metaG_FD_144921 | JGI IMG/M metagenome (GOLD analysis project Ga0193755, IMG submission 144921) | Soil microbial communities from a riparian zone of the East river system, Colorado, United States - H1a2 | ecosystem: Environmental > Terrestrial > Soil > Riparian zone | place: USA: East River...
TCGGTGGGAGCGAGCAGTTGGGACACGCTCCTAGAATCGCAGTTCCCGCGTAAAAGTGCTGTAAACAACGCGCGAAATGAGAAGTCCTTAACGCTTCTTCATTTACGCTATTTTTATGAACCCCCCGCTATCATGTCGCCAAGAGGCCGTGCTGGCGTGCCGGCTTCCCTGGCGAGCATGGCGAGGCGTGGCCAATCGGGCACCAATCCGACGGATTCTCGGCACGACGTGGATGCAAGTGCTCATCCTGAAGTAGCGATGGTCCTGCGGGTGACCACCGCGCTGTCGCCAATCCCTAGCCGCTAATCGCTAGCCGCGTTTGGCGGGGCGATTCGACGCCAACGCGTCCATGTCCGCCTGCATCCGTTGCTTGTATTCGTCGGACCACTGCGCGCCGGGCTTCTGGCTGGCTTTGCTCTGCGGCCGCGCGATAGGCTGGTTGCTACTCGGTTCTGCGGGTTTGCGCGGACCGCTCTTCAGCTTGAGGGTGAGTCGTGATCGTGTAGGGTCAGAATTCGATTGAGTCATACGGTTTGTAGATGGCTCCCTATTTCAATGGGTCAAGTGGGCTGGACCGGTGTCGTGTTGGATCGAGATATTAGCGGTCTATTGTGGCGCTTGGATGTCGTCGAACTGATGGGGTGTGAATACGAAATAATCCCCTGACGACCTCAGATTCTACCTGAAGCTATTCCGCGCACAACAATTGAGGTGGTGGACGGGCGAGCGCGAGCGCCCCAGAGTCCGCGAGACGGATTGGAGTACCGCCTTTGGGGGCTTGCCGACGCCGATTCGATGCGATAATGGGCGAACCGCGGCAGTATTTGAGGAGTCGAACATGCCTTCAAACCTCCGTCGAAGGGCAATGCCCCGGCTCCTGACCATGGTCCTTTTCGCCGGCGCTGCGCCGGGTTGGGCGCACGCCGGGCAACTCAACAGCGTGGATGCCGTTCTCGATCGCTATAAACATGCCCTCGGCGGGGAGAGCGCAATCGCCAAGGTCCAGTCTGAAACCATGCGCGGCGAAATCGATGGCGCGGGCATGACCGCCAAAGCTAGTTTCGTTTTCCTCGCCAAGCCCTTCAAGACGCTCATCAAAATCCAGACCGAGGGTAGCGAGGTCAGCGCGGGATTTGACGGTACTGTTTCCTGGTCGGTCGATCCGAAGGGAGCCAGTATCGACAAGGACACGGCTCCGGAAGCCGTGCGCCGGGATGCCGATCTGCAATATGCACTTCATCAGCCCGCCTATTTCAAGAAGCTCGAGTTTGCCGGGGTCACCGACTTCGAAGGCCACCCCTGCTATTGGCTTCACGGCACCACCAAGTGGGGCAAGGACAATAATCAGTTCTACAACGTCCAGACCGGACTGCTCGAGGGCTATCGTTTTCAAGTGGATAACTCATCCGGCGCCGTTGCAACCGTCCAGTACCAAGACTACAAAAGCTTCGGTGGACCGTTGGTCGCGACCAAGGTGACTTCGCGCAGCGGCGATAGCTGGCGAACTTTTACCTACAAGTCTGTGAGCTATGAGCCGGTGGCGGATTCTGTGTTCGAGTTGCCGCAGGCGGTCAAGGCGCTGCTGTAGCCCAAGGGCCAAAGGACCCCCCGGCGATACTGAGGTCTTGGTTTGAGCGCGACTGGGGTCGCGAGATTTGCGGCACGCGCAACCCGAGAAAAGTGGTGGCATCCGCGGAGGCGAAACAGTCGTCGAGAGGCAGGGGGACCACCACTCTTAATTCGCAACAGTCTCGCGCCCCGCGGCGCCAGCCGTTACTGTAGCGGGTTCAGCTCAGACTACAATCACTAATTGGTCTGAAGATATCGCGAATCGGTATGGCGACCGAAAAGAAAAGTGTACTTCGGTGAAGTTGTTTGGGATGGCGCGTCGCGGTGATTTGTTAAACAAACGCGCGCGAGCTGAAGATCATGCGCACCCTAAGCATCGGGGAGCTCGAGTCGCGCAAGAACGAACTGCCAGCGTGTCCGAAAAAGACTACAGAAAAATTAGAAAAGATGCATTGACTGAGCCGCGTCTCATGGACTAAAGGCTCGTTACGCCTGCCGGCACGGCTAGCGAACTGGCTTTCGGTATTCTGTGAGCGCCTGTCGCAGAAGCGCATCTCATCGAGGCAGTCCATGCAAGAGGAACAAATTCGTGAAGCCCTGAATAGACACTGGCACGCATCGGCCGCCGGTGATGCAAACGCGGAACACGATATTTACGATGACAATGCAGTTTGTGATTATCCTCAGTCGGGCGAACGAATCCTCGGGCGACGCAATTTGCAGGCCTTGCGGAGTCACCATCCAGGCAAGCCGTCGGGCTTCAACGTCAAACGAATTCTCGGAAAAGGTGATCTCTGGATCACGGAATACACAATCACCTACCAGGGGCGAGTGGCGTACACAGTGAGCATTATGGAGTTCCGCAACGGTAAGGTCGTTCACGAGACACAGTATTTCGCGGATCCCTTCGAGGCGCCCGCCTGGCGGAGCCAATGGGTTCAGCGGATCGGGTGATGCCGCCCGGCGCGGCCGAGCGCCATGTTGGAAATGCTGAGTAAGGAGCACCCATGTCCACGATCCATCTGCACCGAACAAAGCGTCAAGGATGACGCGACCCAGCGGCGGCGGGTTTCGTAAGCGCACGACAAGCGCGTCCGCGCCGTGCAGGACGATGTTGTTACCGTAGCCCGCATAAAGTGCCATCAATGCTTCGCGACTATCAAGCCTCTGAGGATATCCAGGGAAAATATATCGAAACTCGAAGACCGCGTTCTCGGCAATGGTATCGAAGTAATGGTCGCCGTCGACCTGACCGGCCAAACCCTCTTGGACGATGTCGAAGAAAGGGTCGAGCGCCGTGAAGGCCTTGTACTTTGGATCGGTCATGATTGGTCCCTCGGCTGTCGAACAACGGATCGATAGAGTGGCCCACCCGTATTTCTACAAAGTGGCTCTTTTGTATGGGCCACTTTCAGAACATCTTAAGAAGGTACGCTGACAAAATCGAGGTAGATTCGATGAAATTGACGCACTTGAATCATTTGATGCAAACAGCGGTCGCCATGGGATTGGCCGCAATCATTTGCGTCTTTTATCCCTGCATCGGCCTTGCGCAGACACCCACGCCGACACCCGCGGTGCACGACGGGCAACACGACTTTGATTTCAACATTGGCGTGTGGCACACCCACATCAAGCGAGTTCTTGATCCATTTGCGAGCAGTTCGGAATCCGTCGAACTGAATGGAACTGTGTCCGTGCGCAAGGTGTGGGATGGCAAGGCGGAACTCGAGGAGATCGAAGCGGATGGGCCGAAAGGCCACTGGGAAGGCCTCACGCTCTTCCTGTACAACCCGAGCGCGCACCAGTGGAGTCAGACGTTTGCGAACAGCAAGGTCGGGACACTGTCGTCGAATATCGGTGAATTCAAGAACGGCCGAGTCGTGCTGATTGGTCAGGACACGGTGAATGACAAGACGATCCTGGTGAGGGCCATGTGGTCCGACATCAAGCCGGATTCGCACCAATACGAGGAGTCGTATTCGAATGATGGTGGGACGACATGGGCACGGTCGTTTATCGCCAACTTGACGCGATTGAAACAGTGAGCACCGCCCTTCTACTCTCGTGGTCCTGTCGAGCCTCGCTGACGCGCAGCCGAGTGCGGAGTAGACCGGACGCGCGGCTCGGCGACTGCAATCGGCGAGCCGCGCGCGCCGTCAATGCGTTCCAGCTAACGGCTGCAAGGCGTTCTCAAGGACGTACCCAGCGACCGATGCTCCGAGAGTTTGGCCATCGTTAGTAGCCGAGCGAAAGTGAATACCGGCAAAGATTCGAGCATTCTGCACTTCACCGAGCGCTTTCGAAAAGCTGTCAAAGGATCGAACGACGCCGGGCATCACATCCGATGTCACGCCGAAACGGGTCCTTTCGCCAAAATGGTGCGCGAGCACACCTGCGGCGGCGCCGCTGACGCACGAATGGCCGGAGGGATATTCGGGATGCGCGGGTGTCGCAAACAACGGCAACCAGGTGGGATCCGCAGTGGTTGCCGGATTGCCGTCCGTATCAGCCAGGGGGATTGCGGTAACCGGACGCCAAAAGACATACGTATACTTTGCTTCCCAACACCCAATGGCTGCGTCCGCAATGGCCAAATTCAACAGCGCCAACAACCGGGCATTTTCCAGCGTCGAGTTATGGTGCCGACCATGCCGCCCCTCATCATCGCTTGAATCTCGCTCGCGTTCCATGAGAGAGAGCGCCACATGGTTCCAGAGATAACTTGCGGTGCTCGATGCCCAGAACCAGGCGAAAATGGTTTGATCAGATGTACGCGTCGCGCTCGTCATGCTGCCCATGATTTTCGTTTCATTGAAATCCGCGGTATATCGAGCGCTCGTCAATGCCGGTGGACCGGGCGGCCGAAACTGTCCCGGCGCGCTGATGACCCACGGGGTCATGTAGGCGAACTGCGGCGCAGCACCGGGTGCGAATCCCGGTGGGGTGGGGCGCCACTCACCGACAGCCGTCCCTCCCAAGAAGGGCGGAGGCGCCGGTGTAAAGCCGTCGGTGCTTCGCCACGTTAAAATGGCGTCGGCGACTGTTTGGCCCCAAGCGATTCCGCTCGCGATTGCGGCGCTGTTCTCACGACTGCCGATGGACGCGAGCGACACAGCGAGTCTTGCGTCGAGCGCGCTTTTCTGTGTCGGGTACAGTGCAAGCAGGGTCACGTAGGCAGCTTGCACTGCCGCCGCCTCTTGCGATGCTCCGGCGGGCGCCGCCGGTGGAACGTGAACCGGCGCGTAGCGAGGGTCGATACCGTTCACGGCATCAAACACCGCGCCCTGCACGATCGCCGCGACGCGCGAGATGACCAGCGGCGAGGTGCCGCCGACGAGCCCCATCCGGAACAGCATCTGGTTCCAATTGGCTATCTCGTCCGGCGGTGCTGCGGCCGCGAGGGCCACTGGGCCGGCGACGGCAAAAACGATTCCTACAACGAGTGTTCTCAAGAGTGTTCGCATGGTTCTCTCCCCGTAGTCGCATTCTTGATGATGTCGTTCTAACGGGATGGCGGTCCAACGCCCGCCATCCATTGGCGCGGGCGAGAGTGCGCCGTTTATTTCGCAGCCGCAAGGATCACAGCAGCATGAGATGAGGGCGCAGCACTGCGATGCAACACGCCCTTAACTTGCGGCCAGCTGCAGCATGGTGTGCAGGAGCGCATCGGCGCCAATCTCCAGGTGTCTGCGCTCGGTAAACTCGCGCGGATTGTGGCTGATACCCCCAACGCTCGGCACGAAGATCATCGCTGTGGGACAAATTCGCGCCATCATCTGGGCATCATGGCCGGCGCCAGAAGTCATGCGCCGAATCGGTAGTCCGCGCTCCGCCGCCACTGTTTCGATAGCCTGCAAAACTTTCGAATCAAAGATCACCGGCTGGGTTCTTACCAAGCCACGTGTTTCAATCGTCACGACCTCTTCCTGCGCCAGGGTCTCGAGGAATGCAGTGAATTCCCGCTCGGCCGCCGTCAGCAGGGCATCGTTGGTGTTGCGCAGATCGACCGAAACCACCGCCTGATTGGGAATGACATTGATTAGGTTGGGTGTCAGTCGAACGCTCCCTACGGTGCCGACCTGCGAGGCACCCATGCGCTTGGCAAGTTCACGCACGAACACCCCGATTCTAGCGGCGCAATAGCCTGCGTCGTGGCGCAGCTGCATTGGAGTTGTCCCGGCATGGTTTGAAACGCCACGGATCGTCACTTCTTGCCACGAAATACCCTGAAGATTTTCAACGGCGCCAAGCAAACCGCACTCCATGTCGAGGATCGGCCCCTGTTCGATGTGCAGCTCTATGAATGCGTGCGGAACCGGTTCGCCGCATCGTTCTTTTCCCGCGTATCCGATCCGCTCAAGCTCATCGCCAACACGCGCACCGTCTGTCGCCTTCGCATTCAGCGCCTCCTCTAGGGTCAGACCGCCTGAATACACCAGCGAGCCCATCATATCGGGCTGGAAGCGTACCCCCTCCTCGTTGGTGAACACTGTCACGGCGAGTGGCCGCTCAGTGAACTGACCGGCATCCTGAAGGCTCTGTAGCACTTCAAGTCCTGCGATCACACCGTAAATGCCGTCATAACGGCCGCCGTTGCCTACCGTGTCAATGTGCGAACCGGTCATCACCGGACGGACAGCCGACCGGCCGCGGCGCAGACCTGTAATGTTGCCGATCTGGTCGATCCGCACCGTGAGGCCTGCCTCGTGCATCCATTGGATGACTTGGTCGCGGCCGCGGCGCTCGGCATCGGTCAACGCCAGTCGGCTGCACGAACCGTCGTCCTTGCGCTCCATCTCGGCTAGGCTGTTGATACGGGTGATCAGTCGGTCATCGTTGATTGCGATAGGTTTCTGTGTCATTTCTACTTATCCGCCGGCGATTTCAAACAGCGAACCGCTGGCGCCCAGATCGAATCGAGCCGCAAGCACGTACGAAAAATTAAAGCGTGTCGAATATATTGGTTACTGTGCGATTGGGGCTTGGGCAGCATACCCAAGAGTGCGCGAAATCAGCTAATTCCTACAGCCGGTGACACTTTGGACGGCTACCGATAGGGGATGCGCGGTCGCTATAGTAAGAAAATGACGGCCAACAAAAATGAGGCCCGCCAATGTCGAAGAATCCGCCTAGTCATCGTCATTCACCCAATCGATCGACCATGGCGCGATGGACCGAGTGCTTCGTAGCAGCGTCGTTGGCGTGCTGGATGGGCGGATGCGCATCGGCCCCTCCGGGAGCCGGCTATCCAAAGACGGCCTCGACGGCGCTGACTGATCCAGAGACCACCAGAGTGGGACGGCAATTTGCGGCCGCCGCCACCGAGCATGGCGACAAGACGGCTTACCGCATCATTTCCGTGGGTGTCGACGGATTTCTGCTGAGAATGGAAATGATCAACTCGGTGGAGCGCACCCTTGATTTGCAATACTACATTTTTCGCAGTGATGAATCCGGCCGTTTGCTGACGGATGCGTTGGTTCGCGCCGCGGATCGCGGCGTACGTGTACGTCTGCTGGTGGACGACGGGGACGCGGTGCCGGGTGATGAGCAACTCTTTGCGATCGCCGGCCGGCCAAATATCGAAATTCGGATTTTCAATCCGTTCGCATACCGGGGCGAGAATCGGTTTATCAAAGACACCGAGTATTTATTTCATCATTCGAGACTCGATTATCGAATGCACAACAAACTGATGGTCGCGGACAATGCGATGGCCCTGATGGGAGGCCGCAATATCGGGGATCAATATTTCCAGATCGATCCTGATTCGCAATTCGCGGACGACGATGTCTTTGTGGGCGGTCCTGTGGTTCGCGACCTGTCCAAGACCTTCGATGAGTATTGGAACAGCGCCTTGTCGGTCCCGGCCGAAGCTCTGCACGCCGCCCATTCCCACGTGAGCAAGCAAAAGCCCCTTACCGACAAGGTCGACAACGCCGGCTTCGACTATCGATCCAAGCTCGATAGCGGAGAGCCGCTGGCCGGAATATTGGCCGGCCGGCTGCTGCTGACCTGGGCGCACGCGCAGGTTGTTTGCGACAGTCCCGAGAAAGCGGAGTCGGCCCATAGCCCAGGGGTCGGGAGCCTCATGTATCGACCGGTGGCCCAGGCAATCGCGGAGGCCCAGACCGAGCTCCTGATGGTGTCGCCATACGTTGTTCCGTCCAAGGACGAGCTGCATTTGCTGAGGGATCGGATCGCGCACCAGGTGAGAATTCGAATCCTGACCAACTCGCTCGAATCCGCCCCCGAGCTATCCGCCCATTCCGGTTACATGCACTATCGGACCGAGCTATTGAAAGACGGCGCGGAGTTGTATGAGGTGCGGTCCCGGCTGGGAAATTCCCGCGGCAGCGGCCAATCCACGAAGATCTCGCGCTATGGAAACTATGCCCTGCACGCCAAGCTCTACGTGCTCGACCGCCGGCGTGTTTTCATAGGCTCCATGAACCTTGATCAACGATCCAGGCACCTCAACACGGAAGTCGGCTTGATCATCGACAGCGCGGAGTTGGCGCAGGAAACGGCCAAACGATTTGAGGCCATGACTCTTCCGGAAAACTCGTACGCCGTGGTGCTGCAGCCCGCTCAACACGCGACCCGATTGGTCTGGCGGACGGTCGAGAACGGCGCGACCGTCGAATATAAGAAAGAACCGGCCAGACACGCGTGGCAGCGAGCCGAGGTTAAATTTCTATCGCTATTGCCATTGGGTCACGAACTATGAAGAGCAACCTGCTGCTCCGTCACGCGAGCTTAAAATCAATGTCGTTAGCCAGGGTTCCTTGAGCTTACTCTATTCAACATAATGCGGATCGCTGGCCAGCATGCTGTGACAAGAATTTGCTGAGCTTTTGGGAGCGCAGCGATTGATGGATTCCTTCATCGTGCGTGTGCCATGATCGGATGCTTGGGCAGGTAACACTTGCTCTACGACAATAAGATTTAAGCAACAAAACAATTAGTACAGGGGGTACTCATGACTTTCGATCATCTTCTGCGCACCGTTCGCGCGCTGGCTTTGTCGATATTTGGACTAATCCTCGCACAAACTTCGCCGGCCGCGACGCCCGGCCACTCCATGCAACACTTCCTGCAGCGTGGACCGCTGGCCATTCCCAGCGGGGCTCAAAGCAGCGCGGCGGGCCCGCAGTTCGGGCTGTTCGGTTGTCAGGTGGTTGGAATTTCGGCGGCAGACTGCATTGACCCGTTCGAGATGCGCCACGCCTATCAGGTCGACTCTTTGATCGCAGCAGGATTCGACGGCACCGGGCAGACCATAGTCATCGTCGATGCCTTCGATAACCCGAATCTCACGGCCCAAGTGGCGTTTTTCAATAACTTTTACGGGTTGCCGGCCACACAGCTGACCAAGGTGGCGCCGGACGGGCTGACGCCGTTCGATCCAACTGACAACAACATGTCCGGTTGGGCCCAGGAGATCAGTCTCGACGTCGAATGGGCGCATGCCATAGCCCCGGGCGCAAAGATCGTGCTCGTGCTTGCAAAGAGCAATAATGACGCGGATATCGCATCAGCGCTCAATTACGCGGTCAATAACAACCTCGGCAACGTCATCTCCATGAGCTTCGGCGAGAACGAGAGTTGCCTTGCCCCGGCCGACCAGACCTCGTACCACAATGCGTTCGCGGTCGCCACGGCCAAGCACATCACGCTGATCGCCTCCTCCGCCGACCAGGGTGCGGCACTGAATACCTGCGACGGCAACTCGTGGGTGAAGGCGGTCTCCTCGCCGGCCAGCGATCCGCTGGTCACCGGCGTGGGCGGCACGGAACTGACGGTGGCAAAATACTGCCTGGTTTCGACTGGCTGCGATCCCACCGCAAATCCCGCGCCAGGTACCTACCAGAGCGAGACGGCGTGGAACGAAGGTCTGCCGTTTGGCGACTTCGGAAACATCTTCGGTGAGGGCACGCTCTCGACCGGCGGTGGATTCAGCGTCGTGTTCGCCGAACCACCCTATCAGCAGGGCGTCATCCACGGCGGGAAGCAGCGGGCGGTACCCGATGTGGCCTATAGCGCGGCGGTCGAGCACGGTGTGCTCACATATCTCGCGATTCCGGGCATCCCTGCGGGGTTTTACCTGTTCGGCGGCACCAGCGCCGGTTCCCCGCAGTGGGCAGCCATCACGGCGATTGCGAACCAGCGCGCGGGAACAAGCCTGGGATTCCTCAACGCGGGCATCTACCGTATCGCCGAAGCCAGCCAGGTGTATGCGAACTCGTTCCACGACGTTACTGTCGGCACCAACTCGTCGCTGCAGTTCGACCTGTCCAACAAGCCAGTCACCATTATCGGCTTCAATGCCGGCACGGGCTGGGACGCGACGACGGGTGTCGGGTCGCCGAAAGGGGCGGGCATCGTCAGCGAACTCCTCCTCAACGTGTATCCTGCCACTGACGGAACGGCCGTGCTTGCGAACACCAAGCCGAAGGCGAATGCCAAGACCGTAGGCTCGGGCAAGGTAAAGCCGAATTAGGATTGTTGTTCAGCCGCAGACGGGGCTCCATCGAGCCCCGTCTTCTTGAAGGATTCGTTGTGGCTCGTCATTACGAGCGGGGACCGCCTCAGTGCATGTCTCTCAAAGCAAATCCTACGAGCATCACAAACGCCGTTCGCATAAACATTAGCACGCTAACCCAAAACACGAAGACTGGTGTGAACGGCGACGAATGCCATCGCTGACGTCTCAACAGCAAAACGACGACCGAAATCACCAGCGATACCAGGGGCCCATACCAAATCACCCAATCCAGCAAAGAAACGACACCGCAATATCCTGGCTGCGGCTTGTTCCAAAGCTGCAGAGTGCAACCCGCAAATTGCTGATGCGTCCACCAAAACACGCGCACGGCGAACGAAGTGAGCGCCACGACGAACGCTAATGCAGTAAGCACGCTAACCGACCGCAAACGCGTTTGGGCACCGTTAATCATCGCCAGACACCGGCAAGATGGATAACGATGATCAATTCCCGGCGCGAACCGGATCTGCAGGTTTCACGTAAGTGTCGAGCCAGCGGTTCATTTCCCACAGCATGTGCGACAAGCTCTCATGCGCCTCGTAGCCATGGGCTTCGAGCGGCAGAAATACCAGCCGAACCGTAGCCCCGTGGCCCTTGAGCGCCACATAAAAGCGCTCTGACTGAATCGGAAACGTCCCTTGATTGTCATCCGCCTCGCCATGAATGAGCAGGATGGGCGTCTTGATCTTTTCGGCATAACTGAATGGCGACATCTTGAAATAGACATCCGGGTCTTCCCAATACGTGCGCTCCTCCGCCTGGAATCCAAACGGCGTAAGCGTACGGTTATAGGCGCCGCTGCGCGCAATGCCGGCACGAAACATGTCGCTATGCGCAAGCAGATTCGCCGTCATGAATGCGCCATAGCTGTGTCCCATGACGGCCACACGCTTGACGTCCACGACGCCGAGAGCTGCGCCGGCGTCGATCGCCGCCTTCGCTCCGGCAACCAGTTGCTCCACATAGGTATCGTTCGGCTGTGCATCGCCTTCACCCACGATCGGAATACTGGCATTCTCCAGCACCGCATAGCCCGTTTGCGTCAGAAACACCGGCGAGCCCATCCGATTCGCGG
>Ga0193755_1000518_pt1 | contig 11192 bp, 11 predicted proteins | sample H1a2metaG_FD_144921 | JGI IMG/M metagenome (GOLD analysis project Ga0193755, IMG submission 144921) | Soil microbial communities from a riparian zone of the East river system, Colorado, United States - H1a2 | ecosystem: Environmental > Terrestrial > Soil > Riparian zone | place: USA: East River...
CCACCGACGTAAAAGGCGGGGACATCAATAGTGCGACCAGAAAAGCTAGGATCCGCCCCAACTCGATAGTAGTTAAGACCACCTTGAAATCCAGTTCTGCTGTACTCCGTGGCGTAGACCGCTAGATCGTCTTCGGTGAGCCATTTGCATGCGTTGACCTGGGCTTTGGAAGGCATTTCCGCTGCCACTGTTTCGGCCATCCCTTTGTCGAGATCCATGATGTAGTACGTCGGCATCTTGGCAAGCTCTGGTGCCGACCACGACTTCAATGGAAACGGCCTGTTGCCCTTAAAGTCCGCGCTTTTAAAGTAATACAACGCGCGTAGAAGATCGTGCACACCTTGCGGAGCGTGCCACATACTCTCGTTGGCATCACGCGTGGCGCTGTACGTGGAGTAGTGCTTTCGCGGGCGAGGCAATTCGGCCAAGTCCTTGTCTATATCTTCGCTCGCCGCGGCTATCCGCCTAGAGTTCGCGGAGAGTGGAAGAGTTGGGGAACCAAAGAACGGAGTACTTAGTGATACTACGGAATGGAAAACATCAGGCCGCACCAGCGAGCACCATTGCGCTGTCGGCCCTCCCCAATCGTGACCAACTATGGCAGCCACTCTCTCATACCCCAGCGCGCGGACCAGTCCGAGAATGTCACTTACGCGGTTTAAAGCTGAGTACGGTAGAAGGTCATCATCGAACGTGACCGCGGTAGAGACGCTGCGACCATAGCCGCGCAGATCTGGCGCGATGACATGAAAGCCTGCCCCGGCCAGTGGCAACAGCTGGTGTCGCCAGGTGTATGCGAGTTCCGGAAACCCGTGCAGCAGCACCACACAAGGCTTGTCGGGCGTCTCAAAGCCGGCCTCGAGAATATGCAGAACTACACCATTGTTGGTGTCCACGCGTCGGGAACGCACGCCTCGCGGCAGCGTACTCCTCCCATACTCGACGCTGTCGTTTGAACGGGCGCCAGCGCTGCTCCGTTGTATATCAGCACCGGAGGCCAAGGCAGTGTTCGCGGCAAAACAACTGAACGCCTGCAGGAAATGCCGTCTCGAAATGTGCCCGCGAGTTATGTTCACTGGTTCCATCTGCTCCGTGCGATTACGGAATCGCGTTTGCTGAACATCGTAGCGCATCCACTGGGGGCTGACGCAGACGTTCATGGTGCCCTCCGCAACCGTGGTGGAGGGCGGAACGCCGCGCCGGAAAGGAAACACTATGTGAAGTAGAAAGGGCGGATGATGGCGCTACGCAGCAGCGCCACCATCCGCACTCCACATATTAGATAGGTCCACGTTCAACGAGCGACACCGCTACCACCTTGCGGGATCTCTATCGTTATGGTCCTCGCGGTGGCATATTCGATTTCCGTCAAAGCTACACGGCGTTGAGCACCCGCTTCAACTGGTGGATGCGATTGATCTTCCGAAATATCATTTGCGGCATGCAGTTCGGGCCGATCCATTGCGGCGGATCGGGCGTACAGCCGATGCCGCGTCCGCCTATCGCGCAGCGCTCGACAATTGCGAGAACAGGAAGGAGCGCGAATTCCTTGAACGAGCGCTCTCGGCGCATTGCAGCTAGGGGAGTGGACCCCGAGCTATTTCAGTGCGTGGAGCATGCATCGAGCATCACGCGCTCGGCGGGATCGCCATTGAGGGTGGAGAGTACCGGGCGTGCGCCGGCGGAAGCCCACTGCAAGTCCGGCCACCACTGCGGAATCATGGGGTGCTGCGTCGGTTCGATGCTCTCGCCGGGACGCGGCGCGAGAACTTCGACGTCGTGGCAGCGAGCCGCCACGCGCACACGCTCAACGGGTTCAGTCCAAGTGTGTTGCGCCAGCTTGATCAGTCCCCAATGCACGGGAATCATGGCGCGGCCGTGTACCTTGATATGAGCTTGCACGGCGAGCTCGGGGCCTAAGTGATTGTCAGTCCAATTGGCATCGTATTGGCCCGCCTCGATCAGCGTGACATCGAAGGGTCCGAAGCGCGCACCGATATTGGGCAGATCGTTGTGGTAGCTGGTGTCGCCTGAGTACCAGGCGCGATGCTTATCGCCGATGATGGCGAAGCCGGCCCACAGCGTGTGGTCGCTGTTGGGTGACAGTCGCCCGGAGGCGTGGCGCGCGGGGGTCGCGACCAGTTCGATGTTGCCCTCGCGCGTGGATTGCCACCAATCGAGTTCAATGATGCGTTCGTTGGGAATTCCCCATCGCGACAGGTGCGCGGCAATGCCCAGTGGCACGACGAACACGTTGTGCCAGGACCTCATGGCGATGATGCTGGCGTAGTCCAGGTGATCGTAGTGATCGTGGGAAATGAGCACGACATCGATCGGCGGCAGATCGCTCAAGGCAATTGGCGGCGGATACCAGCGCTTGGGCCCCGACCAGGCAAACGGTGAGGCGCGCTCGCTCCAGAAAGGATCGATGAGTATTTTGCTGCCATCGATTTCGAGCAGCGTGGAGGAGTGACCGAACCAGGTGACGCGCAGACCCGACTGCGGGGCGCTGGCGAACGCAGCGGCACTGGTGTGCATCACGGAAACGGGTGCATCGGGCGTGGCGGTCGGCTCGGCCTTGCCCAAGGTAAAATGCAGCATCGCACGAAGAGTATCGATCCAAATTGCCTGCGGATCTTTGAATTGATCGCCATGCCACTGCGGCGATTGCCGTGCTCGTGCCAAGCGCTCGCCTTGCGGTTTCGCGCCGAAGGCAGCGCAGCCGGAAATGAGGACTGCGCAAAGCAGGGCGATCAGCAGCGCGAGCGTGATACCTGCCCACAGCAGCAGGCGCGATACGCGCCGGCGCGGTGCGGTATCAGACTGACTTGCTGGCAATGAGGCTCTTGGCGCAGGCAACGAGGGTTTCTGTGGCCGGTCTTGATTGCCACCCTAGCACGCGCTGGGCTTTCGCCGTGCTGTGAACATGCTTACGCCCGAGGCTCGACGTTTGAAGTCCGCAAGAGCGCAGCCAGTGGACCGTAACGGTCGCAGCGCAAGCGATGCGTATGGCTAGCCCCCCAAGAAATCCCGCTTGCCGAGTTCTACACCGTTCTTTCTTAATAGCGCATAAGTCATAGTCATGTGAAAGAAGAAATTCGGCAGCACAAAATTCGTCAAGTAGTTGACGCCCGTAAACTTCAAGGTGCCGGACGGAAACTTCAACTCAATATCCCGCGTCTCAGCTCCTTGAAGCTGCTCAGGCTTGATGCTCTTGATGAATTCCAAAGTCTTCATCACGCGCGCCTTCAGCTCCGGAATGGTCGATTCGGTGTCCTCATGCTTCGGGATTGCAACACCGGCTAATCGCGCCGCCGCGCCCTTGGCGGTGTCGCAAGCAATTTGGATCTGTGCCGACAGAGGCAGCATGTCGACAATGAGACGAGCCGCGGGCATCGCCTTCGGGTCGACCTTCTTCGCTTCAGCGTGGCTCGATGCCTTGTCGAGAATGGCGGCAAGATTGTTCAGACTCAAGATAAAGATCGGAATCGATACATCGTACATAGAAATAGACATGCGAAACCCCGCGGGTTGAAGGATGCGACCGGCGCCACTGTACTGGGCGAATGTGAAATTGGCGAGTGCGGCCCTTTGTCATGCGCCGCAACGCTGCGAATGTTGTGGGATCCGTCGGCGCGCCTAGTCCTGCTCACCAAGTGTTTGGACGTACGTTTTGCCGTAGGGATAGAAGAGTTCCTTGCGGCCTTGCTGCCAAGCCGCTTTGAGTTCTGGAGTTGTTATGTCCCAGTCCGGCCGGCATTTCTTTGTGACGGCACGTAGGTCTTGGCGTAGCTCTTCCACGGTTGGCCGGCCAAAGAACCAGTAGCCGTTGTAGACCTTGTAGATGACAAGGCCTGGCTCGAGGACAATCACGTGCGGAATCATCGGATTGTTGATGGGGTCAGTGTATTCGGCAATATCAAGATCTTTCTGGACAACCCGGCGCACGTCAGAGAGGAACGGCCAGTGGGCACCCACTCCGCTGCGATACTCGTTCGTCTGGGTGATGTTGTCGGTGCTAATGGTGACGAGCCGGCAATAGGCAACCTCGAGTTCACGATGAAGTGCAACAAGCCCTTCAGCTTGCCGGCGATCCTTCGGGCAGAACCCTCCGCGACTGAGAACAAGGACCATTGGATGCGGCCCTTGCAGTTCGGAGATGTTTCGGCGTTTCGCGGCGTGGTCGGACAGCTCATAGTCGGGGAGCATCGCGCCGGGAACAATATCCGATCGCATACGGACTCCTTCAATACATGCACGTCGCTGGGTGACGTCTCAATAGTGGGCAGCTCAAACTTATAGCGGCCCTTGGCTGGAAAGGCAAACGCCCCCAAGCGGGCGAAGGAAATGCGCGTGCATGTGAACGCTGATGAGGCACGGCCAGCGTTCTGTCGGTGCCCCGATTGCGCCCCGGGGCAGTTCCGGCTTTCCGCGCTCGAGCGTAAGATGGGTGCAACCTGCCAGCGCGGTCATCGGCGGCGAAAGGCAGATGCGGACAAGCAGGAGGCAACGCACCAATGGAATACTTCTTCGATCGAGAACTGCCCACGGCGCGCAGAAGCAAATATAAAATCCAACGGATCGTGCTCGCTGCCTTTGCGATAACAATCGGGTGGCTTGCGACGGCGCGCGCAGACATTGGCGCTCAGTCGGCGCAGAGCGACCCCCACGTGAATGCGGGCGCATCGCCGGTGATTCCCGATGTAACCGTGACGGCTCCGACCCCTCCCACCGATCAGGAGTTAGCGGGACATAGTTTGGAAGAATTCATACTGCACCACGCCACAACGCACTACGTGAATATGAGTACGGCGGGCAACCTTGCGCGTTGGCGTGGAGGCATGCAGAGCGTTTGCCCGCTAACTGCGGGGCTCACTCCGGGGTACAACGCCTTCGTAACGGCGCGACTTCGCGCGCTCGCCGAGTACGTTGGCGCGCCCGTGGAGTCGGATCCGCAATGCAAAGCCAACGTGCAAATACTCTTCACGAGCAACCCCCAGGAAAAAATGGATTCCGTCATCAAATGGGCGACGGGGCCTGCCTTTCACAACAGGTATGCGGGCGGGGGGCGGGACCTGATAGCGTTTAAAAGCGACCACGCAATTCAGGGCTGGTACATGACAACGAGCGGGGGCTCCATCGTCTTGAATAGTGACGTGGCATTGGTAGGGCTTAGCGTTGAGCCCGTTTGGCCGCAGATCACCCAGAAATACATCGGAAGCACCGCCACAGGCACGCGTGTGGGTGGTGGTAGCGGGAGTGGGAGTGGTATCGGCATCGTCATCCTGGTCGTCGACACAACGAGAGTCGTCGGCTACACCATCGGGACGATTGCCGACTACTTGGCGATGTTGACCTTGTCAGTCGCGCAATCGCCTGACCATTGCGACCCACTGCCGAGCATTTTGGACCTAATGTCATCAAGCTGCGGCACGCGTGAAATGCCTACGGCAATAACAGCCGGCGATTTAGCCTTCTTGAAGGCACTCTATTACAAAAACACAGGGTTGGGCCCATCGCTTTCAAGAGCCGCGATCGAGGGCAATATGGTGGACCAGTTCAAGCTTCGTTAGCTCGACCCGACTTATTTCTTCAGCTGAAACCGAATCCCGAAGGGATAGCAGGAGTTCACGGCCTGACCGTCCTCGGTCGTCGCCCGATAATGCCCAGACCCGGCTCGCGCCAGCTTGAGCGCGGCTTCATCGAGTCGCGTGCTGCCGCTGGCTTTCACAGTGGTTGGCTCGGAAGTAAGGCGGCCCCTCTTATCGACACACACTCGTACGGTGGAAAGACCCTCTTCTTCCAAACGAATCGAAACTGACGGGTAGAAGTCTGCCGTTTCTGGAAATCCGGCGCCGGGTCCCCCGGCAACTTGCTGAACGACATGAGTCGGTGTTACAGGATCTAGCGGCGGCGAATAGGGCTCCGGAGATTTCTCGACAACTTCTGTGGTCGGATCTTTTTCGACCTCGATATTCCGTGGCTCAGGAACAACGGGTTTCGGCACCCGGACCATCCAGTCCGTCACTTCCATCCCCGGCGGTTGCGGCGGCAAATCTTTTGGCGGAACAGGATCCAGCACGATATGCTCCAAATCCGGGGGTGTCGCTAATCCGTGCGTGTGCGACAGCGTTGTGATCAATCCGAAGAATAGCGCGGCATGAAGCCCCGCAATTAAGAACAGCGTCCCGGAGCGAAGGGAGAAGTAGCTGAAGTTTCGATCAATGAGTGTGACAAATCCCCTCGCGGCCGCCACAGGACTCGCCGCTGGAACCCGGCTTCGCGGGTAGTCACCAGCAATCACCATGGTCGCCCAACAGCAACCAACCGCGAAGTGCAGTCTCGACAGTGGCGAGGATCGAGACTCCAAATCCGCGAGCCACTCCTCTTCAAGCCTCGAGGATAAGGATTCCGGCGCTCGCCGGGCCGCGTGATGAATCAACCAATGAGTCACGCCGCCCAATTCGGGTTGCGTCGATCGCTCGTTACGCTGGCTCATGCGAGTACTCCTCGATTAAAGCTTGCGAACACTTCACTGGCACGTCTCAGGCCCGCTGAAGTCAGTCGATACAGCCTACGGCGCGGCCGCCCTGCGCTCGAGGGATCAATGGATTCCCACTGGCTGACGAACCAACCCGCAGATTCGAGTCGAAGAAGGATCGGATACAGGGTTCCCGATGCAATGCCGCAGCGCTGGTGCACGTCCGCGCCGGCCAACTGCTCCGCCGGATTTTCCAAGAAGACTTCCAATACCCGAAGCGTCTGCAGCGACATCCGGACGTTAGTGTCTTTCTTACCCATAGTAGTAACTCTACATAGGGTATAGAATAAAAGCAAGCGATGGGGTGATGGATAGGTATTTAGGCGAGGGGCGAACTGCCGTCCGGGCATATGTTAAAGGAGAGCACAATGGCCATGACGGTAGGCAGCAGCAACGCGGGACAGTCCTATTCCGAGATCAACATGACGCCGTTGATCGACGTGATGCTGGTGTTGTTGATCATTTTCATCATCACGCTTCCAAGCCAGACGCACGCCATTAAAATCGACAATCCGTTGCCAGGCCCTCATCAGAAGCAGCCGCCCGAGGTCATTGATTTGCAGATCGATTTCGACGGCACGCTGTTATGGAACAAGACGGCTGTGGACCGCACCACGATGCAGGGATATATCAGTACGGAAGCGACGAAATCGCCGCAACCGGAAGTGCATATTACGGTGGACAAATTCGCCAACTACGAGGTCGTGGCGCAAACATTGGCGGACTTGCAGCATCGCGGCCTGAAAAAAATAGGCTTCGTCAACAACGAGTTCTTCTAGCAGATCCAGCCGAGTTTGCGGCGCCGGCGCGCCATGAAGACGGCCGTCGGTACTGATACCATCGGCGACAACGGCCCCGGCGCCGAATGAGGGGGACTCGATGCCGAGTGTTGCGAAGCAATTGGCCATGGCACTGTTTATCCTTGCATTGCCCGCGTACACGGCCGACCGGCCGACGACATCCAGCCACTATCTATTTGCTTGGGCCGGGGACGTGTCTCACAAGGGTAACGATTTCCTCGCCGTCATCGACGCGGATCCGGAGTCGGCCTCGTATGGACATCTGATCGCGACGGCTGCGACCGACCAGGTGAGCATGCAAGTACACCACACCGAATATGTGATGCCGGAAGCGGGGCTTTTGTTCGCGAACGACCATCTCGCGGGGCGAACCTTCGTCTTCGATGTGAGGGACCCCTTGCACCCGAAGGTGGCATCCTCTTTCACCGATATGGCGGGTTTTGTGCATCCGCACTCCTTCTTGCGTCTGCCCAATGGCAACGTTCTCGCGACTTTCCAGCATATGCAGCACTCCGGCCGTGACATGCAGATGGGTCTTAACGGCGGTCTGGTCGAAATTGACAACCAGGGGCATGTGATCCGCGCAGCGAGTTCGGCGGACCCGGCGTTCCCCGATGCGCTCCTGATGCCATACGGGTTGCTACCGCTGCCGGAAATCGACCGTGTCATCGTCACCAACTCGTCAATGCATGATGAGGATCCGCGCGGTCATACGTTCCAGGTGTGGCGTCTGTCGGATCTCAAACTGCTGAAAACCGTGTACTTCGACACCGGCGGACGGCGCTACGGCGAGATCGATCCGGAGGAACCGAGGCTCGGGCCCGACGGCTCGGTGTATGTGCAAACGCTCGCCTGCGGCATCGAGCGCATCACCGACATTGGCACGACGCACCCGAAGTCGCAGCTGGTGCACGTTTTCCCCGGAGCCTTCTGCGGGGTGCCCACCATAGTTGGCCATTATCTCATTCAGAGCGACCGGGTCACGCATGGCCTGATCGTGCTCGACATTTCCAAGCCATCAGCACCCGTGGAAGTGTCGCGGCTGACCATCGAAGACGGCTTCATGCCTCACTGGACCGGATGGGACGCAAGAACACGGCGTCTCGTCGTGACCGGATACGGCGACGACCACCGCCTGTTCATGATGAAACTCGACCAGGGTACCGGCGCGGTCACCATGGACGCCGCGTTCCATGGTGCAGACGGCAAACCAGGCTTCAGTTTCGATAATCGGGAGTGGCCTCACGGCTGGACAGGTTCTGCGAACCCGCATGGCGTGGTGTTTTCTCGGTGACGATTGTACGCACCGACTCCCAGTGGCCGAACGCGAGGTCCGCCAGCAATTCAAACTGAGGTGTTCCGTGGTGAAACAACCGCGGTTTGGTGCAACGCGGCGGTCGCCAATCTTAACTTGCGATTTTTTCTTCATCTTATGTACGATTCCGCGCAGACAGCTTTTGCGAGAGTACAAAATTCCGGTTGCTTCAATCGGTTTTTTCTCGCAGGGAGTGCACCATGGAAGAAGTCACCCGATCCCGGCAGCCCGTGAGCTCGAAACCTCATCGGCATGGTACGCACCAATCAGCGCTATTCCACGTTCCACTATGTGCGGCGGGTGCGACGCGCTCGGCAAAAAACATCACGGAATGGAATTCGTACTTGCCGACGGCATGCGTGAGGGAAATGGTCAGAATGGGTTGGGACTATACGACCTGATCTGATGCGGCTTGATTGATCATCGGCTTGACAACTTCGATGTTTCGGTCTGTAATATCTGTCATGACAGAAATAACAGACACAACAGACTTGCCGATCAAACGATTGCTCTGCCCCGGTCGACCATCGTAACGCTCATGAAGTTGGGCGGCGGAATTGCGCGGTTGCTCGACCGCGGCGCGAGAAAGAGTCGAGATCTCAGCTGAATATGAACAATCAATCCGGTAACAGGATCGTGATTCCCTCTGCCGTTGCAACCGGCTATGACTTTCGGATGACGCCTTATCTGGAGCGGCTCTTGCAAGGACGGTCGGCGGATGACCCACTGAGTCTGCAGTTCCTGCCGCAGGAGCAAGAACTGACGGCGCTTGCACACGAAACGTCAGACCCGATTGGGGATATCCCCTTCACGCCGGTTGCCGGAGTGGTGCACCGTCACTCTGATCGCGTTCTCCTCAAGGTGGCGCATTCGTGCCCGGTGTATTGCAGGTTTTGCTTTCGTCGCGACATGATCGGCAGCAAAGGAGAGCCCTTGCAAGGCCCCAGGCTGCAGGCCGCGATCGCCTATATACGCGCTCATCCGAAAATTTGGGAGGTCATTTTGACGGGCGGCGATCCACTGTCGCTTTCCGGCAGACGATTGCACGAAATCTTGAGCGACCTGGCGACCATCCCGCACGTCAGCATCTTGCGAATTCACTCGCGCGTGCCGATCGTGGCGCCGCACTCCATTGACGATTCTTATATACGAGCATTGGCGCAGCCATTACCGGTCTATCTCGTGGTGCATGTGAATCATCCGGACGAAATCACCGACGCCGTCGTTACGGCCGTGCGGCGACTATCGGAGGCCGGAATTGTTCTGTTGAGTCAGACCGTGCTGCTCAAAGGCGTCAACGATAACGAGGTCGTACTCGAAACCTTGTTCCGGCAGCTGGTGCGTCTGAAGGTTCGCCCCTATTATTTGCACCACCCGGATCTGGCACCCGGAACATCGCATTTCCGAGTTCCCATTGAAGTGGGACAACACCTGATGCGCTCCTTACGCAGAACGGTTTCCGGATTGTGTCTGCCCGCCTACGTGCTCGACATACCGGGAGGATTCGGCAAGGTGCCCATTGGGCCGATGTACGTCGGCGCAAGAGATGCGTCAGGGTGCAGACAGATCCAAGACTCTGCAGGGATGTCGCATTCTTATCCCGAATGAGATGGCGATTCATAGCGGTTCATCCGGGGAATTGATCTAGAATCGCACGTTATGCGACGGCTAGCGGTTTCTCTCTTATTGTTTGCGTCGGTAATGGCGCACGCGGCGGCAACGCCGCCGAACGACAAGCAGCAAGTGCTGTGGGATCACTTGCGTGATGCCATCGTCGATGTCGAGCAGGGGCTCGACGGGGTTCTGGGTGTCGCCATCCTGGATCTGAGCTCTGGGCAGCAACTTCTCATCCATCCGGACGAGGTATTTCCGCAGGCGAGTTCGATCAAGATTGCTGTGCTCGCGGAGCTCTATCATCAGGCGGAGCAGTCCGCGCATGGAGTGAGCGGTAAAGCCACATTGAAGGATCGCTATGTGGTGCGGGCGGCGGATATCGTTGCCGACAGTTCCATCCTCGGTGGCCTGACGCCGGGCGTCAGCGCTCTCACGAACCGCGACCTCGCGACGATCATGGTCGCGGTCAGCGACAATTCAGCCACGAATGTGCTCATCAATCGCGTCGGCATGGACCAGGTGGTGCGTTTGACGGAATCACTGGGTCTTGCCCACACGCAGCTACGCCGCAAGATGATGGATCTGAAGGCGGCGGCTGAGGGACGGGAGAATATTTCCACGCCGCGCGAAATGATGGCGCTCTTGGAGCAGATCTATCGAGGCAAGGTGATCGGGCCGCCGCTGCTCGATGATTTCTTCACGGTGTTGGCAACGCGCAAAGAAAGTTGGATACCCCGTGATCTTCCGGCGGACCTGAAGATTGCGAACAAGCCGGGTGAACTGGAAGGGGTGCGCAATGACTCCGGCATCGTGTTTCTCAAGAATCGCCCTTACGTGATCTGCGTCATGACCACATATCTTCAGAACGAGCGTGCCGGCGAGGAAGCGATCACTCGGATATCGAGCGCGGCCTACGGCGTAT
>Ga0193755_1000519_pt1 | contig 11185 bp, 6 predicted proteins | sample H1a2metaG_FD_144921 | JGI IMG/M metagenome (GOLD analysis project Ga0193755, IMG submission 144921) | Soil microbial communities from a riparian zone of the East river system, Colorado, United States - H1a2 | ecosystem: Environmental > Terrestrial > Soil > Riparian zone | place: USA: East River...
AACTCCGAATTGATATGCACAACATCATACACAAAAGGAACATTGTTGAAGAGATTGTCGCTCGCCAAAATATGATCGAGGACCTGCGCGTTGCCTTCAAAGTTGTAACTGTAACGCTCGTTCTGCAGTAAGGATTCGATCAACGGAGTGAGCACGCCACCTTTGAGCGTATTGATTGCGGTTGAGAACTCGAAATCATTGAGATCGCCCAGCACCACGATATCGGCATTCGCGTCGAGTGCGAGGATTGAGTCCACAAAGTTATTGACTATTTGCGCTTGTTGAGTTCGCGCGGTTTCAGAAGAGCGTATTGGGGGCTGGTCATGCCCGTAGAGAGGGTCGTCGCCGCCCTTGGAATTGAAATGGTTTCCGATGATAAACAACCTCTGGCCATTGAACGTGAACTCGCCCGCAAGGGGTTTTCGGCTGTTGTTGAAAGCCGTATTGGTCGGGTCAATTCGGCCTGGACTGGAGGACAGTTCAGGGCCACTCCCGCCGCTGACAACGGTTGTAGAGACTAGAGATCCGCCGCCAGGCCTGTCGATAAAGGCAACGCCTCGGTCCGTTCGGAACATAAAGATCTGGCGAATGTTGCCGCTCTGTTCACCTCCATCCGCGTTGTTTACGGGATTGATCTGGCGGACTTGATAGGTTGGACCGCCGGCGGCTTGAACGGCGGAGATCAGCATGCCATAGGTAACTGAAGCATCAACGGTGCCGCTGTTTGCAGGACCGTCATTGTCCTGCACCTCTTCTACACAGATGATGTCAGGCGACTTGAGATTGTTAACGATCAGGCTCGCGAGCGTATTGAACTTCGTGGCGGGGTCGCCCGGGTCCAGATTCTCGACATTAAAAGTTGCAATAGCTATCTCGTTGGTGGTCTGCGGGGTTGTAGCCTCCTGGGCCAGGCCGCCTGATACGGCTGTCAACATCGAAGTCGTCAAAAGCCTGAAGTTGCCGGCGCTGTAGTCCATTATGCCGACGACTGGCGTAGTGAAAGTGTCGCCAACATTGACCGCCGGGGTTGAGCCGGCTAAGAGAGTATCGTCGATGATTATGCGTTCGGGATTAAAATCGTTAGCCCTGATAACGATACCGCCCCGGCTCGTGCGGACGCTGGCGTTAGCGCCGTTATCGCCAATAACAGCAATCTCGTTCGCGCTTGTGCGGGGTCCGACCGCGACCGCATTGTTGACCTGTATTCGCATCCCCTCAAGGGTCTCGTAGAAATCGATCCCGTCAGTGGCGGGGTCGAAAACACCGCTTGTTTCTACGTCGCCAGTCGCGTCGTCTTCAATTACGGTATCAGGCGGGATGCGGCCGCCAGTTCCGATTACGACCAGCGCAGGCAGCGCGTTGCCACTTGATGTAACTACAATTGTGGGAGAGCCGATTTCCGTATTTGTAAGACCGCTCGCACTGCCGCGAAACTCACTGACTGTGCCGCTAACAGAGACTGCGTTGCCCACACTCACCGTTGGAGCGGTCGAGGTAAAAACAAAGATGCCTTCGGATGTGGCGTCGTTGCTGTCAGGCGCGGGATCCTGCATGAAGAAGCCATTAGATCTCAGCGCAGTCACTATCCCGACGATGTCCGATACCACATTGCCTACCACGGGCGAAATATGGGCCGTGCCCTGAATATCATGAATGCGCAACGTGGTAGCAGATGTTACGGTAAGCGAGATTGTCGTGTTTCCCGTTCGTGTTTGAGCGTCAGCGATACTAATCGGCAGACTCTTAATGCCTATCGGTGTGGCAGGAGCGACCGTCGCTTGAAACGAGAATACGTTGTTGCCACTAATCAAGTCGCCGTTTGTTCCGTCATCAAAGAACATCTGCGTAGCAGAGCCGCCAATTGATGTCAGGTCGCCCGTGACGGTGAGGCCGGTGCTAGTTGGGTTGGTACCCGGCGTTACCGTAACGGTAAGCAGTGTAGAGCCGCCCTGAACGACGCTTGAAGGGCTTGCCGCGCCGACGCCCGAAGGATTGGTCGAGCCACCGCCAGTGCCTGTAACGCTGATGTTGTCTATACCTACCCACTCGTCGCTGCCCACAGCGTCAGTAGTAATGATTCGTACTTGTACAAGCGATTGATTCTCCGCAGCCGCTGGCAAGGTCGCGCTGACTGGGGTGACTAAGGTGGCCAGGCTCGGACCCGTCGTGGCATCGGCGACAAATCCAGCGGGCACGTTTGTGAAGGAGCCCGACGAGCCGGCGCGGAATTGCAGTGCCACCGGCTGAACCGCGTTATCCGCCGAGCCGTCAATGTCGCGCAGGTTGTAAGAAATGTTGATGCTGCTCAGCCCGGTCGTATTGAGATACAGCTTGATATAGGGTGCGCGCGCCGTGCCCGACCCCTGGAGGGCAATGGTTGGATTCGGAAGTGTGTCAAATTCAGCGACTCCGCCAGTCGTGAACGTATTCGGGTTAGTCTGGTTTGCGTTGACATCCAGGACACCTGGGTCGTCCCCGGCAAGCACGGTTTGAGGATCAACCGCCGTACCTCCAGTCAGACCGTCGCCGCGAAAGCCTTCAATGCCAGGTACGCCCGACCAGATGTCGTTCGTCACGATCAGCCCCGTGTTCGACCAGTCCTGCGAGAACGGAAGAGTCTGCGCCGTGTTATCAGCCTGCACAAAGAGTCTGCTGTCGGAAATGAGAATTGCGAATGAAACCAGTATGGTTACTGACGCGGCTACAAGCTTGCTGGAAGATAGCTTACATCCACATCGGTATAGCGATCGGATACCGATGCGGGGTTGCAAGTTAGAGACTCGGGCACTGCGACGTGAAGCAGGGGGCGAGAATGATCTTTTCATCTTAGAAACCCCGCTCCGGTCGCGAGCTTCAGACGCATTAAGGGTCAAGCCTGGGGCACACCACTCGGAGGCTGGGGGCACTCCCTTCAACGAAGTTCAGATTCTGCCGAATGGAAACTAATCGCCTTAAGCAGGATATTAGCTGCCAAAGAGTTCCGGCAGCAACAAGAAAGTGATTCAAGGTCTGAGTATTGCCTTACTCTGCGTTAAGGACTAACACAGAAGTAAGACAAATACCAAGTCAATGAGCTCGCGGCCTGGGCCGTGTTTCTTGGGAGAGTCTTTTATTCAAGCCGTCTTTGTACCAGCAGATCGAAGATCCGTGAGAGATCATCACTGGACGAGAAAGTTATTTCGATCATGCCCCCGACTCTCAAAAACCTGATCTTCACTTGCGTGCCAAGCTTTCTGCTCAATCTGGCTTCGGCCGCGATGACGTTGGCAGCCTCGCCACCTTCCCTTGCGGCTTCGCTTTTCACAGTCTTCGTTTGATCCCGCCCTCCAACCCTAAGCTCATTCTTGACCAGCCTTTCGGCTTCTCTTACGGAAAGCGCTTTGGTTACGATCTCCGCGGCCAAGGTCTTTTGCCTATCTGGAGATTCGACGGGTAGCAATGCGCGCGCGTGACCCATCGAAAGCTTTCCGTCCTCCACTAGTCTCTGAACTTCCTCGGGGAGCCGAAGTAGTCTTAGTGAATTTGTTACCGAGGAGCGGTCTTTTCCCACGCGAAGAGCAATCGCCTCTTGAGTAATGCCTAGCTGCTCTTGGAGTCTTCGATATGCGTTCGCTTCTTCTATTGGGTTAAGTTCCTGACGCTGTATGTTCTCGATCAACGACAACTCGAGAACGCGTTCTTCTGGTACCTCGCGAACCAGACTGGGAATCCTTTTCAGCCCGGCTTTCTTGGCCGCCCTCCACCTGCGTTCGCCTGCGATGATTTGAAACCGTTCGCCTGCTCGGCGCACCACGATAGGTTGGATGACCCCGTTTGCTTCAATCGAACGGGCAAGCTCCTCGAGCTTGTTCTCGTCGAAGTTGTGACGAGGCTGCCCGACCCCGGGGTCGATACTCTCAACGCTCAGGTCAACTAGATCGTTGCCTAGAGGGTTAACCTGCGGGAAGAGCGCATCAAGCCCCCTGCCCAACGCTCGTCTTGACATTGTCGATAACCTCCCGCGCCAATCGAAGGTAGCTTTCAGCGCCCTTGGACCGGATATCATACAAGACAATTGGTTTGCCGTGACTCGGTGCCTCAGCGAGTCGAACATTTCTTGGTATTACCGTGGAGAAAACCTGAGATCCAAGGAACCCTCTCAAGTCCGAAACAACCTGGTTTGATAGGTTGGTCCTCTCATCAAACATCGTAAGTAGAAAACCTTCGATTGCGAGCTTTGGATTCACCGTGCGGCGCACCTTTGCAAGCGTATCCCAAAGTTCAGAGACGCCCTCCAGTGCAAAATACTCACATTGAATGGGAACGAGCACCGAGTGAGCCGCTGCCAAGGCATTCAAGGTTAGAAGCCCGAGACTTGGTGGACAGTCGATCAAAACGTAGTCGTAATTCGCCTCGATCGGTGCAAGCGCGTTTTGAAGCTTGTATTCACGCCCCTCCTCGCCGACCAGTTCAATCTCGGCGGCTACAAGTGCTTTCTCAGATGGCACGACCCACAACGTCGGAAGCTCAGTACCCAAGATCATCGAATCCATCGGTTGGTTCAAGACTAGCGCATGATAGAGGCTGGTCTGAAAGGCGCCTCTTAATCCCAAACCGCTAGTGCTGTTCCCTTGTGGATCTGAGTCGACAAGCAGGACGCGCTTCTCGCCTACCGCCAAGCTTGCGGCGAGATTGATCGCAGAGGTTGTTTTACCGACCCCGCCCTTCTGGTTTGCGATCGCTATTATCCTTGCCACGAATCCGTACGATACCACAAACCGAACCTCCACCAAAAGTCGCAATGATCCATGAACCGAGCACTTAGCCAATTCAGTCCCCGTCGCCACTAGCCGTGCCATCGGCCGGGCGTTTCACGTGAAACACGAACAGCTTTGTCGACTTTGGGGGTCCTGGATGGCGTCGTGATCCTCCCGGAAGAAATAGCAGTGGTGATATTCAAAAGCCATTGAAAAGCCACAGCCACTTGTGATAATGTTCGCGGGTTTCAGCGGCGGTGTTTTCCTTGGTTGTGCTCATATTAAGAAGGTCGAGGTCGATTCGGCGCTGGCAGCCTATTCGATTGTTGACGACAACCCTCTGCGTAACTCCACCGAAGGTCAGGAGGCGTAAGATGAACACGGGTGTCCAGGTTGATCTACTGTCACTAGTGCTAACTGCCATCTCAAAGCGACTAAACCATGAAAGCTTTGATACATGGTTCAAACCGATTTCGCAGGCGTCGAAGGACTCTTCGACCCTATGCTTAACCGTTCCAAACGAGGTCTTCCGGGATTGGATCAGCAGCAACTACTTCGACGTGATCGAGGAGTCGTTAGAGGAGTTGCATTTGTCTGGCTACAAGGTTCATTTTGTGCTCGAAGACAGTCGTCCACTAGCGTCAATCAACGCTGGTACCAACCCTAGTCTCGCCTTAAGAGATAGACAGCTCTCGCAGGCGACGCGTCCGTCCTCGGCTCCGGTTGCGACCAGGCCGTCGATCGCCGAACCGTCGGAGTTGCCTCTTAATCCAAAATACAAGTTTGATACATTCGTAGTGGGCTCCTGCAACCAATTTGCTCATGCCGCTTCCTTGGCTGTTGTTGACATGCCGGCGAAAACCTACAATCCTTTGTACCTTTACGGCGGAGTTGGACTAGGAAAGACTCATCTGATGCACGCAATCGGACAGGCAATCAAGGCTAGAAATGACTCGTTGCGCTTGACATACATCTCATCCGAGAGGTTCATGAACGAGCTGATCAACGCGATCAGGTATGACCAAACCATAAGGTTTCGCGACAGATATCGCAATATCGACGTCTTGTTGATTGACGATATTCAGTTCCTGGCGGGAAAAGAACGTACTCAGGAGGAGTTCTTTCACACGTTCAACGCTCTCTATGACGCGCAAAAACAAATAATTATCTCAAGCGATTGTCCTCCGAGAGAAATTCCCACCCTGGAGGAGCGGCTGCACTCCAGATTCGAGTGGGGCCTGATCGCCGATATCCAACCGCCTGATCTAGAGACCAAGGTCGCTATCTTGAAGCGCAAGGCTGAACTGGAGCGTATCGATCTCCCGGATGATGTCGCAATGCTCATCGCCGGCAAGATCAAATCGAACATTCGAGAACTGGAAGGCTCCCTAGTAAGGCTTCTTGCCTATGCTTCACTTAAGGGCCTCCCAATAGATATCGAGTTAGCAAAGGATATCCTCAGAAATATTGTCGAGGATGAATCCGATCTTCCTTCGATCGAGCTTATCCAGAGAACGGTGGCTGGGCATTACGGCTTGAAAGCCATTGATCTCAAGTCAAAGAGTAACGCCCGGATCATCTCCTTCCCGCGCCAGGTCGCTATGTACCTATGTAAGACTCTTACATCAGCCAGCTTGCCAGAAATCGGAAGGGAGTTTGGCGGAAAGCACCACAGTACGGTGTTACACAGCATCAACAAGATAGCAAATCTTCGGGAAAAAGATAATGTTTTCCACACAGTTATAGACAGTCTAATTACTAGTATGAAATAGGTTAAGCTAGTTTTCCACAGCCTTTCTTCTGACCATGCTTGTGGGGATTAACTGGATTTGACTCGGACGGTTGTTCTCATGATGATCTTCCGCTCACGCAAAACGGTTTTTCAACGTTTGTTTGGCTCCAACTCGATATTAAAATCAGCACGTTGCGAGAGTTTATCCAGTTTTGCACAGCCTCCTACTACGACTAGTTTAATCATGAGTCTTGTTGTTATAGTAGTTTATAGAACCACTCTCGAAAGGTGATCCAAAATGAGATTCCGCTTGAACCGGGGAACACTCCTTAAGGAGTTGAATCTTCTTCAGGGAATTGTAGAGAAGAAAACCACGATACCTGTCCTATCCAGCGTCCTGATCGAAACCGTTAGTGAAACTTTGGTTTCGCTGGTTGCCACTGATCTCGACGTGTCGCTCCAGACTGAATGCGCAGCCGAGGTTTTAGAAGCGGGCTCGGTGGTATTGCAGGCCAGGCGATTGTTCGACATGGTGCGATACCTGCCAGACGCCGATATAGACTTCGCCAAAGAGGCAAACGACTGGACCCGAATTACCTGTGCCGCTTCGGAGTTTCGATTAGCTGGGCAAGCCAAAGAGCATTTCCCGTCCACTCCAAAGCCCGGCAACCCCGAGATGTCTATTCCGTCCGCGGCGCTTCATGACCTTATTGGAAGGACTGTGTATGCAATAACACAAGAGGAGTCGCGCTATGCTCTTAGTGGAGCGCTCCTGACTTTCTCCGAGGGCAGGCTCAGAATGGTTGCAACCGACGGACATAGGTTGGCACTTGCTGACTGCGGGATCGGAGAGGTTCCCGCGACCGAGAAGGAGCAATTGAAGGTTATCATTCCAAAAAAGGCGCTAACCGAGGTGTTGAAGCTGACCGCAGCTGTCGATGAGATCATCGAGTTCTCAACTGACGCAAACCACCTGTATTTCAAACAAGGGCAGCGGCATCTTACATCACGAATGCTGGCCGGGCAGTTTCCAAACTACGATCTCGTGCTCCCAAAAGGCAATGACAAGGTAGTAACTCTTAATACGGAGAGAATAGCTCAAGCAGTAAGGCGCGCCGCTCTGATGGCCGACGAGAGGAGCCATGGAATCAAATACGAACTCGGTCAGGGACGATTGAACATAAGCTCTCAAAGCGCCGATGTTGGAGAGTCGAGAGAAACGATTGCCGTTGATTATACCGGCGCCGATCTAACGATCGGTTTCAACGCACAATACCTGTTGGACTTCCTTGGTGTGGTAGCGACCGAAGAAATCATATTTGAGTTGAAGGACGAGCAAAGCCCGGCACTGATGAAGCCGGCTGGAGAAGATAACGCCAGCTACAGATACGTCGTCATGCCGATGCGTCTTCTCTGAGAGCGTATTTATCTGGAGTGCTATAATTCTTACTAAATCAGATGCCCAATGCTAACGGTAAGCTAGTTCTCATAGTAGATGACAATGATTCGATTCGCTCCACAGTGAGGGACTACCTTAGCGCCAAGGGCTATTCAGTCATGGATGCGGCGGACGGCGTTCATGGTTTGGCGATGGCGCTCTCAGAACAGCCTGGCGTCATAGTTCTTGATGTAGTGATGCCCGGAATGGATGGCTTCAAGGTCTGTCGGTCGTTGAGAGAGAAAGGGATTACTACTCCTGTTATAATGCTAACTGAAAGAATCAGCATTGAGGATAAAGTGGCCGGCTTCTCGCAAGGAGTTGATGACTACCTTGGTAAGCCTTTCAACCCGGTTGAGTTGGAACTTAGAATCGAGGCGTTGTTTCGACGCTCATCCGTGTCCAAAACGACTGCGGAAGGCATTATTAAACGCGGAGAGCTGGTTATTGACCCTGAGCGCCACAGAGTCACACTTGGTGATCACGAGGTAACCCTTACCCCAATGGAGTTTAGCATCCTCAAGTTTCTTGCCTTAAATCCGGGGCACGTCTACTCACGCCAGAATATCTTGACGGCCATTTGGGACACCGCATACGAGGGTTACAAGCGCAATATAGACCCGCACGTGAACCGGCTCAGAACAAAGATAGAAGAGGACCCGAAGAACCCGAAATATGTCCTAACGGTATGGGGAGTTGGCTACAAGTTCAACGAGTCATTGTAGTTGTTAAGACGCTTCTCGGTGCACGGTAACAGGCGCGGACCAAGCGTCTCGAAGCCGCTGAAACCACGTCCTTGTTGAGACTCTTGTTGTCGCCGTGTTTCAACCGACAAGAAATCCGTTCAGGCTTTGGTTCTGACCACCGCATTGCTGTTGGATGATTCAGTATTGTATCCTTAAGGGCCGCATTGAGGGAGCCTCGGTTGGGGAGCGAATGTACGACCTGATCATTATTGGCAGCGGTCCGGCCGGCTTGACGGCTGCACTCAGAGCTCGGGATCACGGACTCGACTATGTCTTGCTGGAGCGCGAGTCAATAGCAAACACAGTCTACAACTACCCGATCGGAGACGTACTGTTTTCTAGCTCGGACGAGATCGAATTAGATTCGGGTTTTCTCCCAATCCACCGCAAGCCTACTCGCGAAGAGCTGCTCCATCACTATCGCGCTCTGGTGAGTCGCCACCGAGTCGATCTGCGAGTCGGAGAAGAAGTCCAGCGGCTCAGCCACGACGGAGATCTAATCCTGGTGCAAACAAACAAACGCGACTATCGAGCGCGAACAGTGCTTGCCGCCATCGGCGGGTTCGGTCGGCGGAGGCTTCTGAACGTCCCAGGCGAAGACGATTCGCGAGTTTGTTATCGCCTGGTGGAAGCGCATCCTTTTGCGTTTAAGAAAGTATTGGTGGTGGGTGGGGGTAATTCAGCCGCCGAAGCCGCGCTCTTCCTCTCGCAAGCGGGCGCCGAGGTAACTCTGGCCATTCGCAGAGCAGAACTCAACCCGCCTCTCGAAGCAGAGGAAACTGGAAACTCGGAGCGCTTCGGTCTTGGCGCAAGGATCAAACCCTGGGTTCTCGATCCGCTGGAGAGGGCCGCGCGGGAAAGGCAGATTCGACTGATCACTTCCAGCGAGGTGGTTGAAATTCGCCCCGGTGTCGCCTTTCTTCGGGCTACGCGGAACGGAAAAGTAAGTACGGTCGAGGTCTCCTGCGATCAAATATTCGCGCTCATTGGTGCGGATCCTGATACTCGACTACTCGAAACCGCTGGCGCAAGGATCGCGGATGATGGCCGCCCGGTGTATTCTGATCAGACATTTGAAACTACGGTTCCAGGCCTTTTTGTTGCAGGGCACGTAACTCGGGAGGTTCACATCAAGAATGCCATACGAACTGCCAAGCGAGTAGTTGACTACATAGCGACGGCCGTTGTGGAAGAGAGAATGGCTTGCAGAGCTTGACCACGAATTGATGGCTTTGGACCATAAAGATGTTGTTAGGAGATCAAGATTCTAGTTCGGCAGGAAGGCGCGAGAGCGACGCGATAGACGCTGAGTTGAGCCCGCCCGACCGGCTCGAAACTGACTCGATCGGGGTTTCCGCGCCACTTGGCGACGCCCCACCCGACGCTGTCGTTGAAGAGCGGCCGCTGACGGGGTACGACGAGACTCCTGCATCTGCTCCAGCGGTGCCGCGCAAAGCCGGATCACGTTGGCGAGTGCTGGCCGCTATCTCCGCGCTTTTGCTCACGGGCTTGACCATCGCCGGCGTCTACTTACTCACCAAGAAACCTTCCACCGTCGATCAAGTTGTGATACTCACGGTGCCATCGGGAGCTGAGATAAAGCTCGACGCAAAGGACTACGGTCATTCTCCAGTCAAGCTCGAGCAACTCCCGATCGGCACTTATACGATCACCATAACCAAAGAAGGCTTTGAGACGATCGTCGTCCAGGAGACGATCTTTGAATCCAGACCGTACGAATTCAAACTCAAGCCGCTGCCGCCATCAGGATCGGCCCACCTCCCTCCCGAAGAGGCCGTCAAAGAGTACCAGCAACAGGCAGAAGAAGCCTTTGCGCGGGGCTACTATGGCATTGTCTATGAAGGCAGCGCGCTTAACTACGCCGACCTGATTATCGACCTGGAATCGTCTAATGTCTTTGCGCACGAGATGCGCGAGCGGGTGCGCAAGGCTGCACACCAGTCTGCTCAGAATGCTGTCTCGCGCGGTGACCTGGCGCAGGCCCAGGAGATCTACAGCTTCCTGACAGAAAACTATGCGGACGACGAAGAGGCGCGGGCCGCCGCGGCGAGAGTGGAGAGCCAGCTAGCCAACCGTCGGGGCGAACTTCGAGGCCTGGTGCGCAAAGCCGAAGAAGCTCTTCAGGCCGGGAACCTGATAGAGCCCAAAAGCGCGAGCGCCTACTACTACTCGAACCAGGCACTCGCAATCAACCGCCAGGACGTCGAGGCGCGCAGAGTTCGCAATCAAGTAAGAGAGAAGCTTGCCGCGCACAGCGAACAAGCGTTTCAGCACGGAGACGTAGAGACCGCGATCAAACAACTCGAGCACATCACGCAGCTCTTTCCGGAGGACAAGCCTCTCCGCTCGCGTCTTCGCGAAATGATCTCGGCGCGAAACTCCGAATCGGCGAAAGCCAGCGACCCTAACGCGCATAGAATCCGCGGGCTCGATCTGTATCAGAAGGGGGAGTACGGGGCGGCGATACCTGAGCTTCAGACCGCCCTGGTCAACGGTATGGGGGGCGCCGATG
>Ga0193755_1000520_pt1 | contig 11176 bp, 10 predicted proteins | sample H1a2metaG_FD_144921 | JGI IMG/M metagenome (GOLD analysis project Ga0193755, IMG submission 144921) | Soil microbial communities from a riparian zone of the East river system, Colorado, United States - H1a2 | ecosystem: Environmental > Terrestrial > Soil > Riparian zone | place: USA: East River...
AGTACCAAGCCACCCTCGGCGCCTTGATGGTGACCTATCCGTCGACGCACGGCGTGTTCGAGGCCTCCATCAAGAAGATTTGCAAGATCGTGCATCAGCAGGGCGGCCAGGTCTACATGGACGGCGCCAACATGAACGCGCAGGTCGGCCTGTGCCGGCCGGGCGACATCGGCGCCGACGTGTGCCACCTCAATCTCCACAAGACGTTCTGCATTCCGCACGGCGGCGGCGGCCCCGGCATGGGACCGATCGGCGTCGCCGAGCATCTGGCGGCGCATCTGCCGACCCATCCGGTGATCGACGTCGGCGTGCCGCTCGCGGCAAGCGCGGGGACCGTCTCCGCAGGGCCGTGGGGCAGCCCCTCGATTCTGCCGATCTCGTGGGCGTACATCGCGATGATGGGACGGGAAGGCCTGGCACTCGCCACCAAAGTGGCGATCCTCAACGCCAACTACATCGCGAAGCGGCTCCAGGAGAACGGGCGCTACGAGCTGCTGTACGCCGGCCAGCACGGACTCGTCGCGCACGAGTGTATCATCGACACACGCCCATTCAAGGCGTCTGCCGGCGTCGATGTGGAAGACATCGCGAAACGGCTGATCGACTACGGCTTCCATCCGCCGACGGTCTCGTTCCCGGTTGCCGGCACGTTGATGGTGGAGCCGACGGAGAGCGAGCCGAAGGTCGAGCTCGATCGCTTCGTCGATGCGCTGATCGCGATCCGTGGCGAGATTGGCGAGATCGAGACCGGCGAAGCCGACCGCGAGAACAACCTGCTGAAGAACGCGCCGCATCCGCTCGCCGATCTGCTCGCGGACAATTGGGACCGTCCTTACGCACGCGACCGCGCGGGGTTCCCGACCCCGGCGACGCGCGAGCACAAGGTGTGGCCTCCGATCGGCCGGATCGACGCCGCGTTTGGAGATCGGAACCTCGTGTGTACTTGTCCGCCCGTGGAGGCGTACGCGACGGTCTGACGGCCTATGGCACCTGATTCTCGACGGCCAGGGACGTTCCGGCATCGAGAACATGCGCATCGATGAAGCGTTGCTCGACGAAGTCGTCACGTCGGGCAGCGCTTTTCTTCGCCTCTATCGCTGGGATCCCCCGACACTCTCCGTGGGCCGAAATCAGCCCATCACGCACGTTGGCGTGCCGATCGTACGCCGGCCGACGGGCGGGCAGGCAGTCTGGCACGAGCATGAGGTGACGTACGCGGTGGCGGCGCCAATCGGCTTTTTCGGATCGCTGCGGACGGCCTACCGTTCCATTCACAATCGACTCGCCGATGCGTTGCGCACCCTGGGCGTCGACGCCGTACTCGCACCGGCCGTCAGGCCCCCCCTGGCGGGCCATCCGGCGTCGTGCTTCTCGGTCCCCGTCGGCGGCGAGATCCTGGTGCAGGAGCGCAAGCTGGTCGGCTCGGCGCAGGTGCGCCGCGCCGACGCGTTCCTGCAACACGGATCGATCCTGCTCGACGGATCGCAGCAGAGAGTGTCTGGAGAGACTCGGGAGACCACGCTTCGAGCGGTGCTCGGACGAGCGGTAACCTTCGATGAAGTCACGGCTGCCATCGTTGCGAACTGGGGCGAGAGCTTCAGACCGTCCGTCGGACAGGCCGTTTTGCCCTTCGACATTGCGTCAGTAGGCCCGCGGTGAAATGTTAAGCGCCATGCTACGGCGCTTCGACCTCACCTCCTTCATCTTTCTTGCCGTTGCCGCGCTCGCCCCCGCCGGTTGTGAGCGTCGCGGCGGCTGCACCGGCCCCAACTGCGGGACGCTCATCGACGCGGCGGTCGCCGAGCCCCTCACGTTGTTGCCGCCGTCGACCGAGGATATCGTCGCCAACGACATCGGCGAGCAGCTGTTCCTGAAGCTCGCCGACGTCGGGATGTCCACGAACACGGTGGGCGACGAGGACTTTCAGCCGCTGCTCGCGCAAAAGTGGGAATGGGACGGGCCGCTGACGCTGGTGTTCCACCTCGACCCGCGGGCGCGCTGGCAGGACGGACAGCGCGTGACGGCGGCCGACGTGGAATTCACCTTCAACGCCTACACCGATTCGGCGGTCGGATCGCCGTTCCGGCCAAAGCTCCACCGGATCGCGAGTGTGACGCAGCGGGATTCGCTCAGCGCCGTCTTTCGGTTCAAGGAGCGCTATCCCGAGATGTTTTACGACGCTGTCTACCACATGCGGATCCTGCCGGCGCATCTGCTGCGCCCCGTACCGCGGGACCAGTGGAAGACCGCGCCGTTCGGCCGGCAGCCCGTGGGCGACGGGCCATACCGCTTTGTCCGCTGGCAGGCGGCCCAGGCCATCGAGCTGGTGGCCGATTCGACGTTCTTTCTCGGCCGGCCGGGGATTCGGCGGCTCATCTGGCGCTTCACCCCGAACCTGCAGGTGGCCGTCCAGCAGGTCATCGCGGGTGAGGCGGACGTTCGCGAGCAGCTGGTGACGCCGGACAACGTGGCGCGGGCCCGCGCCGCCCCGCAGCTCGCCGTGTATCCGTTCCGCGGGAACGTCTACACACTGCTCTGCTTCAACCAGCGCGCCGCAGATGACACGACGAAGCCGCATCCGCTCTTCGCCGATCGCATTCTGCGGCGTGCCCTGTCCATGGCCGTGGACCGCGCCAGTCTCGTGAAGAGCGCGCTCGGCGACCTCGGCAAGGTGCCGCCCGGCCCCATGTCGGAGCTGCTCGGAATCTGGGACCCTGACATTCGTCAACTGCCCTACGACAGCGCGTTGGCTGGCCGCATCCTCAACGGCCAGGGATGGCGCGATCACGACGGCGATGGGATCCGCGACAAGGATGGACAGCCGCTGGCGTTTCACATTCTCGTGCCCACGACCAGCGTGTTGCGGCGTCAATACGCGCGGCTCTTGCAGGAGCAGTTTCACGCGATCGGCGTGCATGTCGAGATTGACGAGCTGGAACCCTCGGTCGTCAACCAGCGCGTCGCGACCGGCAAGTTCGACACGGCCATCCTGTCGCGTGCCAACGATCCGTCGCCGAGCTCGGGGATCGCCCAGAGCTGGACGCGCGCCGGGTTCGGTGGCTCGAACTTCGGCCGCTACTACAACGCCGATTTCGAGCAGCTCGTCGATCGCGCCGTCACCGCCACATCACGCGATCAAGCACGCGCCCTGTGGCGCCGCGCGATGGAAACGCTGAACGCGGACGCACCGGGCGTCTTCCTCTATGCTCTCGAGAACGTCGGCGCCGTACACAAGCGCGTCGAGAATGTGCAGTTCCGTCCCGACTCCTGGGCCGCGCTGCTGCGTACCTGGCGCATTCCGCCTGACCGGATGATCGATCGAGACCGCGTGGAGCGCTAAATGATGGGGGCGGCGTGGCTCCTGCGGCGCCTCGTCGCGTCCATCGCGATCATCTTCGCCGTCGTCACATTCGTCTTCCTTCTGATTCACGTCGCGCCCGGAAAGCCGTGCGGCGGTCAGATCGAGACCGCGGATCCGGTGGTGTGCGATCAGCTGAACCGGCAATTCGGGCTCGATCAGTCCATCCCGGACCAGTACTGGCGCTATCTGGCCGCGCTGGCACACGGCAATCTCGGGTATTCGTTCTCGCTGCGTCGCCCGGTCGCCGACGCCATCGTGGAGACGGTCCCCTTCACGCTGCAGCTCGCCGGTGCCGCGCTGCTGCTCGATTTTCTGCTCGGGCTCGGGCTCGGCATCTATCAGGCGGGACGGGTGAATCGCCTGCCCGATGTGATCATCGGCAACGTGACCCTGTTCATCTACTCCCTGCCCACGTTCTGGCTGGCGCTGCTCCTCCTCCTGATCTTCGGCGAAAAGCTGCGCTGGTTTCCGGTGGGCGGCGCGAGCGACCCGGTCCTCTGTCCAGTCGTGGATTCGCTGTACTGTGCGGGCGATCGCCTCTGGCACCTGGTGTTGCCGGCCGCCACGCTCGGCCTCGTCGGGGCCGCGGGCACCGCGCGTTTTCAGCGGGCCGCCATGCTGGATGTGGCGACACAGGACTACGTGCGGACGGCGCGCGCCAAGGGCGTTCCCGAACGGCGCGTCGTGCTCCGCCATCAGCTTCGCAACGCCCTGCTCTCCTTTATTACGCGCTTCGGCCTCGCGTTCCCATTCCTGCTCACCGGCGCCGTCCTCATCGAAACGATCTTCGCCTGGCCCGGCATGGGGCGGCTCGCGTTCGAAGCCATCCTCACGCGTGATTACTCGCTCGTGACCGCGACGGCGCTGGTTGCGAGCACCGTGGTGGTCGGCGGCAATCTGCTCGCCGACATTCTCTTGGGGCTGGCCGATCCGCGGCTGCGGGTCCGCGCCGCTGCGGATGTCGAGGCGCTCACCGCATGACGCTCGGCACCTGGCTCGCCTTGTGCATCGCTCTGGTAGCGGCCGCCGAGCTGGTGCGGGCCCTGCGCCACCGCGCCATCCGCCAGGAACGTTGGCGCCGCTTCTTTCGTCACCGCACGACCTCGTGGGGGCTCGGGATCCTCGCCTTCTTGATCATCGTCGCGCTGGCAGCTCCCCTCATCGCGCCGTTCGATCCGAACCGGCAGCTCGACATCGTCCGCCTCACGAACCAGGCGCCCTCCTGGACTTTCCTGTTCGGGACCGACGTGCTGAGCCGAGACGTGTGGAGCCGCACGGTGTACGGCGCCCGCGTGTCGCTCGGCATCGGCGCGCTGGGGGCGCTGCTCGCCGTCTCCCTGGGCACGCTGGTCGGTGCCCTCGCGGGCTACTACCAGCGCTGGGTCGATGCCGTCCTGATGCGCGGGGTGGACGTCGGCCTCGCCCTGCCGCGCATCTTCATCCTCCTGATGGCGGTGGCGTTGTGGGACGGGCTGCCGTTTGCGGCGCTCGTCCTCGCGATCGGGCTCACGTCGTGGTTCGGCACCAGCCGGCTCGTGCGAGCCGAGGTCCTTTCGCTCCGGCAGCGCGATTTCGTCGTGGCGGCGCGCGCCCTCGGCGCCGGCAGCGGCCGCATTATCTTTCGCCACGTTCTGCCGAACGCCGCCGCCCCGATCATCGTGTCCGCGGCGCTGGGCGTCGGGAACGTGCTCTTGCTCGAAGCGTCGCTGTCGTTCCTCGGGATCGGCATCAAGCCGCCGGACCCGACCTGGGGCAACATGATCGCGGACAATGCATCGAGCATCTACACCGCGCCGTGGTCGACACTCTTTCCGGGGCTCGCTATTTCCCTGGTCGTGATGTCCTTGAACGCAGTCGCCGACGGCGTGCGGGACGCGCTCGATCCGCGCGAGGAGGGCGCGTGACCGTACCGGCCTCCGTGTTGCTGCGCGTCTCGGGCCTCAAGACGTATTTCGTCACCGAGCAGGGCAAGGGAACGGCGCGGGCCGTGGACGACGTCTCGTTCGACCTCTACCCCGGCGAGACGCTGGGCATCGTCGGGGAATCGGGGTGCGGGAAGACCGTCACCTCGCTCTCGATTCTCCGCCTCGTGCCGGAGCCCCCCGGGCACATTCTCCCCGGCAGCCTGATCGAGTTCGAGGGCCGCAATCTCCTGGCCCTCCCCGCGCCCGAGCTGCGCGCGGTGCGCGGCAACCAGATCGCCATGATCTTTCAGGAGCCGATGACGTCGCTGAACCCCGTCTTCACCGTCGGGGATCAGATCGCCGAAGCCGCCATCATCCATCAGCACTTGTCGCGGAGCGCCGCCCGCGCGCGGGCCATCGAGATGCTGCAGCTGGTCGGTATCCCCGACCCCGACGAGTGCGTCGATCACTATCCCCACCAACTCTCCGGCGGCATGCGCCAGCGCGTCATGATCGCGATGGCGCTCGTCTGTCATCCCAAAGTGCTCATTGCGGACGAGCCGACGACGGCGCTCGACGTGACGATCCAGGCGCAGATTCTCGAGCTGCTCGACCGCCTCCAGAGTGAGCTGGGCATGGCGGTGCTGCTGATCACGCACGACCTCGGGGTAGTCGCGGGACATGCCGATCGCGTCGTCGTCATGTATGCGGGACGCGTCGTGGAAACCGCACCGACCGACGCGCTGTTCGAACGCCCGACGCATCCCTACACCGAGGGACTGCTCGCCGCCGTGCCGCGCATCGACGCGCCGCGCACGCGGCTGCACGCGATTCCGGGTCAGGTGCCGGCGGCGACGGCCTGGCCGACTGGGTGCCGGTTTCATCCGCGCTGCCCCTACGCGTGGGAGAAATGCGCCGCCGAGGAGCCGCCGCTCCTCGAGACGGGAACCGCAGGACACACGGCGCGCTGCTGGCTCGTGACGGAGCCCGAGCGACGAGTGGCGACGCGATGACGCTCGTCGAGGTCCGCGACCTGGTGAAGTACTACGCCAGCGAGCGCCGCTGGTTCGGTCTCGGCAGCCCGCGAGCGCCGGTGCGTGCGGTGGACGGTGTGAGTTTCGAGATCGCCTCGGGCAAGACGCTCGGACTGGTCGGCGAGTCGGGCTCCGGCAAGACCACCGTCGGGCGGACCATGCTGCGCCTGCAGGAGCCCACGTCAGGAACGGTGCTGTTCGAAGGCAACGACGTGTTCGAGCTCGACGCCACGCGGCTCCGCGCGCTCAGGCGGCGCATGCAGATCGTCTTTCAGGATCCCTACAGCTCGCTCAATCCCCGCATGACGGTCGAAGAAACGCTGCGCGAGCCGCTCGAGATTCACGGTCTGAAGGGCGCCGTCTCCGCCCTGCTCGACGAGGTGGGACTCGACGCGGCCTTCGCGAAGCGCTACCCGCACGAGCTGTCCGGCGGCCAGCGGCAGCGGGTGGGCATCGCGCGGGCGCTCTCGGTGGAGCCGCAGTTCGTGGTCTGTGACGAGCCGGTCAGCGCGCTCGACGTGTCGGTGCAGGCGCAGGTGCTCAACCTCCTCGCCGACCTGCAGACGAAGCGGCGGCTGACCTACCTGTTCATCGCGCACGACCTCGCCGTCGTGCGCCACATCGCCGATGACGTCGCCGTGATGTACCTCGGCAAGATCGTCGAGCGGGCGCCGGCGGTGGAGATCTACGCGCAGCCACGGCACCCGTACGCGCGTGCGCTGTTGTCGGCCGTGCCGGAGCCGAACCCCCGGGCGACCAAGCGCCGGATCGTGCTCTCCGGCGATATCCCGTCGCCCGCGCACCCGCCCTCCGGTTGCCCGTTCCATCCCCGTTGCCCGCATCCCAAGAAGTCCGAGCGCTGCCGGACCGAGGCGCCGCCGCTCAGGCCCATTACGCCCGGTCATCTCGCAGCATGTCACTACGCCGAGGAGCCGATGTGACCGGGGGGGCGGGGGGACTCCTGCTGTTGGCGCAAACGCTCACGAACCTCGCGATCCTACCGGCGGGGGTCGGGCTCCCATCGGCGTGGAAACTCAGTCGAATGCAGGGTGTGGATCCGCCCACGTTCGAAGTCACGCGCCTCCACACGCTGCGCGTCACCGCCATGGGCCAGGGCGCCACGGCGACCTACCGGCTCCGCAGTCCCATTCTTGCGCCGCAGTCGGTTCGACATGGGACCCTGACGTGGCGTTGGCGCGCCGGCACGCCGCTCCCCGGCGCCGACCTCAAGCGGCGGGGCGGCGACGACAGTCCGATCCGCGTCGTGGTCACGTTCCAGGACGGCCGCTCGATCGCGTATGCCTGGGGAAATCGTGAGGGCCGCGGCGAGAGTTTTGCGAGCTGGGCGGGGCGCAACCGGATGGTCGTCGTCTTACAGCGCGCCGAAGACGCCGATGGCTCCTGGCACGAGGAGCGCCGCGATCCTTTCAGCGACTATCGCCGGCTGTGGAACAGCGCGCCGAAGTCGATTGTGGCGGTGGGGGTGAGCAGCGATTCGGACGGGCTGAAGGTTCGGGCGGTGGGGGAGATCGGCGACCTCACCTGGTTGAGACCCTAGCGCACTCCACCCATCAGTCGTTTTAACGGCCGTGTCAGCAGCAGCAGAATCGCAGCCGCCACAAACGTGGTCAGGGCAACCGCGCCAAAGAGCTGCGGCAACGGCAGGGTCTCGAACAGCCCTCCAGCCATGCCGGCCAGTTTGTTTCCCACCGCGATCGAAAGAAACCACCATCCCATCATGAAGCCCACGATCCGCGCGGGCGCGAGCTTCGTCACCATCGACAGCCCGACCGGGCTGAGGCACAGCTCGCCGATCGTGTGCAAGAAGTACAACCCGATCAGCCACCAGGGGCTGACCTTGATGCCCTGCTGCGTCATCATCGCGGCCGGCACGACAAGCGCGAATCCGAGTCCGACAAAGAGCAATCCCAGCGAGAACTTCACGGGACTCGAGGGCTGACGGTCCCCCATCCGGACCCAGATCCCACCGATCAGCGGCGCCAGCCCAAAAATCATGAACATCGAATTCAGCGACTGATACCACGTGGATGGGAAGTTGTAGCCGAAGGCGGTGTTCCGCGTCAGCCGGTCGGCGAACAGGTTGAGACTCGATGACGCCTGCTCGAACGCCCCCCAGAAGATCGACGAAAACACGAAGAGCACGGCAATCGCGGCGACACGTCCCCACTCATCACGCTCGAACCGCCACCACGGTTCGGCCGACCGCGCGGCGTGTGTGTCGGTTTGCCCCAGTCGCGCGAGCGCCGGCATGAGGCGCGGCTTTCCCGCGACGTACTGGATCAAGCCGATGATCATGCCTACGCCGGCGCAGGCGAAACCGACGTGCCAGTTGACCTCTTGCCCCAGCGTTCCCACGACGAGCGGCGCCACGAACGCGCCGACGTTGATCCCCACGTAAAAGATCGAGAAGCCGGCATCGCGCCGCGCGTCCGCCGGATCGTACAGCGCGCCGACCATGGCGCTCGCGTTCGGCTTCAGCAGCCCGGTTCCGACGACGATCAGGCAGAGACCGAGATAGAACGTCGCGACAGTCGGCACCGCCATGCTGAAATGGCCGAGCGCGATGATGATGCCGCCCACCAGCACGCTGCGATACTGACCCAAGACTTTGTCGGCTGCCAAGCCACCGAAAATCGCCGACGCGTACACGCCGAAGCCGTACCATCCGATGACGTTGCCGGCTCGCTGGTCGGTGAACCCCATGCCGCCCTTGGTCGCCGCCGCCGTCATGAAGAGAATGAGCAATGCTTTGAGACCGTAGAAGCTGAAGCGCTCCCACATCTCCGTGAAGAAGAGCGTGGACAAGCCGCGCGGATGGCTAAACCAGCCTGCGGTGTCGCGCGGCGGCGCAACCGGCGGCGTCATCTAGCGGACGCCGCCCATGAGATTGCGAATCGGCCGGAGCAGCAGGAACAGCACGACCCCCGCGCCCAGTGTCACCGCGGCAGTCACGCTGAACATTGTGACGAGGGGAACGGTGCTAATGAACCGCGCAGACCAACCCGCGAGCAAGTTGCCCACGAAATTGGAAAGGAAAAAGATGCCCATCACAAAGCTGACAAGTCGGACCGGCGCGACCTTGGTGACGAGGGACAGACCCACGGGACTCAGGCAGAGCTCGCCAAGCTCCTGGATGAAGTACGCCGCGATCAACCAGAGCGGGGAGACCTTGAGGCCCTGCTGCGCCAGTGAGCCGGCGGGGATCAGCAGCACAAAGGCCAGTCCGACGAAGAGGAGCGCAATCGCGAACTTGGCGGGGCTCGAGGGCTGCTTCGGCCCAAGCCGCACCCACAGCCAGGCGAACAGCGGCGAAAGCAGGATAACGAAGGCCGCTTGAACCGAGACGAACCACGACGCGTACAGCTTGATCCCCAACAGCTCGAGATGCACGTACCGGTCGGCGAACAACGTCAGCGTCGAGCCCGCTTGCTCGTAGGCTCCCCAGAACAGCGACGCGAAGACGAACAGCACGACGACAGCCGAGATACGGCGCCAGTCCTCGGACGTGAGCGGCGTCCGCCTCGTTCCCCCCACGGCGGTCGGATCGGGTGTTCTGCGAGCCGCCTTCTGCGCCGCGATGCGCTCGATCGCCGGCTGGAGGTGTCGACGACCGAGGATGTATTGCGTGAGACCGAGCAGCATGCCGACGCCTGCGCATGCGAACCCGAGGTGCCAGTCGATTCCCTCCGCGATCCGGCCCGCGATGATGGGTCCGAAGAACGCGCCCAGGTTGATGCCCATATAGAAGAGCGAAAAGCCCGCGTCGCGACGCTCATCGCCGGGTTCATACAATCCACCGGCCAGCGTGCTGACGTTCGGCTTCAGCATGCCCGTGCCCACGACGATGAGCCCGAGACCCACGTAGAGGAACGGCAAACCGTGGAACGCCAGCGTGAAGTGGCCAAGCGCAATGATGATCCCACCGATCAACACGCTGCGGTATTGCCCGAGCCAAGCGTCGGCGATTAATCCGCCGAGGATCGGCGTAACCCACACGCTGGAGACGTATGTGGTGTACGCGTTGCTCGCCTGAGTGTCCGTGAAACTCAGCGCTTTCGTCATGTACAGGATGAGGAAGCCGCGCATCCCGTAGTAGCTAAACCGCTCCCACATCTCCGTGAAGAAGAGCGTCGAGAGACCGCGCGGATGCCCGAAGAAGCGTTTTTCGTCGCTCATGCGTCGAACAGGTCGTCTTGGGACGCGGAGTCGGGATACTCGGCCGGTCGGAGCAGCGTGCCGAGCCGGCCTTCCCATTTCTCGACGTCGAAGTGATGCTCGTTCTGCAGCGCGCGCCTGAGCACAGGCGAGAACTCATGGAACGCTTCGAGCAGCTCCCGCGTCGTCTGTCGCAGCGCTTCCTGTTGGAAGCTGTCGTCGGTCGCGCCCATGTCCTCGAGGATGCTCTGCTCGGTGCGGGAGGCGACGATCGGGTCCGTTTGCCCCTCGATGAAGACGTTCGTGCGCTGCCCCGGCCCGCGTCCCTGCTCGATCGGCGTCAGGCCGAGGATCCGGTCCGAGCGCCAGTACTTTCCATACCCGAGGAATACCATACGTCCCCGCTTCACGTCCATGATTACCTCCGCGGACGCCGGTTTTTACGGATGTCTTCCAACGCAACGCGATCGATCTTGCCGTCCATCCGCACCCGCACGTCGTAGTTCTCCCAGTACATGAAGTTGGCGAGCGCGGTGAGGAAGGTCTCGTTGAGCGACGGCTGAGAAGCCGCGAGCCACTTCTGCGGCTGATTGGCCGGCTCGGTCAGCAGGATTGCTTCCAGCTCTTTCTGCAGCGCCGGCGTGATGGGCATCAGGTCGGCAGAATCGCTCGTGAAGAAATACAGCGTGTGCAGCGCATAC
>Ga0193755_1000521_pt1 | contig 11163 bp, 9 predicted proteins | sample H1a2metaG_FD_144921 | JGI IMG/M metagenome (GOLD analysis project Ga0193755, IMG submission 144921) | Soil microbial communities from a riparian zone of the East river system, Colorado, United States - H1a2 | ecosystem: Environmental > Terrestrial > Soil > Riparian zone | place: USA: East River...
GCCACCGGGTGCGGCGCCGGTAGCAGCGGACGCTCCGCGCTGAGTGTTCCGGATATCAGGTCAGTCAACGTATAGGCCGTCTCTTCCCGCTCAAAGGCATCGCGAACCAGCGAAAGGTTCATGGCGATGGCTGCGATGTACCAGATCGCAATCAGCACCAGCACCGTTGTCGCAAGCGGTGCGTATCGCTCCACCCATGGGTGACGCATGAGGGATCCCGAAGGCATCGCGGCGGAGTTACTCGTCATAGGAGTGCCCCGCGCGCAGGCCCACACGAACGCGTTGCGCAATCCTGAGGAACTCGGGCGTCTCCCGGATCTCCAGCGAACGGTCGCGAGGGAAATCGCAATCGATGATATCGATGATGCGGCCAGGGCGCGGCGACATCACCACGATCTTGGTCGAGAGGAAAACCGCTTCCGGAATTGAATGCGTCACGAAGAGAACGGTTTTTTCCGTCGATTTCCACAACTGCAGCAACTGCTCGTTAAGATGATCGCGCACGATTTCATCGAGCGCCCCGAAGGGCTCGTCCATGAGCAGCAGTGCCGGATCAAACGACAGCGCCCGGGCGATCGAGACCCGTTGCTGCATGCCTCCCGAAAGCTGCCATGGAAATTTCCGTTCGAATCCGGTCAAGTTGACGAGAGAAAGATAGCGCTCCACCCGCTGCTGCTGATCGATTTCCGAGAACCCCATGATCTCCAGCGGCAACGTCAGGTTCTTCTCGATGGTGCGCCAGGGAAACAGCGCCGGGGCCTGGAAGACATAGCCATAACTGCGGGCCAACCGCGCGTTCTCCGCGCTCATCCCATTGACGAGGAGGGCGCCGGCCGATGGCCGCTGAAGGTCGGCGATCACGCGCAGCATCGTGGTCTTGCCGCAACCCGACGGCCCGATAAAGGAGACGAATTCACCCTCGACGATCTGGAGGCTGACGTTCGACAGCGCGTCCACCCTTCCGTCGGCGGTATCGAACGTCAGCGAAATGTTCTGCGCATCGACGACGAGACGCTTTGAAGAGGGGGGCTCGGACGCAATCATGTCAGGCGCGGCGGTGTCTGCCACCGAATTGACCAGGCTGGCGATAGCTTCGTTATCGCCCGGGCGACGCTCCGCTTCCGGTTCTTTCAAAGCTAACGGGCTCGGCTCGGACGACGCCATTATGAGATAGTGGCAAAAGCTGCTATCAGTGGCGCGCCCAATGTTTGCGCAGGCCGGTAGAATAATGAGCAGGCTTCCGCTCCATTTAAATGCAGTTCCAACTCCCTGTTAGCAAACAACTTTTGACTTGCATCCTGCGACGACTGATACTTCTGGCGTTGCGTTCGCGAAGCGCGTTGCGCATGCAGTCTCTGAACGAGCATCATGAAGCCTGCTCCATTCAAATACATCGCAGCTTCGTCTCTCGACCATGCGCTGGCGTTGAAGGCCGAGTACGGTGACGATGCGAGGTTTCTCGCAGGTGGCCAAAGTCTGGTGCCGGCGATGAACTTCAGGCTGTCGCGGCCGCCGGTATTGATCGACGTCAACCGGCTCGATGAATGCGCCGGAATTACCCGGTCTGAAGGCGGCGAAATTCATGTCGGCGCGCTGACGCGCTATCGTGAACTCGAGCGTGCCAGTGATTTCTTGCGGCTTTGCCCGTTATTCGCGGATGCCCTTCCTCACATTGCCCATCCGCAGATCCGTAACCGCGGAACGATCGGCGGCAATCTTGCCCATGCGGACCCGGCTTCCGAACTGCCGGCGATCGCCGTCGCGCTGGAAGCGCGAATGCGATTGAGGTCCTCGGCGGGTGAACGGGAAATTGCCGCGTCGGAGTTTTTTATTGGCCCGCTCACCACCGATATCGCGGCTAATGAGATGCTGGTGGACATTGTATTTCCGTCCCCGAAGCCGCGTAGCGGCACCTGCTTTTTGGAAATTGCGCGCCGGCGCGGCGATTTTGCCCTGGCAGGTGTCGCCGCCGCTGTGACGCTTGACGAAGAACAGCGCTGTACTGATGCCAGGCTGGCATTGTGCGGCGTCGGCGAAACGCCGGTCGATGCCAGCCATGCCGCGTCGCTTCTGATTGGGCGGCGATGCACCCGCGACGCGATTGATGCGGTCGCCTCGGAGGTCGGCAATACCATCGCGCCTTCCGGCAACGTCCATGCAAGCCCGGACTATCAGCGTCATATCGCGGTTGTCTTGACGAAACGCGCGTTGGACATGGCTCACACACGGGTCGGCCATGGAGCCTGATCTTCACGACATAGAGTTGTCGGTCAATGGCACGACGTACCGCCGCAGCGTGGAGTCCCGCATGCTGCTGAGTGACTTCCTACGTCACGAACTGCATCTCGCCGGAACGCACGTCGGCTGTGAGCACGGCGTTTGCGGGGCATGCACCGTTCTGCTGGACGGCCATCCAATCCGCTCGTGCCTCATGCTGGCGGTCCAGACCAACGCGCAGGAGATTTCGACCGTCGAAGGGCTGTCGGCGGACGGAGGCAAGTTGCATCCGGTCCAGCAGGCGATGCACGATCATCATGGCTTGCAATGCGGCTATTGCACGCCGGGAATCCTGATGACGATGACGGCCTTTTTGCGGGAAAACACGGCGCCTTCCGAAGACGAGGTGCGCGAGGCGTTGTCGGGCAATCTGTGCCGCTGCACCGGCTATCAAAACATCGTCGATGCCATGCTGGCGGCGGCCGAGACGATGCGGGCGTCCATGCCATGACGACCCGCTATTTCGGCGCGCCGGTCAAACGCAATGAGGATCACAGGCTCCTCACCGGGCAAGCATTGTTCATCGACGACGTCGAACTGACGGGAATGCTGCATGTGGCGTTTCTTCGCAGCCAGGTGGCGCATGCGCGCATCAGCAGTATCGACGTATCGATGGCGCTGAAACGCCGTGGCGTCGTGGCAGCCTACACCGCTGATGATCTTGGCGCCTACTGGAAGCCTGGTCCTCTGCTCGTTCCGCCGCCGCCGATCGCCGGAATCGTTTTCAACCAGCGCACGCAGGTGCCGCTCGCGAAAGACAAGATCCGTCACGTCGGCGAGCCCATCGCGATTATCGTCGCGGAGAGTCGTTACCTGGCGGAGGACGCGCTCGACGACATCGTGGTGGAGCTCGAAACGCTGCCGGCGGTCGTCGATATTGAGGACGCCCTGACCGCGTCGTCGCCCTGCGTTCATGACGATCTCGATTCCAATGTTTCCGCGCATGTTCGCCAGACCAAGGGCGATTATCGCTCCGCCGTGGCGAAAGCTCACAGGATTCTCAAACGCCGTTTTCGTTACGAGCATGGCATATCATCGCCGATCGAGACGCGCGGTGTGGTGGCGCAGTGGGATGCCCGTGGCAATCAGATGACAATCTGGGACACCACCCAGGCGCCGGTGTTCGTTCGCAATGGCCTTGCCGCAATGCTCGGGCTTGGGGAGCGGCAGGTGCGCGTCATCGCGCCCTTCGTCGGCGGCGGTTTTGGGCCGAAGATCATGATGTTCTACCCGGAAGAAGTGGCGTTGCCATGGATTTCGATGCGGCTCAACCGGCCGGTGAAATGGATCGAGGACCGGCTCGAGCATTTCTTTGCGACCACGCATGAACGCGGCCAGATCCACGATGCGGAGATGGCGGTTGCCAGTGACGGCCGCATCCTCGGTATCAAGGACGTTTTTCTGCACGATACCGGCGCCTACGATCCATACGGACTGACCGTTCCGATCAACAGCCAATGTACACTACTCGGTCCCTATGTGGTGCCGGCCTATGACAGCACCTTCACGGCCGTATTTACGAACTTGCCGATCGTCACGCCCTATCGCGGTGCGGGGCGTCAGCACGGCGTTTTCGTGATGGAACGGCTGCTCGATCTGGCCGCGCATGAGCTCAATATCGATCCCGCCGAAATCAGGCGGCGCAACTTGATTCCGGCGGATGCCTTCCCCTACAAGAACGAAATCATCTATCAGGATTTCCAGCCTCTCGAATACGATAGCGGCAATTACGAGCCGGTTCTCGACAAGGCTCTCGATGCCATCGGCTATGCCGAGTTCACTGAGCGCGAGCAACCAAAATTGCGCGCGCAAGGCCGTCACGTCGGTATCGGCGTGGCGTGTTACGTCGAGGGCACCGGCATCGGGCCCTACGAAGGCGCGAAGGTCCAGGTGCAGGCGAACGGCAAGGTCAGCGTCGCAACCGGGATCGGGACGCAGGGGCAGGGGCATTTCACCAGCTTTGCGCAGATCGCCGCCGACCAGCTTGGCGTCGATGTCACCGACGTCGATGTTGTCACAGGCGACACGGATCAGTTCTATTGGGGCGCCGGAACGTTCGCCAGCAGGGGCGCCGTCGTCGCCGGCAATGCGGTCAACGAAGCCTCTCGCGTCGTACGACAGAAAGCCTTGAAGCTCGCAAGCGATGCCTTCGAATGCTCTGAAGATGATTTGATCATCGAAGGCGGCAAGGTCTCAATTGTCGGTATTCCCGGGAAGTTCATTGGGCTTGGCGAACTTGCCGCACGCGCCAATCCGATGCGCGGGGCGGTCAAGCCCGGTACCGAGCCCGGCCTGGAATCGACCCAGTATTTCGGGCCGCCGATGGGCGCCACCGCGAACGGCGTCCACGCCATGATCGTCGAACTCGATCCGCTGACCTTCGATTTGAAAATCCTGAGATACGTCGTGGTTCACGACTGCGGGACGGTGATCAATCCGATGATCCTTGCCGGCCAGATTCATGGCGGGGTTGCGCAGGGAATCGGCAACGCCTTCTATGAGAAGCTGTCGTTCGACGATCAGGGCCAGCTCCTCAATGCGTCGCTCGCGGATTATCTGCTTCCGACCGCCCTGGAAGTCCCGCGCATGGAGCTGGCGCATACCACGACGCCTTCGCCGCTCAATCCCTTGGGAGTCAAGGGAGCAGGGGAGGCCGGCGCAATTCCGGTCGGTCCGCTATTCGCACAAGCCATCGAAGATGCGCTGCAGCTCAAGGCAAAACATGTCGAATTGCTGGAGATCCCTCTGAGCCCAAGCCGGCTGTTCGAACTCACCCGGAAGGCCGCAGGCGCATGAAGAAAGCCGCGGTCTTCAGACTGTCGATGGCGCATCCCGGCGATCTGTCCGAGCTGGAAAGGCTGATCGCAAGCGGAACGGTTCGCCCGACGGATGTCGCGGCCGTCATCGGCAAGACCGAGGGCAATGGCGGCGTCAACGATTTTACCCGCGGCTATTTCACCCAGACCCTGATGGGATTGCTGTCGAAGCATCTGGGAAGGCCGGCGGAGCGGCTGATCCGAGAAATTCCCTGCGTGCTTTCGGGCGGCACCGAAGGTGTCATGAGCCCTCACTATATCGTGCTCTGCATCGGCGAGCACGAGGGCGTGCCGGCTCAGGGCCCTGCGCTGGCGATCGGCACCGCCTTCAGCGAACCGGTTCCGGCCGAGAACGTCGGCCGCCGCGCGCATATCGACAGCGTGGCGGACGCCGTGCGCAAGGCCGTCGCGGCTGCCGGGATCGAGCGGCCGGACGACGTGCATTTCGTTCAGGTTAAATGCCCCTGCGTGACGGTAGCTCGCGCCGAGGCGGCCATCGCCGCCGGCAAGGCGCCGCTTACGAGCGATCCCAACAAATCAATGGCGTATGCCCGCGCGGCCGGCGCGTTCGGTGTCGCGCTCGGACTCGGTGAGATCAAGCCGGATGGCTTCGGCGATGCATCATTGCTGTCCGATTTTTCCATTCAATCGCCGCGCGCCAGTATTTCTTCGGGCGTCGAGGTCGAGAGCAACGAGGTCATCGTTCTCGGCAACAGCCCGCATTGGTCGGGATCGTTCCGCATCGCCCATCGCCCAATGGTGGATGCGTTGGACATCGGGGCTGTGGTCGACGTGCTTTCCGATCTCGGCATCGCGGCCGCTCCGCAAGTAGCAGTACACGACGCCGCGCGCATCGCGGCCGTGTTGGTGAAATGCGAGCCTGACCGGCGCGGACGAATTCGTGGCAACCGTCACACCATGCTTGATGATACCGACATCAACGCCCAGCGCCACGTTCGCGGAGCGGTTGCGGGTCTCGTCGCGGGTGTGATCGGCGATGGACGGATTTTCGTGTCGGGTGGCGCAGAACATCAGGGCCCGGACGGTGGCGGCCTCATTGCTGTCATTGCGTCGCAAGAACAAGGCCGTGCCTGATGCGGATCGTCATTGTCGGCGCCGGCGTTGCGGGATGCGTGATGGCGCGCAGGCTGGCGCTGTTAAGTGGCATCGAGGTGGTCTGCCTCGAACGTGTCGTGCGTGATGATCATTCTGAGGCCGGCACTGGTCTTAATATCGGCCCCAACGCTGTGAAGGCGCTGACGGCGATCGATCCCGAACTTGCCGAAAGCATCACCCGGGCGAGCTTCCCCTGGCGCAACTGGCGCATTTCACTCACCGACGGCGAAGTTCTCTTGGACCTTGCGCTGGCGAGGGTGGCGGAAGGTCCTGGGTGGCGAATCCGCTGGTCAGAGCTCTACCGCGTGCTGCGCGAGGCTGCGGGCTCAAGCATAGCCTACGGTTGCGAAATCACTCAGATTCGCCGCGATCCCGCCGATGCTTCCAAAACATCGATCAGGTGGACACAGAATGGAGAAGATTATCAGTTGGACGGTATCGATCTGCTGATCGCGGCCGACGGCCGCTATTCGAAGGCGCGGCGAACCATGTCCGGCGAACCGCTGATACGGCACGTCGGTGTGTCGATCTTTCGGTTGCTGGTTCCGGATACTTCGAACGGATTGATCGACGATTACGAGCAATGGTTCAACGGGCCGAACCGCCTGCTGTCCTTTCGCGTGCCGCCGGACCATATTTATATTGCCGGCACGTTTCCAATCTCGCCCCAGTCGTCCATCGCAGAGAGCTTGAAGGAACCGGACGCTCTGCGTGCGGCGTATACGCCGAAAACCGCGCCACCAAGTGCGCAGGCGCGCTGGATGATAGACGCCATCTGCGAAAATGCCGCCGACACGCACTGGGCGCGGATGCAGGAACACGAAATGCTTTATCGCGCCGCGGGCTGCAATGTTCTCTATCTGGGCGATGCCGCCCACGGCATGGTCCCGACCTTGGGTCAGGGTGCGACACAGGCGATCGAAGACAGCGCGAATGCGGCAGAGCTGATCACGCAACGCTATTCCAGTGGAGACAACAATATCGACGGTTGGCTCTCGGAGTTCGACGCGTTGAGAGCCGCCCGCATGCGTTTCGTCATGGAATTTTCGCTCGACGCGACGGATACGATGCTGGATGGCGCCGATCCAGTCGAAGGAACAAAGCACAAGAATAAAGAACCGTTTCAGAGCCGGTTGAAGATTCTTTATCGGGACATCGGATTACCGTTGGACGGAAACGCGCAATGAGGAGACGGACGCCATGACTGCAACCATCGACAACAAGATGCCGCTCGCAACGGTTCACGGGCTTTATCACATCGCGATCAAGACCGAGAATCTTGCCGCGACCCGAAGGTTCTGGGGCGACATCATCGGATTGCGCGAATTCCCGCGGCCGGATTTCGGATATCCGGGCGCATGGCTTGGCTGCCCGCAACCGGGCGGGATCGCTATCGTTCATGTCTATGCCGGCGGACCGGCGCTGGGTCCGGAAGGCAAGGCCCCGGCGGGCACCGCGGCTATCGATCATATCTCGCTGTCCTGCTCGGGCTACCGCTCCTACGTTTCGCGTTTCAAGGCGGCCGGCCTCGACTGGCGCGAGTTCATCGTCCCCGGCACCTCGCTCTGGCAGTTGTTCGTTTATGATCCGAGTGGCGTTCAGCTTGAGCTGACATTCGAATCCGGTATCGAAGGCGAAGAGAAGCCGGACGTGTCGCCCGGTCGGAGTTACGTGGCCGGCAAGAGTTTCTTCGAAAAGACGTCCTATCCAAAGCTCGCCTGAAGCGACGCGCGAGATAGTTTCGTGGCACAGGGTAAAGACAATCCGAAGGGTCAACCGACCTGCTCACTGGCGACGTTGGCCACCATGCTTTCAAAAGGGAAAGCAGTTAACGCGCGGTCTATCCAACTGGTCTCATGCCCAGAATCTAAGCACTTCGCGTGACGAATAGTCACGAACCCTTTGGTTCATTGAGGTCTCGAACCAAGTCGTACGACTCCGTCGGGTCGAACTTGCGGGCATTAAACAAATCGGAAGCCTTTCTTGATTGAGTGGAGCGATTGATTTTTTGCATTGTGATGCAGCTTCGCTCATGCAGACGCCGCTATATAAAAACACCGTACAACATGTCGATACGGCTCATCGCAAGCTGTCCCGGCTGCTTTCCGTTGTGTGGTACGATCTATCTTGGCGCTTTGCTCCCCCGGGGACTTTTCGCCAACGCTTCGAGCAGGCGATCGTAAACATGCCTCAGGGCATCTGCCTCTACGACGCCCAGGACCGCCTGCAATTGGTTAACGAACAGTTCTGCCGCATCTATAGTCAGCCGATGGCGACGCTGCCCATGGGGATGCGCTTCTACGATATCCTCGCCAATAGTTGTGCCGTCGGCAATTATCCGGGGCGCTCGGTCGAAGATATCTATCGGGAACGGAAAGCGCATATCGACAGGCGCCAGCCGGACACTTTTCTTCAGGAGCTCGGCGATGGTCGGTTGATTGCAATCTACCATCAACCGCTTGAGGACGGTGGATGGGTTTGTACCTATGAGGACATAACAGAAAGGCGACGCGCAGAATCCCGTATCGAGTTCCTTGCGCAACACGATGTACTGACCGAGCTTCCAAATCGGCTGCTGTTTAATGAGCGTCTCGACGAAGCCCTGGCGACAGCACGAGAGGATAGTCCGGCCGCATTACTCTGCCTGGATCTCGACGGCTTCAAAGAGATCAATGATGGCTTTGGCCATGCCGCCGGTGACTTGCTGCTCAAGGAGGTTGGGCGCCGCCTTCTCGTCAATCTGCGCAAGGGTGATACGGCCGCCCGTCTGGGTGGCGACGAATTTGCTATTCTGTTGCAAAGTGCTTCTGCCTCGGAAGCGGTCGCCACGGCACATCGCGTGACCATTGCGCTCGACGGCAAATATGAACTCGGTCAATACGGTGAAGCGAATGTCGGTGTCAGCATTGGCATTGCCTGCGCGCCCGCTCAAGCGAACGAATCTGAGGCACTATTGTCCCTCGCCGACAAGGCGCTCTATGCTGCAAAGAGCGCTGGACTTGGAATTCCTCGTCTTTATGACGATCATCTGAAGAGTGAGACGAAGACAATGTCGTCGCCATCGCCACTCGGAAAAAAGCGCCGGGAAGCGTCCGGGCTGCAAGCGCTTCGACAGGCCGCAAATCTTGCTAACGACCTGCGGGTAGCTATGCATGCTGGTCATCTCCACCTTAACTACCAGCCAATCTACGATACCTCCACGAGGCGCCTGATTGCCTGCGAGGCGCTGCTGCGCTGGAACGACCCTGCAAGGGGAAATGTCCCTCCGCTTGAGTTCATTCCTGTAGCCGAAGACGCCGGACTTATCGGTCCGTTGACGGAGTGGGTCCTGCTTCACGCTTGCCGGGAAGCCGCTGCTTGGCCCGATTCCGTGCAGCTCAGCGTCAATCTCTCACCGCTTAATCTAAGTCAGCCGTCCCTTGTACCGACGGTCGCCCGCATTCTTGGCGATACCGGTCTTGCTCCGCAGCGATTGGTTCTTGAATTGACGGAAGGCTTGCTCCTTGAACGGTCGACCACCGTTCAGGACGCGCTGTTCGGCCTGAAGGATCTCGGTGTCGAACTGTGGATCGATGATTTTGGCGCCGGCCACGCAAATCTCGGTTACCTTCAGCGGCTGTCGTGCAACGTCGTAAAGATTGATCGAAGTTTCCTCGATCAACACGATAAGCGTCGCGAACTCCTCGGCGGAATGATTTCGCTTGCGCAATCCTGTGGTCTTCGTGTTTTGGCCGAAGGTGTCGAGACGATTGAACACGACGCGCTTCTGAAGGAACTCGGCTGCGATCTGCTCCAGGGGTATCTTTTGGCTCGTCCGATGTCCGCCGAAAGCCTGCGCGGGCTGCTTTCGATCTCAAGCCCTGACGGCAGCGAAAGATCGTCGATCGCGGCCGTTTGCTTCGGTTAAAGCGTTCGAAGAAACCGCTCGCCCATCGCCACGGTGCCTTCGGTGTAGTCTGTTCCAAGCAGGCGGGCTGTGTCGGTTTCTGAATGCGACGCAATCCAGGCCGTCAAAAGCATTCGCCTCAAGATGACAAAGATGGGAAGCATCGCCTCGTCCTCATTCGACACCGGCGCGACGGTTCGATATCCCTCCAGCCATGTGTTCTGCAGTTCGGTCACGATCGGCTGATGTTCCATGAAGCTGACGGCCGCGGCGAAATCGTAGAAGAACCAGGAGAAACCACAGTCATCGAAATCGATGATGCCGAGCCGCTCTCCGTCCACGAGAAGGTTTGCAAGGCGCAAGTCGGCATGAACAAGGCCAAAGCGATGGCTCTCGCGACCATAGGCATCGAGCCGTTGCGCGAGTGTATCGGCAACCCGCTGCAGGATTTGCCGGTCGGAATCGCGCAAGCCTAATCCGGCGCGCCAGTCCCCCCACAACGGCCGCACGCCGAGCATGGCGTCGAAGTCCCATATTTTGCGTCGGAAGGCTGTCGGTCTTTGCCAATGTCGGCTGTGCTGATGCAGCCGCGCGCTGACTGCCCCAAGTTTACGAAACCAGGCAGGCAACGACGCAGACTGGTCCGGCTCGTGCCCACTCATGTATTCAAACGCGACCACCTGTCGCGTCAATCCGTTCAACTGCACCGGACAGAGCGACAGGCCGTTGTCATCGGGAAGGGGACGCGGCGTATCGATGATGCCATCCGCGATCAAAGCGGAGATCCACGATAGTTCCGAGAGAATCTCTGCCGGCGTGTGATAGCCGATCCGCTGCACACGCAACACAAGCCGCTGTCCGGACTGTGGGTCGTGGGCGAGAAACGTGGTATTTTCAGAATGGCTCACGAACGTAAGTGTGGCATGCGGAGACATGCCCCATCGGGGAAGAGCGGAGCCGAGTTCGGCTTGCATGCTCTCGAAGTCGTCTTGGTTCGCCTTCACGACACGTCGGCCTCCAGGGCGACTTCGACAAGGTCGAGAAGGCTCGAAACGATCCGATCGGGGG
>Ga0193755_1000522_pt1 | contig 11150 bp, 9 predicted proteins | sample H1a2metaG_FD_144921 | JGI IMG/M metagenome (GOLD analysis project Ga0193755, IMG submission 144921) | Soil microbial communities from a riparian zone of the East river system, Colorado, United States - H1a2 | ecosystem: Environmental > Terrestrial > Soil > Riparian zone | place: USA: East River...
TCGTCATGCGCAGGCGGGATCGCGCGACAACTACGACGTGCTCTCCGAGCTTGGCCGCGAGCAGGCCCGTCTTTTAGGCGAACACCTCAGCCAACAGGAGGTCGAGTTGGGCGCAGTGTACGCGGGCGGAATGCAGCGGCAACGTCACACGGCCGAGATAGCGTGTGACGTGATGGCGAGTCGTGGTGTTGCGGTGCCCGAAGTTACAACTGACGAGCGTTGGAACGAGTTCAGTTTGATTTCGGTTTATCGAGCGATCGCCAAGCGAATGACCGAAGAGGATCCTGAGTTCGCGCGTGATTATCACGAGATGCAGGACGCAATTCGGCGCGACCCTCACACGACCGGAGGCGCGACCGGGCGGTGCGACGGCGCGGTAGTTCGCGCCTGGATGGACGCGCGCTACGAAGACTACAAGGGCGAGTCGTGGAGTGCGTTCCGGGAGAGAATTCAGGGGTGCGGGCTGGGGCTTTCCAACGGCGACTCGAACAAAGCTATCGCTGTCTTCACGTCCGCGACGCCGGTGGCCATTCTGGCGGCCGCGGCGCTCGAGCTTAACGACGAGAAGCTTCTGAGCATACTTGGCGTCATTTATAACTCCGGTATAACGGTTCTGCGTTCGCGCGAGGGCGGGCTGAGACTGTTCACCTTCAATTCGACGCCCCACCTAGAGGCTGCGAAGCGAACGCTCAGGTAGCTGGAACATCAACCCCGTAGCAGGCTCGAGGCCTGTAGCCGAACAAGCTGGCGGACCCGTTCGCGGGTTCAAGCATATGAGCGACGACGCACAACACGTCGCGTCTTTTGTCGAAGTGTGGGGTCGCCGCGCGTTGACGATCTCCTGCTGCCTGTTGATCTGGCTATTGCTGATGGCTGCGTTCCCTTTGCTGTTGATCGCCGGCGCGGTCATCGATCTCGTGCGTGGCGGAGCGTGGGTCATCACTCGGTGCGCTTTCTTCTTTCCGTTCTATTTTTCCTGCGAGGTCATCGGCATCGTCGCAAGCTTCGTGATCTGGCTCGCAAGCGGCGTATGGGCCGGCGCCAGCCGCGAACGATTCCTCGACTGGAACTTCGCGCTGCAGCGATGGTGGGCGAGCGCGTTGTGCCGGGGCGCTCAACGAATCTTTAGCATTAGCATTGAAGTCGAAGGCGCTGACGAGCTTCGAAACGGGCCGGTCATCGTTTTCCTACGTCATGCGAGCGTAGCGGACACGCTCTTGCCGGCGGTGTTCATCGCCAACCCGAACGGGTTGAGACTCCGCTACGTTCTAAAACACGAGTTACTATTGGATCCGTGCCTCGACATAGTTGGAAATCGGCTTCCGAATTCTTTCGTGCGCAGGAACTCGGGTGACAGCCTTCGTGTGGTTGAATTGATGGAGAACCTCGGCCCGCGAGACGGAGTAATCATCTATCCTGAAGGCACCCGGTTCACCGAGGCAAAACGGGAGAGGATCATCGAAGAGCTTGCCCGCAACGGAGAGAGTTATCTGTGTGAAAAGGCCCGCATGCTCACGAACGTTTTGCCGCCGAGGCTGGGCGGCCCGCTGCTGTTGCTCCAACGAAACGAAACGGCCGACGCGGTTTTCTGCGCGCACTTCGGATTCGACGGTGTAGTTGACCTGCGCGACTTCTTGCGAGGCTCGCTTGTTGACCGTTCAGTAAATGTGCGCTTCTGGCGCGTGCCATTTAGCTCCATTCCAAAATCGCGGGAAGAGCGAATTGATTGGCTCTTTGAAAACTGGGCGCGAGTTGATGAATGGGTGGGGCGGCAGAAGGCACACGAAGTCGTGAGCGCGAGCGCGAGTTGAGAACCGAACGCAGTTTTCAACCTGGACGTGACATCGAAAGGGAAGAGAAGTGGAACACACGGCAACAATCCTGCTGACCACGGCCGCGGTAACCCTGGCCATGATGTTTGGGTTGTGGCTTGTGAGCCTGGCGATGAAGAACGCGAGCATCGTTGACATCTTCTGGGGTGCGGGTTTTGCAGTGATCGCGGTCGTCACATTCGCGCGTGCCGATGGTTACGCACCGCGCAAGTTGTTGATCGTTTCGCTGGTTGCGATATGGGGGCTGCGGCTTGCGAGCTACATCGGCTGGCGCAACGCCGGCAAGGGCGAAGATTTTCGTTATCAAGCAATGCGCAAACGTTACGGCGATCGGTTCGCTTTGATCAGCTTGTTCACGGTCTTCATCCTTCAAGGCGTGCTGATGTGGGTCATCTCGTTGCCGCTTCAATTTGCTCAGCTCTCACGCGAGCCGGCGCGTCTGACATGGCTGGATTTTCTGGGCGCCGCGCTGTGGGTGATCGGTTTGTCATTTGAAGCAATCGGCGACGGGCAGCTTGCACGGTTCAAGGCCGACCCGGCGAATAAAGGCAAGGTGATGGATCGCGGTTTATGGGCTTACACGAGGCATCCGAATTATTTCGGCGACGCGCTTTTGTGGTGGGGATACTTTCTGATTGCGCTGGCCACTCGGCGCGGTTGGTGGACGGTGATAAGCCCGCTGCTCATGACGACGCTGTTGATGAAGGTTTCGGGCGTGGCCTTGCTGGAAAAGACGCTGGTCAAGACTCGCCCCGAATATCGAGACTACGTGAGCCGCACCAGCGCCTTCTTTCCCCTCCCGCCGAAGCGATAAGGCTGTCGCTCGTATGAGGCTTCGGATGTCTTCTCTGCGCGTAGCCTCCGCGTCTCAGCGTCTCTGCGGTTAGACAGTATCGAAGTCCTGCTAACCGCAGAGACGCCGAGACGCAGAGCCCAACGCAGAGAATCGAAGTCAGGACGCCGTCGGCTCTGATTGCAACCTGAAGAGCCCAGGCATTATACTTGCGCAGATTTTGGCCTCATCTCAGAACAGAAGGAGACTCTGAACAATGAACGACAAGAATATTTCACGTCGAATGTTTCTTGGCACCGCCGCCGCCGGCGTTGTCAGCAGTGCCGCCTTTTTTACACCGGGAGTTTTCGCCGAGCACCTGGTTCAAACACCAGCGCAGACGGAAGGCCCCTTCTACCCCGATAAGATGCCGCTCGACACCGACAACGATCTGCTAATCATCAATGACTCCATCACGCCGGCAGTTGGAGCAGTCACGCGTTTGAGCGGTCGCATCCTCGACCGCCTGGGAGATCCGATCCGAAACGCGACAGTCGAGATCTGGCAAGTGGACAACCATGGCGCCTATCTTCACAGCGGCAGCGTGAACAGAGATAAGCGAGACCCGAACTTTCAGGGCTTTGGCCGCTTTGTCACCAGTTCAACTGGCCAATACAACTTCCGCACGATCAAGCCGGTTCTTTATCCCGGGCGGCAAGCCCCGCACATTCACTTCCTGGTACAGTCGAAAGGTCACGACAAGTTCACAACTCAGTGCTACATCAAAGGGCACCCGGGCAACGCGAACGACTTTGTGCTTAAAGAGATTCGTGATCCGAAGGCGCGCGCGTCGGTGATCGTTGACTTCTTACCGATCGCGGGCTCGCGCATCGGCGAGCTTGCTGCGAAGTTCGACATCGTCCTCGGCTACACCGCGGGTGCGTAACGCTGAGACGCGCAAGAGCATGAAGTACAGGCTTTAGCCTGGTTGTAGGTCGCGGGATAAGCCAGTGTGGCTGCTCGGCGCCAGATTGTCGCGCACTAAAAAACGCGACGGAACTACCAGGCTAAAGCCTGAACTCCATGCGCTCGAGTGCGAGTGACGCATGGTAGACGAGTCGATACTGTGGCGGAGACTGGACCGACCCGGGCATGAATCCGCCCGCATTTCTCTCCAGGCATCGTCTTGGCATGTGGCCGGAACCGCCGTGTTTGCCCACGACCGCGAACCGTGCCGGCTTGACTACCTGATCGTGTGCGATTCAAGTTGGCACACCGTGACCGGCCGAGTTACTGGCTGGGTCGGGAAGGAATCGGTGGAGATCGACATCTCTGTTGATTCCGCGCGACGCTGGCGGCTAAATGGAACCGAGTGTCCTGCCGTAGCAGGCTGCACCGATCTTGATCTCAACTTCAGCCCTTCCACAAATCTCCTTCCGATTCGGCGGCTCGGGTTGGCCGTCGGGGAGCAGGCTCAGGTCAAAGCTGCCTGGCTTCGCTTTCCGAGCTTCACACTCGAGCGACTCGATCAAGTCTACCGGCGGATTGACGCTGAGACTTATCGCTACGAGAGCGCGGGCGGCGCATTCATTACGGAGATCCGGGTCAACCCCGCCGGCTTTGTTACAAGTTATCCAGACTTCTGGGAAGCGGTGTGACGTGTGGTTGGCACGAAAGAGAAGGGTTGGAATCTCGCCAGTTAGCACAAGCGTGGGCCGCGTAGCGGTTACCTATCGATAGAGTCGTGATGAAATGTTCACCTGGGCCGCGTAGCGGTTACCTATCGATAGAATTTCGACGGACAAAAGACCAACGACAGGTAACCGCCACGCGGCCACAGAATTGTGCTAACTGCCGTTTCTATCGATAGGTAACCGCTACGCGGCCCGAGTTTTGCAACCGCGGTTTCTATTGCCCACGACCCCTTACTGAGTCGCGTTGCCGAACCTACTGCCCCGGATGATAAACCCGCTTGCTGTTAGCCTTGATCTCCGGCAACGTGAACCACGCGGGTTTGAATTCCTTCTTTGCGTAGAGCTGAGCCTGGTCGAAGTTATACGGCGACTTAGGATCGGCGCTCTGCCCAAACACCAACAATGACCGAGCCTGAACCTTGGGGCCGAATTCCACCACGCTCACGAAAGAAGTGCCCGCCACTCCGTAACGTCGCTTCTGGCCTTTCTCGGCCGGCCGCGTGTAAAAGTTGTTCACAATCCCCACTGGTCCCGGAGCCCCCGCGATCGGCAAGCTCATCTTGTCATCGCTGAACTTCTCAAGCTCGCCGCCCGATTGAATCCGCTGCAACCGATTTATCTCACCCCACGCAACGCGCCACGTTCCAAAGTCACGAGTCAGATCAGCCGCAGTTTCTTCAAGCGCGCGAATCCTGAGCCAGTCGTCGTTGACCTTCTGAGCTCGAAGCCTTCCCATCCGCTCGAACCACAGCGCAAACAGCGTCATCGCTTTTGAGTCGATGGCGCTGACGTGGTCCCAGGCTTTCAATTCGGTAACCGCGTCCGCCAGCTTCGCAGCGCGCGCGGCGTCCTTCTCTTTCAGCTTGTCCCATTCCGCTGCAATCTCCGGTATGAGGGTTTCCGATTCGAGCACAGTCGTGTCGAAGCCCGCTTTAGCCCAGTCTTCAAACGTGAACTTCTCGCGCGCGAAGAGAATTCGCCGCGAGATTTTGGCTCGAGCGTTGTCCGATTCGCGGGTCATATAAGCGGGGAAGTTCTCCTTCGCCGGATTGCCTTCGACCGTTGTGGTAAAGGGAGTCTGATTACAGTTCTGCATGAAGCCGGTCTTGGGGTTGGTCAACTGCGGCAGCTCGTCGAAAGTGTGATAGCCCTGCCACTCGGCTGCGGGATCGCTGCCATCGACCGGCTTCGACCAGTCGAATTTGGTTGAGCGCTTTGGCACTGCGCCGTTATAGATGTAAAAGATGTTTCCGTCGCGGTCGGCGTACATTGCATTGAACATGGGAATGGCGCACCTGGCCATCGCTGCTTTGAACTCGGCCATCGTTTTGGCTTTACCCATCGCGTACCACTCATCAACCCAGCCGCCTTCTTCAAGCCTCGCCAGCTTGATCGCCAGCGGCTTGCCTTCACGCACGGCGACGATCGGGCCGTGATGAGTCTTTCGAAACTTGAAATTCTTCGAATCGACGCCCTTGTCCGTCTTGACCTTGATCGTGTCGGTCCACTCGGTAGCCGTGCGGTGCTCTTTGCCGTAGCTATAAGAGAGCGGTTTCTTTGCATCGTCAAACTTCTCGATAAACAAATCCACGATGTCCGGATCGTTGACGGTGTGGCTCCAGCCGAGATACTCGTTGTGCCCGATCGACGGGTAAGGCGAGCCGAAGAACGATGCACCGCTCATGTTCCAGCCTTCGTTGCTGTGAACGTGACCCTCGTACCATTGGCCGGGCCCAAAGAACGGTTGGTGCGGATTGATAAACAGCAGCGCGTGCCCGCTCGCGCTCTTCGAAGGAGTAACCGTCCACATATTCGAGCCGACGATCGGCTCGCTTTCAGGTTCATCGAATCCGTTGAGAGGGATGTTTAGAAGCGCGCCGGTCGTTGAAGCGGCTGCTGCGCCCGACGAATCAACAGCTTGAACCGCTGTCTTGATCTCATCGACCCTCAGCCCCGACTTCCCAAAGATGAACAACTGATACAGCGTAAAGCGGCTGAACGCGAATGCATACCATGGCTCGAAATGAGTGATAAGCCGAGGCTTGACTTGCGGGTTGTGCGCTAGAAAGTAGTTGAGCCCGTCGGCCAGCGCATCGGTCAACTCGCGCGAGCGCCCACTCGTTCGTTCATACTCCGCCCTGGCCAGCCTTGGAATCTCGAGCGCGCGGTTCAGCATGTCGTCGGCGAGGGTCCTTTCGCCGTACACTTCCGACGCTCGGCCGAGCGCGCGGATGTAGCTGTCCTCGATCTGCCAAAAGTTGTCCTCGGCCTGAGCATAGATATACCCGAACACGCAGCTCGCGTCGGTCGGCCCGTAGATGTGCGGCACGCCGTAGGTGTCGCGATAGATCGTCACCGAGCGCGCGATCTTTTCTGCTTTCGCTCCGGCGGCTGGAGCTTTTGCCGCCGCTAAGCCGGACAGCGCGAAGGACAGCAAAACGGCCGCGAGCACAAGCCGCGTTGTGCGAAGACGTGGATTTGAAGACATGCCAGATCCTCCTGAGATTCGTATCGATGTCGATAGGTTGATCAGAACTGCGCGAATTCTACAGTCAGGGTTCGGCGCGTGCAAGCATGGCGGTTAGTCAGTGGTCAGTAGTCAGTAGTCCGTAGTCCGTAGTCCGTAGTCAGTAGCCCGTAGCTCGTATTTCGGGATCGAGTCGAACATTGAAGCACGAGCTACTGACTACACACTACGGACTACGGACTACTGACTACTGACTACGGACTACTGACTACGCGTGAGGAGCCATTGCTTGACATGCCATTATGCCAAATCTATACTCGGTGATCAGATAAGACTGAGGTCGAAGATGTTTGAAGTTCGATCCGATATACGATAAGCAGGCGAGGATCTGACGCGAAAAGAGGAGAGCCGAATTGCCAAACACGATCCAGGGCAAGCTGAATGCAGACGGGCTTCGCGTCGCGATTGTTGCAAGCCGCTGGAATGACTTCATCGTCAGCCGCTTGATCGGCGGGGCAATCGACGCGATCGAAAGGCTCGGAGGATCGAGCGACGCGATCACCATCATTCGGGTGCCCGGGTCATTTGAGTTGCCAATGGCCGCCAGGCTCGCGGCCACGAGCAAGAAATACGATGCGATCGTTTGTCTCGGTGTGGTTATTCGCGGAGAGACGTCCCACAATCAATACATCGCGGCGGAAGTGTTCAAAGGCATCGCGCAGGTCTCGCTTCAGACGGAGCTTCCGATCGCGCTCGGCGTCGTAACGGCTGACAATCTCGAGCAAGCGATCGACCGGGCCGGCGCCAAGTCCGGCAACAAAGGGTTCGAGGCTGCGATGACGGCAGTCGAGCTTGTGAACCTGTATCGGCAGCTCAGCGGCGGGCCGGGCAAGAAGAAGTAGCAGCAGTGAGACGAGCATTAATCTTCAACAAGCAGGGTTTGAATTATGGGTGCCAGGCGTAAGGCGCGAGTTTGTGCCTTACAAATGCTCTTTCAATATGACCTCGCGCGGCCCGCTGTAGATGAGCTTAGCGGCTTGTACTGGGAAGCGTTTGGTGACGAGATGGGCGACGTGGCCCGCGAGTTCTCGACCAACCTGGCTCGCGGCGCGATCTCCCACCTTGATGAAATCGACGCGCTGATCAAGCACCGGGCCGAGCATTGGCGCATTCAGCGAATGGCCGTCGTCGACCGCAACGTGCTCAGACTGGCCATCTACGAATTCCTCTACGAACCCGATACTCCCAAAACCGTTGTAATCAACGAGGCGCTCGAGATTGCCCGCCGCTTTTCGACCTTCGAAGCCACGCAGTTCATCAACGGAATACTCGACGCCATCAAGCGCGACCTAGAGAACCCTGCTGCCTCGAGCGCAACTACCAACCAGCAGTGACGGATTGCAGATTTGGTCCGCGCGCGCCACAATAGCTCGACACAGTCCAAGCATGTAGGTTTGCTGCGATCGGTCGATTTGTGTGGAGGGGCGGCAACGGAGCGCCGCCCATACAAGACGCGGCTTATGATAGAAGACAAGGCGCTTCTGAGTGAGTATCTCTCCGAGTCGGAAGAACTGCTCGACTCGCTTCTATCCGACCTCGACTCTCTGTCCTCTCGCGGCGGCGACATAAACCTGATCAATCGCGTCTTTCGCACCGTCCACTCGCTGAAGGGGCTCTCGGGAATGATGGGCCTCGCCGAAGTACAATCGCTGACCCACGAGTTCGAAGACATACTTGACGACCTGCGGCTCGGGCAACTCACGCTCAACGAAGGCACGATAGCCGCGCTGCAAGAAGCCGGAGCGGGACTGGCTGCGCTTGTTGGCGGAGCGGCGCGCGGGTCGGCGAGCGACGAGGACTTCGAACGGCTGAGACAGTTGCTAACCGCCATTGCGCTTAAGTCTCGGCCACGCGCGCGCAAGCCCGGCGTTGGAGTCGAGTCCCTGGCGCTGTCGGAACGCGAGCGCGCGATGCTGACCGACTACGAGCGGCATCGCATGAGCGAGAACCTGATCGCGGGCCGCTCGTTTTTCGCGATCGCCGTCCAGTTCGAAGTCGCGCGCCTCGAATCGCAATACCGCACGCTGACATCAAAGCTCGCGGATCGCGGCGAGTTGATCACCACGCTCCCGGAAAAGGCTGCGGCGGCCACGGCGGTCGGATTCAAGCTGGTCTTCGCGACTCAGCTTCGAGAACCGGAGGTCAAAGCGATTGTCGAGCCGTTTGGCGGACGCGTGTCCCGACTGGATCGATCTCCCTGGCGCAGGGCCGGTGAAGCGCTCAAGGTAGTCGGCCGCAAGAAACCCGAAAAGGGCTCGATCGAAAGTCTGAGCCCGCTGCCGCCGGAGTTCGCCCAGGAAGCGCTTCAGCCGCTGACTCCCAGCGTGCGCGTCGAGCTTTCTCAGATTGACGAACTGTCGGGGCTCGCGCACGAGCTTTCGATTGAGATGGAAAAGCTTACTGCGATGGCCGATCGATTCCTGAATGCTTCGGGGCTCGGCGCGCGCGAGCGCTTCGATCTCAGATTCAGCTCGCGGCGGGTCGAACGCGACTTCCTCGAGCTTGAAGAACGGCTGGTCGAGTTACGAATGATCCCGGTGGCCCAGACGTTCACACGCGCGGCGAGGCTAGCGGGCAGGCTTGCGCGTCAGCTTGGCAAATCGGTCTCGGTTGAAGTCGTCGGGCGTGACACTCAACTTGATAAGGTGATCGTCGATCGGTTGGCGGATTCGATCTATCACGTGTTGCGCAACGCAATCGACCACGGCGTAGAGCTTCCGGAGGAGCGCCGGCGGGCCGGCAAGGGCGCACGGGGGAAGATCAGGATTGAGGCGAGCCTTGAAGGGACTCGAGCAAAGGTTGCCGTTAGTGATGACGGAAGCGGCATAGACCCGGACGAGGTCCGGCGTCGCGCGATTGAAGCTGGCCTAATCGCTGCAAATGACGAGTTGACCGATGAAGAAACAATGCGGCTCGTTCTGCAGCCGGGGTTTTCTACCGCCGATCAAGTATCGGCGGTCTCGGGGCGCGGCGTCGGGCTGGACGCGGTCGAGCGAACCATTCGCGAGCTTGGCGGCGAGATCCTCATCTCTTCGGAGAAAGGAATCGGGACGCGGTTCGAGTTTCTGCTGCCGACTACTCTGGTGATGCTCTCGGCGTTCATCGTGCGAGCCGGTGAGTGGTGCTATGCGATAAACGTCGGCCAAATAATTGAGCTGCTGTATATCGCGCCGGCGGAAATACTCGGCCGAGACGGGAAGCGGAGCATCACCTGGCGAGACTCGACCATCCCGCTCGTCGAGTTGAAATACCTGCTCGGCCTTGGCGGCGCGCGGATTTTTCATCAGGCGGCCGCCGCGGCGAACGAGAGCGCGTTGAACGGACAGCGCTCGCAGGTTTCGCCGAACGGCTCGTTCAGAGTGCCGGTGTTTGTCACTCGCGCCGCTGCGCGAACCGTCGGCGTAGCTGTCGAGAGCTTCGAAGAGCAGCGCGAGATAATCGTCAAATCGCTGGGCTCAATTGGAAAGCGAATCAAGGGGGTGGCCGGCGCCGTAGATCTCGAGGGCGGAGACGTCGCCCTGGTGCTCGACCTGCCCAGCTTGCTTGTTCTGCGAAGCCTTCGAATGTGATTCAGGTTAGCAGTCACGATATGGCACGAGGACGAGAAAAACCCGTCGAGAAGACAGGCGTCAAAGTCGGTCCGCTCCCGCTCGAGCTGATTTCGACGCCAACACCGGCCGGCGCAAGCGATCAGGTTTCGGTGCTGGTGTTTGCGACCGGCGACCATTGGTTCTCGATAGGCGTGGAGCACACCGAGGGCGTGGTGGATTGCCCGCGAGTTTCTCCGTTGCCCAGCCCGCCCGACGGAATCATTGGCGTCACAAGCGTGCGCGGGCGGATGACCATGGTCATGGACTTAAACCTGGCCTCGAATCTGCCGGTGGCGAAGCGCCGCTTGATACTCGTAAAGGGCGACGCGCAACTCGGCTTGATTGCCGACCACGTCGAAGGAGTGGTGGCGCTTGAGCCAAAGCGGCTCCGGGCGATCGGCGCCAAAGAAGACAGGGCTTCAAAGACGCGCGAAGTTGAAGCCACCTGGCCTGCCAAATTCTATTTCAAGAGCGAAGGCCGCCGAGTGCCGATTGTGGACATAGAACGGCTGGGTGAGTGATGAGTGCTGAGTGATGAGTGCTGAGTGATGAATGATGAATGATGAATGATGAGTATTGAGTGTTGAATGCTGTATCGCCTGGTTCAGGCTCAGCACTCATCACTCAGCACTCATCACTCGGCCCTCAGGTCCTCAGTCCTTCTTCTTGATCTTGGTTGAACTTTTGTGGAGCCGTCATTAGACTATGGTAACTAATATGAGCGGAATGAAATTT
>Ga0193755_1000523_pt1 | contig 11147 bp, 8 predicted proteins | sample H1a2metaG_FD_144921 | JGI IMG/M metagenome (GOLD analysis project Ga0193755, IMG submission 144921) | Soil microbial communities from a riparian zone of the East river system, Colorado, United States - H1a2 | ecosystem: Environmental > Terrestrial > Soil > Riparian zone | place: USA: East River...
ATCGTGGATTGCGATGGGCGCGAAGAGTTGACGGAGAGTGGAGAGCAGCGACTGGTTGCGCGCGGCGCCGAGAAAAGTGGCATAGGTCGGTGAGAAGGGCGGTTCTGGTTTCTCCCAGCCAACAATTGTCGCGCGAAAACTGAGGCCTGCCGAACTTCGCTCGGTCTGGACGGATGAGGGCGTCCGTCCCCACGTGGGCATCGCAGGCTGGCGAGTGCTGGCGGAATGATGGATGCGCTCATCTCGCAATTCACTTTACAGGATCAGATCAGAATTACGGGTTACTCTTTTGGGCTAGAGCGATGGCTTTGCGGACATGTCCGGCCGTGGTTTTGAGGGCGCGGGCAGCGTTGGCGCGGGGCACGCCCGCCCTCAGCATCACAAGCGCCAGCGGGACGTCATTGCCGGCAGACTTCAGAGCACGTCGAGCGCATTCGGAATCAACCCCGGCAGCGTTTTGCAGGATAGTGATCCCGCGCTGGGAGAGCTTGGAATTCTTCAGGCGCAGGTTCACCATCAAGTTGCCATACACATAGCCAAGCCGAGTCATAGCGCCGGTAGTAATCATGTTAAGCACCATCTTCTGGGCGGTGCCGGCCTTCATGCGACTGGAGCCGCTAAGGACTTCGGGGCCGACATCGGTGACGATGGCGAAGTGGGCGGCGCGCTCTAGAGGTGAGTTCGGGTTGCAGGTAAGGGCGATGGTTTGTGCGCCACGGCTGCGGGCATACTCGACGGCCGCGATGGTGAACGGGGTTCGACCGCTGGCCGCAATCCCGATTACGACATCGTTCTTACCCGGTTTGCGCTTGACCATTTCGGCGCGGCCCAGTTCACGCGAGTCTTCGCTGGCTTCCGCTTCCGCCCCCAGAGCCTTGGTTCCTCCCGCAATGATGTATTGCACCAGGCTAGGTTCGGTCGCGAAAGTGGGTGGAATCTCTGCAGCATCCAGAGCGCCGATGCGCCCGCTGGTACCGGTGCCCACGTAGAGAAGGCGTCCACCTTTGCGGAATTGGGCGGCCACCAGATCGATGGCACGCGCAATCAGCGGCAGGGCAGGCTTTACGGCGAGGGCCACCTTGGTGTCCTCGGCGTTGATGATGCGCGCAATTTCCAGGGCAGGTTTCAAGTCCAGATCGGCAGAAACCGGATTGGTGCCTTCGGTGGTCAACTCTTGTAGTGGGCGGGGCTTCATGCGATGCGCACGTTTTCCTTGAAGTGGATTCACACAATTGTACGGTAGGTTGAGGGCGACGGGCGGCGAGTCAGCGTCGTGGATAATGACGACTCAAAACGTTGTCAGCCAAACCAGTTCCGAGGTTTAGTCGGGGCGCAGAGACAATCTGGACTTGCGGCTCAGCCACTCGACGGGTTGGTGAGCGCCAGAGCTTCGAAAACCGCGTCGTGGAAGCGCGGGCGAACTTGTTTTATGGCCTGGTTGCTGCAGTCAGGCCAGGTGCGATTGGTCAGGAGAGTGATCGAGACGTTTCGCTCGGGATCGATCCAAAGGGAGGTGCCGGTGTAGCCGAGATGTCCGAAAGAGCGGGCGGAAAAGAACCGGCCGGATTGAGAGGGAGCGGAAGGGGTGTCCCAGCCTAGAGCGCGGGAAGTGCCTTCGGGGGAAATTTCGCGAGTGCCAAACAGAGTGACGGTTTCGGGCCGAAAGACGGGGCGTCCGCCCTGCAACAAGGCATGCGCGAATCGAGCGACGTCATAAGCGGAAGAGAAGATGCCGGCATGTCCGGCAACACCGCCGAGGACGCTGGCGTTTTCGTCCTGCACTTCGCCCTGAATAATGCGATGACGGAAACTTCGATCGTCGGCCGTCGGCGGGATAGCCGAGCGCAGTTCCGCTGCAGGATTGAAGGTGGTTTGTGTCAGGCCGAGAGGACCAAAGACCTCGCGCTGACAGAAACGATCGATGGATTCATCGGCCAATCGCTCGAGGGCTATGCCCAATATGATGAAGCCGATGTCGCTGTACTCGGCGCGCGCTCCCGGATCAACTGCAAGTTCGGTGGAAAAAGCCGTTGCCAGTAGTTCGCTGCGGGTGTGTGCGCGGAGAAAGAGTTTCTCATAAGCCGGCAGGCCCGAGGAGTGCGCGAGCAGCATGCGCAGGGTGACTTCGTCGCGCCGCGGATCTTCGCCTGCGAACTCGCCTACGATGGATATGACTGGCATATCAAGATCGAGCAGGCCGCGCTCGTAGAGGACCATCGCCATCGAGGTGGTAGCGATGACTTTGGTGAGTGAGGCCAGATCGAAGATAGTGTTCGGTTCCGGCTGGGGAGAATCGGTTGCGTAGGTGAAGCGCCCCATGGAGCGCCACACGCACAACTTTCCTTCATGGGTCACGGCAACGGATGCGGCGGGGAAAGCGTGGGCTGCGATGGCATCTTCGAGCAGGCGGAATGCGGCTGCGAAGCGACGATCCTGATCGTCGTAGTTGGCGTCAAGACTGGATGCGGGATGGGCTTGGGAAGCGGTCAGGGAAGCGCCTTTGTGGGTTCTGTTCGGGTTATAGCAAAGAGTGCAGGTTCCGTAAAGAAACTGGACGGTGGCGGGCATGGCACCTCCGGGTGGGAAGTTTCGTTGAGGCGAGGGTGCGAGTTGTGTACATTCGGGGTATCTCCAAATTAATCAGCGGAGCGAAGGCGGTGCGGGTGATTGTGTGTGCGCGGCAGAGGAATGAGAATGTCCCGTTCGCCCGTTCCGGGCGGGCGTGGGACTTATACATGCACAGAGTGGTCGCTCGGTGGGCGTCACTAAGGCGCTGCTTCGCGCCCATTCGCTTCTCGACCGCAGTCGCACTCCTGGCTGGACTGGCAACGGTCGGGGCCCCGGGAGCGGCGACGGCGCAGGGACCTGCGGCTCCGCTGGCAAGGCTGAGCGTGGTAGATGCCATAGTGGAACGGGCCATCCACGAACGGCAACTTCCGGGAGCGGTCGTTCTGATCGGTCACGAAGGAAAGGTGGTTTACCGGAAGGCGTTTGGGAACCGGGCCCTAGAGCCGCGGCGTGAAGTGATGACGGTCGATACCATCTTTGACCTCGCTTCGTTGACCAAGGTAATTGCTACTACCACGTCGGTGATGCAACTAGCGGAGCGGGGCAAGGTTCGTTTCAGTGATGCAGTCATAAAGTACCTCCCCGATTTCGGCCAGAACGGGAAGGAAGACATTTCCGTGCGCCAGTTGCTGACCCACTACGCCGGCCTGGCCCCGGATCTCGACCTTAAGACCAAGTGGGAAGGAAAAAACACTGCTTACACGCTGGCTTGTGCGGAGAAGCCCGAAACACCGCCGGGCGCTGGTTTCGTTTATAGCGACATCGGATTCATTGTGTTGGGCGCGCTGGTGGAGAAGGTATCAGGCGAAAGTCTCGATCGGTATACCACCGAGCATGTGTTTGCTCCGTTGAAGATGACGCATACCCGCTATTTGCCTCCCAAACAATGGCGGGCCAAGATCGCGCCCACGCAGTTCGATGATCATAATCACATGCTGCGCGGCGAGGTGCACGATCCTACCGCGCTGCGCATGGGCGGAGTGGCGGGACATGCCGGATTGTTCTCGACGGCGGATGATCTGAGCAAATTTGCGCAGGCCTTGCTCAGTGGCGGCGGAGGCATCCTCTCGCCATCGATGGTGGAGAAGATGACCTCGCCGGAACAGCCGCCGACGGCTACGGCAGTCCGTGGATTCGGCTGGGACATCGACTCGCCATTTTCAACCAATCGGGGAGACTTGCTGCCGGTGGGATCGTATGGGCACACGGGGTTCACAGGAACATCGATCTGGATCGATCCAACGACCCGGACCTACATCATCCTGTTGACCAATGCGGTCCATCCCCGGGGACAGGGAAATGTAATTGGGTTGCGATCCAAGCTGGCGACGGCGGTCGCGGCAGCGCTTCCAGTGACGCCCTCCGCGAAAGAGAAACTACGGGTTGAGAGTATTACCGGATACAACGAGGCGCAGAGTGCAGGACGCAAACTCGCGGTGCGCAATGGGAGCGTGAAGACCGGGATTGATGTGCTTGAGGGCTCCGGGTTCGATGCACTCAAAGGCAGCACGGGACAACGGAAGATCGGGCTGGTAACCAACCAGACCGGCGTCGATGCCGAGGGAAGGCGGACCATTGACGTACTTGCGGGTGCAGCGGGAGTTTCGCTGGTAGCGATTTTCAGCCCGGAGCATGGAGTAACCGGAACATTGGATACGACCGCGGTGGGCAACTCCAAAGATGCTGTTACGGGAGTGCCGGTGTACAGCGTTTACGGTGCCACCGACGCGGCCCGTCGGCCTTCGCTGGATGTTCTGAAGGGATTGGACGCAGTGGTATTCGACATCCAGGACGCGGGTGCGCGCTTTTATACCTATGAAACTACGCTGGGATACTTTCTCGAGGCAGCTGCCAAGGCCGGGATTGAAATGATTGTCCTGGACCGGCCAAACCCGATTACGGGATCGTTCGTGCAAGGGCCGGTATCAGACGACGGTCGGGAGAGTTTCACCAACTATTTTCGGGCGCCGGTTCGGCATGGGATGACCATCGGGGAATTGGCACAGATGTTCAATGCTGAGCGCAACCTTGGCGTCCGGCTAAAGGTGATTTCGATGGATGGCTGGCTGCGCGGGGACTGGTACGACTCGACCGGGCTGCCCTGGGTCAACCCGTCGCCCAACTTGCGCAGCTTGTCGGAGGCCGCCCTCTATCCAGGAGCTGCGCTGATTGAGGGCACGAACATTTCTGTCGGACGCGGTACGGAGACACCGTTTGAATGGATTGGGGCGCCGTGGGTCAAGGCACGGGAATTAGCGGAGTATCTCAATGCACGGGCGATCTCCGGGGTGCGCTTTGTACCGGTGAGTTTTACGCCGGCGTCCAGTGTGTATTCCGGGGAGTTGTGTCAGGGCGTGAACATCATTTTGCTGGATCGAAATACGCTGGACGCGCCCGAGCTGGGAGTGGAACTCGCGGCGGCGTTGCATAAGCTTTATCCCAAAGATTTCAAGATGGAGCGGATGGGGGAGTTGCTGGTGAATCAGGCGGTTTATGATGCGCTGGCGGCGGGCCAGGATCCGCGGGCCATCGCCGAGGGCTGGCGAGAAGCATTGGAAAAATTTGGCAATATGCGAGCCAAGTATTTGATTTACAAGTGAGGTTAGCACCGAGTCGACACTAGGCGCGGAGCGCCGCTCGAAGAGCGCTTTCCAACCACAAAGGACACAAAAAGTATACGAGGGCTGAAACACGAAAGTAGGAGCCTAAAACGCATCTATTTCACCGGCTAGAGGTGGGGTACAAAGGGACGTTTTTTGGGCTTTGCGGTTTCGTGAGGTCCGCTAGAATGGGCGCACCCCGCTGGCTGACGCAGGAGAGCATGGATTGACGAACCCGGGTACGCCGAAAGTGCCGGTGAATCCGTTTTACCGGTGTGCGGGTCCAAATTGCGGGACTCTGAAAGGATCGAGCGACCGCTGGTGGCTGATGTGGACTTCGTTTGCCGACCTCAGCATTCCGGTGCTGTACCTATGCCCTTGGGATGAGGAGATAGCGCAGCGGGAGGGCACCCTGCACGTGTGCGGCGAGTTGTGTGCGCAGAAATTGCAGTCGCAGTTCATGGGAAACGTACGCGAGAACCTGATGCGACGCGGGAGCTAGCCTGGCTGCGCGATCGGGTCCGGGGGGGTGGACTCGGCAACCAGATCCACTGAGTCAACTCGAACGAGTCTACGTGCATCCTAGGGTGCAGTTGCAACGAGTTGTCAGGGAACAACCGGGAACTTGGGGCGGGAGGCAGCTTCGACTTGCTATCCCCACTTGGGAGATGGGCTTATGCAATGGCTTACAGGATCGGTTCTGCTACTAGCTTTATCGGCGACCGGCCTTGCGCAAACAGGTACAAGTGCGCAGACGGCGGATGAGTCCAAATCCGCCACGGTCGAAATCCCTGCGGGGACTAAGGTGGCCCTGCGTCTCAAGCAGGCGATTTCAACTAAGACTGCGCGCGAAGGCGACGCGGTTTATGCGGAGACTACGTTCCCAATTGCGATTGACGACCGGATCCTGATTCCGGTGGGAACCTACGTGCAGGGAAAGATCAGCCACATTCAGCGCGGCGGTCACATTAAAGGGCGCGCGGAGTTGCTGATTCACTTCACGTCGCTCATTTATCCGAGCGGCTACACGGTCATGCTGCCGGGCGCGCTCGAGAATGTGCCGGGTGCGGAGCACGCGACCATGAAGGACGCGGAGGGCACGATTCGGCAAGACAGCGATACCGGCAAGAAGATGGAGACCGTCGCCAAGACGGCCGGTACGGGCGCGGGAATCGGCGGCCTGGGTACAGGTACGTGGAAGGGCGCTGGAATTGGCGGTGGAATCGGCGCCGGCGTGGGAGCGGCGATCGGAATGCTGTCCCGCGGTGCGGACGTTCGTCTGGAGCCGGGAACTTCGGTGGAGATGGTGATTCAGCGCTCAGTGGCGCTGGATGGAAGCCGGCTGCCGCGGTCGTAGAACAGGACCTCGTGTGCCTGCCTTGATCCGAAACGTCCAGGGTTTTGCAACGAGAATTCCTCGTTATAGCAGGACGGACGAGGCCTCGGATTTTCTCTCAGGAAGGCTGCTCGCCTCTCGGTTTTCGTCGGGCCGATCTATTTCAGGTTAAAAAGTGCATTCACGTGCGCCGTTATTGTAACGGTTTGGGGCGTGAATTCCTCGGTAGGCGCCGGCGCGGCCTCGGCCTTCATGGCCATGACGCGCGGCATCGGGGCCATAGGGCGCACGTTCTCGAACGTGTCCACCGAAGCATAAGAAAGCTCACCGACGGAACGGCCGGCAGCCTTGGCAAGCGCGTCGGCGGAAGCACGGGCCCGGCGGTAGGCATCTTCGACAGCCTTGCTCTTAGCCTCATCCATATTGTCGAGAGTGTAAGTGATGGACTGGCTTTCGCTGACCGCACCGTCGGCAAGTTGCTGGGTGATGGGTCCGATCTTGGCGAAGTCTTTCAGCTTCAGGGTCACGCTTGTGTTCACCCGGTAACCGACTAGCTTTCGTTTTACATTTTTCCAGTCATACATCGGCTCGATCGAATATCCACTGATCTGGGCGGTCTTAGGGTCTATGCCGTTGTCGCGCATAATCTGGCGCGTCTGTTCGGTTTGCTTGGAAGCCTGATCGTATGCGGTCTTGGCATTGTCCGCCTGGGCAGTGATGTTGAATTGCACAACCGCAGTATCGGGCGCGCTTTCGAACTTGCCGTCGGCGCCCGTGAACAAAGTGTTGGGAGCGGCATTCACGGTGGGTGCTTGGGCAACGAGTAATGATGAACAGAGAAGAAATGCCGGCAGGAAGAGGCTTCGTGTCATGCTTGTCTCCGTATTTCAGTTGCAGAGAGTGTATACGGCTCGCTCTGAAATAAGAACGTGGCAGGCGACCAGGCCTTGCAGTGGTGATAGGGATATGCAATGAACAGGAGCTGGTAGGTAATTCAGTCTGGCGGATCGCGGACAATAGTTGTCGCGGGTTGCTTCGCTTTATTAGTTAAGTTAAGCGAGGGCGGGACACCCTGGCAACAGCCGGCAAGGTGCCGGCGCTACTAAAGTGCTGGCGCTGCTTAGGATGTTAGCGCTGCTAGGATTTGGATTGCGTGGCGCAAACAGGTCAGCGCAACGGAATTTGCAGCGGGTGATCGAGACGGACTTCGAGAACCGTGCCCTTTTCCAGACGCAGATCGTGATCGGTCAGCAGTCCGGCAATAGCACCAACACCTGCGCCCGCGCCAGCGCCGATTCCGGCGCCCTTGCCACCGCCTTTGATCGCACCCGCCGCGGCGCCAATGCCCGCCCCCACAGCGACGGCCTCAATCTCATGTTCCTTGCTCATGCCCTTGCGCTGCAACTCGCCCTCTTCGCCTGGTTCCTTTACGGCGTGGTCACCGGGAACGCCGGTGACGGTCGCGATCAAGGGCATGGACCCATGACCAGTGTCGATCTCGTCGAAGCTGAGCATCATGCGGGCATGCAGTCCTTGCTCGATGGAGCTGACGTGGCCCTTGATGGTTTTGCCGCGTGGAATGGCTACCCCGTTTCCGGCTACCAGATCTTCTGCCAACTTTGCCTTGAAATGTTTGCCGGGTTGCAGCTTGCGAGTGTCGAGCTTGTCGTTCAGGCGGATCAGGAAGCGGGTACCCTCGGGAATAGCATTGGGAGGCGCTTGCGGAGCAACCGCGGGGTCCTGCGCGAACAAGGCGGTCGCCGCAAGCATCGTGAACGTCGACCATAAGACTCGAGACCGAAAGCTAGACATAGCGGACCTCAGGGAAGTGAGTTTAGAGTGCTCATGGATTTGGATGTGCGAGTCGAGGAAAGGGCTGCCTCGAGGCCGGTCTCAGGTGGGACGTCTTAGGTCTAGGAATTAAGCTTCTGTACCGGCTTTGTGGACTGGCGGAAGAATTAACCTGAGCGTTTGCGCCTAGCTGCCACTCTTGGCGCCGGCAGCGTAGATGGAGAAGTGATGGATCTGGGCGTCGATCTGCTTGCGGAGGTCATCCCAGAGCTGGTCGGGAATATCGACGAACACGGAAACGATACTGGGATCGAACTGGCGGCCCGACCAAGCTTCAATTTCCTTCTTAGCAACAGGAAAAGGACGCGCCGGACGATACGGGCGGTCGGACATGATCGCGTCCAGCGTATCGGCAATGGAAAAGATGCGCGCGCCCAGCGGGATCTGCTCGCCCTTTAGGCCTCGCGGATAGCCGGAACCATCAAATTTTTCCTGGTGCGAGTACACAATCTCGGAGGCTTCCTGCAGAAATGGAATTTTCTGCAGCATCTTGTAGCCGAGGAAGGCGTGCTCCTTCATGATCGTGACCTGGTCGGGTGTGAGGGCGCCGGGCTTGCGGAGAATATCGTCGGGGATCGCCATCTTGCCGATATCGTGCAAAAACGCACCGCGAGCGATGACATCAATCTGTTCCTTGGGAACATTCATGGCCCGGGCAATGGCGATGGTGTAAGCCGTCACCCGCTTGGAATGGCCTTCAGTCTCGGCGTCGCGTAAGTCGAGCGCATCGCCGAGTGCCTCCAGGGTGATGTCGTAAGATTTTTCCAGGTTCCCCAGCGCCTGACGCAACTGTTCCGTGCGTTGCTGGACCAAGGCTTCGAGATTGGTCTGGTAGGCGCGATTTTCAAGCTTGAGGCGGCGATTCTCGAGCGCGCGCCGAACCGTATTGAGTAATTGTTCGCGCTCAAACGGTTTCAACAGGTAGTCATAAGCACCGTTCCGAATCGCGGTGAGAGCCACCGAAATATCGTGAACGGCGGTAACCATCACGACCGGCATGTCGGGATAACGTTCCTTGGTCTTCTCGAGCAGCCCAATGCCGTCCAGCCCTGCCATCATCAGATCGGAAAGCATGAGCTCAAACTCTTCTCCCGAATCCAGGAGGGCAAGAGCCTCAAGGCCGGAAGCCGCTTGACGGCATTGGTAGTTAGCCGAAGAGAGCATGGAAGACACAATTTCACGAATTGAGTCTTCATCGTCGACGACGAGGATACGTTCCGTGGGCATCTGTCCGAGCCTGAAGTCTACTGCATCATACCCCAGTTGCGATGTTCCGAAAGTAACCAAAGGGAGGAGGAAAACTCATTGGTAACGGGTCGGCGCGTGGTATTTACAAAACGAGCGCTCAGGCAAGCGAAACGCGATGAACCTTCCACTTTGTGTCTGGTACGCGGTCGGCGAACTTGCCGTCCCGAAGCTGACAGCCCAGGAATCGGCGGCCTTTCTCATGCTGGCCGCGAGCATCCTGGTGTTGCGAACGTTCCGTGAACGTTTTCTGCTGGTCTGGGTGCTGGCCTGGTCGGCCTACGGAGTTGCGCAGTGGTTCGGAGGAGACCCCTCCGCACTGAGTACTTCGCCGGGATTGCAGGCGATTTCACAAGCCACGTTCGTGCTGGCCGTCAGCCTGTTTGCCGCCTCGATTCTTGTCTATACCCGCGCCGAAAAACACATTTTCACTCTGTTCATGATTGCCGGTCCCGTGGTGGGTTTGGCGGTAGCGCGCGTTCTGTACTGGCCCGACGAATTGCTGGCGCGCGTGCCATTGGAAATTGCGTACCGGGCCCTCGCCATTGGCGCGGCCGTGCAACTGATTCGTTATCGCTGGGGACGCCTGGAAATCGGGCCCTGGCTCTTGGGTATGGGTTTGCTGTTCCTGCATCTGGACTGGCCGGGAGTCAGCAGCGCGCTGCCCAACGGCGTGTTCCTGATGACCGACTTGATGCTTGGACTAGGCATGCTGGTCATGGTGTTCGATGACTCGCGAACGCGCAACCAGCGCCTGGAAGCAATCAACTCGCTGACCAACGCCATTGCCCGAACGCAGCAGCATGGCCCCTTGATGCAGTCGGCACTGGAAGAGCTGAAGCGAGTGCTGCAAGCGAAGGCAGCCTGGTTCCGGCCGATGGACAGCGATCAGACAGCGGCAATCGCGAACCACGTGGGCCTTTCGCCGGAATTCCTGAAGGGCGCCAACCTGATCCATCTGGACGAGGTGGTGGAGAAAGCGCTGGCGGAACAGAAGCCAACGGTCGTCCGGGCAAGCGCGATGATGTCTTCGGTGCGGGCTTATCTTGAGGACGAGAAACTCGATCACGTGGTGCTGGTTCCAATGCAAGGCAAAAAGGGCCCGGTGGGAACGATGGCGCTGGCCAAGGGCCACCCCTATTCCTATTCGCCCGAAGACATGGAGTTTCTGCATTCCAGCGCCAGCCAGGTCGGCATCGCGGCGGAAAACCTGCGCTTGCTGGAGCAAGTGTTGCGCTCGCAGCGGCAGTGGATGAACACTTTCGATTCGATCCAGGATGCGATTTTGGCGCACGACGCTGACTTCGTCATCACCAAGGCCAACGAGGCCTTGCTGCAGCACCTGGGGTTGGCGCCCGCGGATTTGATGGGCAATACCTGCGAAGACGCACTCCCTCACGATTTCGCGAAGTGGACCAAGTGTCCGTACTGTTCACGGGGAGACGTTGATTTTGTCGAAGGCCCGGATCCGTGCTTTGGCGGCTATTCCATGGTCTCGACCTCGTCCTATTCCGAGCAGGGCGGCAAGCAGAAGGGCACGATCCATG